>Ga0209211_10005923_pt1 | contig 17995 bp, 19 predicted proteins | sample RifGroA2_FD_183992 | JGI IMG/M metagenome (GOLD analysis project Ga0209211, IMG submission 183992) | Groundwater microbial communities from Rifle, Colorado, USA - Groundwater A2 (SPAdes) (version 2) | ecosystem: Environmental > Aquatic > Deep subsurface > Groundwater | place: Rifle, Colorado... | reverse complement strand
ATTCAGAATCAAGAATCCGAAGACAAACGAAGTGATGATTTGAGCCTGTTTAACAGGCAGTAGTTAACACTAACCGCTTCGAGCGGTTCCTATTCAAACTCCCAGCTATGCTGGGAGTTATTGGCTTATTTTTTCTCAAGCCCTAAGTAGAGAACAGGTTTTCTGAAAAACAATAAAAAAACTCCCCATAAGCTGAACAAAGCTTTGAAGCTTTTATTTCAAGACATAGTAGCTAAGGGACCCAACTGCATAGCCTCGAATTTTAATGATAAACGATAAAAAATGATTGACTAAAAAATTTTCTGTGATATTTTCTTCATACGTTAATCTAACCTATGAGGTCATTTATGTCTCGGATTCAAAAAGTCAGTTCTTACCTTTTAGCCATTTTTAATTTTTTGCTTATTGTCTTGCCGCTTTTTTCATTAAGCATATGGTTGTTTATGGATGTTGAGCCTATTAAAAGCCTCATTGCAGAAGGTCTTCTTTTCTCTCCGGTGGAAACACCTGAAGGTACAATTAACATTTCAACAATTAAGTGGACACATCTTTCAAAATTCACCTCTTTTATGGCTATTCTCATAGGATTATTGCCGCTTCTCGCAGGTCTTTTTGTTTTAAAGGCTGTCTTTCGAAACTATCAAAAGGGAGAAATTTTTAATGCGTACAATGCTCGTCATTATAGATATTTAGGATGGATTTTTTTCCTGGATGCTTTCATTGCAGAACCTTTAAGTCATGCCTTAATGGTGCTTGCAGTTACTCTTTCTAACCCGCCAGGTCACCGCATTATTAGCATCACTTTTGGGTCTCCCAATATTGAAGCCCTTTTCTGTGGTATTTTAGTGATTGTTATTTCATGGATCATGGTGGAAGGGTACAAGCTTCAAGAAGAACAAAAATTGATCATCTGAGTGGAGGGTAAAAATGGGAATTATTGTTAATCTTGATGTGATGTTGGCAAAACGGAAAATGAAGCTCCAGGACTTAGCGGAAATAGTTGGGATCACAGTTCAAAATCTGTCCATATTAAAAACCGGAAAAGCAAAAGCTGTTCGTTTTTCAACCTTAGGGAATATTTGCGAAGCTTTGAATTGTCAACCTGGCGACATTCTAGAATTCCAGGATGAAAAATCCCGCGCTTCCTTCTTGCGAAATTAGGTGGACTCTATTATTTTTCATAGAGAAAAAGAAGGAGTGCTCGTGGAGCTCATCAAATACCAGGTCTTTGCTCTTTGCGGATTAAGTTTAGCCCTAGGCGGTTGTGCTACAACGCCTACGTATCGCGATGAATGCGTTCTAGGACAAACATGCGCTCCGGTAAAGGCAACAAGTCGCCCCTATCAAATTAAGGGGGTGTGGTATTATCCTCAGTCTCATTATGAGTATGATGAGGTAGGTGTTGCTTCTTACTATGGAGGAGGGGATATCTTCCATGGTAGGCCTACGGCAACCGGGGAACGCTTTGATATGAATGAGGTATCAGCGGCCCATAAGACTCTCCCGTTGCCTTGTATAGCGGAAGTGACGAATCTTGAAACTGGCCGACAAATTCAACTTAAAGTAAACGATCGAGGGCCTTTTATTGAAGGGCGCATTCTTGATGTGTCGCGGAGAACAGCTCAACTCCTAGGGTTTGAGAAAAAGGGAACGGCCAAAGTGCGGGTACGAACCCTTGTTCCAGAAAGCCTGGCTTTAAATAACCTTGAGCATCCGCAAGTTATGCTGGCTCAAAACAACCCCCCTCCTGCCCTTTTGCAATCGCCCTTACCTCCTATGAATGCCCTTCTTTATCCTCGCCTTCCCGACGACCTTTTTGAAAAAGAGGAAGAGGCGCCTGTTGTGATAAAAGCATCATATGAAACCTCGGAGCCACCTTTGCCTTCACGTGGTCTTTACGTTGACATTGGGGCCTATAGACAGGAAGAAGAGACGAAAGATTTGCTAAAAACTTTGAGCGATTTAACAAAATCGGAAGCAAAATCTATTCACAATAAGGGGATAAAGCCGTATGCTGTCAGAGTCGGGCCTTTTTCAAGTATGGCAGAGGCCAATCAAATACTTGATCAAGTGATCAATGCTGGGCATGGTATGGCAAGAATTGTGATTCAATAAAAGAGGACAACATGTTGAAATATTTTATCCTTTCATTTCTAACAGTTACAGGGGCAGTGTTTGCTATAGAAACACAAGCACCACAAGTCTTTATGAAAGATTTTAATACAGGCGAAATTCTTCTTGAAAAAAATGCAGATCAGAAAATGGTTCCCTCATCCATGTCAAAGATTATGACAGTTCATCTTGTTTTTGAGCGCCTAAAGAGCGGCGATACTAAGCTTGATGATAAGCTTTATGTAAGTAAGGAAGCCTGGCAAAAGGAGGGGTCTCGCATGTTTGTTCAGGTGGACACCCAAGTGCCAGTTGAAGACTTGCTTAAAGGGGTTATCGTTCAATCAGGAAATGATGCTTGCGTTGTTCTTGCTGAAGGTCTAGGCGGAACAGAAGCGGCCTTCGCAGAAGAAATGACCCGCAAAGCCCATGAAATGGGAGCTGTGAATTCAACCTTTTTAAATACTACAGGCTTGCCTGATGAGGGGCACCTGACAACGGCACGAGATTTAGCGATTATTGCTGAAAGAACAATTCGTGATTTTCCTAAAGAATATGCCAAGTATTATGCTTTAAAAGACTATACCTATAACAATATCAAACAAGGCAACCGCAATACCCTTCTTTATAAAGATATGGGGGCGGATGGCATGAAAACGGGTCATACGGATGCAGGCGGTTATGGAATTGTTGCCACAGCAAAACAAGGAGATCGGCGCATTATTTTGGTTGTTAATGGCTTGCCAAAATCCAAGGATCGTGATCAAGAGGCAACGGCTCTTTTAAATTGGGGATTTAATTTCTTTAAAAATTATAAGGTTTATGGAAAGGGTGATGTGGTTGACGTCGCAGATGTGTGGAGTGGCGCTGAAAAGAAAGTCTCTTTGGTTTCTAATCAGGACATTATTTTTACCATGCCTCGGAGTAAGCAAAAGGAGTTGCAAGTAAAAATTTCCTATGATTCTCCTCTCTCGGCGCCTCTTAAGGCCGGAGATAAAGTGGGGACGATTGAAGTGACGGTTCCCGACAAAGGAGTCAAAAGCTTTCCTCTTTGCGTTGCCAAGGATGTCCCTCAAGCTGGCTTTTTTCAGAGGATTAGAAATTCTTTCTATTATCTTCTCTGGGGTAAACATAGTTCATGAAGTTGCATAAAGCGCCTTTTATAACCTTTGAAGGAGGGGAAGGCTCAGGAAAATCAACACAAATTCACATTTTGTTTGAGCGTCTTTTGCAAATGGATATCGATGTTGTTCAATATCGTGAGCCCGGGGGAACAAAGGGAGCCGAAGAAATTCGCAGTCTTCTATTTGAGGGAGAGCAAGAGCGTTGGAGCCCCACAAGCGAAGCTCTTTTATTAAGTGCGGCGCGAGCTGATTTAATTCAAAAAAAAATTCTTCCCGCATTAGAAGGAAATACATGGGTTCTATGTGATCGTTATGCAGACTCAACCTTAGCTTACCAGGGCTTTGGACATGAATTGGGAGAAAAACCAATTAAAGAGTTAAATCGCTTTACAATAGGGGATTTAGAGCCAGACCTAACTTTTGTTTTTCAAATCAATGCAGAAATCGGCCTTCAACGAGTAGCAGATCGAAAGACACACACCGATCGTTTTGAGCGTAACGATATCCTCTTTCATCAACGCGTTCAAAAGGGATATGACGAGATTTTAAAAAAGAACCCACAAAGATGTATACCGATCAATGCCTTGTTGGATATTGATCGGATTTCACAACTTATTTTTGATGAAGTAATGAAGCGTTTTAAAGACAGAATTTGATTAAATCCAAAAGTACTGTTGCAAAAGTCAAAAAAATATCCTACGTAATATTTAATATTATTTTAGGATATTAGATATGAATATTAAATATATTTTTCAAGTTATTTTTTGCTTAACCCTTTTCTCAATAGGTGGCTTTGTAGCTAACAATGAGGCTTTTGGAATGGAAGAGCCTCCAGTTTCAATCACTCCTCTACGGCAAAACTTTACAATCAATTTTCTGTGGATAAATGAAAATGATGACAATAAAAAGGCCAATTCCTCGATTTTTCCTAAAGAGAAAGCAGTAGATTGTCTTCGCGGCATGATAGGTTTTCGTTTAGCGAATCCAGAGGCTGAAATGGTTTTATGGTACGATGAAACCCTGACATCACAGCAAGCAGTAGACAATAGTAGAAAGATAGTAAATCGGTCAGGGATAACAATGCGTAATATTAGAGACATAGATCTCGTTAAGAGCCATGCCGTGGCTTTTGACTCAGCAAGACCCCTGTATTTTAGGGTTGATTTAGCTCGGGCAGTTGTTGCTTATCATGTTCTTAAAGAGGAGCGTGACACAAGGGATTTTGTTTGTAGTGATTTTGATATAACGCCTATTGATTGTGGCCTTCTTGTGGAGAAGCATGACAAGGAGTTATCGGAATTTGGAATGCTCTTGTTAAAGGGAAAGTATACACATGATACTGGATATATCCTTCAATATGAAAATAGCTTTCAAGTCCTAAGAAGGTCTGATCAGCTTTTACAGTCCTTATATGATGGCCTGATTTATCCAGCCCTTTCATTAGGATGTAGTGTGTCTATACAACAGGAATTAACTACTGATACAATGGATGAATTTGTTTATGAACATTACTCAGATGTTTTTCTCTTATCTTATGGAAACAAAAAAGTTCTTGAACCTGTTCTTTTTGATATAGTTAAACGAACGAAAAATAAGCTCGATTTTAACCGCCCTCACTATGGATTAGGAAAAAAGCTATACACACTATTGCAGAATCCGAACAATAGATTCTGTCATCTAGCACAACTCAATATAAAGAATTTAGATTGGCCTTATATCAGAGTAGGACCAGGTGATGATGGTATCAGGATTTATTGGCCGTTAGTGGATCTGAACTACCCTCGAAGTCGTTATTGTTCCTCTTCTAAGGAGTGAGTAGAGAGCTAAATTTTGACCATTCCTCATTCCATTAGAGAATAGTCTCGACTTTTCCCCATTTGCGTGTAGAATAGTCACATGAACCGGGCACAGAAAAAGAATATCCTAAAGGATTTAGAGAAAAAAATTGTCCTTCTTGTTGGGCCACGGCAGTGCGGGAAAACGTGGCTTGCAAAAGACATTGCTCAAGATTTCCATACTCCTGTTTATCTTAATTATGATCAGCCTATGGATAGAAAGATTATGTTGGAGCAGGCTTGGCTTGAGACAACAGACCTTCTCATTTTAGATGAGCTCCATAAAATGCAGGGCTGGAAGAACTATCTTAAAGGAGTCAATGATACAAAGCCTCATTCTATGCGCCTTCTTGTGATGGGAAGTGCAAGGCTTGATATTTTTGATAGGCTCGGCGACTCTCTTGCGGGACGCTATTTTCGCCATCGCTTACTTCCTATTTCTTTGGCTGAACTTAAGCAGGTGAATCAGCCCTTAGATATTCATAAGCTTTTAGAAAGGGGAGGGTTTCCGGAGGCGTATCTAGCAGAAAATGACGTAGAAGCTAATCGTTGGAGGCTTCAATATATCAATAGCATGCTCAGTACGGATATTTTTGAAGTTGATAAAATTCATAATGCGCGAGCGATGCAGCTTGTTTTTAATTTATTAAAGAGCAGGGTTGGCTCTCCAATTTCCTATCAATCTTTAGCTGAAGATGTGGCTGTGTCACCGACAACTATTAAAAAATACATTCAAATTCTTGAGGCTTTATTTATCGTTTTTGCGATACAGCCTTATTCAAAGAATATTGCGCGGAGCCTTTTAAAAGAGCCCAAAATTTATTTTTTTGACACGGGGCTTGTTCAAGGGGATGACGGGGTTATATTTGAAAATATGGTGGCCTTGAGTTTGCTGAAGCATGTTTATGCCAAAGTCGATCTACAAGCCGAAAATTATAGGTTGCATTATTTAAGGACAAAAGATGGTTTGGAAGTTGATTTTGCTCTTGTGCGTGAAAATATCATTGAATCCATAATAGAAGCAAAACTTTCGGAATCAACTCCAACAAAGGCCTTAAAAAAATTCCATGAGCGATATGGGTATCCAGCTATTCAATTAGTTAAGGCCTTGCGAAACGAGCATAAACAAGAAGACATCAACATCTTAAAGGCTGAGAAATTTTTATCAGATTTGTTTTTATAATGATCTGTTGTTAAACTGCGGGACCCAGGCAGGGAAGTGAAAGGTTACTAAATTTTAAGATATTTATGGTATTGTTATGTAAAGTTAAGCGGAAAAAGCTTGCTTATGTTCAACAAGGAAAGGAAAATTAACATGAAAATAAAAGTACACAAAAGACATTACCTTATGCAACTCGCAATAGGAGTCGCTCTTTTAAGTTTAGGGAGTAACGCATGGGGTGGTGAGTGGATGTGGATTATGCCACCGGACGCAGAGGAACTAAGTAATATGAAGTGGACCTGGAGTGGACCACAAAAAAGCGAGTACACCAATTACACTTGGCAAGATAAAGCTACATTGTCGTATACTGACAAAAACGGAAGAGAGTGGTCGGGTGATCTTGGTGTGTACTCTTATCAAAAAAAGAAGATAGAAGGTAACCCTAGCCCAGCATCCCTTGCTTCCCAGCCACCCACATTAGTAGTGTCTAGTTCCGGCCTATGGGCAACTTATGTGGTTGCACCGCTATGGCCAGAATCTCCGTGGATTCCAGGCGTTCTTCAAATTCTTTTTAAACCCAACTATTATGATTCTCTCTGTAAAGTTGAGTTGAATGAACAGTATAAAAAATATGGATTTCATTGTCCAAGTAAATAATTTTTCTTCAAGTATGGCTTGAGGAAATGAAAGGCGAGAAAAGGAGCCTTATCATTTCCTTAGGTCATTTAACATGGGGCAATTGTTGATCTCTTTGAAGGCTGAGAAATTTCTGTCAGATTTGTTTTTGTAATGGCTCTTATGATCATAATATTGTAACAATTTACGTATGCTAACACCTCGTGAAAATTTACATCTTTTTGGTCACCATGAAGCCCGAGACTTTTTTCTAAAAGCCTTTCATTCCGATCGTTTTTTCCATGGGTGGATTCTTTCAGGACCCTTTGGGGTTGGGAAAGCGACATTTGCCTATCATATGGCTCGTTATATTCTTTCAGGGCGTAAGGATGGCAATACGATTTTTACAGAAAATGATCCCCTCCATTGTCGTATTAAGGCTCAAAGCCACGCGGATTTTCGAGTCATCGAGGGGGGGGAAGGCGGCGAGATTGGAATTGAGCCTATTCGGAACCTCAATTCTTTCATGAGTCAAACCACCTTTGAGGGAGGGTGGCGTGTTGTCCTCATAGATGGCGTTGAGAAGTTGAATCGCAATGCGGCAAATGCTTTATTGAAGCGCTTGGAAGAGCCATCCGCAAAGACGGTTTTCTTTCTTGTGACGTGCAGCCTTAGGTCCTTGTTTCCCACCATACGATCACGCTGTCAAGTTCTGCCTTTCCTTCCTTTAGAAGAAGACCATCTGAAGGCGATTCTCACCTCTCAAAAGCTTCATTTGCCAAGCTTTTTCCATATTGTGCAAGGGAGCCCAGGACGTCTGATTCGTTTGATAGAAGGGAAAGGAGAAGAGCTTTTTCACAGCCTTACAAAGGTGTTGGAGGGGGCTTCTATCCCAGACTTTATCCAGACACATATGGGAGAGGAGGGGGCCTTTGAGATTATTGAGGACCTTTTGAGGAATTACCTTCATACCCACCTTGTGGAAAAAGCGGAGGGGCGCCCTTCTTTTTTTGAGAAAGTATCCTTGGAAGAGGCCTTGGAAATTCATAATAAGGCTACCCATTTGTTAGATCAGTGCAAACGGGCTCAGCTTGATAAAAAAATAACCTTAAATTGCGTTTTGGACCATTTGAAGCTAGCATAACACAATGACAACACGCTACATCACAACACCGATCTATTACCTCAATGGAGAACCACATCTAGGCCATGTCTACACCACCATAGCTGGGGATGTGCTTGCGCGTTATTGGCGCTTGGCAGGAGCTCAAGTCAAATTTCTGACAGGAACGGATGAGCATGGCCAGAAAGTAGCCCAAGCGGCAGCTCTTGCTGGGGAGAGTCCCCAAGCCTATACAGATCGATTAGCCAAGCTTTTCTTTGAGATGTGCCGCAAAATTAATGCTTCTGAAGATATCTTCATCCGCACCACAGAAAAACGCCATCATGAGGCCGCAAAAGCCTTGTGGACAAAGCTTGAAGATGCGGGGCACATCTACAAAAGTTCCTATAAGGGATGGTATGCTGTTCGTGATGAAGCCTATTATGAGGAGTCGGAAATCGTTGAAGGGAAAGCTCCTACAGGAGCGCCTGTGGAATGGATGGAGGAAGCCTCTTATTTTTTTAAGCTTTCCGCCTGGGAGCGTCCGCTCCTTGATTATTATGAAGCCAATCCCGATGCCATTGCTCCCATAGGGCGCCGCAACGAGGTTATCAGTTTTATTAAGAGTGGGTTGAGGGATCTTTCCATCTCGCGTACAAAGTTTTCTTGGGGAGTCGCAGTTCCTTCCGATCCCGAGCATGTGATGTATGTCTGGATTGACGCACTTACAAACTATATTACAGCCCTTGGCTATCCCAACATAAAAAGCGAAGACTTCAAAATTTTTTGGCCTGAATCCATTCATCTGATTGGAAAAGATATTTTGCGCTTTCATGCTGTCTATTGGCCCGCCTTTCTCATGGCAGCGGGTCTCGAGCCGCCGCATCGAATTTTCGCTCATGGATGGTGGACTTGTGATGGGAAAAAGATGTCCAAATCCTTGGGGAATGTGGTGAATCCCTTTGAACTGATTAATGCCTATGGCCTTGACCAAGTGCGGTATTTTTTGATGCGTGAGATTCCCTTTGGACAAGATGGTGATTATTCGGATACGGCCATAACTCAGCGCATCAACAGCGATTTGGCCAATGATTTAGGAAACCTGGTTCAAAGGGTTTTATCCTTTATCTACAAAAATGTAGAAGCCAAAATTCCAGAGCCAGAGGAGCTTTTAGGTGAGGATCGAGAGATGCTTGCAAAAGCTGCGGCTCTTCATGATTTGTTGCGTGAGGATATGGAGGGTCAAGCCCTTCAAGGCTATTGTCAACATATATGGGAGGTAATAAGAGAAGCTAATCGTTATGTCGATGCCCAAAAACCCTGGTCTTTCAAAAAGTCAGAAAATCCAAAAGATTTGGCTCGTATGAACACAATCCTCTATGTTCTTGTAGAAGTCATACGACATGTGGCTATTTATGTTCAGCCTCTAATGCCGGCATCCGCCTCAAAAATTCTGGATCAATTGGGACAATCAGAGCGTACTTTTGAGGCCCTCAAAACGCCCCTTAAGTCGGGTACTTCCTTATCTGAACCCCACGGATTATTTCCAAGACGGGAACTTTGATTCTCACCTCATATATATGTGAGATTGTGTGAGAAAAGGTCAAAAGATTCAAAGCTATGCGATTTAGTTCAAGCTCCTAGGCAGCCAATTTTTCTACGCCTGGCAGTTGAATCATTTGAATTAATTTTCGTAATTCTTGTTTGGCGGAAACATGGCAGAAGTTTTTAGCAGCGAGAGAAGTTAAAAGCATGTTGTGTCATGGAGGCATTTGTCAAAGCGTCACGCATGGCGTTCCCTTGGTTGTCTCTTATGAAAAAGAAGGGCAGCCCTGCATAAAGGGGGCCCTCTTAGTTCATTTGGAGCCCAGCCAAAGAGCTTGCCCTGAAGCGCGTCTGACCTTGGACTGGTATGATATTTGGAAAGCAGGAGGATATGCTCTATGGCTTAATGAAAAAGGACAACACCTTGAAAAAGTTCGTGAACACCAGGGCTTGCGCCCTTGGACAGGAAAAGCCATCCACAAGAGGGATCGACCTTAAAGCAAACCCTAGGAGCTCATGCCTTTTTCCTATCTGGGAGTTTGAGAACGGGTGCCTCGTGTGCAAATGAGGGGGGTATGAAAGTTAAAAGTCGCTCTCTTGTACTTAGGGAATGTTGACATGAAAATAACCAAGCCTACCTTGGACGCAGCCTGGGCCAACCATTCGTATATCCTAAATGGAAAAGTAAGGACCTGATCTGACAAACAAGGTCCTTACTTTAAAAACTATATTATTTTTTGGGCATACAGGCACAGAACCAACCGGCCTTAGGAAGCTCCGGAGGGTTTGAAGTTTTAGTCCATTCAGCATGGTCAAATTGAAGATTCTCTTTTCCACAAACATCTTTGCAGATGTAGTCGATTGAGTCGTTTTGCTTTTGTCGTATCACAATAATGTATGGATCTATCATACAGTCAGCAGCCGTTCTATCCTTATTGTAATAACATTCGGCATAAGCATATTGACTGGCTAGCGAAAAAACCGCAGCAATTACTGAGACTCTTATAATAGATTTGTTATATTTCATCTTTATGTTTTCCTTTCCTTAAAGATTCTTATAGTTTCCTCGTATCCTAGGCTTTAGGAACAAGATTCACTCCTACACCCTACCAAATAAGTGTTAAAAAAAAATTAATGACCAGCACGGGATTAGCGAAACCAGTAGAAGACTAGTGCATTAAATCACAAATTTTGTCCCCCGAAAGAATGAAGAGAGGGAAAGGGAACAAAGATGTGTTATCCTATAGTGCTTTTCAAACAATAAAAAGGATAACACATGGAAAAGTATAGAGTAAAACTGACAGGAGAGGAAAGGGAGAAATTACCAGGGTCACCTCATGAAGATTTTTTAGAAATGAGCTGATCGAGGGAGTGGTCATCCCAGGAGCAGATTTTTCTAAAGCCTTTTATGGACTGGCGTTTAGGCTTATATTGCTGCAAGAGGTTTAGAGCAAAGTGCCGAATAATGGCCATGACTTGTGGGGCATTTTCTTTTCTGATGCGAGAATAATCCTCATTAAAGGACATGTCTAAAATCCAATGCAAAGAATTCTCAATTCCCCAGTGAATACGGATGGCTTTTAATGTCTGCTCAGGAGAGGAATCCTTGAGGGATGATACATAATATCGTGTTTCTTCAGTTGTTTTATCCTTTTTAAATTCTCTTCGAGACTGAATTTGAATGATGCTGTTAATACTCTTCCAGCGAGGGTTCATCTCTCTTAGCCATTTAACATCGTGACTGACAAGACAATGCCTTGTTTCAAGACGGCCATGACCTTTGTCATACTCCGTATAGGAGGCCAGCTCATGACTATGGGCGGGGTCGGCAAAATAAAGTTCCACATCTTTAGCAAGGTTCGCTTGGTTCCCCTTGAGAGAAAAGATGTAATCCCCTTCCTGTCTCAGGATTTGATCTGCAATTTTATATTGACACCCCATAGCATCAATGGTGACGATGTGTCCCTTTACATCAAGCCAGGTCAGCATCTTTGGAATGGCTGTGATTTCATTGCTTTTTTCAGAGACTTTCTCTTGCCCCAAAACAATCCGAGCTTCAGAGGCATAAGCACTCACCATATGTAACATCTTGTCCTCACCATCATAAGAACGACGACTACTCTTGCCATCAATAGCAATAACCTTAGCCCCAACCGTTCTTGCAAGACTCTGGACCCACAGGCGAAACATCTCTTTAAATTGTTCAACATTGATAGATCTAAAAAATCGACGAAACGTATCATCACTTGGAATACCGTTTCTAAACTCACAATACCGCCTGAGATACTGAATTTTAGCCTTGCCATAGTTTTCAATGTCCTGCCACCCTTCTGCACCACAGATCACAGCTAAAAATGTCACCAATAAAATCTCAAAAACACTATAAAGCTGGTTTCGCTGTGCTCTTGGATCCTCTAACGTTTCAAACGTATCCATAAAGCTTGTTTCAAATTTTGGGTCATCCTTTATTTTTAACGCCCCTTCAGGAACTCTGCCTTTACGGCTCATGCCTACGGGGATGAGTCCATGTTCTTCGGTAATGGTACCCACAGCCCCCAAGGTTATTTTTTTAGGGCGTTTTTTCACGGGATCCCATTTGGATGTAATGTTGTAGAGATAATATCTTCCTCGGATAAGTCTCAATTCCGTGTTTTTTGTTTTAGAACCCGTCTTCAAAGTTTTACTAATCGTTTAAGAAGCAACATAGAATGGGCGATCATCACGTAGTTTTCGGCGGAAGAAATCGAGATTTCAAAATCTTTGGCAAGTCTTCTATAGCCATTTAGCCAAGAGAATGTCCTTTCAACAACCCACCTTTTAGGAAGGATTGTCCACTTTTCTGCAATTCTCTCTGATATTTCAATGGTCTTCTTAAGGACTTTTTCCACAAACTCCTCCATTGTTTTTCTATATCCGGCATCTGCACAGACCCCCTTCAACGTTGGGTATTTCTCTAAGGCTTTTTGAAATACAGGGCAGCCGCCAACGGTATCGTGAGTATTGGCCTCATGAACTTTGATATGGAGGAGATGACCTGCCGTATCCGTAACAATATGGCGCTTACGACCTTTTACCTTTTTTTCCCCCATCAATACCACGGTTTTCTGCTGCATCTGTCGTTTTTACACTTTGGCTATCAATGAGACTGTAAGTTGGATCAGGCTTTCTCCCCATCTTTAATCTACTCTTTTTAACAAGATCTCCCATCATTTTTTCCCAAATGCCCTTGGACTTAGCACGCCTAAAAAAGCTATAGACTGTTTTCCAGGGTGGAAAATCTTTTGGCAATTGTCTCCACTGACACCCCGTCTTTACAACATAAAAAACCGCGTTCAGGAGTTCCCTTTTTTCATGTTTTCCATTCTTTCCATAATTGCCATAAGTAAAATGGTCCTTCACTATGGCCCATTCGCTGTCTTTTAAATCGCTCGGATAGCTCATATGCACCTCCCATCCAAGCAACCATATCACATTTATCTAAAACTTTGAAGACGGGTTCTTAAATTTCACTGCCCAGTCTGGATGTTTCATCGTTGTCTCCTTATTATTACGTGGCATTAATGCCATACTACGTAATAATAAAAAGTCAACAAAAAAATGCAAAAAAATTCACTTTTTTTGCACTATTTTCAGATGGTTAGATAAATACCTTGCACCTAAACTAGCTTGCTACTTTTTCATCTTCGTGAGGCAGCCCTGGAATTAAAAGAAATTCGCTTTCCTTTGACCTTTCAACACAAAGGGACAAAAGAGAGCGCAGCTTAAGGCAAAACTTCTCTCCCGAAACTAATAGAGGTTTTAGTTGTACAATTCATTTAAAAGCTTGACATATAAAATAATGATCGCCAATAATATATTGTCAGACATCCATAATTTGGGTGTAAAAAGTGTATTTATTTAATTTATAGAGGAGACCTTATGGTGAAATTTATTAAGTCATTTGGATTCTGTGCTATCTAAATATATGGTTTTTTTAAAGAAACAACTTCCTTTTGTTCTTCTCTTCTTCGCTTTGGGTATAGGTCTTTGTTCTTCTCTTTTCGCCGCCCCTTCTCTATGGGATGCAATTGAAGACTATGAACATGGAGAGGATAAAAAAGCCGCACAGTTTTTTTCCGCGACGAGAGTGAGTCCCATCACTCGTCCTTATATTAAAAGTTTAGAAGAAAAGGGGTTTCTTAAGACAAGTGCTCCTTCTTCTGAAGATCTCCATACATATGAAATCGACCAATATGCAAGAGGTTGGTTTGAAGTTTCAGAAATTCTTCGTAATATTAATAGACTCAAGGATAATATTGTGAAGGGAGAGAATAAAGAAACGAAAACCAAGTTGCAGAAGAAAAAAAACTCTGACTTTCTAAAAAAAATTCTTTCGCTTAAACACCCAGCGGCCCAGTATGTGAGTGGGAGATTTTTTGAAAAAACTCTCATGCGAGAGAAGGCAATAGAAGCTTACAAGGATAGCTTTCATTATGGAATGGATGTAAGAGCCCTCTTGGCTCTGAAGCGCCTGGCTCCTGAGAAGATGGAAGAACCAATGTTCATAGAAAGGCTGCCCGTATTAGACCATCTTCTTGAAAAAAAAGAAATTGGAGAGGCGCTCTTTGATTTTTCGAAATTTTTTGAGTCTCAGGAACCTAAAATTTCTCGTTTCAAGTGTATTCTCGTACGTACTGCTGCCTTACATGGTTATAAAGATGCCCAACTTGCGATAGCACAATCTTTCTCTACGAGTGAAGAAGAAATTTTTTACTGGCTTATGCAAGCTGCAGAACAAGGTAGTGCCTTAGCCATGGATGGAGTTGCTTATAGACTCGAACATGAGAAAGGATGTTTACGAGATATTACTAAATCTTTTAGTTATTCCCAGCATGCAGTACAATTGAATCAAGAGCATAATCCTTTGATCTACTATAATCATGCTATACGGTTATACCAAGGAATTGGGACACACGCGAATTCAGAAGAAGCCGAAATTTATTTTAAACGAGCCATAGACCATGGTGGAGATGATGATATGGCTCATCAATATGCAGAATGCCTGCATTCTAATGGGAAGACATCCCTTGCAAAAAGGTCTTGGCATGATCTTGCCTTGAAGGGATATCTTCCTGCTTTACAAAGCCTTCTTGCGATAAGTTCTGATCCATTAGAATACGAGAGCCTTATTCCAAAGTGGTTGACATTAGCTGAAAAAGATGACGCGGCTTTACGAATTGTTGCTATTATGATAACGAGTTTGCAGTCTGAACCTTTTGATAATATCTGTCCTCATCTTTACGATTTATTAGGACGTTTTGAAAAAAAAGAAGATAAGAGAGATCAATGTTACGCATATTTAAATAAAGCTCTTCTTTTAAGGTATTTCAATACACGGCAGCGCTTGAAAGGAAATGTGATTGAATTATTTTCCAAAGCTGCAGATTTAGAAAGTGCTCAGGCTTGTTTTGAGCTTGGGCAATGTTACTTTGCTGGTTTTGATGTAAAACCTGATGCAGATAAAGCTTTAGAGTTTTTTCAGATCGCTCTTCAAAAAGGAGTTCTCCTGGCTCACGAAAAAATTGGTCTCATATTAATGAATCGAAATGATCCCCGTCAGGATGAAAAAGCTTTTTTTCATCTTAAGAAGGCTTATTCATTATTACAAGAATCAGAACTTAGACCTTATATAGCCTATAATTTAGCTCTTATGCACATTGAAAATCGCGGAGGGGCACAATACAACAGAGTCTTGGTCGAAAAATTGTTTAGTGAGTGCATGGAACATCCAGTACTTAGAGTTGATGCTAGGTATGAATTAGCAAAATTAAAGCTTCGTGAGACCACAGATGATGTTTATCATGACCTTAGAAAAATTCGTGAACCTTTTAGAGAGGATCAAGAAGATAAGACAACCGATACTAAGTTTGAGGAGGCACTTCGGCTTTTGAAAGAAGGGGTTGAAAAAGAGGATCCTCCTTCTCTTTTTCTCAAAGGACAACTACTTTCTTCGGGCTCTAAATCTCTGGAACAACAGAAAGATGGCTTACGTTATATTAAATTAGCAATCAAAAAAGGAGCTCAATACGCTAAGCTATATTATGCAATTCTATTAACGCTAGGGAGTGATGCTATAGAAAGAAACATTGAAGAAGCCAAGCAAATACTTTTAAAGCTCTCCACAGGAGAACAAGAACTGTACGGTCAATTTATAAGAGATGTTCTGACTTCAGATGCAGAATATAAGAGCAAAGAAAGCGCTAAACTGCAGAGTGAAAAAGAAGAAGAGTCTTCTCATTTAGATCCAAAAATACAACGCCTTCTTGATGAATTTGATCGATGCACAGGAAAGAAAAAAATAAAATGGCGCAAAATGGAAACACTTATGCAGAAGTTTATGCAACTAACATCTGGAAGTATTACGCCAGGAAAAGGCTCTGGTCGCAGAGTTGAATGCGCTGGAATTATCACAGGCCTCCATATTCCTCATGGTCGTGATTCTTCTGAGTTAACAGGGGGACGCTTAAAAAGTATGCGAGAACTTATGAAAAATGCTTTTCAGAATACAATGGATCAGGGGGGAGGTTCATAATTTAATAGGGAGGGAATACTAAAAGTGATTATTAAAGTGTTGGAAGGAGAACAAAAAAAGAGTAATATTTCCTCATAATTCCTTTCAAAAGAAAGCCTATGCCTCCAGAACCTCACTCTCCAGATTTTTCAGCTCTTGAAAAAGAAGCTCTCAAGGAAACCTCATTAGAGATCATCAAGTCTGAACTTCAGAAATCTCTTCGGGAGCTTCACCAAAAGAACATGACAAACGTTGCCAATTAACAAAGAGACAATATTGTCTCAGGTTTAGAAGGTTTCCTCAGTTCTTCCTTATTGTCCCCAACATCGCCTGTGTTGCTTTCTCAGCAGAGTCTCTCACAGGATCAATATTTAATCTGGCATATACGACTATGGATTGGGAAGACTTATGACCAAGAGAGAGCGCCCAATCATAAAACTATTTGCCCTTGTAGCTGCTTGCCAACTCCCTAAGGTTCGTCTTAACTCATGCAGTCTTAAAGACTTTACTGCCTTCTCGACGACATCTTATCCGCTTTCTCCATAGCAAACGTAGCTCCACCTTTATGGGTCCAGGCATCTCTTTGCAAAGGATCAGATTCCTTTAGATAGAGAAATGCTCCCAGGAGTGTATTTGAATCCCACGTATCGAGGTGGGCTTTTGAGACGAGGCCGCCGAGCTCGATGAGTCGTCGGGTACGTCTTTTGCGTTCTTGAACATTCAGGGAGGCTTCCATTTCTTTGAGCTTGTTCATTCTTTGGGTGATGTATTTTTTACGCTTTTCGATGAGGTTGATTTTTGTCATAGGCTACACCAAGGGGAAGAGCTGTGATAGAAAGAGTATATATGAAAAGAGGATCTGCTGCAAACGGATGATTGAAAACACATTCATGTAATAATATGATAAATCATAAAGAATAAATCCGCGAAAAGCGGTTATGGACCAATCGTCAGATTTGGGACATACGCAATATGCGTTGAGTCCAACGCTGGCTTTTGATATAATATCGCCATTCCCAGTTAGAGATATCATTCCCCTTTCTTAGAGGTGCCTATGGCCATTCAATTTGCGCGTTGTGAATACGTCTCAAGAAGCACCGGCGGTAATGCCTGCCGGAAGGCTTCCTATAACCAGCGGGAGGCCATTCGATGTGACCGGACGGGGGAGCTTTTCTCCTTTAAAGATCGCGGCGGAAATGTTCATCATGAGATTTTGCTGCCTGAAGGGGTAGATAAGAAATTCAAGAATAGCTCCGTGTTTTGGAATGAAGTTGAACGCTGTGAAAAACGGAAAGACAGCCAAGTTCAAAAGGAGTTTGTCCTTGCTCTTCCTGATGATAAAGAAGTCACCCTTGAAGACCGCATTGAGCTTTCTCGTCGGTTTATCAATGAGCACTTTGTGGAAAAGGGGCTGGGTGTCCAGCTCGATATTCATGAACCGCATGAAGATGAGAAAAACTGGCATGCCCATTTACTGGTGACGACAAGGCGGTTTTCTGAGAATGGTCACACCTTTGAAAACATAAAGGCCCGCGATTTGGACCCCACCATTCGGAAAGGTTTTGTGGTGGAAGCGGATGTTTGGGGTGAGCTTTGGCGGGATTTGCAGAATGCTTACTTTGAGGAAAAGGGTTATGATCTGCGGGTGGATCCTATTAGCATTTTAACCCAAGAACACTTGGGCCCTGTGCGTATGCGCCATCATATGAATGAAGCTATTGAACGCTCTCAAAAACTTCAACAAGCCAATGATCTGCTTTCCAAAGAGCCGAGTCATATCATCGAGGCCCTTACCCGCAACAAGGCTGTCTTTTCAGAACGAGACATTAAGGGCTTGAGAAGAAATAAAGTAAATGATTTTTAAGGAGATCTATGCTAAGATCTCTGAATGACAGATAAAAAAATTGAAGAAAATAAAATCACTCTAAGATTTCAAGCAATCAAGCCAACTTT
>Ga0209211_10005917_pt1 | contig 18005 bp, 13 predicted proteins | sample RifGroA2_FD_183992 | JGI IMG/M metagenome (GOLD analysis project Ga0209211, IMG submission 183992) | Groundwater microbial communities from Rifle, Colorado, USA - Groundwater A2 (SPAdes) (version 2) | ecosystem: Environmental > Aquatic > Deep subsurface > Groundwater | place: Rifle, Colorado... | reverse complement strand
TGCTATAAAACTAACTACGAAAACGAATCGATTGAATTTGTATAGATTGTAAATGCCAAAGCCGATAAGAATTGATAAAGGAACGACTAGGAGGAGCGAACGGACAGGAGAAAATTCGGAAAGAGTCAGGGCGGCGGGGAGAGGCCCAAGAATGAGGAGACTGATGACAAGAATTCTAAACTTTGAATCTTTTAGTCTAACCAGATAGATAAAACCCGAAATGAGCCAGATAAAATCAAACAGATAGAGCATGCCCATGCGGAAAATATTCTCGCGGACTGATGGCTCGGGCGGACTATAAAAGAGAAATTCAGGAGACAAATGATAGAGGTAACGTGAGGCTATCAAACGCACAGTTAAATCTGTCTGGGAATGAAAAACGGACTCTTCACTGGATTTTGGTTTGTAGCCAAGAATGGACAAACGGGCAATCCGGTTACCGGAAGTTGAAGTGAAAGCATTAAGGTAAAATCCCCCCCAGATCACGAGAAATAAAATAAAAATCGTGGCGGATATTTTTGGTTTTATATCCCTCCAGTTGAGGATAATTAGTAATAATACTATTAGGGGTGAATAGAGTTTGGCCGACTGATAAAGAAATAGACCGGCGGTAAAGAAAAATAAAGTCGGGAGCAGACTAAAATTTTTCTTGATTGCTTGGTAAAAAAAGTAAATTCCGATGATCGTTGCGGAAACAAAGACATTTGACTCCCAGGCGCCGCGGGAGAAATGAATCGCCCAAGGAGAAACGGCCAAGGCCAGAGAGGTCGTGAGTCCAACTGCCAGATTACCGGTGAGAAGCTCAACCAAAAGTCCGGTGGTCAGGACGGCGACAACACCAAACAGAGCCGAAGGGAGGCGAACCGCAAATTCAGAGAGGCCGAAGACCGCAACTGAGGGAACGGTGAGGTAGATATAGAGACCGGGTTTGTAGTCACCGAATGACTTGAAGATTAACGGGAGGCGAACCCCGAATTCATCTTTTCCTGTTTTTAGGACGGAGAAAGCATTGTAGCCAATGGCGGCCTCGTCCCAAGTTAAGCCGGGGGGTTGTGAGGAGACCTGCCAGAAACGCAGGAATGATGCTAAGGCGATGATTAATGAATATAGGAGTATTTTTTTCATTTAGAATTTGGCGATAACGAAAGCCGGTGTACCGTCGAGAAAATTAATAGTCTTGATTTTACTGGTATTGTTAGGAATATGATCCGGGGAAGTGACCAAAAGCGATCTTTGGGTACTAACCTCTTCCCCGCTCTCGAGCTTAAGGTTAATGGCATCAGTGGATGGAATCAACCAATCGTTCACAAAGTACACGTTTTCAATTCTATCCGTCCAGAACCAATCAGATCGGGCGAATCTAGTTGAAGACACTGGCGATTGAATGATTTTTGGATCTAACCCACTAAAGAAGGCGTAAAAAACATGCGGCTCGCCGTACTTTTTGGTGATAAATATCCGGTCATACTCGTTTTTGTGGTCGAGAGCGTACTTGATAACCTGATCATAGCCATACTGCCAAGACTGGGAATAACCGATTGTATAGGCGTTGAAGTATTGATTGGCGTAAAGAACGAACGATGAAACGGAGAGCAAGATTGTCAGATAAAGAACTAGAGCCCCAAAGCGATTGGTAAGCCAAATCAGAGTGGTGATGGCTAATAAGATCACTGGAACTATCAATAAGCTCGGCCGGATAGCCTGGGGGGGGTCAATAGTGGCGGCGGCGGCGAGGGGAGCGATCAGCAACCAAGCGAGAATAAATTTGGCGGAAGATTCCTTTCTAATCCGGGAAAACTGGAGAAAGAATCCGGAAATTGCCAAAATATAGACCGGGTAAGTGAAAAGATTTTGATTTGGGACGGCAAATTGGGTTTGGGCACCTTTTGATTGGTTAAAGAAGGCGGGGGTGAAGTAGGAAAGATAATTACGGCCGAAAGTAGTAAGAAAGAAAATGGGGCGATTGTGGATAAGGCGGGAGATGAAAGTGGGGAGATGGCTAGTCTGACGCATTTGACCGATCTGAAAGGTGGTGGAGGTATTAATAATCGCCAGTTTGGCGTAGCGGGCGGTGGCTTCACCGGTTTTGAACTGATAAACAACGAGGGAAAGAGAAAGGCTTAGAATAATTGCCCCAAATAATAAACTTGAGTCAAACCTGATCTTCCTCCGATAGATCAGAACGAAGGCGATAACAAATAAGGGAACGAAAACGCGCGCAGCGTTGTAGGTATGTAAAGCCAGTCCGCAGCTGACAGCGGCCAGAGGCCAGTATTTGGAATTATCTAGACCTCTTTGGAAAAAGTAGGCGCCGGCGATGATGAGAGTGAGACTAAGGTTGGCCTCGAGGGCGGCGCGGCTGAAAAAGAAGTGCCAAGGGCTAAGCGCGAGGAGAAAAGCAGCGAGAACGCCCGTATCTAGTATTAAGTATTTAGTATCTAGTATTTTTTTGGGAAATAATTTATTGGCAAGTAAATAAACTAGCGGGATGGCTATGGTGCCGGCCAGAGCTGATATGAATCTAACGGCGAAAGCGTTGAGGCCGAAGGCTAATATCGGGAGGGTGGTGAGATAGATGTAGACGGGGAGCTTGAAATCGCCAAAGGCACGAAAAATCAGTGGGAATCGTGTCCCCCACTCGTCGGCCCCCGTATTGATGATCGAGAAAGCGTTGTAACCATGGCTAACTTCGTCCCAATTTAACGACGGCGGATAATCGGAAAGACGATAAAAGCGAAGCACAAAACCGGTAATAACAATAATCAGTAATATTAAATGATTTCTATTTTTCATTTTGTCGAGGGTTTGTCTCCACGATACGCAGGGCCAGTGACCCATCAGGATTATTTATATCAGCAATCTTGGTCAGGCGATGGACGTCAAGCTCGTGGTCTGAGATAACCAAGCCGTCACCAATCAGATATTGCTTGGTTTTCTCGGCGTCAAGGCCCCAATCAATCTGTTTGTAGCTTATCCGACCAAGATTTTTTGTTTTGTTTCTCACCATACTGGTGTAATACTGTTCGGGCGAGACTTCAAAGTTATCTTTTTGGAAAGTAGCTGGGTCATATTTGGTAAAAAAGAGAAGGTGAATATATGATTCCCCCCGAGAGTTATCGAAGGTAATGGGCAGATTTTTGGGTAATTTATTGATGTAATCGACAACTTTGGTCGGGCCAAAGTCCCAAGCATAAGCTCTAAAGTAGTCATTGAGGATAAAAATAGAACTATAAAGTGAAATTAGGCTGGCTGTAATTACCAAACACAGCACCATGATTAGGCCTGGTTTCAGAGTTTTTATCACGCCCAGAGCGATGACTAGGGTTTGCGGGACGACTAAGGGCAGAGCCCTAATAGTAGTATAGGGATCCCGGGTTAGAGCGGCAGGAAGAGGTGAGACTAATAATAACAAAATGATAATTGACCGAAGAGGATTAAGTTTTTTATCTTTGATTAGAAAATAGAGTCCGATTAGATAAAAAGGTAACTGCCAAATGAAAAAGGTCGCCAGGCCGGGGTATGAACTTTTCGGATCAGCATTGCCGATGGAAAAGAGATAGCGAGGCGAAAAGTAGGAAACATAGAGTGAAGCAAATTCATTGACTGACAGCAGGGCTGGGGAGTTTATCAGGCCGGCCAGTGGTCCATGATAATCTGGTTTGTATCCAGACGGAAATTGACGCGAGTAAGAAAATATGTTCAAAGTGGTGGTTCGGGACAAGAAACCCGGAGTGCGCATAAGCCCAATGGTAGGTAAGGCTAAAAACAAGCCCAAGAAAATACTGATTACAGCGACGAACCAGTAACGCCTTAAATTCGCCATAAGAACCTTGAGATTGGAGGCTGTCAGAAAGACAAAAACGATGGGGACGATTAGACGCTCAGCATGATAAGACAGAAACGAGAGCGATAAACCAAGAGAAGAAATGATAAACAAATAGGGCTTTTTAAGGCCAAGGTAAAAGGTATAAATACCAAGAATTAAAAAAAAGAGGGATAAGTTGGTTTCGTAAGAGGTCCGGCTCAAGAGAATGTGCCAAGGTGAAATGGCCATAAGAAAAGTGGTTAACAAAGCTAACTTGGCGGCGTATTTTTCGGGGGTGATTTCTTTGATTAACAAATAAATCAGAGGCAGCGTCAAGACGCCGAAGAAGGCCGAGAGAAATCTGACGGTATAAATCGAAAGTCCGAAGATTGGGATCAGGGGGACAAGAATGTAGGTGTAAATTGGGGTCTTGAAATCAAGAAAAGAGCGAAAGATTAAGGGAATGGCTTTTCCGAATTCATCCTTGCCGGTTTTGGCGATAGAGTAGGCGTTGTATCCCATAGCGGCCTCGTCAAGATAAAAGCCAGCCGGAGTAATTCCCAATTTATAGAATCGAAAGAAAATGCCTATAGCAATAATAAGAGTCAACGTGATGATGATTAGCCTTGGTTTCATATTAGCGAATAAGAACAATTCTGATTAGGTCAATGGTGGAAACAAAACAGAAAAGAAGCAGGATTGGAGTAACGAGAAAAGACTTCTTCCGACTGAACTCAAGAAGGCCGTGTCTAATTATTAGGGCGAGGGGTAGGTAGAGAATCAAATCAAAACCATCAAAGATGTTTAAGGTCGACAGCATGAGAATCGAGACTAAAGACAGGCCGAGGACAAGCCGACGGTGGGGAAGATTGCTCCAGAGATAGAGACCAGTCAGAAAAAAAATAATCGACAAGGAAGGAAACTTGACTAGATTTTGATTTGGAATAACGTTTTCCCGGGGATGAAAACCAAAGAAATAATTATTGGGGTCAATAAGGGAAAAGAAATTTAGACTATATCTGGAAATAATTGGGGTAATTCGGTTGTGTTCCAGACGGGCCAGAGACCTGCTCTTGAAAAGGCCAATGCTCTTTATCAGGGTGTCGTAATCAAGTGGGGAGACGACAAAGACTGTATTTCTCAAACTGACTCTGTTCGGGTTTAAAATCTCAAAACGGGTTGGTTGGTTTGTCAAAAAAAACGAACTAGGCCAGAAAGCGAAAATCAGAATTTGAGACAAAATTAGTAGACTACTCTTGATCATTAATTTTATTGTATTAGGGTTTTTGGAGAATATAAAAAAGCGGATTGCCGCGGAAATCCTTGATGGTCCCCAGCGTTACCACTCCATCGGTCGGCCGGATACTCCAATCCTCGTTAAAGGGAACTTCTTCTTTTTGAGCGGCGACGTAAATGTCACCTGAATTAAGAATTTTTGGGATTAATTCCATTTTTTGGGCTTTGCCGAAATAGAGATTGTCTCCGAACTGAAAACCATCGAAGCCTGTAATTATGTTAGGAATTGACGTATCCCCCTTGAAGAGCTTTTGAAATTCCCGGGGGGGTAGGGCCGTATAAAAGGCGTAACGATAAAGCGCTGGATTGGCGGTGTTGTTAATAAAGATCCGACGATTCCCATTTATGTATGGCTCTAATATATTAAAGAGAGGTTCATAACCATACTGCCAGTAAGTAGCCGAGTCGTAACGATAGTTAGCAGAGTACTGATACCAGTAGGCGATAAAGTTAAGGGAAAGAAGTACGACTAGCGGGAAAATGAAACGCCTCATCGAGACAACACCCAGAGCGATAATAATGGCTAGGGGAAAATTCATTAGAAACAGTCTCGAGGCGTGATCTCCTCCGCCGATAGTTAAGGCGCTCGGAAAAGGAATTATAAACAACCAAAGCAATAATAAATTATTTGACTGACGGTTCTCTTTTTTAAACAAAGCGGCAAAACCAAGGACAAGAAATGGAACCCAGACCAGCAGAACTTCGCCAAAACGGGCGATCGATTGACGATAGTTGGGGTCTCCATGAAGAAATAGAAAATTGGGAGAGAATGAGGTTAAATAGTTGTTGACAAAAAGCGTGGCGTAACCAAGGTATTTATTTTGAAATATTGTATCAATTTTTTGATTATTTACCCATGGCTGGCTACGATCCAGGATTACGTTTTCGACGACTTTGGCGTCGTTTGTAATGTTGATTAACTTGAATCGGCCGGCGGCTTGACCGAATAATATTTGATAACAAATTGGAATGAAAAGGACGATTGAAATTAGAGTCCCAATAATAAAATTCTTTTCTCTAAGCTTTTTCCATTCCGGAGGGAAGGTAATAAGTAGGATCGAAACTAGGGAAGGAATAAATAAATTGGCGATTGAGTAGGTATAGAAGGTGAGTACAAACGGGATCAGGAAAAGAGCCGAATATTTCTTTGCAGTAAGATTTTTCAAATAAAGATAAACACCTAAAAGCACTAGGAAAAAGAAAAGGCCCTGTTCGGTGGCGTTTCTGGTGTAATGAAGATGCCAAGGGGAAAGGGCGAGAACTAGGGCGGCAATTTCACCGAGGTATTTTTTATCGGGAAAAAGTCTTCGGGAAATTAAATAGATAAGATAGATACTGGCGACACCAAGTAGAGCAGAGGGCAGGCGAACACTGAAGGCTGAGGGTCCCAAAAGACCGACAAACGGAGCCGTCACATACATCAAGAAGGGAGCTCGCCATTCAGACAGGCTTTGAATATAGGTCGGTAAGAAATGGCCGCGGTAGTCGCAGAGCGTGGTGGCCAGAGACCAGGCCTGATAACCAGCGTCAATTTCATCACCAAACAGGGAAATCGGAAGGGAACCTAGTTGATAGAGCCGGAGAAACAAGGCCAAACCTAAAATAAAAATGATTAGTTTGTTTTTCATACAAAAGGAAGCTTTAACCCAGTATAAAGGTTAAACAGATGATACACCGAAAGGAATACAGATAGAGCCAGCTTGGTTTTTGGTTTGAAAGTGGTTAGCAATAAAAATGGTAGTGCGGGGGCGAGATGGCGTTCGTGAACCCGCGTTTGAAGAAAAAAGGCCGTCAGCGAGAGCAGGAAGAGTGAATTAGCGGCTGATTCTATGGAGAAACGGCGCCAAAGGCGAACACAAATATAGAAATAAGATATGGCCAACAGGATTATAGACCAAATACGAACAGTAACGCCTAAAAGTTTGACCGAGTCCTCAAGACGTTCTCCTTGAAAAATAAAATACCACAAGTTCATAGCCTGGTTACTAATGAGAGTAGACGAGCCGGAAAGCGTGGCCAGATATAAAGAAAAAGAGTTAAGTGATAGGGTAAAAGGAAAGTAAAAAAGAACAAAGACAATCGCCTGCAGGGTCAGACCCCGTAGGAGAGCTTTTGCCCCTCCCCGCTTGTACCAAACAATCAGGTAAACCGGTAAGAGCCATAAAGCCGTTTGTTTGCTAAGAACCGCCAGAACAAAGGCGAGGTGAGAAAGGTAGTAGCGTCTGGGGAGGAGATAAAAAGACAACACCAGGAAGAAAATGGGTAAAGACTCGATTTGACCCCAGACTGAACTGACGTAGATGACGGCAGGGTTAAACAGGTACAAAAAGGCAAAGAGTTTCTTCTTGGTGAGCTTAAAAATTAAATAGCCGATACCCAGATCCGCCAAAATGGCGGGCAGTTTCATAAATCCGGCCGCCGCGTTTTCCGACTCAATCAAGGGAACAATCGCCGAGGGAATGAATTTGGCGTGAAAATTTTGCCAGAGAACAAAATCATGAGTGGCGTTATAGGCAAGTCGGCTAAGAGTAAAAAATGAAATTGTCAGGGATGGATAATTGACGTCGTTAAACCCGAAAAAATGCCTCTGGTATAGTCCGGATGGTCCCCGGGATATAACTGAATCGGCCCAGGTGAGGTGGTTTTTGACGTCGCCGGAAAACTGAAAAAAAATGAAGAATAAACGAACGGCAATCGCTAGAAAAATAAGAATGGATAGCTTAGGCTTCACGAGAATCGTATAGTAGGAAAATTAGTGAGGCCAAAATCGTAGAACGGGCAAGGCTTACAACGATAGGAATATTTAGAGGACTACCAGCTGTGGGCGGGAACAAATCTCTTAAAACCAGAAACGAGCCGATGTGTAATGAGGGATCAAATGATAGCCAGACAGACACCCAAGAGAGAATCAAAATAAAAAAGAGGGAGAGACGCTGGTTTTCGATTGCGTAAATGATCAGGAATGGAACGACCCACAAGAACCACTGGGGATGAAAATGGTTGAAGGCCAAACTGCCCAAGATAGAGACTAGAAATATGGACAGAACGCTAATTTTTTTGTATAAAACCATCAAGGCTAGAATGGTTATGACAATGAAGTACCAGGGAATAACGTTTCCGGAGGCAATCTGGATACCCGCCTGAATTGATTTGTTCGTGTGGGTGGCGTCCAGAGCATACATTTTGAAGGCGGGTGAATGTAGATAAGGCGCGATACCGAGAAGATAAGTTCCAAAGCCGATAACGACGTTTTTAAACGCCAGCTTGGGACCATCTTTTTTGTAAGAGTCGATAGCGAGAATGGGGATAACGACCAGAGCAATGGGTTTAACGAGAGCAGAGAGACCAAGGGCGACATTTGACCAAGATAATTTTTCATTTTTGTATAAATAGAAAGCCAAAAGAATAAAAAAGACAACCAAGGTGTCCGATTGGCCCATGGCCGAACTGACCAGAAGTGTAGTTGGGCTCAAAATCCACAATACCCCAGCTAGTCTAGCCCTCTCCTTTGATTGAAATAACTTCATAATCAACCAAAGCGTAAGCCAACTGCCGATGAGCGATGGCAGTTTGTAAATCAGTAATAGCGGTGAAAAAGCCTGACTTTTCAAGAAAACATTATCGTTTAGAAGAAACCTGTCGGTAAATGAGGCCGTAAAACTCGAGAAGGGTAAATAAACAATTGAGCTATACAAATAACCGAGCGGTGGATAGATAAAAATATCATCGTGATAAATTTGTTTGGTTGAGTCGTTTGCGGGTAGTTTGCTGACATGGTCATAAAAGGAAGTAATTTCACCAGCGGAAATAAACTTTGAGGCTAGAACGAAGGCTCTGACGTCGGGATGGTAGGTGATAAGAGAAATCAAGAGCTGAAGCACGACTCCGAAAACAATAATTTTGTGAAAATGGGAGTTGATGAATTTAATCACGGAATTTATGTCCTCTTAATATTACCTGCCATTTATGTCCTATCCACAAGACCAAGTTTAATACATTTGAGTAAAACTCGCCATAATAAAGTCTTGATGAAGCGAGTAAGGGGCTTTGGTAGTGGGACGAGAAACGACCGCTGGCTCCGTGGACATGTTTGATTTTGGCAGACGGTAAATAGTAGACGGGTAGTTTCGATTCATGTAACCGCCGGCAATAATCAACATCTTCGTAATACATGAAATATTTTTCATCAAGTCCTCCGACCATTTTGAACGTTGTCCTGGGAATTAGAAACGCCGCCATTGTCGCAACGTCCACTTTCTGAACGCGGTTATCCGGCAAATATTTACCGAAACAATTTTGGCAATTGAAGAAGTTTTTCATTATGGCATTAGTGATAGTTGGGAACTTATAGACTGAGGCTTGGGGTTTTCCATCAGGATTTAGAAGTCGAGGAGAGACCGCTCCAAAAGGCGAGGTGTTTTTGGCAAAGTCGAGTAGTTTTTTTAGAGTTCCTTTTTGAACGACGGTGTCCGGATTCAGCAATAATAGGTAATTCCCTTTGGCTTTTTTTAACCCCTGATTGACGGCGATGGAGAAGCCCGTATTCGATCCCATTTGAATACAGAGAGGTTTTGTTTTGTGGTTCCTGACAACTAAGAGTGATGCGTCAGCCGAATTATTATCGAGAACAATTACTTCGAGGTCTATATTACCTCGGTCTTTGTAGATTGAGTCGAGAAGTAAACCGATTTGCTTTTCGGAATTGTAAGTGACAATGACGACGGAAAGTTCTATCACGAAAATGGTTGATTTATTAAAGATAAAACTTCTTTATCGGTGTGAATGGCTTTGGCTAGGGGTTGGGCGTTCTTGATGACCCTGAGGGCAGAGAAGATCACTTTTAGATAACCTGGGTGGAACAAGACATGGTGGAAAAGATATCTAAAATGCTCGCGGCGCATGGCCGGATCCGTAATATTTTTCCAGTTGAATATTAGTTCGTTTCTTTGTTTGATTAAACTTATATATTCACGGTTGAGGAGACTGAAACTACTTTCGTGTTGATGAGTAACTCTAGCGTCCGGCTCCCAAATGATACGGTAGCCGTCTTTCCAAGCCCGCCAACCTATGTCAATGTCTTCCCAATAACCCGGAGAATAGATCTCGTCCAGACCACCTAATTCGTCCCAAATTGATTTCCTAAAAACGGCGCTACCGCCGGAAGCCCAGGCCGACAGATGAGGGAGACTCTTGTCTTCTCCTCTCAAATATTGAAGTTTCCCCCGCCAAGAAACCTGTGGCCAACTACTGGTGGTTTCGTTGAAAGTGACGGCGAAGACACTTTTGTCGTCAAAATGACTGAGGGCGGAGGGGAGATATCCCTTTTGAGGGTGGACGTCATTATTAAGAAGAACGATTAGATCGGTATTCGCCTCTCTAAAACCTTGGTTAACGGCAATGGTGAAAAATAAATTTTTTTCGTTACGAATACATAAAACTATGTCTGGATATTTAGAAGTAAGATACTCGAACGTACCATCGGTGGAACCGTTGTCCACAATGATAAGACGGGTGAGGTTGGGCGAGTGCTCAATAATGTCCGGGAGGTGTTTTTTCAATAAGGCGAGTCCGTTGAAGCTGGGAATGAGGATTGAGTAACTAATTTTTTTCATAGCACGCGCTTAATTTCTCGACGACGATGGCGCCAGTAAGCTTTGTCTCCCCCATTTTACACAAATCGTCGAATTGATGGCGCCAAGCCTTCTCTCCATCTTCAAAACCGAGTCGGCCTTCTTTGATAAGAAAGGTCATCGGTCGGTCGTTTGGACGAATATTTGACTGGTACTTTGAAAGCGTTTCAAGATAGGGCGGGACATTGTCTTGGTAGGTAATGGAGATGGGTTGATAACCATATGCTTTACTGCCATACCACCAAAAAAGGTACTGGTAGTTGAAGTCATAGACCGATGGAGCATAGTTGTAGACCTTGAATCCGGATCCCGCGGCCTCCCGATAAACCCAATCAATCGTCTCGATTTGATTAAGCAAAGAAGCACGGTCCGTTGATCGAGTCGTCAGTTTATATTCCAACCGGTGAGAAAATTGCTGATAAGCCTTGAGGAAAATTAGGGAGAGAAGAACAACGGTTGATACTTTAAGAATAGTCTTATGACTTTCATACAAGTCAGTTATGCCGCTAGCAAAAATCAGAATGAACGGAACCGCCAAGCTGATGGTGTACCAAGGCTTGATGATGTGTGGATAGAGTAAGTAAAAAGGGAACGAGAAAATAATTAAGCTAATGCTCAAAAGGGCTAACTTTTGGGTTTTTCGGCCGAGTATGACAAGCGCCAAACAAAGCAGTAATAACCAGATGATGGACTGAGAAATCGGCAGAGAAGAACTCAAATCTCCGAAGAAACGAGAGTGACGGTCAATTAGTTTTTGGCTTATTGATAATTTGTCGCCCAGAATATCACCTTGTCCGGCGAATTCGGCAATAAAGATTTTGGTCATCATAAATTTGTGTTTCACTTCGAAGGCGGCTTGGGGTATTAGGGTCAGGCTAAAACCAATGAGGAATTGACGGATAAGGCGAACTCTATCTTTGATTAGCCAGAAAAGAACTAAGGGTAAAAGCAGGATACAAAAGGCGATTTCAGTTTGGACAGACAAACCAACCAAGATACCTAAAATCACCGCCGCTAGAGGTTTTTTTGACAGAAGGACTATCTCAAGAAGCAGTAGGACTAAAAGGACAAAGGTGGGGGCGACGTTGGCGCTAAAAGAGTAGGAAATGGCTTCCAGTAAACGCGGGGAGACGAGGAAGAGGAGAGAGCCAATGATTCCAAAATGGGGGTTAGTTCTTCGATACCGTATCCAGAAGAGTAGGACGGAAAAGTGGTAGAAAATCACCGCCCAATAGACCAGTGTGGTCGGGTCACCACCGCCGACAATAAATGCAGGAAGATTGAAATAGTACCAGAAAGGACCGAGATAAACACCGTTGATGCTGGTAGTTGGCCCAATCATGATCAGGTGATGGTCCACGGCGATTTTCCTGATCTCGAGCATATCCCGGGCTTGATCAATGGTGAAGGCAAAATTAAAGTGACTGGCATAAAAGAGGTGAAAACTGAGACTGGCTCCGATTAGGATGAAAACGAGAAGTTGTTTGATCATATTGTTATATTATCTATCTATGGAGTCAAAAAGAAACGATCTGTTCATTATTGTAGGCTTAGTGGCCTTGGCGGTTAGTATACAAATTTTTTATTGGATGAAGTTGGGATATCAATTTGACTGGGATCAGGAGAGGGACGCTCTGATGGTATCTGAAATAGTCAATCAACACAAATTCACCTTAATTGGTCCTAGGGTGGCTAACGAAAATGGATTTTTTAATGGACCCTATCACTACTATTTTCTCCTACCATTCTTTTTGGCCACCGGCGGCCACCCCGCAAGTGGAATCGGTCTGGGAGCATTAGTGGTAGCTCTGACAGTCAGCGCATATTATCTAGTTGGAAAAAAATTATGGAACTCGAGAGTGGGGTTTTTGGCTGGGATTATTTACGCTTTATCGGGGCAACTAGTGATTTGGAACGCGATGTACGGGCCCTTGTTGGCCGTAGTCGGTTTCTATCTAATTTTCCAAGCGATGAACGGAAAAATAAAATGGATTTGGCCGGCGGCACTGGCGGGATTGGCTGCCAATATTCATTTGGTGCCGGCGAGCATTTCGATATCGCTTTTTATAGGAATTCTGTTGTCCAAAAAAAAACCGTCAATTAGAGGATCGTTTCAAGCGGCGATTGTTTATCTCGTTTGGTTTTTGCCACTTCTGATTTTTGATTTACGCCATGATTTCCTGAATATCAGAAAGGCGGTAGAGTTTGTCAGTGGAAATGCCGGGTTGGTTTGGGATAAAATGAATTTTTGGAGGGTTTGGTGGCGAGCCTGGAATGTTTTTAATTTGACTGCTTGGAATAGTGAGTGGCGATATTTGGTTGATAGGATATTGGCGGTGTTGTGCTTGGCCCTTGGTTGGATTTGGATCGGGCACAATAGAAGGTTTAAAATTTTTACAATCAGTTGGTTGTTGATTCCCCTAGTGCTGCTTTTCCGGTACAAGGGTAACTTGCCAGAGTACTACTTCCGGGTTGGATGGTCACTACTGCCACTGATTTTCGCATCATTGGTGGCAAGAGTCCGCTGGTTAACACTTTTGACGGTAGGGCTACTGATGATTAACCTGCCGTATACCAGAATAGCCTCTCTCACCGTGGCTCTGGCAGATAAACTGACTTTGGTAGATTATTTGGTCAATCAAAAGCAAGACAAGTATTTTAACGTTTCTTCTAACCTTCCCTTGGGGCAAAGCAATGGTTACGAGTATTTGTTTAGATGGCGAGGGATGCTCCCCGACAGAAGTAATCGTGGCCACTTGTACACCGTAATCGACTTGCCAACAACCGATAAGGGAAATTTAGTGGTGACGAGCGGATCGATAGGCTTGATAAGACGCTAGAAAGACGGTCAGTAATAGGATTGCTATGGAAGCTATCGAGACGATGGCCCCGTAGGTGAAACTGATTGGTCGATACTTAAGCAGTAGAGAATGTTTTCCGGGAGTAACTTCAATACCTATAAACAAGAAGTTTGCTTTAAGTATTTTTGCTGGTTTTCCATCCAAAACAGCCTGCCAGCCCGGGTAGTTGGTGGTGGCGACGTTTAAAATACCATTGTCTTTCGATGTAAATTCTCCCGAAATGTCTCCACCAATATCTTGGGTAAGGTTTACCACTTCGGACTTTTCTTTGCCGGTGTACGTTCTGACAAGCTTGTCAGAAGTGAAGACTGCTTGGGGTTGTTTTGTCGCAAGCATCCGGGAAAGAGTCTCGGTATCGTCTTTGGTTATTATCGGCGAATAGTTAAGATAGGCAAATCCAACCGGAGTTTGGTTTTCCAGAATTACTACCGCCCGGTCAGAAAATACCGGTTTGTATTTGGAAAGGTCGATACTGTCGTCGCGGATATAACCGTTGGGATCAATCTTCCTGACTTTGTCGCGCTTGAGGGTAACGATATATTTAACACCAGCCAGATCAAGCAGGGATGAATCGTATCTCACCACCGAGTCCAGATAACGTTCGCTGTTGGCTGATGACGGGATATTGGTATTCATGGTCGAAAAATAGCCAGCGATAGCAGAGGGAGCTAAGTTTTCATAACCAAACATCGAATCAAGGTGGTAGGGAGTCCAAGAATTTGAGGGGAAAACTTCGGAACTGGTGGAAATGAACCTGCCTTGGTGGGTTACGAGATAGTCGGTAACCGGTGTCGGCGGAAAGGCGAGTTCCGCTTTCACAAAAGAATTGTATTTGTAATGGAACCGAAGTAAGTCAAGAAAAATCAGGATAGCAACAATTACCATTCCGATTTGGCACAATTTTTTGTATTTTGATGATATAAATATCATGATTACCCCGGCAATGAATAACCCTGTCGGTAGAAAAAGGTTCCGAAGGCTGGTTATTGACGAAGAAGAATGCCCCGATAGATAGTTCGAAATGAAATAAATTATAATCAATGTCAAAATTGTAAGGGGTATAGTTATCTCTTTTAACGTATATTTTCTGTTTTTGAAGCTGTCCAAACCATGCGCCGCCAGCATTGTTAAAAAGAAATTCATTGGATAACTGACTCTAGAGGCTGCCGAGGTGTTTAAAAGTGGAATATTAAGTTTGTATGGCAAATAGGCAATTGGGTTTGAAAAAGCAAAAAGTAAACAAACAAGTAAACCGACTTTTAACCATCGATGGCCGCGATTAAGAAATGATAAGTAAATTAGTAGACTAGAAATAATTCCTATATAACCGACTGACTCCAAGTAATCCCAAAATCCAAAGTAATTTCCTGTCGACGGGTTACCGAAAATATCCGGACCGACGAATAAGGTAAGAAGGTGCCTCAGGGGCAATATGCCATAGTTGAGTGCGGTCATATGAGGATCGTTGAGTCTAACGGAGTGGAAAAAAAGTTCAGCGGTTGGAAATAGTTGGACAGAAGTGGCCAGAGCTCCCAGACCAAGAGCGAAGACTACCCACAGAGAAGCTCTGATGTTGAATTTAAACTTCATTAGTATGATTGCCAAGATGATCAAGTTGGTGAAAATGAAAGTTTGAATTTGCCCGGCGGTAATTATGGAAAATTCACTAAGGGCGAGTGGAAGTAATAACCAATAATTTCGCTTCTTGTAAAACATATTTATCAAAAAGAGCGCTAGGGGTAACCAGATAACCGACCGGCCACCCAGACTTAATTCAAAGTCGGCCGTCATGTGTCCGGCAGTGGTGTAAATGAAGGCGCCGGTAATTGAACTAATTTTGGACAGGTTCAGAGAACGAAGATAGATAAACATAAAAACTAAACCCATCAGTGTCTGGACAAAAAGCTGAATCGTCCGTGCTTGGGGGAGGTCTCCAAGTAAGAGGATGAACGAAGTAGGGTAGAAAACCCCCATTTGGTAATTCGCAAAGAAGGGGTAGCCCATAAGTGAGGTCGGGTTCCAAAAAGGAAAATGCCCGGAAAGAATCTGGTCTCTGGCGAGGGACAGCCAAGGGTATGTTTGAGAGACAACATCTGAAAGTGAAGAGTTCTTTACCGGGACTCCAACCAGAAAACCCCATTTGTCAGACAGCCAAGGATAATATCCACCCATAAAAAGATCAAAGGCGATCGGTACCTGACCTTTGAAGATAAAGGGAATAAATTTTGCCAGAGCAAGTAAAATTAGAGCGAGAAGCCAACTAGAAAATAATAGCATGAACTTTCGCTTCAAATACTTTAACTGAAAAATATTTTGATCTCTCGACAGCTTTTCCGGACATTAATTTTAGTTTTTCCGGCGAATTAATTAAAGACAGAGTGGTTGAGGCAATCTCTTCAACTGAACCACAAAGGTAGCCCTTATCGGTGACAATTATTTCCCGTTGACCCCCTTTGTTTATGACGACTGGGACACACCCGGCGGCCATCGCTTCAACGGTAGTAATACCGAAGTGCTCGACCTTCTCCGGCTCCATCTTTTCATCCACACCGTACCCTGCTGCGTGCCAGAAGATCTTGGCTTTGGCGTAAAGTTTCTTTAATTCGTTAAAGTCTGGATTAGAAACAAGCTGAACCGGGAGTTTTTCGGCTGCTTTTTGTAATACTGATAAATAGTCTTTTCCACCCTCCCCCTTTACGGCGCCGGCTAAGATTAGTTTGTAGTCTTTGTTTTTTTTGTAGACTCTCTCAAAACAACGGATCAATATATCTTGACGCTTGGCGTGAGAGGGAGAATCGAAACGGGCCACCGAGAGGATGACGTTTTCTTTTTTCTCAGACTTAAAACTTTCGGTGTCGATGGGCGGAAATAGTATGGTAGAAGAAATAAGTGGGAGTTGTCCATTGATTACATTGGCGGTGAAAGCCGAGTTAAAGATGAATCGATTGATTCGTACTGTTTTTAGGAGATTGTTTATTGGATTGCCACCGATTTTTTTGAACGGTACCTGAAAATGAAGATAATTTTTTTTGCCAAATAGATAGGGCAAGCTACCATCGCTGACCCAAAAAACCAGGTCGTAATCGCGAGTCCGAAAGTAACGAGCCAAAAGACCCGCCGAAAGGGAAAGGTCGTGATAGGCTTGTGGGTCTATTTTTAGTGAAGATATATCAAGATTGAAACGTTTGGCGGCATCGGCGATAACGGCACCATCTTTCCAGGCGAGAGTGACACGATAGCCCGCTTTGATGAGGGCAAGTGAGAAGGTCAAGACGTACCGCTCTCCTCCACCCATGGTATCAACATAGGGATCGTAAACTAGGGCTTTCATTCCTTCACCTCCTGACAAATCTTTTTGTCGATGGTTTCGTAGGTTTCTTTGAGGGTTGGTTTCCGCTGCATCTCCCATAATCTCTCGTAGGTAAGAAAACGGGAAAACATTTGATAGATAACTTCGATCCAACCCTCAGTGCCGTCGAGAAGAAGTCTCTGTTTGACGGCACGGTCCCAAAACTCGGTCAACATGATTCTTACCAAACGCCAACCTTTGATCGGTGGATGACTCGCTTTGAAAAGCATTTCAGCTTCGAGCCTCGACCATTTGATGGTGCCAGCTAATTTTTCGTCGATATTTTTATGAGACAGATGAATCAACTGTTCCCTTAACTCACCAATTTTGCCTTCAATGCTCGGCTGTTCATGAAGTCTTCCTTTCCAGGTTTTTAGGGAAGATTTTTTCATGAGTCGGAGGACTCTTGGGTCTGGCCAATGATTCAAATGCTTTCCTAAAAAGACTTCATAACGCCTGATGGTATAGGCGGCGTAATCGGAATGGTTAATAGCGCTTTTGATATCGATAGCTAATTTCGGAGTAATCCTTTCGTCTGAGTCAAGATAAAGTAACCATTCTCCGGTAGCGGCTTTGGCACCGTCATTTCTCCAAGTACTAAAATTATAGGTTTCACTTTTGACGATTTTGTGAGCAAATTTTCTGGCAAGAGAGAGAGTCTTATCGGTCGAACCGGTAAAAGTATCAACGTAGATAATTTCATCAGCAAATTGGCTGGTGATAAACGCTGGTACAACCTCAGCCTCTACGTTTTGACCGAGGATGATAACGGAAAGTTTGGTCATGTTTAACTTGATTTTATACTATCTTGCCGCCCCAACAACGTGAATCTATTTCCACAAAAGTACGATCGTACCTTTGTGGAAATCGGCACTACTACTTCAACTATTCGAACCGTTGAACTATTTTGAGTTTCAAAAAACTTGTGTCAGAACCAATGATTTTTCCCAATCATATCCTCTATGTCGTATTGTGTATCGATTTCGTTTGATCGATTTTGAATGTTCCCCGCTCCATTTTCCCCGAGATAAAATCAGAAACCGCCCTTCTTTGGGCGGGGGTTC
>Ga0209211_10005916_pt1 | contig 18006 bp, 19 predicted proteins | sample RifGroA2_FD_183992 | JGI IMG/M metagenome (GOLD analysis project Ga0209211, IMG submission 183992) | Groundwater microbial communities from Rifle, Colorado, USA - Groundwater A2 (SPAdes) (version 2) | ecosystem: Environmental > Aquatic > Deep subsurface > Groundwater | place: Rifle, Colorado... | reverse complement strand
TGGTATCAATATTTCCTATGGGGGGCCCGCGCAGATTGGGGCTCAAAAACTAAGTGCTCTCAATAACGGTAATTATATTGACACATTCGTAGAATATATCATCACTCTTATCATGTTGTGGGCGGCCATATTTTTCCCCTGGTGGTTATTGCGCATTTTCCGGGACTACTGTTGTGACGGGATTAATGCGATGAAAAATATCCTTATGTCTATGTATGATCAAACACATGGCAGTATTGGGCCAAAATCTCCCCCTCCCGCTCCAAGTCGAACCCCATCTTCAATGAGTACTTCCATGCAGATGCCGAAGGAGGTTCAAGTGCCTCTTAAGGTACATCTGGAAACCATGGAAGATATTAAAAGAACCAAGACTGAGGATATTAGTAAGTCGCTTAACCTTTCTATGAATAAACTCACGGATATTGCAAAATTTGAGACGAATAAAAGTACTCGCGAAAATGTCACGAAGACTCTTGACTTCCTCAAACAACCCACGAAGGCCGAATCCCCTATCGAACGTCAGAAATATATGAATATTCGTACCGAGCTCTTCAATCGCACGGTCAAACAAGATAAAGTTGCCCGCCAGATTCTCTCCTCTATTTCCTCCTCCGCCCTTGAGCAAAATACTCGGAAACAGGAACTTTTGAAGACAGTGCCAGCAGTTGCGTCCATCAATCAGGCAATCTCAAATAAAACTAATGTATCGCCGTCTAAAATATCTTCGGTAAGCAGTTCGTTTGTTACTTCGGTCGCATCAAACAGCGGTGTCGTAAACGCGATGGCAAAAAGTTTCAATATCAGCATTCCTCAAATACAATCGATACTTTCTTCCTATAAAACCAAAGCGTCTCAATTCCCTGCACAGGTTATAAGTAATATCTGTAAAGAAACAGGTCTTGAAAAGGCAAAAATTGTCTCGGTCATACAGGAAATTTCAAAGTTCGCGGTAGCCGATAAAGCAACCATCAAACAGATTGCAGAAAAAGAAAACTTACAAGAGGCTCAGATTGTAAGCATCATTTCAACACAGACTCCCTTGGTCACCGAGCCGGAAAAAAACATTGAACAGAGCGTATCCATTCCCTCAACCGTATCTATTGAAGATTATGAGGAGGTTAAAAAAATGTGGACTCAACAGTACGAAAAAGGTGAAGTGCCTGTATCTGAAAATCTCTCCTCTCGTGAGGAATGGCTTGAACAGGATATCGTCTTTATTACCAATACGTTAAATGAACTCATGTCTGCCGATCCAACTCTAAAAGCTCAAGGAGTGGATGACTTAGGGTATATTCTCCCCATATTCCTCATCAATAATCTAAAAGGAGAAGAACTTGCGGTATATTTAAAAGCAAAGCTTGAAGCCGCCAAACATGTAAAAGAAATGAAAGATATGGAAAAGCAAATAACCGAAAAATTAAAGGCAAAATCCGTAGACGATGAAGAGTTGGTTGAACTGAAAAAGCCAAAACCTGAAGAGGAAGCAAAGCATCTGGAAATGGCACAGGAGATGAAAATTAATGAGGATAAGCCGTCAACATCTTAATTTTATTATCTGAAGTTATAAGCACGGTGTCCTCAATCCTCATCCCCCACTTGCCAGGAATATAAATCCCCGGCTCAATAGTGAAAACGTTTCCAGGAACTAAAATGTTTTCTGATGTTCCCGAAACCTTCGGATTTTCGTGGACTTCAAGTCCTATTCCGTGTCCAGTTGAGTGAGGGTAGGGTGGTAATCGGTTTTCGGTAATTAGTTTTCGACAGAATATATCAATGTCAGATGATTTTCTTATTTTTGAAATATGTTGGATCGTTTTTGTTTGAGCATCAAGAAGTGTCTGATAAGCATTTAATACTTCATCCGACTGTTTCCCCATGAAAAACATTCGCGTAATATCTGAGTTGTATCCTTCATATCGAACTCCCATATCGATAAGTACCAAAGAACCGCGTTTGACGCGGCCGTTTCCATTTTTGGGATCGTAGTGGGGAACTGCTGAATTTGCATCGACTGCAACGATGGGGTCAAAAGCTGTTTCATATCCTTGGTCTCGTATCCATTTTTCTATATTCCATACAATTTCTTTTTCGGTTAATCCTTTACGAAGCGTTTTTGAGATATCGTGTAAACACTCATCCCCTATTTCACATGCTTTTTGTATTTTGCCTATTTCCTGTGTGTCCTTTACTGCGCGTATTTTTATCCCTACCCTGTCTTGTGCTATAAGTTCTACTCCCAGTGTTTTCTGAAACGTATTGTACTCACTCCATTTGAGATCCTCTCTTTCAAATCCCATTTTCACAATTTTCTCTTCCGAAATAATCTCTTTCAGATGTTTCATGAGTCCCTTTTTTGGAGAAAGTAGTTTGAAAATTGGCTTATTGGAATTTGAAGTTTGTTTGGAAATTGGAAATTGGTTATTGTCAACGTATCTTCCATCACTAAACACATACGTACTCTTTTTTGTTACGAGCGCATACGCTTCCCTTTCATGCGGTACCAGCGTCCGAAAACCGGTGAAGTAGAGGATGTTGTAAAAGTTGGTGACAAAAAGAGCATCAAGATTATTTTGATTCAATGCGTTTTGTATTGCCTTTTGCCTTTTGTCATACATTTCAATATGGTATCAATTATTTCATTTTTAAAGAAGCCGCCTGTTTTCTTAGGAGGAAGGAAATAAGGAGAATGTAGAAAATTATGATCGCAAGTTTTGCCAGGCTGAAGTTTTGATCAAGACCGAATAAGTTTTTAATCACATTGCCTGCGAAGGTCGAGGCGTCCGGAAGAAACTTGAGGGGTAAAGGAACGATGCGGGACAGATGAATATCAAAGTATACCTCCATAAGTTCTCCAATGCCGCCTTTTATGAATACTGCTCCTAAAAGAATAAGCATATACTCCGTTGCTTTATATATTTTGTGGATGGGAAATTTTATATAAGCAAAAAACGTCGCAGCCCCAAAAACCAAAGAGGTGACAAATCCTGCGCCTAATCCCAGCATATTATCCTTAAACTGGGAGAATAACGAAATAGTCGAGGTAAATAGGGCTATTTCAAATCCTTCGCGAATGATAAAAAAAATAATAAGAAAAAAGAGGGAAAGATCAAAGACATTATTTTTGAGTTTCTGGCGGGCATTATGGAGCAACTTGTTTTGATTCAGCTTCCAAAAAGCATGGAGTGAAATGATGACGTATCCAATAAAAAAACCGGAGAATATCATAAGATACCCTTCGATTAGTTCTGCATTTTTTTCGGTAAAAATGAACCTGGCTTTTTCTCCAACCATGAACATGAGGATGGGGAGAAGTAGGGAAATGGCTATTCCCAAAACACTTGAGAGCAAAATTTCCTTTTCTCGTTTAAGACCCAGTTTTTTTGAGATACCCAGAAAAACACCGATGATAAGAAATATTTCTAGAAACTCACGTAGACTTATGATGTAAGTGGAAAGCATATTAGAATTTTATCACATCACCTTTAAGTAATGGGGTGAAATTAAACCCCTCAATGGGTTCTGAAGAAATAATACTGCTTTCATCTGTTTTTGAATAGTGCAAGGAATAATAATCTGCATGAATTGAATAATAACATAAAGCATATATATTATCTTTATCTGCAATTCCCATGTTTAGGGCTTGAACTGTTTTACTATTTTTAGTAATAATTCTCAGGGTCTCCCTCAGTGATTTTTCAGGAGATACTGTTAATAATTTTTTTTGTAATAGTGACCAGATTTTTTGCGATCCAATCGCCCCAGGTAAATGAAGAGAAACACCCTTTATTAATCCGTTAAATACAAATGCATCATCTGAATTTATATACGGCTGATTGTATTCTATATTACTTTTGTGCTGAGAAAACGATGCACTTCTTGCATGAATAACAAACGTTGTGGATAAAAATAATAGCGCCTCTTTTTTATCGTCTTTCCATATAGGTTGAACCGACTTATATGATTTCCAAATATTATTTTCCAACCAAGATATCCCCCATCCGTCCCCTTGCCAATCACCGTCAAACGCTTTGCTTTTTTGAGCCATCTGACTAAAAGCTTTGATAATCTTTTGAGGATTTTGAGGCCTTGATGATTTATATAATAAAAATCGACACATATCTTTATTTCAAATCAACAATGACTTTCTTAAATATTTTGACTACCACATCTACCTGTTTTTTTGTGATGATGTAAGGGGGTAAAAAACGAACTACCTGCTCCCCAGCGGGGATTACTAACACTCCATTGTCCTGCATTTTTTTTAATATCTCGTTTCGTTTATCTTTCATTTCCACTCCAATCATGAGTCCCTTTCCCCGAACTTCGGTAATGAGGGGAGATTTTATTTCTTGCAGTTGATTCATAAAATACGTTCCGATTTTCTGAATACCGCTCAACAGGGGCTGATTAAGTTGTTTAAGGGTCGCTATAACTCCCGCGCAAGCAAGAGGATTTCCCCCAAAGGTCGAAGTATGGATATTTTTTGGAATTTTGTTTGTAACGGCTTGAGTAAAAACAGTTGCACCAACCGGTATTCCCCCTGCCAAACCTTTTCCCAAACATACGATGTCTGCTGTCACTTTTTCTTCATGACTTGCCAAAAAATAACCGGTCCTTCCGGTACCACTTTGAATTTCATCGAGAAGGAGAAGAATGTTATATTTTTTACAGAGCTCTTGAACCTTTTTTAAATATCCTTTTGAAGGGGGAATTAATCCTCCTTCTCCTTGAATCGGTTCGATGATAAATCCAGCAGTATTTTCGTCAATTACGCTCTCTAACGCTTGTATATCATCGTATTTAATATGGGTGAAGTTCCATAAAAGAGGAAAAAAGGGTTTTCGATATTTATCCCCATCAGTTGCGGAAAGTGCTCCTAACGTTTTACCATGATAGGCATGTGAACAGGCAATAAATTTATTTTTCCCTGTTGAAAGTACCGCAAATTTGAGTGCGGCCTCAATGGCTTCAGCTCCTGAATTGGACCAATACACCTGCGCGTATGTGGGACCACACCTTTCAACTACCATCTGGCTTGCCTCTGCTCTTTTTTCGTTTGCAAAACTACCATGGAGGGTAATAAGTTTGGATAGTTGAGATGTAATTGCCTTATGAATCACAGGATGTCCATATCCGAAAATATTCACTCCATAATTACTCATACAATCGGTGTATTTTTTTCCATTTTGATCAAATAAATATACCCCTTTCCCTTTTTCTAAGATAATAGTACGATTAGGATACGTGTTCGCCATCCATTTTTGTTGAAGATAATTGTAGTCTTTCATATAAATTTATATTAACTGATAATGGTGCCTTCCCCTTTTAATAAACGAGTGATGGGCTGGGCGATTCTCCCATCTCCCCAATAAATTTTTGTCACTCCATTTTCAAATGCTTTTTTTGCCCCAAGTACTTTTTTCTTCATACGCCCCTGCGCGTATGGTAAATAATCATCAATTTTCTCTTTTGGAATATGTTTAATCATAGTTGATTCATCCTTATAGTTTTTGAGTAAGCCCGGTGCTTCAAAAAGTATTATTATCTCTTTACACTTCATCTCTTTTGCCAAGACTGCTGTTGCCGTATCATTATCGGTATTTACAATTTCATATTCTTCACTTATTGCAGGAGGACAAAGGACGGGAAGATATTGTGCGCCAAGAAGCAGTTTTAATAAGTCGGTATTAATTTTTTCCACCTTGCCGGTAAAGCTGTCTTTTATTACTTTTATCTTTGATCCTTCCTGAGAAAGAATTTCTTTTTTCCGTTTTGCTTGCCAAAGTCTCCCATCTATTCCAGACAAACCTACCGCGTTCACTCCGTATGATTGTAACTTGGCAACAATCTGCTTATTCATCAATCCCGGATATACCATGAGAAATATTTCGATAGCTTTTTTATCGGTATAGGTGCTTGAATAACCTGAAGGAGAAATGATGGTTCTTGAAGGGGTATTGAGTTGAGTTGCAATTTCATCTCGTATTGCTCCTGCACCGTGTACAATGATTAATTGTTCATTTTTTAAAAATCTTGCCACGTCCTCACCGACGAAATCCCAATTTATTGATGACCCCCCGCCAACTTTCAGAATTTTCATGGGTAATTATAATAATGAATAACTTTTTTTGTAAAGTCTGTCATTGAAGTGGTTCCTCCCAAATCTTTGGTCATGTATTTATTTTGCAATGAAGAATTAATAGCTTTTTTGATTTTTATAGCAGTTTTTATTTCTCCTAAATATTCCAACATAAGACAAGCGGATAAAAAACTAGCTAATGGATTGGCACTATTTTTTCCTGCATATTTTGGTGCTGATCCATGGACCGGTTCAAAAAGTGCTTGGGTTTTCCCTATGTTTGCTGACGCGGCCACTCCTAATCCTCCGGTTAATGCCGCAATTTCATCGGAGAGAATATCACCAAACATATTAGTAGTCACTACTACATCAAATGATTCAGGTTTTTTAATAAGTTGCATCGCACAGGAATCAACTAACATTTCTTCATATATAATGTTGGAGTACTTTCTCGAAAGAGACTGAGCTATTTTAAGAAATAACCCATCGGTAAGTCTTAATACGTTTGCCTTATGGACTACGGTCACTTTTTTTCGTTTATTCTTTACCGCAAACTCGAAGGCAGTTTGAATAATTCTCTTGCTTGCTTTTTTTGTTATAACTCGCTTAGCTACGGCACCTCCCGGTATTTTATATTCCTCCCCCGTATATAAATCTTCAGTATTTTCCCTGAATAAAATAATATTGATGTCTTGTCTTTGAGGCGGAATAGGGAGAGAAATAAAAGGCCTGACGTTTGCGTATAAATCAAACCGTTTTCTTAGGGAGATTATAGGGCTTTTATAATTTTCTATATGAGGGGGTGTAGTCACCGCCCCAAATAATATCGCATCACTTTTTTTACATATTGATATCGTCTCGGTAGGAAGGGGTGTCTTGTATTTTTTATAAGCCCCATACCCACCCTCCGCATATGAGAATTTAAATTCTATTCCTGTTGCTTTTAATAAAGTAATCGCCTCCCCAATCACTTCAGGACCAATGCCGTCTCCTCCTATGACCGCGATGTTATATTTTTTCATGTAATTATTTTTTTAAACTCTGCTAAACCTTTTATTTTAAGAAAAGGAATGATCCCTCCATATTGATGAATTTTTTCCATCAAAGGAGAAATCTCTGTGGGAATAGAAATTTTTCTTGTTTTATTTATAATGACTTTTTTCTTAATATTAATCATAATTTCATCTCTTTCACTTATTAATGCGGTATTCGCGGTTATGGCATACAGTCCCGCATTAATACAGTTCCGATAAAAAATACGGGCAAAAGATTTGGCAATAATGGCTTTGATACCACATGTTTTGAGCGCTGTGACCGCAGTTTCGCGAGATGATCCACAGCCAAAATTATTTCCCGCTATGATAAAATCACCTTTCTTGACATTTTTTGTGAATTCCGGTCGATACTCAATAAAAGTTATTTTTGCCAATTCATGAGCATCAGTTGTAATGTTATATCTGCCGGGAGTAATAAGGTCTGTATTGATATTATTTTCAAAAATCCAATTCATATTGGTCTTTAATTTAAAAATTTTCTTGGGTCGGTAATATATCCGGTAATTGCCGATGCTGCGGCGGTCGCGGGACTAGATAAATATATGAGGGCTTTCGGACTTCCCATTCTTCCCGTAAAGTTACGATTGCTCGTAGATACACAAACTTCATTATCATACAATACGCCACCATGCCTTCCTAAACAGGGCCCGCATCCCGGATTAAGAATAATGACATTTTTTTTTGCAAAAAACTCAATATATCCTTTCGCTAATGCTTGTAAATATACGCGTTTTGATGCGGGAGTAATAATCGTACGCACCTGCGGATTAAGATCATGTTTTTGCCATAGAGAATAAACAACATCAAGATCTTCGATTCGGCAATTGGTGCATGATCCGATAAATACTTGATCAATTTTTATTTTCTTTTTTTCAAGTTTTTGTACTTCTTCAACATTGTCAATGTCAGGAGGCTGGGCAATTTGAGGGGAAAGATTTGAAACGTTCATGTGAATAATTTCTTCATATTTTGCGTCACTATCGCTTTTCAAATCTTTATTAAATGCATACGGTCTGTTATTTTCTTTTAAATATACATCTGTTTGTTTGTCAGGAGCAACTATAGCGGCTTTTACTCCCATTTCGGCTGACATGTTTGTCAAAGTGAGACGTGATGATATGTTAAAATTTTCAACCGTTTCACCACCATATTCCAATACACGATAGTTCCCACCCTCCGGCCCAAACTGTTTAGCTATGGACAGTATAACATCTTTTGCATAGACTCCTTTTTTTAGCTTTCCTGATATTTCAACCCGTATTGTTTGGGGAACTCTAAACCAACCAGTGCCGGTTGCCATCGCGATTGCCGCATCCGTTGAACCCACTCCAATTGTTAGGGCGCCAAGTCCTCCGCCTGTGGGCGAATGCGAATCAGCGCCAAGAACCAAATTCCCCGGATTAATAAATCGTTCGGACATGATTTGGTGGCAGACGCCATCGGTAGTAATGGGAATACCTTGCTCATTCGCGAACTTTCTAATTTTTGCCTGTAATTTGGCCATTTGTACGTTAGGGGCGGGAAATGCGTGATCAAAAGGTATAAAAATTTTCTTTTTATCCCAAACTTTTTGTGCAATTTCATAAAAAGGATCTATTGCCCATGCACAGGTTGTATCATGCGCCATAACAAGGTCAAGTTTTGTAATAACAAAGTCGCCCGCATATACTTTTTTTCCTGCGTGTTTTGAAAATATTTTTTCTGCTATTGTTTGCCCCATATTATCAATCTAAATTTTCGACTCTATTTTTAAGATATTCTTTTTTAATTGAAAGTTTTGGCAAATTGTATTGGGAAACAATCTTTTTTAATATCGCCTCAGGTTTATTTTTTTTGTTCATTTCCGCTGATTTTGATTTGAATTCTTTAGCAATTTCCGCTGCCTGGTCTTGAGTCAAATCATAATATTCTATTTCTCTTAGATAATAATGGATGAGATTTTTTCCACTTAAAGGTCCTAAAAATAATTGTTTTTTATCTACTCCGAAGTTTTTTAGATCATGAGCTTCGTAAACGTAAGGATTATTAAGTACGGCTTTTTGATGGACTCCTGCGGCATGAGTTCGATTAGTTATTGAGACTGGTTCGGTTGGTGAAACATGTAATTTTAGAATCGACCCCATGAGCACATTTAAAGGATAGCAAATTTTTAGATTATAGTCTTTACATAGAGTTTTGTCTTCATAATACAAATTAAGTAGAAGTCCTGTCACAGAAGTTATCCCAGATCGCTCAGCCATTCCCCAAATTGAAGTATCTATATATGATGCTCCGTTTTGTATGGCTGTGATCGCGTTGATTAGGGAAAGCCCCCGGTCGTTATGAAAATGACATTCAAGATCGATCTTAGGATATCTTTCTTTTAATGCTTTTATTCGTTCGGCAACTATTGTTGGGGTAGCTATTCCAACGGTGTCAGGCATGCCGAAAGTATCAACTAATTGATGAATTTCGTCATACATCCTAAACATATCTTCAAGTGGAGTGCGAAAGCTATCTTCAGCGCTAAAACGAAGATAAATATGAGGGTAAGATTTTCTAGTAGACTCGATGATTTTTTTGACATTTGTTACTACTTCTTCGAATTTCATCCCATGACTATAACGTTGAGCGTATTCTGTCATACTAATATACAAATTCAACCCGTCGAACCCGCCTTTTATTGCCTCTTCTATGTCTTTCTTATGACAGCGGCAATGAGCTAAAAAACGAATTCCTGGAATTCCAATCGAAGTTACATATTTTTTTATCTTGATAAAATCGTGGGCTTCTGATTTATTAACATTGGGCGCAAAAAATTCAAAATTCCTTACTCCAAGTTGAATTAAGCCGTAGATAAGGGTTTTTTTGTTCTCAATTGTAAAACGATATTTATACGCATCAAACATCAGAGGTGACTGCTGACCATCACGAAACGTAGTATCAATAAATCCTTTAAACAACGATGTGTCCATAATGTTATATGGGATGAAGGCCGGGGAATTCGAGGCCCGTTTTTTCAGGAATACCTAACATAATATTGAGTGCTTGCACCGCTTGACCCGCGGTTCCTTTAACTAAATTATCAATAGCCGCAATGACAACCAATCTGTTTGTAATTGTGTCCATTTCAAAACCGATATCGCAAAAATTAGTACCCTGCAATAATTTTGGTTCAGGATAGCGATATATGCCTTGCAGTTCTTTTACAATGCGGATAAATAGTTCGTCTTTATACTCACTGCGATATGCTTTCCACACATCCTTTTCCGTAATATTTTTTTTAGGAACGGTATGAATTGTTACTAAAAGTCCCCTTACCATGTCGAGGGCTGTGGCTGATATAGCAACAGAAACATTTTTCAAAAAGGGGGAAAGCTCTTGGACGATTTCCGCAGTATGCCGATGACCGGTGGGCATGTAAGACCGTACTGAGCCAGCCCGCTCTGGGTGGTGTGAGGAAAAAGTAGGCTTTATGCCGGCTTGAGAACTGCTCATCTTCGCATCAATGATAATATTTGGTTCAATAAGATGATGTTTTACCAAAGGATAAAGGGCAAGTATCGACACGGTTGCCTCACATCCTGCACATGCGATATAGGAAGATTTTGCAATTTCATTTCTACGCAACTCTGCAATTCCATACGCAAATTTATCCAATAGATGAGTACATGTATGTTTCTTTTTATACCATGATTCAAAAACTTCTTTCTTATGTAACCGAAAATCCGCGCCGAGATCAATAATTTTTTTTGCTTTTTTAAATAAGCTCGGCATAAAATCCATAGATGCTCCATTGGGAAGTGCAACAAAAAGTACATCACATGATTCGAGTTGATCAGGGTGAATAAAGATAAGGTCTGTAAGTTTTCTTAAGTTTGGGTGAACAAGAGATACGGATTGTCCTGCAAACTGGCGAGAAGTCACTTGTTTAATTTTAACCCCCGGATGATTGATAAGAATCCGGAGAATTTCTCCCCCCGCGTAACCTGATGCTCCTAAAATTGATACGTTTTTCATGTTTTTTTTGCAACTTTAACACAGTAGTCTACAATTGCACCTGAAATACTAGTGCCGGTTGGAATTTCGGAATTTTTAAACTCCATCGTATGATTAATTTCATTAATTTTAAGACCTTCATCTGTCTCAAAAATATCCATAGCTAATATACCACCCCCCACTGCCTCAGACGCGGCTTTGGAAAGCCGGAATATTTCCTTTGTCACGGGGCAGTTACTTGCTTTTCCACCGCGCGCGGTATTGGTGATCCAGTGAGGTGAATCCCGATAGATTGCACAAATTGCTTTCCCTCCCACTACAAAAGACCGAATATCACGACCAGGTTTCTTAATATATTCTTGTATATAAATAGCTTTTTGCTGGGGAGATCCGAGGACGTCTTTATGTTCTATAATTGCCTCTAAGGCATCCATATCATTAACTTTTGCCAACAGTCTCCCCCATGAACCCAAGGGAGGCTTTATCACCACAGGAAAGCCGCCCAGCTCAGAAACTGCCTGGACAGCTTGCTCAAGATTAAAGACAAGTGCAAACTTTAAAGTGGGCACCTTTTTTTGTAAGAGATAAAGAGATGTATAAAACTTATCTTCACAGATATGAGTCACGGATGATGAGTTAACGACAGATACTCCAAAAGTTTCAAAAAAATTCGCTGCATATGTTCCTTTTACGATGGAAACCGATCTCACAAGCGCAACATCAAAATTAATTTTATAGGTGAGAGGGTTAAAAATTTCAGTCCTTACGTCAATTAATTTAATACCTACTTTTCTTTTTTTTGCCGCCTCAAGAATAAGTTTTTCGTCCCCTCGTATGGTTGAATGGAGAAGTCCTATAGTAATCATATTACTGTCCCCAATCTTCCTCAACCACCGGAGCTTTTTCTAATATTACTTTTCCTTTAGCAATTTTTTGAACCACGAGTCGCGACTTACAGTCGGCACAACTGATTATTTCTGACTCTTCTGTATTCTTTGAAAGAGTGACGGTTGCATCACAAATAGAACATATACCTTTCATAGTAATTATGAAATAAATAACGTTTTTCATTATAGGCTCTATTATGATTAAGTCAATTTTTTTAACTTTATTGACAAAAAACATAAAAAGTGTTAAAATCTTAACATGATCACCATAACCGAAACAGTTGAGGAATTAGTCCGATACTCCCCTCTTTTGGAAGAAGGAATAAGTAAAAATATCATCAATTACTCTTCTCTTGCCCGCCTAATTAAGCCTGAGGTTGAGGAAAAAGTCTTCAAATCCATAAAAACAGGCGCTATCATCATGGCGCTCAAGAGATTGTCAAAAAGAAAGTATTCGAAAGAAAAAGATGTCCGCGCCATCTTCAAACAAAACCCGGATATGATTGTCCGCTCAAACCTGATGGAGTATACCCTCGTGAATTCCGACACCCTCATCGATAAACACCGCCACTTTTTTGAAAAAATTCATAAGAATCACAAATATTTTTTAATCATCACTCAGGGGGTATTTGAAACGGCGATTATCTTAAGTCAGGATCTCAAACCTCTCGTTGAGCAAAATTTCAAAGAAGAAAAAATCATATCAATTGAGGAAAATCTGTCAGCCATTACCATACAATTACCTACCATCAACGTGACGACGCCCGGACTCTATGGATATATTCTCAAGGCGCTCGGATGGGAAGGAATAAATGTTATAGAGGTTGCATCAACCTATACTGAGTTTACTATCATATTGAAAGAGGTCGACGTCGACCGGGCATTTTCGGTGTTAAAAAAGACCGTCTCCCACCGATGAAATCTTCCTGTATTTGTAAAAAAAAATCTTCCTTCAAACCGTATATCATTTATAAAAATGAAACCGTATTCAAAGCATATGAAGGTACTGTCATCGGTCAATGTGAAAGTTGCAGAATACTAAAAACGTTTCCCTCAAAGAAAAATAAACTATTTAACCCTGTGATCACAAAGGCAGAAGACTATGAGAAACGAAAAAAAGAATTTGAAAATTTATTTGCCCCTCTAACCGAGGCGGTTAGACGGCACACGGTCAAAAAAGGGTCTGTATTGGATGTAGGGTGCTCATCGGGCATTTTACTGTCCTTGTTGAAAAGAAAGGGGTTTGATGTATATGGCTTAGAACCGAACAGGCAAGCCTATTTATATGCGAAAAAAACAATAAAAAAAAATGTATTCAAAATGACACTGTCTCAATTTTTGAGGGGTTTGTCATTGCGAGCCAAACATAGTATAGCGAAGCAATCTATAAATTTAATTAGATTGCCACGTCTTTATCCTCGCAATGACAGAATGGCATTCGACTGCATTATTTATAACCACGTTCTTGAACATATTGAAGACGTAAATAGTGAATTTTTACTGATTAAAAAAGTTCTCAAGAAAAGTGGCTTTCTCATAATCGGCGTCCCGAACACACATAATATGATTTTCAAAATAAGAAGAAAATATTGGGAGCCCCTTTTGCCGAACGAGCACGTCTGGCATTTCAATACAAAATATCTGGTGAAACATTTACAAAAACATAAGTTTGAGATAATAAAGATTAGTTTCGAGGATGATGCACGAAAATCATACCCTGTTCTTAAGCGCATATACTTTACTCTTCTGTCTTTTTTGAATAAAATGATGGGTACCGGCGAGGCGGTTTTAATTGTATCGAAGAAGATATGATCGTCATCCCGGCGTAGGCCGGGATCCAGTCTAAAATTACAAATTTTATGAAACTTATTTATGAAAGGTTTTCTTGAATTCATTCGTGAACGAGGAGTTTTAGGTTTGGCAATTGGTTTTATCTTGGGAGGATCGGTGACGAAAGTGGTGAGCGCATTTCTTGCGGACATTCTTAACCCGTTTCTTGGTCTCATTTTGGGGAGTACAAAAGGATTGGAGAATGCCTATATTCCATTTTTTAATACGAAAATAATGTATGGGCATTTTTTAAGTGTACTCATGGACTTTTTGGTCGTCGCAGGAGTTGTCTATTATGGGGTCAAATGGTTGCGACTTGATCGGTTGGATAAGAAAAAAGAAGAGTCCATAAAATAATAGTTGACTTTTTTAAAAAAATAATTCATACTGTTGGAAATGATTGAAAACTCTGTCCAACCATCAGCAGGACAACCCCCCGTTATTTCCCCACCCGTCTCTCCCCCAAAGACCAATATGGTACCTCTTGTGGTTTTCGGTTTTTTCATCACACTTGTGGTTATGGTTCCTCTTCTTTTTTTCACCCAATTTCCTAAAAAAACCCCAGCGCCGGTAATCGTAAGCTCCACCCCAACCCCTTCCGTCGCTTTTTCAGCCGAATCCTTCCTTCTCCCCACAAATACGCCAAATCCTACCCAGATAGCTCTCACGCCACTCCCCGCTCCCACTACGTTACTTAAGGAACAGTACGATAATCCCTTTGGTACAAAGACGCAAGCAGTAAATCCTTTTGGTACCGTTAATCCATTTGATACACTTGCCCAATGAAAAAAAATATTTTATCAATGTTGCTGATTTTTTTGGCGGGTTTCGTGTGGTTGTCATTTAATAAAGTAATTTACGCACAAGTAAATCCTGAAGAACAGGTTAAAAAATATCAGGTTACATTTCCTATAGTCGAATTGGGCAACTGCGTATCTTTTTCCGCCTGCCGGACTTATTGTAATGATACTGCCAATAGCGATGCCTGTATCGCTTTTGCCAAAAAGAAGGGTTTTTATAAGGAACAACGGATTGATGCAAAAAAACAGGCGCTTATCCAGACTGCAAAGACCGAACTTGGATGTGACTCGGAATCAAGCTGTCGTGCGACGTGTGAACAGGAGGCTAATTTTGAAAAGTGCCAGAAATTTGCACAGAAAAATGGACTGGATGAAGGACAAAAAGATCAAAAAAATCCGGCAGATAAAGCTATCCTACAAAAGGCAAAGACTGTATTAGGGTGTGATTCCCCTACCAGTTGTAAGGCTATCTGTGAACAGGAAACAAATAGGGAAAAATGTTCCGAGTTCGCAAAACAGGCGGGTTTGGAGGGCGGCATACGTCATACCGGTCCGGGAGGATGCAACTCTGAGCAAAGCTGTCGGTCATACTGTGAAAAAAGCCCTGATGAATGTAAAAAATTCGCGGGATCAAATAATCAAAAGGATGATCGTGAACGTCAAAATAAGGGGCCAGGAGGGTGTGATTCGGAAGCAAGCTGTCGAAAATATTGTAGCGAAAACCCCAATGAGTGTCAACGCCCGCCCGGTGAATCCGGGGAAAGTTCCTCCGAACGACGAGGTTCAGGAGAAATCCGTGGTCCGGGAGGATGTAATTCCGAAGCAAGTTGTCGTGCTTATTGTGAAAAAAATCCTAATGAATGCCAAAAAATTTCAGGATCTCAAGAACGCGGTCCGTCAGGTATGCCCGTTCCAAATGTGTCCGGAGCTCCACCGTTTAATCAATTTATGAATAAAGGCCCAAGCGGTGAAACATCTTCCTCTTCACAATTTCCGGATCGTTCAATCTCTCCTCGACTATTTGTCTCACAATTTCCTCCGCAAGAGTTGATACAACGGTCAGAGGAACAATTCAGGGAGCAAAGGAAAGACGGTGAGGAACAACGGCGCGAGGAAAGAAAGATTGGCGAAGAACAACAACGCGAACGTATGAAACAACAAAATGAATTCCGCCCTCCCGAAAATCGGGTCGAAGATAGACGCGGTCAAGGCGGTGACAAAGCATCTGAAGTAAAAGGTGTCTCTACTGTTTATTCTTTTTTTCAAGGATTTCTAAACTTCTTTTTGAGAAAGTAAAAACCGGATATATTTCTAAGTGGTGGACAGATAGAGAAATTAAAGATATTAAAAAATATTTTAACGGGAAAGTTTTAAATGAAAAAAATGCCTTCGAATGTTCTGTGATTCACATAAAATATTGATTTAAATATAACTATCCCGGGATGGAATAGGTTTATTGTTATTTGAAATATTCAAGCTTTAGGTTATAATAGGGCTTTAATATGGCTAACGAAGCCCAAAAACCACGTCATGTTATCGTAATGACCGATCTTGCCCGTGGAGATGATTATGGAGCAGTTCTCGCCCTTTGTGCGTATGTGGCCATGAATAAGCGGATGCAATTTTCCTTTGTTGGCACCTACGGTAACAGATCGATTCAAGAGGCAACGGACAATCTATCGAGACAAATTCCTTATTTATGGAAACAATTAGGACAATCGAAAAATACCTGTCCGCAAATATATACTGGTGCAGATAGGCCAACAAACTCCCCTGCCCCTTATGAAGTCGCTCCACACGCTGTTGAAAGATTAATCCATGGCGAATTTCCGACACACAACGGGATTGAAACATCCCCAGCCAAACCGGTAGATGAACTTTACCAAACACTTAAACAAGGTAATATTCCCATAGCCCTTCTTTCACTGGGTGCGCCAACCGAGGCAGTCACTGCTACCAGAGCATTAGGTTCTCTTATACAATACAGTGTTGCGATGCTTGCAAGTGTCTCAATTCAAGGAAACACATGGCCCCATAGGGAGGCAAATGCGACCCACGATCCTGTTGCAAATGAAGAACTGTTAGCATTATCTGAAGAAAATAAAATTCCTTTAACTTTGGTACCGCTTGATTGTACGGAAGAACCTTTGGTGTTGATTACACCAAAAGTGTTAAGACAAATAGAAAAAGAATTAGGGAGAAACTCGTTTGCATTTGGAGAGATTCTTTCCATTGCCGGTAAAAATTCCGTTTATGGTGCATATTATTTTGGAAAGACATGGCGGTCGGAACATTTTCCTTTTAAAAAATTTAAATATACCGGTGTCCCCTTGCATGATCTAACCGCTGCTATGGTACTTATTGATTGTCTGCGGCGTAAACGTGACCCGTTGTTTAAATACGCAAAAAAGATTCCCCTCCTTGCTGATAGTATGGGTAATATCGGTTTGTCTCGTGATTATTTTAATCCAAAAGATCATGCGGTCGATATAGCCGGTCCTATCACAAATAAATATTGGCCAGAGATAGTAAAACTGTTGAAGAGATATCATTAGGAAAAATGTTCTCATTTCGCGAAATAATTTTGCTGTTATATCACGTGAAGCTCCCTACAGATAGTAGGGAGCGAAGGGTGGACAAACTTTTAAATTCGTGGAATTAAATAAAAAAGTATATTTGGAGGTGGTATCCTACGCTGAGCAATCTAAACCTACCTTTATCACATGAGGGGATCTGAATTGTTGATATAATAATTACATGAATCACAAAAATCCCTGGAAAACACTCTCCTCTATAACTCAATACAAAAATCAATACATTACTCTTGTTGAAGATAAAGTTATTAAGCCTGATGGTAAGGAAGGAATTTACGGATATGTCAAAGTTCGCCCAACTTTAGGGATAGTCCCTGTTGATAAAAATAACAATATTTATCTTTGTAGACAATTCCGTTACATTTTTAAAGACGAATCCTGGGAAATTCCTCGGGGTTTTCTTGACGATAAAGAAACAGTTGAGAAAGCAGTGAGGCGAGAATTAAATGAAGAAGCTGGTTTAGTATCTAGTACATTAACATTTATTGGCTCATTAAGATTATCAATAGGAGTAATAGACGAACAATGTAAAATCTACTTAGCTCAAGATTTATCTCAAGATAAAAACTTCAAACTGCAAAAAAATGAAATTGAGGAAGTAAAATGTTTTCCATTTAATGAAGTTCTGGCAATGATTAAAGAAGGAAAAATCCTTGATGGTCTTACTGTAGGAACGGTCTTAATGGCAAAAGAAAAATTAAACTTTTAGATTACTACAAAGCTCTTGTGGACACTATGAATAATAGTTGGAACGAGCTGTCTGACTACGTTTGGAAGTGGTAT
>Ga0209211_10005915_pt1 | contig 18007 bp, 18 predicted proteins | sample RifGroA2_FD_183992 | JGI IMG/M metagenome (GOLD analysis project Ga0209211, IMG submission 183992) | Groundwater microbial communities from Rifle, Colorado, USA - Groundwater A2 (SPAdes) (version 2) | ecosystem: Environmental > Aquatic > Deep subsurface > Groundwater | place: Rifle, Colorado... | reverse complement strand
AAGTATTCCGGCCAGACTTGATTCTGTAGCTTTGGCAAAAGCTTTGGAAACAAACAGACCACGTTTTGGCGGGACAGTCGGCATAATTAAATCATAAGACGTTGGTAATGACTGCCTAAGTACTTGTCTTTGTTTGATTACATTTTGTCGCGAATTTCCTACCTTTTGCACCGCCTGGGAATATTGAGTCGTATCGTTCTGATAAGTATTATCGCTATAATAATAGTAATAATAATATTGGAATTGAGCCGTTTGCTGTGGTACCGGCGTAACCGTCGGTAAAGGGATCACTGTAGGATCAGGCTCAGGCGTCAATGTTGGACTACTTGTTGGTTCAATCCCGCCAATCCTTGAATCCGTTAAGGTTGGGGTAGGACTTGGTTCTACTGCAAGAGTTGGCGTTGGCGTACTGACACTGTTAGTAGAATCATTTATAGACTGACTTGTATTTTGGGCGTCGGGCGGTATGACATCGCCTAAAAATTTTCCTAAAACATTTACCAGTATGGCCACAAATTTTTTGGCCACGACATTGGTATTGACCAAATTGAAAATATTGGCCGCGGCCTGGACATTGCCCGTGTTTGTCAGGGCGCCGTTTCCGGCCGATGAATTGCCGCCTGTCCCTGCGTTGACTGTTATGACAGTTGATACATCGGCTGAATTTTGATTATTTATTGTCAAAAGCGAAATGTCGCCTGTCCCGCCTGATTGTTCGGAAAGCGCGTCCAATTGTCCGGCGACATTCAAATCGCCTTGATAAACCCCGTAAACATTTTGATGGGATTGATCCACGGCCGCATTGATAAGATTGGTGTTGACTATATTTGAAGCGTTGGCCACACCCACCGCATTGCCGCTTGAAATCAATCCGGTGCCGCCGCTGCCCGCCTGGCCGTCATCGCCCACATCGCCGCCGCTTCCGCCGGCAACATTATTATTTCCCGTATACGCGTCCACGACAATATTATTGGCAACAGACGCTTCGTCATGATTATTGACTAAGACTGATTTACCGCATTCGCTTGGCTCGCAAACCGTGACAATGGATGTGGCGATTTCACTGACCGCCCTTTCATCGTCCGTCACGCGCAAACCGATAGTGTATGATCCGATCGCGTCAAAATTTATTTGCGGAGAAAGCCCTTCGGATTCCGCGTCAAAAGAATTCCCATCATAATGCAAATCCCATTCATATTTGGAAATTGCTCCGTCCTGATCGCCCGAATCGGGCGCGGCAAGAATCAACGGCTCGCCGCGTTTGGCAAGAAAGGGGCCGTCTATCAAGGCCGTGGGCGTTTTATTGATAATTATCATTTTTGCCGAACTGAAAACCGGCGAACACGAAAAAGGATCGCAGGCTTCTACCTCCAATTCCAGGCTGTCGCCTTTGCGAATATCGCCTCCTATGGCCAAATCCAGGTTATCGCCGACCGCTTCGGGAATCAGATCGCCATTTTTTCTCCATTTGTATTTCATCGTCACCGGATCTCCGTCGCCGTCCAAGACTGACGGCAAAGCGTTTAGGTCTTCGCCCAGATGAGGATCTGACGGAAAGAAAATTATACTCTTTATTACCGGCGGGCCATTGACGGAAACGCTGGCCGCGCTAATGGAGCTTTTTCCCCCTGTCTTATCAATCACTCTCAAAGCCGCTTTGAATTTACCGCCTTTTTTATAAGTAAATTCCGGATTTTCTTCCGTGGAGTCAATGGTAAAATTCGCTCCATCATAATCAAAATCCCACTCATATCCCGCAATCGGCCCCTCGGTGTCTATTGAGCCGGCGGATGAGAATTTTATGAGCTTAAAAGCGTAGCCGGAATAAGGCCCGTTGGCTTTGGCTTCCGGCAAATAATTTGAAATGGCCAGAGGATCGGAAGTAAAAGGCGGACTGCAAGCGTGTTTATCGCAAGCCGATATGGCGACCGTCAAGACATCATTTGGCTGAATATCGGTATAAGCCGAAAGCTCTAAATGCCGATTGACGGCGCCCGGTATCGGTATGCCGTTTTTGTACCATTGCCGTTTGGGCGTAATCGCGTCCCCTTCCGGATCATAAGAACGCAATTTTCCGTCCAGCTCGTAATCCCAGTATGCCGGAATCGGTTCCATTTCAATTCTCATTACTTTAGGCGTGGAATTTATGGTTATAGAAGCGATTGAAATATTGCTGACCGCGCCTTGATTGTCAATCGCTTGCAAGGCTACAGTATAAACGCCGAAAGTTTTATATGTATAAGCCGGATTGGCTTCGGTTGACTCAATATTGAATATTTGGCCGTCATAAGAAAAATCCCAGGAATATCCCGAAATAAAACCGTCCGGATCGGATGATCCGGCCGAAGAAAATTGCGCTGCTCCACCCGGCGTTATTAAGGACGGTCCGCTTATTGCCGCAATTGGCGAGATATTCGGCGGAGGCGCTATACTCGTATCCGCCTCTTGCGCCAGCACAAAAATTGGGATCACAGGCTGAAAAATCAGTTGCGCCGCCAGCGATATTATGGCAAATATTTTTTTAAACTTTATTATCTTCATAGTCTTATTCATCTCAAGTAAGCGCTCAACCAACCTTTGAGCGCTTGCTTGAAATGGCCCCGCACATTACCAGGGGACCATTCAAGAGCGTTTTACGGATCAATGGTTGTCGTTGTTGAATTGACAACAGTCATTGCCGAAGCCCAGCTGCTCGCGCTGCCGGTTTCAATAACCGCATCGCCGCCGGCTCCGCCTTCGCCGTCATCCTTCACTTTGCCGCCATCGCCGCCCGAAGCGCTATTGTCTCCGCTTGAAGATGCCGCAAGTACCATGTTATTCACTTTGGCTTTGTTGTAATTGCTCACTTTGATTACTTCCATGGTATCATCGCATCCGCAGTCCGATCCGGTAATTTCCGTGCTTGTCTCATTGGCAAAGACTTTCGCCTTGGCCGCTGAATCGGCATCGCCGGACAGGATTACTCCCGTGCCGCCGTCTCCGCCCGTGCCGTCGTCATACACTTTTCCTCCGTCGCCGCCAGCCGCGCTATTGCCGCCGGTATCTGAAGCGCCCGCAACCATATTATTGACATAGGCTTTATTGGTGTTTTTAATTTTGACAATGCGAAGATTGTCAAAATCAAATCCATAAGCCAACGCCGGGAGAATGGAAAACGCCAGGGCAAGCGACAAAATTGATGTCGCCGCCAATGCTTTAAATAGTTTTTTCATATATTTGAGATACATTTAATGATAATGATTGAATTGAAAAAAGAACAAATCTCGACCTTTAATGGCCGCTAATTACGGCCAAGCGCCCTCCCTCCCCCTTGAAATTTCAAGAGGAGGCGTTTGACTGCAATAAATAAAAAAACCAACCGATATCAGGTTGGCTTTGTAAATTTCAAGAAATTAAAAAACCAACCTAAAAGTAGGAATGTTTTTGTTTTGCCGCGTCCCTCTGCTCTTTTCGCTATAAAAGCTTCAAGAGCACTTCGACAAATCTTCAAACAATTCGGTTGGCTGGACTGTTTAAAAATTGGTTTAAATTATTTTAAATTTATTTTTTAAATTGTAGAAAGAAATTTAATTTCAGTATATTCCTGAAGTTTTACTGTTGTCAAGCCCCTTTCTGTGGATAAACTGTGCATAATTCCGCCATTTTGTTAACAAGCCGATAACTTGACAAAAACAATAAATGATAATAAAATGTAATTAAGAGTTACTACTAATAAGAAATTATTAGCGATTACGATACATTATTATTAAATCGTCAAATTCATTCTATGACAGCAGTAGGCCAAAAAATAAGCGATTTTGAATTGGACGCTTATCATGAAGAAAAAATTAAAAAAATAAAGCTCTCGGATTATTCAGGAAAATGGCTGGTTTTGCTTTTTTATCCGGCTGATTTTACCTTTATCTGCCCTACCGAATTGGGAGAAGCGGCCGATCTTTATCCGGAATTTCAAAAAAGCGAAGCGGAGATCCTAAGTGTGAGCACGGATACCGTATTTACGCACAAAGCATGGCACGACGCTTCGGCGGTTATTAAAAAAGTCGGATACCCGATGCTGGCGGATACGACCGGAAATTTATGCCGCGCTTTCGGCACTTATCTGGAGAATGAAGGCCTGTCTTTGCGCGGAACTTTTATCATTGATCCGGATGGCGTGCTTAAAGCCAGCGACATTCACGACAACAGTATCGGCCGCTCCGGCAATGAAATTTTGAGAAAACTCCAGGCCGCCAAATTCGTGCGGGAAAACAAAGGCTTGGTCTGTCCGGCCAACTGGCATCCGGGCGAAAAAACTTTGAAACCGGGATTGGATTTGGTCGGCAAAATATAAAAACTAAAGCGGGAAGTCTTCAAATTGTCGTTGTTCGGTTTCGGTTTCGCGGCTCGTATCGTCTTTCGTTTTCGTTATACGGTAATGACCGTTGAACGAAAACCCTATTACTATACGCACGGCGAAACCGTATAACCTAAAACTGTTTTATTTTTATATGGAGCGATCAACCATCCAAAAACAAACTATTCTAAATTATCTTAAAGGCGTGAAGACTCACCCATCGGCTGATGTGATTTTTACGGCTGTTCGCAAAAAACTCCCCACTATCAGCCGCGGCACGGTTTACCGCGTGCTTGATTCGCTGTTAAACAAAAAGGAGATTATTGAAGTTTCCAAAGAGCCGGCGCGCTTTGACGCCGACACCTCTCCCCACGCGCATTTTGTCTGCCAAGAATGCGGCAAAATCTACGATGTTTTTGATAAAAATATCTCGCTAATCAATAAAAGAACCAAAGTCGGCAAAGTCAAAAACTGCCAAATCTACCTCTACGGCCAATGCCGAAACTGCGGCAATTAAGCCAAATACCAACTCAAACACATACCGACTCAAATATATTGACTCAAACATATACTAACTCAAACATCTCATCAGTCTTGCCAAAAATTATTACCAAATTCCCACGATCGTGATAAAGTGGTGATAAATTTATTCCTCCAATTTTTTCTGGATTACCGCGCTTTCCAATTCCTTAATCGCGTCCGATGCGATCCATCGGGCGCTTTTGGAATTAATTTTTAAAATTTCATTTGCCGTTTTAATCGCCAATTCATTCAGCTTCGCGTTTCGCTTGCCGATTTGGCGCAATGCCCAATTGACTGATTTTTTTACAAAATTCCTTTCATCAATTGATTCTTTTTTAATCAAAGGAAAAAACTTTTTAAATTTTGCGTCAGAAGAATTTTTATCTTTCCATGCCAATACGGCCATCAGCGCGAATCCGGCACGCTTTTCAAATTCATTTTCTTTTTTACTCCATTTGATGGCTTTTTTATGCGCAAACGGCGCTTGCCAAAAAAGATTCATACATACCTGATCGCACACATCCCACGAATCAAAAAATTTAATCCACTAATCCATTTGCCGTTCCGTTACTCTCTTCGGCTCTTCAACTATGCTGGCCAAGATCCTCGCTTCATGAACTCCTGATTTCCAAAGTCTCAGCGCTAACGCGTGATTCTTTTCAATCTTCTTAGCCATTATCCGCAAATCAGCCATAGAAACGCCATAAACCTTTGTTTTTGGCCTTATCCCAAAACGCGCCATTCCCTCTATCGCTTTTTTGTTCCCCAAAGATTTTAATTTTTTAAAAATCTCAAAATAGGTCATAAATCCATTCGCCTATTCGCGCGAATTAGAGAATTGACTTATAATTACCGCTTTGCATCACCAGCTCCCTCCCCCACCGCCGCCAAAACCGCCGCCGGAGAATCCTCCGGAAAAACCGCTTCCTCCGGACGGACTTGAGGCTATAGTAGCATTTGCGGTTTTTGAAAAATTGCTCATACTGCTTGCAAAAAACGCGGCATTAAAAGCGATGCCGGCTGGACCGCTGTACCAGCCGGGCTGCACATTATATATCCCTTCAAATTGTTTGGCCCATTCCTTTTCCACGCCCAGTGCCATGGCATAAGGCAAAAGTTTTTCAAAAACTTCCGGCTTCTTTTCCGGCGCGCTGTGAAATTCCAGCCGCCTCGCTTCCGCCACAGACATATATAATTTGAGTCCTAAAATATGTTCTTTGGTCTCCACTCCTTTTTTGGTCCGCGCAGGCATAAAAATTCCAAAAAGTATGACAATAATTCCGGAAGCGATTAAACTGATTATACCAATAGTTCCGAATATGGCTCCTAAAAAGAAGTCGCTAAAAAGCAAAACCGCACCAATCGCCACAAAAATGCCGCGAGTTTTATTCGGGTTGCCCGCAAAATATCCTTTATCGGTTGTGGATTGATAAACCTTATTCTTAGCTTCTTTGAGATCTTTATAAAATTTATTTTTCAGATCAGATAACTTTACTGTTTTGGCGGCCGCTTCTTTGAATAATCCGTTCATTATTGTTTTATGAAATTCATTAAGCCGACTAAAATCTTGATTGAGTATTTCCAATTCATAGTCTTTTGATTTGAAAATAAATCCTTGCTCTTCAATCTGTCTGATTTTTAAATATCCCAGTATTGCCAAATAAATAATCTCGGCAGTTATGTCTTTATTTTGCGCGTGTTCGTCCGCGATTGTTCCCACTTCGGCCGGAGTCAGATTGTCCGGCGGCTCATATTGAGCGATAATAATTCCCCTACCATTCGGATCCCGTCCGCGCGTATACCATAAATAAAGGCAAATGATCAAAGTTAAAATCGGCAATCCGATGATCCAATTGTCCTTGGCCGTTTCCAAAGCAACTTCAAAATTACTCGGCTTCATCACAATTCCTTTGGGAAATCCGACGACAATAGTTAATCCGTTATATGCGGATAAATGATTGTTATCAAACCCAACATAATCGGTCGTGCCGGATTGCATAAAATCGGAATTACATCTTATCGCACTGCCGAAAGGCCCGGCAAAACAATCGGCCTGAATATCAGCGCTGGCAATTTTTTGAGGCAGAGTAATTTTGGCCGAAGCGCTGCCGATCGCCACCGGCCAATCATTACCGGTAATATTCCAATACAATTCATCGTGATCGTTAAAAAAATTTATAGCGCGTTTGATCGTGTAATTGATAATGTAAATATGCCTGCCGGTGATTTCAATATTCGGATCGCCGATTTTGATTTGAATGTTGTCGTCAGGATGTGAAGTAGTAAATTGATACGGGGCGCCGTTTGCGTCAGCGACGGAAATATTGGAAATTCGCAAAGCGAAATTTCCTCCTCGGGCTTGATATTTTATTGGAATATCCCTGAAAATCCCGTGCTTTTGAGCCGAGCCAAAGTCATACTCAATCCGTTCGGAAATATTGATACTCGCGTCAACATTGATTTTTATTTCAGCGTCAAAGGAATTGATCTTTTCCGCGGCAAAAGCATTTGCGGAAACAAATAGTCCAAAAATAATGATTAGAAAAATTAATAATTTTTTCATAAAACTATTCGCCTATTCGCGCGAATTAGAGATTGACATTCTGCTGTAATACTTTTTGCCTTTTAACTTTTCCGGAAGCAAATCTTCTTTGGTATATTTTTCGTAGTCCTTACCGTATTCCAATTCTTTCATCAGCTTGGTTGGGGCGTTGCGGATCTTGAGCGGCACCGGCAGATTGCCGTATTTTTTAACATCTTCCATTGCCGCCATATACGCTTCGTACGATCCTCGGTCTTTTTTGCAGGTAGATAAATATACTACCCCGTGCGCCAAATTGATGCCGCATTCAGGCAAACCGATTTTTTCCACGGCCTCAAATACTCCATTGGCCACCACCAGCGCCGTGGGCTGGGCCATACCGATATCCTCGCTCGCGAAAACCACCATCCGCCGCGCGATAAATTTCGGATCTTCTCCGGAATCAATCATTCGCGCCAAATAATACAAAGCGGCATCGGGCTGACTGGCGCGCATGCTTTTTATAAAAGCGCTGATTGTATTATAATGTTCTTCGCCTTGTTTGTCATAGCGCAAAAATTTTGACTGCAGAGTATTTTTCAGATTTTCAACTGTGATTTTTTTGTAAAGTTTTTCCGTATTTTCTAGCATGGTGATCGCCTGCCGGGCATCGCCATTGGCCATATTGACCAACCAGTCCCGCGCTTCGCTGTCTATTTCCAATTCGGCGCGCGCGATAATTTTTTTCATTTCCTCATCCGACAAAGCGTTTAGAATAAAAACGCGGCAGCGGGAAAGCAGAGGAGAAATCACCTCAAAGCTCGGATTTTCGGTCGTGGCGCCGATCAATGTCAATTCTCCGGTTTCCACAAACGGCAATAGAAAATCTTGCTGGGCTTTATTGAATCGGTGAATCTCGTCCAAAAATAAAACCTTGGGCTTATCGCCCGTATCGTTTTTGACAATTTTTTTAATATCTTCTTTTCCGGCCGAGACGGCGGACAATTCAAAAAACTCCGCGTCCAATTCATTGGCGTAAATGCGCGCCAATGTGGTTTTCCCCACCCCGGGCGGTCCCCACAAAATAAAAGAAAACAAATGTTTATTTTCAATAGCAATGCGGAGGGGTTTATTATCCCCTGCCAAATGTCCTTGGCCGACAAATTCTTTCAGGCTTTCCGGTCTTATTTTATTCGCCAAAGGCTGCATAAAATTTTTACCAACATTCTTACATTCTCCCTCCAAAGGCGGGCAGGCAAGAATGTTGGAATGTTATCAACCAACATTATTTTAAAAGTTCCTGCACGATTTTTTCAAATGTTTCCAAGGAAAGCGCGCCTTGGACTTTTTGGCCGTTGAAAAACCAGGTAGGCGTGCCGCGCACTCCGGCGGAAACTCCGGCTTGATAATCCTCTTCTACCTCCGATTTGTATTTTCCGAAACCGAAACAGGCCGTAAAAAGCTTTTCGTCCAATCCGGCATCTTTGGCGATTTTGTAAAAAATTTGGCTGTCCTCATTATTTAAAGCTTCTTGATTTTCAAAAAGCTTGTCGTGATATTCCCAAAATTTATCCTGCTCATGCGCGCACGCGCCGGCCTCGGCCGCTTTGCGCGCGAAAGAATGGATGGAATCCACGGGAAAATCGCGGTAAATCAATTTTATGTCATCGGGATATCTTTGAAGCAATTGCTTGACCACCGCGGCCGATTCTTCAGAATACGGGCACTGAAAATCGGAAAATTCCACCAAAGTGATTTTGGCAGTCGCCGGTCCTTTTGCCGGATCGTCGGCCGTGGCCAATTTCGCTGCCGTAATCAAAGAAGATGACGAAGATGTCGGATTAATCCCGGGGGTTTGAGTGAATTGACCGGACGATTGCGAAAGAATTTCCAGCGGTATCCCCTCTTTGGCAAAATTGTAATATTTAATAAATTGCGAAATGAAAATAAAGCCTAAAATTCCTCCGCCAGTCAGAATTATCCCCAAAGGAATCATCCAAAAACGAAACCAGCCACGGCCTTCGCGATCCAATTGATGAATGGCTTTTTTATAGCCTTTTAGCTCTGTCTTCAGCTGGGAAATCTCTTCTTCAATTTCTTGTTCCTTATGATAAATCTCGTCTTTCATTGCCTCGCGCTGATTTTCATTTGTTTGCTTGTTATCGCTCATAAGTGCGAAAAATTAACCGCTTGGCCGGCGCATTGGGTAATATTTTTTGTCTGATTGATCGGTGTCAGATACAAGTTTGAAGAATTAAAAAATGAAACTTTATTCCAGCTGACCGGCGTCATTTGGCCGTCTTGGAATTTTACCACTTCCACGGAAAGAGCGTGATTGAAGTGAAAACTCCCCAAAAAAATTGCCGAAAAAAAGGCCAAAAATAAAAAGGTTGAAAATATTTGTTTTTTAGTTATGTTGACTTTGGGAAAATCCTCAAGATTCAATAAAAATTCCAGCCGCAAATCCATGACCGAAGCAATTCCCGGCGCTTGAGAAAACATGCGCCGCTTTTCATATATCTTTCCCATTGCCGAAAGCAGCGGCACTTTGTATCTAAAACCGGCGCTCGCCATTGCGTCCGCCTCCAATTCCGAAGATAGATAATATTTTTTCGCTAAAATTTTAACGGCCGGCAAAAAGAAAAGAAGCGAACAAAAAAAGCGAATCGTTAAAGTTTTTAAAACATCCAAGGATTTCAAATGCTTTTTCTCGTGAAGTAAAACGGCCGTAAGTTCTCCGATATTTAATTTCCCGGCAAATGAATTTGCCAGCAAAATTTTCGGCCGCAAAAATCCGGCGCAAAATGGCGTTTGCCCGCCGCCCGTAATTTTAATATCCGAGAATTTCAATCCGGAACGCTTTATCGCGCGCGCGATTTTCTTATTCATCGTCTTGTTAAAATCTGTTTCGCGCGTCATCGCCGCCGTTTTCACGGCTGCTGAAAATATCCTTGCTAAAGCATAAAGCATTACGGACGCCGAAATAAAAAAACCGATCGTTATTCCGTACAAAGCCAGCTCGTTTGCTCTGCCGATTCTTTCGCAAAAATCACTGATGTGCCCGAGCATGGCGTGCCAGCCGATGGCGGCGAAAGGCATGGCATTCCAGAGAACAATTAAAAAAACGGCAAGGAAAATTCCTCCCAAAACGATTATTGACCGGAAATAATAAGACGCTGATCTTTTCATCATTTTTTGGAAATTTTTAATAATTCCTTGGCAATTTTCGGATCAAGCGATTCTATGCCTTCGGCAAACTGGCGCGCCACCAATTCTTTGCCGAAATCTTTTGACAAGCCTGTCAGGAATTTTTTAATAATGCCGCTTAAAAATTTGTCTTGAGTTTGCGCCGGCTGGTAAATAAAAGCATTGCCGTCAGCTTTGCGCTTTAGACAGCCTTTGGCCGCCAAACGATTCATCACGGTCAAAACCGTGGTGTAGGCGATTGATTTGCCGTTTTTCAATTCTTCAAAAACATCGCGTACGCTCCCCTCTTTCTTTTTCCAAAGAATATCCATTATTTCTTGTTCCAATGTTCCCAATGGCCGCAGCATATGATTTTAACGGTTAATTGCTAATGATTGAAATTTGCCCCATTCTACTACTTATTGTAGAAAATCCGCCCGAAAAAGTCAATCCCAAAAAACCCTTGACGGGCAAGATAAAATATGGTAAAAATCCCGATTAAGCCAATTTATTTGGTCTTGTTCTTTCAACCATCGCTGATAAATCAAACAATCAGGAGGTGAATATGAACTGTGAAGAAATAAAAGACTCAAAAGCGGATGATTTAAGCGAAAAAATATGCCTTTATTTATCCGATAAACCATCTGCCGGTCCGCGAGAGATTGCGCTCTTTTGCGGAGTCGCGGACAATTCCGTCACCCGGGCGCTGAAGCCAAACGGCTTTCCGTCTTCCTGGACAAAAAAAGCGGTGGAAAACAAACTCAATGATATAGTTTGGAAAAACGCGCGAGGCGTAACATTGAGAGATCTCAAGGGCGATAGATTTCATCCCAATACCCCTCTGTGGAGAGCTTTTATTTTTTACGAATTTCCCGCTTCGTATCCGCTGAATGATTATCGCAAAGAATTCCATAAGTTGATTTATTCTCTTTTTGGAATGGATGTGCCGCAAAATCCAGAAGAAGAGTGGGCAATGGAATGGCCTAAGAATAAAACGCTTCGCAAGCGCTATCTTTCGTTAATGCGCCTGCACCACCCCGATCATCATCACCAGGATTATAAACGCGCCAAAGTGGCCACCATAAATTGCCAATTGATCGCCGATTCGTATCAAAAATTGCTCAATCGCAAAAAATTCTTCAGTATGGGCACTCCCCCTCCCATACAAAAAGAAGAAGCGGCGATTCACAGCAAAAAAAATTTAGATTGATTTTTTAAACAAGAACAACTCCGGCTCAAAGGAATTCCTTTGAGCCGTTTTTCTTATCAAATATTCAAACCGGAATATTCCGCCAGCGTCTTTAATGTCGCTTTAACTGTCGGATTATCCGTATTTTCCAATTTAACGCTGTAATTTCTTGCCAGCTTGGTTATCACTTCATCGGCCCAAGAAGGAGCCAGGACCTTTATTCCGGCAAAATCAATAATTATTTCCTCGTCTTTCTTAATGTCTTTAAGCAGGTACGCTGACATAGCTAAATAAGCTTCTCGGCCGGCCGGACGAGAAATTAGAATATCCCCGAATTTTTTTAATTCTATTATCATAAGTATTAATTAGCGATAACCGCCAAACAACCATGAATTTTTTCTGTCCGGCTGATTTCCATCTTTTCGTTTAATTGCGCCCTTGCTTCTCCGGACATAAAAAGCAAATGTTTGCTCATATTTTTAATATTCTCTTTGACAAATTTCAGTCCATTGCCTCTTGGTTCCGGCGCGCGGCCGGATATCTTTTCATTAAAAGCGACATACAGCGCTTCCTCGTCGTTTTTTATTTCTGGCTTCACTCTTTTTAAAGTCGCCGTAACCCCCTGACCCCGATCAGCCAAAACAATCGTCAACTTATTTTCGATTAATTCATAGTTAAAGAAAATACCAATAACATCAGACCAATTCCCCAAATTGTGATCAAAAGAATTGTTTCCGATTTCTCCGGCAATGGCCGATAGGATATAAATATCACCTTCCGTGATTTTCGCGCTTGCCAACAGTACGCCCACCATTGCGTCCAATCTCGCCTGAAAAATATCCCTCGTTTCGCAATGATATTTTTTTTCAATCTTCGGCGGCAAATCGCTTTTTACCCATTGCAGCGCAATTTCTAAGCTATTATTCATATTGCTATTATACTAAAAATTATCGTAATCGGCAATGATTTCCGACATTCTCACATTCTTGAGAATATTGGAATGTTGTTGTTCGTAATTAAGTTTTTTCAATTATCCCCTTGAAATTGTGGCAATTTGCATGGTGGCTAATATATCCTCTAGTCCTCCCTTACTGCCTTTCAACAAATAATTGTTCACTATCGGATCTTGAAATACTTCTCTGCAATATTTAGCAAGTCTTAAAATTATTTGAGATAAACCATTAATATGATTATCGCTCACCGGCACGATAGCTTTCAACTCTGGATCTCCATAATGTTCAAAATTTGCATGCGCAGTGATGGTGTGCCGTATTTGGAGAAATTTTTGAGATTTGAAGTCATTTTTGATTTTATCAATATCATCTGATGCCTTGCCGCCGCCTTTGTTCTCCCATAATTGAAATGAAATTTCATTTGCATTTTTTGTTGGATGTAAAATTGTTTTCACCATATTGACCGCTTCGAAAAAATGATTATTACCAGTCAGTATTAAATAGCTTTCTACTGCCGGTGAAAATTTCAATTTCTTTTTAAATATCACTGCGCAGCATTCAATATCGCACTCCGCAAGATATATAAGTTGTAAAATTCGCGACTCAATTTCCTTTTTTTTAATCATATTTTTTAACACATTTTTTTAACCAATCATTTTTACGGTAAATTAATTTGATAAAAAACTCTCTAAACTTGATATAATGTTCGACTGTTTAATCTTCGCAGTTAACATCCATTCTATATGAATTTTTTTCAACTGTTGCGATTTTCTTCGCAGTGCATTCTCTGGCTTTTTTATCTAACTCGATATACCAATTATTATCCTCGTCATCTATGCAATATTCTTTCTCACCAAGAGTCAAGCTGCAGCTCCCAAGCAATACAGATCGATTTTTTGAAAAATATATTGCAGCTAAATAAATAGTCTTATTACTAGCAACATCTATCCACCCTCTAACTCTCTCACTCATCATATCATCGCGTGTTTTATAAAGGTTTACATAATAAATGGCGCTATATTCATTTTTCTCGAAGAAATGACCAACCTCTTCTACGCCATAATAATCCTTAACAAACCAAGCAATAAGTCCTCCTAGAAGGATTATGCCTAACATATATGGCGCATACTTATTAATTATTTTTTTAAAGAAATCCATAAAATCTATTACTACTAAAACTTCAAATAAGTATTCCAATATTCAAAAAGCGTTTTGGTGGCGAAGAGATCGCCGGCGTTGTAGCGGGCGATTTTTTCGTATTCTTTATTGAAAAAAAGTTGCCCCACTTGATCGCCCGTCACCTCGCCCTCTTTAGGACTTTGGATGCCAAAAGCGCGGCACAGCAGGTGAAGCGAGGGGTGCTTGCGCATAGCGCTGTAATAAGTGAATTGATCGGCCAAATCCACATGGCGCGGGCCGAATTTCTGGGACGATAAATAGCGATTGGACATCAAATCAACCGACGGCCGAATCTGATGAATGGCCGAGCGAATATTTAAAAAAGGCGCGTCAAAAGCGCGGCCATTGAATGTGACGAATTCTTGATACGATTTGGCGCCCTCCCAAAAAGCGGCCAACATCTCATCTTCGCCCATTGCCTTGTATTTGATGCCGCCTTCTTCAAAATCTTCAATATCTTTTTCCGGCGACTGAAAATACACCACGCCTTTTTCCTTGTCCGCGTCCAAAACGCCGATAGCCACGATTTCTCCGGTAAGGGGCGAAAATCCCAGCCCGGCCTTCAACACTTCCAAAGATTTTTCATAATCCGCCTCGCTTTCCGATTCCCGCTTTATCCACGCGGTCAAATTTTCTTTGGTTTTCTCGTCCAGCGTGTCAAAATTCACGCCAACTGTCTCAATGTCAAAAATTAATGTAGACATAATGATTTGAATAATACTGCTTAATGAATAATTTTACTTACTCTTATTTTAATTAAAGTAAGTATACCCCAATCAACGCTCTATTGACAAATCGCCTTTTATGCTATACTGTAAAGCGTTAAAGTTCTTCATAAACAATCAACAAAGCCCATCCTTCGCGTAAAGCTACGGAGGGCAAAGGAGGCTGACAATGAACGCATTTATTATTGCTGGTACCTGTATTATTGTCGTCACCATCGTTATGGGATTGATTTATTGGCGGGATGCCTACTCTTACCCCTCTTGTCCGGAGTGCGGCGACAATTCAAGCTCCTCGCGCATTTCGCGGCAGATGTCTGTGTGTCGAAAACACAGATTAGTCTTTACTGACCCGCCCAAAAATCGCGTGATTGGACGCGATACTCGCCCTCTCTCGAGGCAGCTATTTTTAAAATAGCTGCTTTTTTTGCCAAACAATTTGCTAATAATGCCAAATTCTGTTATGCTTTAAATGATTTTAAGAGCGCTAAAAGTGCATAATTTAAGTATGATTTCTGAAAACAAAAAACCGGAACAAGAACAAGAGAAGCCGGAAGGAGAAAAACTGCATTACAAACCGCGCCGAATTTGGCAAAGGATTATTGCGGTTTTGATTGTCGGATTCGCGGTATTTTTGGGACTGGCGTCCTATCATGTGGTGCGGTCGGGGAACGCGGTTTTTGCCGGACTGAATGATTCGTCTTTTTTTGGTGAAATCATCGGATTCATCCAAAGCGGCGATAAAAAATTGGTGGGCGAAAACGAAGATCGCGTCAATGTCCTGCTCATCGGAATCGGCGGCGAAGGGCACGAAGGAGGGCAATTGGCCGATACGATAATTTTAGCCAATATCAAACCGTCCACAAAAGAAGTAGTCCTTTTATCCATCCCGCGCGATCTGACCGTGAATATTCCCGGCTACGGCGAAAGAAAAATCAATAATGCCAATGCTTTTGGCGAGGTGGACGATCTGCCCGGAGGCGGCGGAATGTTCACGGCCCGTATTTTATCAAATGTTTTAAACACCAGCATCCCCTATTATGTGCGCGTGGATTTTTCCGGATTTAAAAAACTCGTGGACGACGCGGGCGGCGTAAATATTGATGTTGACAAATCATTCACGGATTATGAGTATCCGACAACAAATTTCGGCTATCAAACCATTTCATTCAAAGCCGGTCCCCAAAAAATGGACGGCGACAAAGCCCTGAAATATACGCGCTCCCGCCACGGCAATAATGGCGAAGGGAGCGATTTCGCGCGGTCTAGGCGCCAGCAAAAAGTCATTATGGCGCTCAAAGACAAAATGCTCTCTTTGGAATTTCTGGCTAATCCGGAAGCGGTGTCAAAAACAGCCGAGGATCTAGGCAATCACATCAAGACCAATTTGAAATTATGGGAAATAATGCGCCTGCGTTCATACGCTGAAAAAATAGGCGCGGGCTCCGTGGCCTCGAAAGTTTTGGAAAATAACGAAGCCGGAATGCTCAAAGCCGAGACCGGCATAGACGGAGCGTATTTGCTGATGCCGCGGGAAAAAGATTTTTCGGAAATCCAGGAATTTTCCAAAAATATTTTCAATTACTCCCCCATTTCAAATGAAAAAACGCGTCTTGACCTTTTCGCGCCGTACGCGGCGGCCAAAGAAATTGAAAAAGTGAAACACGCGCTGGAACCGTGGGGCATTGAAGTCATAGTGCGCCATGAAAAAATTTCATCCGATCAATTGCAAACTCTTCCTATGTTGGCTGATTTTTCTTCCGGCAAGAAACCGAATTCTCTCAAAAAAATCAAAGAAATTTTTCCCAAAGCGCAAGGCCTGCCTTCAAGCATTGAATTGCCCGAACACCCCAAGCAGGACGCCAATAAAAATTCTTCTTACGGACAACCGGCTCCGGATTTTGTGATAATAATGGATAAAACTTTATGAAGAAACGGCCATCCTATCTAAAATTTCCCAATCTCATCGTTCTCGTCGGGCGGACCAATGTTGGCAAATCCGCCCTTTTTAATCGAATCATCGGCGATCACAAGGCCCTGGTCGCGCAAGAAGCGCATTTGACGAGAGATCTCAATATCCAGCCGGCTATTTGGGAAAATACTGATCTCACTTTCGCGGACACGGGCGGAGCCGACCTTGAAAGAAAGGATGAAATAGACGAAGCAGTGTGGAAAAAAATCGGCGAAGTGCTTGAAAATTCATCCATTATAATATTTGTCACCGATGTAAGGCAAGGCCTGTCGCCTTTTGAAAGGGACTGGATCAAAGACCTCCAAAAATACCATAAACCGATAATCGTGGCCGCAAATAAATCCGATTCCGGAAATTTGCGAAGCCTGGCCGCGGAATTTTATCAATTAGGCGTGGAGTCCGTGCTTCCGACCTCGGCCCTGACCGGCAGCGGCATCGGCGATCTGCTGGACGCGGTGGTTAAAACAATCAAACCAAATCCGCCGGAAGAGAAATCCGACAAACCGATTATGCGCCTGTCAATAGTGGGTAAAACAAATGTCGGAAAATCATCGCTCGTCAATTCTCTTTTGGGCGAGAGCCGGATGATTGTTTCGGAAATCCCCCACACCACGCGCGAACCGATTGATTCCCATATTGAATGGGATGAAAAAGCGATCACCTTGATAGACACGGCCGGATTGCGCCGCCGCGCCAAAATGGCCACCAAGACGGAAAGCATCGGCGCCACCCGCACCTGGCGCGCCATAGGGCGATCTGATGTTGTTTTATTCATGTTTGACGCGGCTTCTGAAATTACGGCGCAAGACAAAAGGATCGCCGGCATGATTCACGAAAGCCGGAAACCGATGATTGTCGTCGCCAACAAATGGGACCTGATTCCGGATAAAACCTCAAAAACAATGGAAAAATTCAGAGACTTTTTCGGCCGGCAATTTCCTTTCCTGAAATGGGCGCCAATGATTTTTATTTCCGCCAAAACCGGCTTGCACGCCAAAGATATTTTTCAAAAATCACTGGAAGTCTTCAGCGAATCAAAAAAAATTATCCAAGAAGAAGATCTGACCAGATACTTGCGCAGGCGAATGCCCCCGAGCGGAAAAATTCCGCTTCGTTTTTACGGAGTAAGGCAAACTTCCAATACTCCGCCGACTTTTGAAATAAATGTTCAAACAAAGAAAAAGCTGCCCGGATCTTTTTACGCTTATATGGAAAATCGCATCCGCGAGCAATTCGGATTTGAAGGATCGCCGATTATTATAAACGCCAAGCCGGAGTCAAAATAATAATATTTTTAAGTTTATGAAAATCATCGTCGGTCTGGGCAATCCGGGAGACGCTTACGAACATACCCGCCATAATGCCGGCTTTATGGCGCTTGATTTTGCGCGCGATCATTGGGGAAAAGATTCGCGATTTGGAAATTGGTC
>Ga0209211_10005913_pt1 | contig 18011 bp, 26 predicted proteins | sample RifGroA2_FD_183992 | JGI IMG/M metagenome (GOLD analysis project Ga0209211, IMG submission 183992) | Groundwater microbial communities from Rifle, Colorado, USA - Groundwater A2 (SPAdes) (version 2) | ecosystem: Environmental > Aquatic > Deep subsurface > Groundwater | place: Rifle, Colorado... | reverse complement strand
TTGAATGTTCTGCGATGTCCGTCAAATATCTTGGCGAGCAATTTGATATTCACTGTGGTGGTATTGATCATATTCCTATTCATCACACGAATGAAATTGCCCAATCGGAAGCTGCTTTCGGTAAAAAACCATGGGTCAACTATTGGCTCCATAACGAGTTTCTTGTTCTCGGCAAAGGCGACAAGATGGCTAAATCAGGAGACAATTTCGTTACTCTCTCCACTCTGGAACAGAAAGATTTCCACCCTCTTGATTATCGTTACTTCTGCCTTGGCACGCATTATCGTAAGCCATTGATGTTTAGTTACGATGCACTGGAGGGTGCAAAAATCAGCCGTCGGAAATTAATGGATAAACTGCTTGAATTTCAAGACAGTTCCCATAATCAAAATCATTCTCATTCCAATTCTTATCCTGACCAATTTAATGCGGATATTAATGATGATCTTAATACTCCTAAAGCTCTCGCAACTTTATGGAACATGTTAAAAGATCCGACGCTTGAAAACCATCAAAAATATCTTTTGGTACTAGAATTCGATCGGGTTCTTGGATTGAATCTTGGAAAAAGAGAGCAAGAGCAGATCCCTTCTGCAGTTAAGACTCTTGCTGAAGAACGTCTCCACGCTCGCAAAACAAAAGACTGGACAAAAGCAGATCATCTCCGTGATCAAATCGCCTCTTTAGGATACATCGTAGGAGACACCGCCGAAGGATATACCCTTACAAAGAAATAGTCTCAACGATATTGTTTCATCGTTTTCCATTCAATTACTCTCTTTAGAAAACCGGGAATAATTCCTCTCAACACAAAATTTTTGTATACCAAAATCCCGTCATCTTTTCCTAAACTAATTACCATTGGCTTTTCATTATGAATATACTTAATCAATTCTTTGCCCCGTTCCATCCTCAGAATATTCTTTACCACAATCTCTGCTTGTTTTTCCGCACTTTGAGCTGTTTTTTCTTCCCGTATTGCATTAACATCGCCTGCCGAGAAGATATTTTTTTGTCCTTTCACTTGCAGAAAATCATTGACGAGAATGTATTGTCGTTCATCCAACCACTCTGGAGAAATTTCCATTAGAAAATCAGAATTTGGTGTAATTCCTGTGCACAGAAAAGCCGTCTCTACTTTGATCTCCCTTCCTGTATTTGTCTTAAACTTTTTCTGTTCTTCATCTGCTATTTTTTCTCCTAAAATCATTGTCACATTATGTTTTGTCATAAATTCTTTTGCATATTTTCGTACTTTCGGAGGAGAGCGCATGAGGAGTTCCTTATTAGAATCAATGATTGTTACACTTTTCTCTGGAAAAGCAGTGATGATTTCCGCTGCCAACTCTGTTCCTACTACTCCTCCTCCCACAATTAAGATTGAGTGCGCTTCTCTACTTCCCGCGCGTATTTCTTGAGATCGTGTATCCTTCTGCTTCTGATCAGATTATCTTCTTTAATATGTGATCTATAGTGTGATCCTGTACAAATCACCAGATAGTCAAAGTAGAATCTCTTCTTATCCTCAACAACAACTTCATTCTCTTTGACTGCTGTTACAGTTCCCATCACCACTTCACATTTTGGTAGATAATCTCGATGCGCTACTTCGATCGTCACACTATGTTCTGGCTCTACCAAAACACGCAGCACTGAAGGTGTAAACTCAAAATAGTCTTTGGTATCCACTAACGTTACGTCAAAATGGTTCTGCAAATGGCGTGCTGCATATGCTCCTGCAAAACCTCCTCCCAGAATAACTACTTTTTTCATCTACCTATTTCCTTTTAGTAGTCTTTTTCTTTTTAGGTAATGCCGTTTTCCCCTTGTCCAGAGCGATTTCAATTGCTTCCTCATCAAACCCAATGATGATTTCTCCGTTAATGTCCAGAACAGGAACACCCATCTGATCTGACTTTTTAATCATTTCATTTCTTCCTTTTTCACTTTTTGTCACATCCACTTCTTTGAATACTACTTTGTTTTCTCTCAAAAATTCCTTTGCTTTTATACACCAAGGGCATGTTGGTGTTGTGTATATTGTTACCGAACTCATATTTTCCACCTCTTTTGCTTCTAAATCTATGATCTTTAAATCTCTTGCGTCCTCGCTACTCAAAACATTTATTAATTGGTATTATCTCTTTTTAAGATAAAAAAGATGAAAACAGCATTCAACTTCAAGTCTACATTCATTACTCTCGTCATTATAAGTATTCTAGGTATTATCACTTCTTCCTACCTTGTTTATAATCACTATGCTCTTCCCACCCCTGGAACGGGCTGTGATTTCAGTACGACGATTTCTTGCAGCGTTGTCAACACCAGCGTGTTCTCTGAACTTCTCAACGTTCCCGTGGCTCTGCTCGGAGTTATTTGGTTTGTTTTTCTCCTGTTCATGGCCGCCAGGGGTTTAACTAAAAAAAGCATTCCTGCCGTTGTCCTCCTCACCTGGAGTATTCTTGGGATTGTGTCGGTTATCTATTTAGTCATCGCTGAGATTATTCTTCAAGCTCTTTGTCCGTATTGTACTTTAGTTCATGTCTTGACCATCATTACGTTTATCCTTTCTTTGATTCTTTTCAAAAAGAGTTCTCCCGGACCGTCCTGGAAAAGCATCCTGCCTTGGCTCATTGCCGCTGCTCTTGTTACTCTCGTTCCTGTTGTACTTTACAATCTCCCTAACAACGATCAGAACTATGATCAACTCGCTCAATGTCTAACAGACAACGGTGTCACGATGTATGGTTCTTTCCGTTGCGGTGTCTGTGCAAAAACCAAAGCTCTTTTCGGCAATTCTTTCCAATATATCAATGAAGTTGAATGTCATCCTCAAGGTCCTAACGCCCAAACTGAACTCTGCCTCGCCAAAAATATTTCCGGAACTCCTACCTGGATCATCGAACGCAATGGAGAAGAGATCAAGAGGTATACTGGATTTCTCTCACCAGCAGAAGTAGCTGTCTTTGGAGGATGCTCTTCCTAAAATGTTCGTTGAGAATCTCACCATTCCTATTCTAATTGGAGCTGCTCTTCTCGATAGTATTAATCCTTGTGTCTTTGGCGTGCTCATTTTTCTCATCGCGTTCATGGCGAAAGTCTATAAAAGCCCTCATCGCATGCTTATTGGGGGCTTACTCTATACAATAGTTGTTTACGTGAGCTATCTGCTCCTGGGCATCGGATTTCTGAAATTCACTGTTTCATTTGGCTTTTCGCAAATAATATATTGGATAGCCGCCATCATTGCCATTGCCGCGGGTATACTGGAAATTAAAGATTTCTTTTGGTATGGGAAAGGACTGAGTTTGAAAATGATTCCCGGCGCAGATCAACGAATCAAATATTTTACCACAAAAATAGAGAAACTGAATAAGAAAAGTGTGTGGCTCAGTTATGCTGCTGCCGGTATGTTAGGTGTATTTGTCGTTCTGGTGGAGCTGCCATGTACCGGAGCACCATACTTAGCAGTGCTGGCTATTTTAGGGGAAGGAAATTACGCCCAGGGCATCCCTTTATTGTTATTATATAATTTGATTTTCATACTCCCTTTGTTTGTGATCATAGGTATTTCCTATTTTGGCAAATCTTCTCAAGCTTTGGAAGCGTGGCGATTGAAGCATCGGGGATTAATGCGCCTAGCAGTAGGGTTATTCTTGATTGGATTAGGATCGTTGATGATATATACTATTTGGTGAGATTATGAATAAAAATAAGATTGCAGAGTGGATTTTAAGAATCGGGATTGCAGGAGAATTTCTGGGGCACGGGATATTTGCATTAGGTACAAAAGCAAGCTGGTTGCCTTATTTTGCGACGTTAGGAATTGCTGAAAATACGGCACGAATATTGCTGCCCCTGATAGGAATAATGGACATTACCGTTGGCATTTCGATATTGTTGTTTCCGCTGCGCATCATAGTAGCATGGGCAGCGCTGTGGGGTTTTTGGACGGCATTACTACGGCCACTGGCAGGAGAACCAATTTGGGATTTTATTGAGCGATGGGCAAATTGGGCCGCACCATTGGCATTATTAATATTACAAGGATTTCCAAGAAAAGTAAAAGCGTGGATAAAGAGGTGAAATGATGACCGTAAAAAAAGGTAAAAAAGTGATGAAGAAAGGTAAAAAAAGCGTTGTGAAAGTAAAGCTTCCAAAAGGAAAGCACGTGTGTGATTTTTGTTAAGATTTTTTTATTTTTTAATATTTACTTTTTTCTTCAGCGCTTTCCCAACCCAAATCTTTATTAACATTTACTCCCCTATCGCCCATTAAAAGAGGAACCATGAAACAGCTTCATTCCATTAAAGATCTTCAAATGATGGCGAACATCATTCGCGAAGATATCATCACCGCGCTAACGGAAGCGAAATCAGGCCACTCCGCTGGACCTTTAGGCATGGCTGATATTTTTACTGCTCTTTACTTCAACGTTCTCAAACACAATCCTCGCAAACCGAATTGGCCTGGCCGCGATCGTCTTGTTCTTTCCAACGGCCATATTTGCCCTGTTCTCTACGCTACGATGGCTAACGCCGGTTATTTTCCCAAAAAAGAACTTCTTACTCTACGCAAGCTCGGCACACGCTTGCAAGGTCATCCTCATCGTGAGTCACTTCCTGGCCTCGAAACAACCTCTGGTCCATTAGGGTCTGGTCTCAGTCAAGCCGCAGGCATGGCCTATGGACTTAAGATCGACAAAAAACCCAATCTTGTTTTCGCTCTCTGCAGCGATGGAGAACATGATGAAGGTAATCATTGGGAAGCAGTTCTCTTTGCCGCAAAATACAAACTGTCTAATCTCATCGCCATTACCGATCGTAATTATATCCAAATTGATGGCAATACTGAAAACATCATGCCTCTCGATCCCTTGGATCAAAAATACAACGCATTTAATTGGAATGTCATCACAATTGATGGCAATGATTTCAAACAAATTCTCGCCGTATTACACAAAGCTCGTTCTAACCGTGACCGACCGCTTATGATCATCGCTAACACGATTCCCGGAAAAGGAGTTGAGTACATGGAAAATGATTACCGTTGGCATGGCTCACCTCCCGGAACAGTAAAAACAGAACGTGCGCCTTCTCTCGAGGAACAATCTTCAATTGCACTCGATGAACTTCATGCCCGCGAAGCCGAATTGCGCGGGAAATGGTATCGTCAACACAATAAACTTGATCCTCTTCATACTCTTCAATCGAAAAAAAGAACATGACTGACCTCCACCAACTCAAAAACCTGAACAAAAGTCTCCACCTCAACTTTTTTCGCGAGCGAATTCCCACGCGGAACGGCTATGGCGAAGGTCTCCTCCAAGTAGGGAAAGATAAACGCATCATGGTTTTGTGCGCAGATCTTGTTGAATCTACTCGTGTTCTTGCGTTCAAAGAGAAATATCCACAACAGTTCATTGAAGTCGGTGTTGCCGAACAGAATCTAGTCACTGTCGCTGCCGGATTATCTGCTGTAGGCAAAATTCCTTTTGTTTCTTCCTATGCCGTTTTTTGTCCCGGCCGTTGCTGGGAGCAAATTCGCACTACAATCTGTTATAATAATCGTAACGTCAAAATTATTGGCGCTCATGCGGGCATTTCTGTCGGCCCGGACGGAGCAACGCATCAAATGCTTGAAGATATCGCCATCATGCGCAGCTTGCCCAATATGGTTGTTGTTGTTCCCGCCGATTATGAACAAACTAAAAAAGCCACACAGGCCATCGCCGCCTACAAAGGTCCAGCCTATATGCGTTTCGCCCGTGAAAAAACAGAGCAAATGACCACAACCAAAACGCCGTTTCAAATCGGTAAAGCTCAAGTTCTTACACATGGTAATGATCTTACAATTATCGCTGCTGGTCCAGTTCTCTATGAATGTCTTCGCGCTGCTGCCCAGTTAGAGCAAAAGAATATTCATGTTTCTGTTATTAATTGCCACACCATTAAACCGCTCGATGGTGAAACCATTCTTACCGCAGTTCGTCAATCAAAGAAAGTTATAACTGTTGAAGAAGCTCAGATTACCGGTGGTTTAGGTGGAGCTGTCACTGAATTTCTTGCCGAACACTATCCCGTTCCCGTCAAACGCATTGGTGTTCGTGATCATTTTGGCGAATCCGGTGAGCCTCAAGAATTATTAGAACAGTTTGGTTTCAGTGCTCGCCATATTTATAAAGAAGCACTGTCTCTTCTTGGTCGAAAACGATGAAATGTCCTTCTTGTCACCAAGCCATGGATTCTGAAGAAAGGTGTCCTCAATGCAAGCAATGTGTTATCTGCTGTGAGTGCAGCGACAAGCTAAAATTATTTGATTAATTTTACATCTACTCTCCATGCCGGGAAGAAGCTCCGCAGGAAATTTCCTTCATAGAGATGTCCATTTCCTACTTTTATTAATTTGTTGATGATTGGCTCGAGAAGATAGTAATGTAAATACCACCCTTTGTAAAATCGTAAATATTTTTTAATTGCTGAAAAGTACTCTGTTGAATAAACATATCCTTCATCATGGAAATGTCCTCGAACAAAGAAATCAAACGTTGTATATGCAAAATAGCGTACGTGTGTTGGATCCATCCACGCTGTATTGCTTGTGAAGTGCGGAACGTCTATTTTCAACACTCCTCCTTTCTTCAAGATCCTTGCCAGTTCTTTCATCACTCCCTGCAGATCATGTATATGTTCCAATACTTGATGTGCTTCAATAAGATCAAACTCTCCATCTTTGAAAGGATATGGAAATTTCTCCAAGTCCTGAACAACATCAACCCCAGGCAGCAGCTGCATATCGAGATTGACATATCCTGGCAGAATTGTTTTCCCGCAGCCGATGTGAAGTTTTTTCATGCTTTTGTTCTTATCAGCCTATTTTAAAACCTTATGTCTTTCAATTCCACACCAAAATTCCCAACGTTTCAATAAGCGATTCTGTATCTTCCAGCGTTGAAGTAACTGCAACATAATACGTGTCCCCTTGTTTTAATCCTGCCGGGTCGAGAACATAGACTATTTCATTGCCACAAAGATATGCTTGCCGTATTTCTTTCTGGGCAGGACAATCTATTCTTGGTAATGGAACAACATTTTTACTCACCGTTTCTACATCAGCAAATAACTCTGCGACTGTTGCTGGCAAAGAACGTCCTTGAATCGGCCATGCTGTGTAATAAACAGTATACTGCTCAACATTTAAATCATACATAAATCGTATTTCCGGGGTATGTGTAGAGGAAATTGTTGTTTCTACATTCTCAACCGCAAACGGCTGCAACGGCCGAAAATCAAGACCAACAAAATATTCTACTTTTTGATCAGACTTACTTCTAACACAAAAATCAACTACTCTTGTTGTAACGGGGAAAGATCGTTCTTCAGTACAAGATTCAAATCTCCAACTAAACTCGGTTTTCGTATTCTTGACACAGTTTTCTAAATCTCGCTGCGCTCGGCAGGCAAGCAACAACATCATATCTTGATATAGTTCTTTATATTCATCAAATGAATAGGGTAGTATACGTGCAAAGCTCGTTTCATAAGTATACGAACCAGTCCCGGCCGTTATGGTTTTAATTTTTCCTTTTGCTGAAAAGTGTTTTCCCTCCAATTCCACTTCTGTATATCCTCCGGTCGGAAATGTCTGCACAATTTTTTGCTCTGCAACTCTATTCGCATTAGCCACAACGTCCGGAAAACAAAGTCTATCTTTCTCATTCCAAAGATTTTTGCTTTTAATCACTCCGCACGGCGATTCTGTTTCAAACCCTCCTTTCAACGCCATCTCCTTCGCGGTTTCTAATCCTATTTTCGTTGCTTTCTGATCTATTGTAAGCAAATCTATTTGCGCTTGGAAATAAAGATCATGTAAAAAATTAGCCTGCCATTCCCCTGGAACACTTTTCTTAACATCTTTAAATTCTGTCGAAAGGAAAAAGAAGAATACCCCCAATGCCAATAACGTTGCCAATGCCAGCCAATGAATCAATAATCCTTTTCTATTCATTTTGACCACCAGGTAATAATCCTACCGGATCGTTTGCATACGTTCCAATTATATAATTCTCTCTGCTTGTTCCAATACCGGTAACATATCCGAACGCTTTCAAATCTCTCATTTCGTGTAGAATACGTTTAGGATTAATTGGAAATCCATCCTGAACCCGTTGCTGCTCCATACTCAGTAAAACATCAACATCCAGGACTCGTTGCGTTTGAGTGACGCTCTGTTTTTGCTGTTCTTGGACTGTCCCTTTGAACATGGCCATCATCAACACCATTAACATCACCACAATCATCACGGTAAACATAAAATCCGTCCAGTCATCAAAAATGCCGCGTTTGTTCATTGCACATCCTCCTGTACAGAAATAAGCAATGTTCCCTTCCGAATTTCATCTCCATTCCGTACAAGAACCGACTTTTCAATCGTATAATCATCAAGGTGGAAGTAATGAGCAGTCAGTAGTTCCGGAAGCGGACTGTCTTTTAATTGTAAACGAAAGTTGATATCATTCTTGCCGTTCTGATACCCCGTAGAATAACAACGATTTAACTGTTCTGTATTCCATTTTGCTTCATCTACTGTTCCAACATATACTCGTCCTGTTTTCTCATCCTGATACGCAAAACAGTCCGGGATCGTTGTAAACCGCAATGCTATCAAATTTGCCTTTGTTGCTCCCGGAACGTCTGTAATAGAACCGCGGAAATCAGCAATTAAGAAAACTAATCCCATTACCATTAATGCGATCAATGCTGCTGCGATCATCCAGAAAATGCTCTTGCGGGCCACGTCAAAGACTTCGGTCATGCCTTGCATCCTCGCACAATGATTGTTTTCCCCTTCTTCTCAAGACAGAGCCACTCTTGAAGTTGAACTATCCCCTCTCCTTGATATGCTTCCGGTAATGCTATTCGTCTTTTCTCTGTTGTTATTCCTGACTCGCCTTCATTTTTCACTTCAATAAATGTTGTATCCAGCATAATTGTATATTTAGAAACATTAATCGGATACTTTACGATTGCATCCCCTGGAATGCTGACAAGCGTATTCACCATTAATGCTAAATCTTCAGCAATCGTTACTCGTACAATAGTATCTGATTGGCCAAACTTTTTCGCTGCTGAAATCATTAATGCGGCCACAATAACAACAACCAACACTTCAAAGATCATGAGAATAATACTTGCGCCTTTCTTGACCATAAAACTTTATTGTTTTCCTCCCCCGGCTTTTATGACTGGTTCCTCAACTTTTTCAAAAATAATATTTGTTTCTTTACATTCAGGATCAAAGCAAACGGTAACAATAACCCCTTTTGAAGTAATATAAACAACATTTCTCCGTTCGGTTGTTGATTTCAATCTTCCCATTACAAATCCTCCACGCATGATAAATTCATTATCTCCATACAACTTACCTGATTGACTTTCAATTTTCGTCATATACTTTGAAATTTCAAATTTAGTAGGAGGTAGTTCTTTACACAACACTAAAGAAGGATTTACCTTTCTTTGCCCCCCTTCCTCTTTTAAATCAAAATTGCGAAATAGACACAAACAAGATTTATCCACACATTCTGGAGTAACCGGTTCTTTCCAGGTAATGCAACGTTCTTCAAAAACATAAACACCACCGACTGGTTCTTTTTTTTGCTGTGTACACGTCTGAACATCACTGCTCCCATCATATCCAACAATTGCTGTTTCCTCATCAAGAATTAATAATGCTGATTGAACATCAGCCGACTTTTCCATTAAGATTGTTTCCATCTTCACCGCAAATTGATCAAAATTATCCTTACTCTGATCACTCAATCTAAAAAATAACTTCGATGTAAACGAACATGTGGGTATAAACACGACGAGTGTTAACACTAACGCCACCAAAAATGGTACCATCATGGAAGAACCTTTTTTCCTCATCTTATTGTACACCAATTATTTTTTCTTGCGGACATCCTTTCTCATCCACGTCTGTGTCGGGTGGTGTCTCTGGGCATTTGTCAAAGAGATTTGCAACTTTATCATTGTCATCATCTTTCAGTTGATTGATCCGGGTGTCCAGATCTTCAAATGCTTTTCCCCCGCTTCCTTTGAACCACACTAAGATTAACATCACAATAATCAACGCAATAATTGCCGCCGCAATAATCCACCATAATTGGCTCATCGCTTTCTTTTTCATTCTTTCACCTTAATTTCCCGCTGTATCTTTCAAAACAGTGCAGTGACTTTCGAGTGCTCTTTTTAGTTTTGAATCCTGGCCATGTATATCCACCACATAAATCATATCTAAATCGGTGTTACTAAAAAAATCATCAATTTTATTATACCCGCCGTGAGCAAGAAGTCCAGTACCAGTACTCGCCAAAATTATTGTTGTTGCTGCTCCTATCGGTGGAATAAACCACGATATTGCACCTGCTGCAACCAAAGCAGCTCCCACTCCCGCTTCCGTTCCACAGAACTTACAGTCAGTCGCTTTTGCTTTATAGGCAATGCCATATCCATATTGCGGGTAGATTGCATTATGCTCATCAGTCCATAAAGACATTACAACTCCAGGTCCGCCATGACTTTGGATATATCCTAAATAGGTTTGATCTTTCACTTTCTCATACGGCGTTTTTCTTAGAAACTGATTAAATTCCTCTATCGTAATTGGGTTATTTGCCTGGAAATCTCCTTCTGCTTTCGGTAATACCATATAACATTGAAAACATTGTGCATCACTGCCAAACACATCAAGTGTTTGAAAGACATTCTCTTCATATCGTCCTTCGCCGAACATCCACCAGCAGCGGGCAATAGAATCTGCAAATGTTTTCATCACTTCCTCTTTTGAACCGGAAACTTCTTTATCAATCGTTTTACATAATACCGGCGACAGTTTCACTTCCGTCGCATCTCCGCTTCCAATTCTAAACGTACTCGCAGCTCGGAAAGCAACACTCTGCTGACAAAGGTTTTCTGCCGCTTTATCATCTGCTTTCGACACAAAACGGTATAAAGTCCCTGAAATGAGCACAAACGCAACGAGAGTAATCACTATTGAAACTAAAAATCCCATTGTCATACCTTTTTTTGTTCTGATCATTTCCTTACTTCAGTATCAGCAGTTCCATCTAAGTTTGTGTCAACACATCCGGCAGCTTGCCTCCAATGAATTGTTCCTATCGTTGTTTCAACAACATTACTTTCTACCTCTGGGCAAGCATCACAGGCATCGCCGATTGTGTCTTTATCTTTATCCTCTTGGAGAGGATTGGAAGTATTAGGGCAGTTATCAAGACATTCTTTCATTTCACCAGCTCCACAAAGTGTTGTGAAATGAGATTCCGAAATAAGATCATTATCTTCATCCATAACGCTTACCCACTGCGTTTGCCTTTCATTAATGCACAAATATGTTCTCCCATTATTTGAGTATACTTTTCCTGCTTGTTGTTCAGTACACTCAATCCATTGCTTATTATTGCACACTAATGATCGTCCTGGAAAAGTACGCCATATTTTTCGGGAGAACAACTCTTCTGCATCCGTATCACCACTAAAAAATACCGCCCTTATATTTCCTGCATCATCAGGCAATGAACCTTCCCTTGTTGAAGTCATAATCTGTCCATCTTCAGCTTCTTCCCATCCACAGTTGTTTCCCAAAAAATCATCCTCTGAGATCATCACTAAACATCCTGACGCTCCAGCACCAATCTCAGTAGGAAATTTTCCATTGCAGTCATTATCTTCTGCAGGGCACTCTGTTGTTCCCACAAAACCACTACACGCCTGCCTGATCTTGAGAGATTCTACTTCTTCCGTATTATCTGCGAACAATTCAATAGAATTATACGTTGTCCATTCTTCTTCCGCTTGTGAACATAATCTCAGCGTTCTGCTTAACGCATACTGAACACTTCCTTCTCCAGTTCCTTCCAAAAATTTCTGATGTAATCCTAAATTATTATAATCTTCCAGAGAACTATCCATCGTGGGGAAGAAACAAATATTATTTTCCCCTGGCGTGTATAACCAACCATTGTCGCGCAATTCACTATTTCCCCCATCATACTGAATCCTGTTTTCGCTGTCAAATGAAATAGAAAGGGCATTAATCTCTTTAAATGTAGGTTTTCCTTGGTCGCTCGTCAACGCCGAAACATAAAAACTCTGGGCGACCAAATCTCCTGCAATAACACAAAGATGAATATCGTTCAAGTCAAATGCCTCGTCTAGTATATCCTGAACTCCTTCTTTCCCGCCTTTAATAATCACATGATACCCTACCGGCGCTTTTTCAAAAACAATGGATGTTCCTGGTTTTCCTAATGGTGGTAGTTTAGGTTTGTATTGAGCAACGCAATTTTCTTTTCCTTTCATTGCTTCCATCGTCTCTCTTAAACTGTTAATTGCTGCTTTGTGGTCTGCAGGGAGAACTGGTTTTTCTCCTGGCGTGGTCTGTGCTCCAATTCCTACTTCTGGGACAATAGAAGTAATTCCTTTCACCACTCTTTTTACAGAATCAAACAAACTTTCCTCACCAAAGAACGCGACTACAATTATGATTAAAAAAATTAATGGGATTATCCAAAACACTAGCTTATTCACAAATCCCATCTTACCACGCGTCTCCAAACTTTTTCAGCAAATCAGCGATAGTATCGTTTAATCCTGCATACCAGGCAATGACAAATACGAGCAGAATTAACGCGAGAATGATAAACACTAATTCCCACATTTCCATACCTTTTTTTCCTAAACTCATGACTCTCCCTCTACGGCACAACGCGTTTTTGCAGCTTGTAAATAAAGTAAAGCAACGCCAACCCTAGCAAAATACTCAAAATCACAATCACCAGCTTTTCTATGGTTATGGATTCCTGACCTCGTTTCACTGGCACCATTCTTTTCCTCGTGCATCGACTATGGGTGATTCAGTACATCCTTCTGGCTGAGGATACGAAACGGGTGATCCAATACAACAGTAATAACTCACATCCGCACAATTAAATGCCGTTGATCGTAACGTCCGTTGCGGACAAGAAACATCATTTGGAATGCAAAGTCCGCTCTTACTTTCACAATCTGCCAGTCCTTGCTCAAGAGGTCTTGTTTTCCCGGTAAACATCACCATTAAAACAATTAACACCACGAGCGCAATAACCGCGCCAATGATGATCCACCATGTTTCGGTGGATCCTCTGCGTGAAGAACGTAGTGACGGCACTTTTTTCAAGTCAGCTCCCTCCTTTAAAGAAAAATAATGAGGAGAAATCCTCATTGGTCATCTAACTCCACTTGCAGCTTGTGCCTGCACAGGAATCGCTGTCCGTAAATACACTGCAACGGTCAATCTCGCTCTGGAATAATGCTATAGACTGATCTTTTTCTTCAACAGACTGTCCTAGTGAATATTGTGTTCTAAACTTTGTTTCTTCTGTTACTGTGGGATGACAGTCACCATAGCTAATTTTCAACTTCACAAGTTCAACATTACTTTCTTTGGTTAAACCTTCATCAAAACCACCAATTCGGCCAGTGAAAATAACCACTAATACCACTAATACAATCAGCGCTAACGCCGCAACAATAATTACATTGAGAGATAAACTCTGCCCTTTTTTGGAAAACATTGCCAACACCTCTTTTGGAATCGATAATTCTTATTCTAAGATAAAAAATCTATATAAACCTTCCGTAAATCCGTTTCAAAATTCTTCTCCAATTCTACGTACCGGAGTAACAAAATGTATTTAAATGCGGGAACAGCACATAATACATATGTCCGACCAAGATAAAATTCTGCAGTTTTTAGCACTCTCCGGTCCAAGTTTACCCACAAAAGTCGCCCGCCACATTCAATCCGACATTCTTTTCGCGTCTGCCCACCTTTCTGACCTCAAAGCACAGGGCAAAGTGCGGATCTCGCACCTTAAAGTTGGCGGCTCACCTTTATATTACCTTCCCGGCCAGGAAGATCAGCTGGATAATTTTGCTTCTGGAAATCTTAATCCCAAAGATCTCCTCGTCCTCCAAACACTTCGCGATAAGAAAATTCTTCGTGAAGCAGATTTAGATCTCTTATCTAAAGTTGCTCTCCGTTCATTAGATGATTTTGCTATCCCTCTTCACGTTACTATCAACGAGAAAAAAGAACTGTTTTGGAAATGGCATCTGTTATCTGATGAGGAAACAAATTTTCTTATCACTTCCCTCTTGCAACCTCAGAATTTAAGTTTACCACAAGAAACTCCGTTCCACGAAGAAACAGTATCTCCTGTTCAAGAGCCTATTTTCATCCCAAATCTCTCCATCTCATTTTCTGAACAACCCTCTGCAACGCTTAATGTCTCTTCTTCACCTCCACTTAAAGAAAAAATTATTTCTCCCAAACGACCATATAAACATCGTGAATCCATTCCAAGAACAATCAACCCTGATGCTTTTGTCCAAGGAATCGAACACTACTTTCATGAACGCGATATTACTGTTGAACAAAAAGAAACTCTTCGCCGACATGCAGAATTAAACTTTATTGTGAAAGTCCCTTCTGTCATCGGACGGATCATGTATTTTTGCAAGGCTAAATCCAAACAAAAGTGTGATGAGAAAGATCTCTCTACTGCGTATTTTGAAGCAAAAATGAAAAAGTTTCCTCTCCTTTTTCTTTACAGCGGTGAACTTCATAAAAAAGCACAGGAACTAATTGAATCCGGCGCGTTGGAAAATACGATTATCAAGAGGATCAGCAATGAATAAAGTTGATTTAGAACAAGGGAATTTACAAATTCAAGCTCTTCGTTCGATCATCGAAGAAACTTTTGTTCGTTTGAAAGAGATCGATCTTCACAGAATTCAGAATTTAGAATCTTTCAATAACCTCAATAGTTTTATTCGCTTAACCAATACTTCCATTGTCGAAATCAGAAAATATCTTGCCACTTTTGAAAAATTAATGGCATACATACTTCTCATCGAAAAAGAAGGGCATCGCAGTGAGCAATTCCGGGGCTTACTTCAAAGATATAACATTATGGAGATGGTAATCAGAGACATTCTCAAAAATAGAATGAGACAAGTACACTATGCAGAACGTTCAATCAGAGCAACTTCCCTTGGTTTCAGAAGTTGGTTTAATCAACGGATGCTTTTACTGAAAATTAAAGAAGAAGATAATCTGATCATTATTTTAATCAATCTCTATGTGAGAGACAAGGATGCAGTCGAAAAAATTTCTCGTGCTGTTGTATGGGAAAGAAGAAAAGTAAGAGTAGTTAAATTGGCTCCATTTCTTTCTCCTGTAGGCACGCCGTTACTAATCATCATTATCAACCTCACGTATTCATGGGCGAATCAATTCTCCCAGAATAAAAAGCTGTTGAAAGGGTTACTACAGTAAAATGGGTCTCCAACTTAAAGATCTTATTATCAAGAAAGAAATTGCTCTTAGTGATCTCGCTGGCAAAACTCTCGCTGTTGATTCGATGAATATTTTATATCAATTTCTGACTACGATTCGCGGTCCGGATGGTTCTGTTCTTACCGATCACCGCGGTCATGTAACTTCTCATCTCATTGGTTTATTTAATCGCACTACTTCATTAATGGAGCAAGGTATCAAATTAATCTTTGTTTTTGATGGCAAGCCTCCGCAGCTCAAACAAAAAACATGGGAAAAACGCTCTGCTGTCAAAGCGGAAGCATCATTAAAACTGAAAGTTGCGGAAGAAGCGGGCGATTATGAAGAAATGCGAAAGTTTGCTTCTCGCACTACTGTTCTCACAAAAGAGATGATTACTGATGCTCAGGCGCTCATTACTCTTTTGGGATTACCAATCATCCAAGCTCCGTCTGAGGGCGAGGCCCAAGCTGCTCATGTCGTCAAAAAAGGACATGCCTACGCCGTCGTGTCGCAGGATTATGACACCCTTCTCTTCGGCTGTCCGCGTGTTGTTCGCAATCTATCCATAGAAGGTCGTCGCAAGAAAGCAGGAACTGTTGGATTTCAAACAGTCAAACCAGAATTAGTCGATCTCAAAGATGTTCTTGCTCATCTCCAGATCACGCAAGAACAATTAGTTCACATGGCGATGCTTATGGGGACGGATTACAATCCTGGCGGCATCAAAGGGATCGGCCCTAAGAAAGCACTGACGTTATCCAAACAATACAGTTTCAATGATCCTGCACTTTTTGATGCTGTTCAATGGTCAACGCACTTTCCAGATTTATCCTGGCAGGAACTTCATAAAACGATTACCACTATTCCAGTTACCGATGATTATGCTCTTTCCTGGAAACCATGTCGTGACAAAGAAATTCAGCGCTTGCTTATCGAAGAGCATGGATTCAGCGCTGACCGTGTTCATGCCAAGCTGGAAAAACTCTACAAATCCAAAGCATCCACTGCTCAAGAAGGCTTATCGCGTTTTTTTTGACCAGAACTTTTTCTTTTTGCATGTTTCCACATAAATTCGAAATAAGAGCTGAATTTAGGGATATTATCCTCAATGATAAGAATGAAATGATTAGAAATTAAAAGCTTCTAACCCAACTTATCCTATTTACTAAACTTATTATTGATAAAATAATGAATATGGTTGCCATAATTATTGTTAATTTCAATTGAGAAAGAGGGTTAACGAACGGATGGGAGCACACTCAAAACTTTATTCCTTTTTTACCTTGTATCATTAAAATCATTATAAAGATGACAAATACTCCCCATAAAATCAAAACCGGTTTTATTATATTGAAAACAACAAGTATTAATATTACCAACATTATAGATAAAACAATTACGATTAATATTTTCTTCCATATCTTTAAATGGTACCAAATGTCTTTCAATTCATTGATTATCATTTTTCACCCATAAAATAATTGAGTACAATAAAACAAATTTTTATTTCTCATAACCCCAACACCAATTAAAGAAAAATCTGAATTCAGTATATTTGCTCTATGTCCGGAGCTTCTCATCCATGACTTATGCTGTGCTAAAGCAATATCTTTCGTTGTTCTTATTGGATGTTTAAATCCTTGAACTCTGCCTTGATACATCAGTCCAACATTTTCTCCATTACAACCTCTATAAAATATTGACTTAATGAAATCCCAAAAAGACTTATGTGATAATGAACTCCTTGCTTGATGCACACCATCACTGTGCCAGATTTTTCTTGCCCTTGACATTCTCCAGCTATGACTTCTTGCAATTCTTGTTAAACCCCAGTTTGTTCTAAACGGAACAATTCCTCTTTTCTTCCTTGATGAATTTGCATACTTTACTATCCATCTTTCAATTTCGGCGCATTGATTTCTTGCCATTTGTAAATACTCTCCATTCCTTAAAGTTCTTTCATCCTTTCTGGTATTTTTATACGAATAACGGATTCATCTAAGCCAGTTTTATTATTAATTGTAGCAAAACAACCATACGCACTTACATAATCAATATCCGAGGATAGCTCAAATATTGGGATTAAAAAATCTTTATATGGGCCTTCAGAGTTCAGTGTTTCTTGCATAAACTCCATTAAATTATCCAATTTGTCTAAAATGGTGGTATCTTTCTTTAAATCATCAATATCCCACGTGTAATTTCTCATAAAAATTAATTTTACTGCGCCTTGTTCACCCATATCCGAGACCACATTTTGTAACTGCTTTTTGCTTAATTCCGTTTTCTTTGAAATATCTTTATGCATCCCTTCCGTAACTTCCTCTACTGCATCAATAACTCTGTTCTTAACATCAACATAATCAATTTTGGAGAGACTTAGATGTTTGTCAAGTTTCTTTGCAAAATCAGTAAAACGTTCGTAATCAAATATGGCTGTATAGAATAATAACTGCAAATTTAAATAGAGAGGACCATCGTATGTGCATAGCTAAATAATTGCTCTCAACGAATAAAATGGGTTTTGCCCATTTAATCTCCATGTTGAGATTAAAGTCATCATTTTTGCTAAAATGTCTGCTCCATCTTGGTTTCTCAATGTTCCC
>Ga0209211_10005911_pt1 | contig 18013 bp, 9 predicted proteins | sample RifGroA2_FD_183992 | JGI IMG/M metagenome (GOLD analysis project Ga0209211, IMG submission 183992) | Groundwater microbial communities from Rifle, Colorado, USA - Groundwater A2 (SPAdes) (version 2) | ecosystem: Environmental > Aquatic > Deep subsurface > Groundwater | place: Rifle, Colorado... | reverse complement strand
CAGAAACAATCCCAAAAGTTAACAAGATTGTAGGTCCAGGAAACAAGTATGTAGCTGCAGCAAAAAAAGAAATATATGGCATCTGCGGGATAGATTTCATTGCAGGCCCAAGTGAAGTCATGGTTATAGCTGACAAAAGTGGTAACCCAAAATATATTGCAGCAGATCTTCTTGCCCAACTAGAGCACGATATTGATGCAAGCGCATGCTTGATAACAGATTCAAGAAAACTTGCTGCTGAAGTAAATAAGGAACTTACAAAACAATTGAATATGCTTAAAACTAAAGAGATTGCTAAACAAAGCATCAGAAATAGCATGATTATACTGGTCAAAAATATTAACCAAGCGATTGAGATTGCAAACAAGAAAGCCCCTGAGCACTTGGAATTGCAAATAAAGAACAGAAAGAATGCTAAAAAGAAATCCAGCAAACTGAGAAACTATGGCTCATTATTTCAGGGCAAATATTCAGCAGAAGTATTTGGTGATTATTGTTCAGGAACAAACCACATTTTGCCTACAAATGGAGCAGCAAGATATACTGCAGGCTTGTCTGTAAAAGATTTCATTAAAGTCTGCACTTATCAGAGAAGCGATAGGAAATCTAAAGCACTGATAGCTATAGCTTCACAATTAGCAGAAATTGAAGGGTTAGATGCGCACAGAAAAGCTGCATTGGCGAGATTAGGATAAATAGAGTGATTATAGTATCAAATATTCCTCTTATTTTCTACTATATCCTTTCTATATATTCTCTATATACTCTCCCAAAACATTAATAAATCAGCTCAGTTATTCAGTTAATTACCATGGACATAGACACGCCAAAAGGAGCAAAGGACTTTCCGCCTGAATTAAAGATTCCAAGACAGGAGATCATCTCAAAGCTCATAAAAATATTTGAAACATTCGGATTCTCTCCGTTAGATACACCTATAATCGAGAGGTTTGATGTTCTATCAGCAAAATATGCAGGCGGCGCAGAGATACTGAAAGAAACTTTTAAGCTCAAAGATCAGGGAGACAGGGATTTGGCATTAAGATATGACTTAACAGTCCCATTATCAAGATTTCTTGCGATGAATCCTAACTTAAGATTGCCATTTAAGCGTTACCAGATTGGTGAAGTCTTTAGAGACGGCCCAATAAAAGCAGGCAGAATGCGTCAATTCACTCAATCTGATGTTGATGTAGTTGGCGCAAAATCCATGCTTGCAGATGCTGAATTTGTAAAGATTGCGCAGGCATTCTTTAAAGAGATTGACGTTGATGTTATTATCGAGATAAACAACAGGAAAGTTCTTGATGGTGTTTTAGCAGGATTGCAAGTGCCAGAAAACAAGTTCATTGATGTGATTCTTGCAATCGACAAGCTGAAGAAAATTGATATAAAAGAGATAGAAAAAGAACTGCAGCAGAAAGGCATCAAAGGCAAGTTAGTTGATGAATTATTGAAGATATTTAGCACAAAAGGCACAAATACAGAGAAAGTTGAAAAGTTAAGAAAGATAATCAAGACAACTACAGGCATTGAAGGTTTGAATGAGATTGAGCAATTATTGAGTTATGTCGATCAAAAGAATGTCGAATTCTCTATTTCTTTAGCACGTGGCCTTGCATATTACACAGGCACAGTTTTTGAAGTGTTTCTGAGCAAAAAGGAAAAAATAAATTTCACTTCAAGCTTAGCTGCAGGAGGAAGATATGACAAGATGATCGGACAGTTTATAGGAAATAACAAAGAGTATCCTGCTGTCGGCATCAGCTTTGGCATTGAGCCGATAACAGAAGTCTTAAAACAAAAGAAACAGGAAAAAGAAACAGACATCAAAAAGACTGTTACTCAGGTTTATATCATCCCAATCAAAACAATTAAAGAATCATTAAAAATCGTTGAGCAATTGAGAAACGCAGGAATAAACGCAGACATGGACCTGAACGAGCGCGGCATAAGTAAAAATCTGGATTATGCTTCTGCTTTGAACATACCTTTTGTTTTGTTTGTAGGCAGCAAAGAATTGAGCGAGAAAAAAGTTAAGCTACGAGATATGAAAACAGGCAAAGAAGAATTACTGAAAGTAGATGAAGCTGTTTCTAGATTACAATAACTATAAGATTTAAGGCGACCAATAAAATACAGGATTCAACTCAAATAAGTTATCATTTCATTAAATGTGTCAGAGCCTTTATATATGCAGATTACATCTTATTTTTTAGAGAGGGTGCAGAACTATTGCAGCTGAATTAGCAGTCTTGGAAGAGATAGTGAACAGAAATCCGCTAGAAAGAGGTGTTAATGGAAAGGGAGTGCTGCAAAGAACGCCTTGGGAAGAGCTTCTTACTCCTGTAAGGCAGAAAATTCAGCAGGCAATGCTGGATGTTGATCCTTTTATGCCAGGATATGGACAGATTGTTCTTGATTCTGTATTAAAGGCATATCTTGAAGTGGCGCATGAGTATAAAAATTGGAATATCCTAACCGATGCACTTAGTTATGCAGTTAGATATGCTGCTCTCATAGTTAATCACAGTGAAAGTGTAAAGCAAAAGGCTAATGAGATAGCTGTTAACGGAAGCAGATTTGTAAATGAACAGGCAGATGCTCTTGTTAATGTTGATGTTGGCGATGCATTGTTGCAATTCGGAGAAGTTGCACATGAAAAGCTTGAACATTTTTATACAAGTTCAAAAGATGCCTTTTCTCGAACCTTAGTGCAGAACTTTTACAGGCAGTTATTGGACTGTTATACTAAAGCAATAATATTATCTGAAAATATAAATGCATATAATCTTACTGTAGATTCATCAATCCCTGGTCATATTCCGTTAGCTATACCAAACAGGAGATTGGACATCCAAGATATAACAGGAAAGATACAGTCAGCAATTGCCCAATATGAAAGAATCACAGGAGACACTTCAACTTATGCACGATTAAGAACATCTGACTTTGCTACTAGAAGGATGTCTAAAGTTATGGATCCTACGGAATTCTCTTCAGCACTTGCAGAATTTGCAAAGTAAAAGATAAAAAGCAGATTAGCCAATTTTATGTCATAATATTTATAAATAAGAGGCTAAGATTATCTGAATTATGGCATCAGATACATCAAAAGTAAGTTATGTACAATCTAGACCCTTTATTCTACTAGATTTAGAAAGGATAGTTGATTCACATGGTCCTAAAGCGCCTGTAGCTTCAGGCGATCATAATGATTATGTATTTAGAAATCTCCCAGAGGATGTACAAGAAGCAACTGCATTATCGATTTACAATCATTTTACAGCTAAAGATGAAATTCATCTAAATCAAGATAAAGTTTTGGATGTACTTCTTGGATTAAGGACTATTTCCGCTAAATTATATGAAAAAGCTATTGCCGAAGAAAGACCAGACTTATCATTATTGATGGTTGCTTGCGCTTATGCGCAAAGAGTTATTGAAGTTTATCATCAAGAAGAACAAAAAAGATTAGGGCAAAAAGATCACGGATTTATCGACAGTCAGCTTGCACAATTTATATCAGATTACAAGGCACTTGCTAAGATAGAAAGCAAATTGATTAACGATGAGCCATTGAGTGATAGGATCGGCTCTCTTAAAACACTGATGGAACATGATGAGGCTATTTTGGCAAGTGCAGAAAGAGCCGGAAATAAGATAGCCGTTGCGTTTAGCCATTCATATTTAGGTGATAATGCTTATGCTAGAGCAGAACTAACAAATTACTTGCTAGACAGAACAATGAGAAACCTTAGGATGTCGCATAAACTCGAGAAAGAAGATGTGCCAGATGAAAGTGCTCAAGAACTGCTCGCTACAGCTGATGGTGACTTTGACATAAGTGCTGCCCATTTGATCCAATTAAATCATCCAGAGATATTAGTAAGCTTAGAGCAAACTTTCGACAGAGCATTGTCTCATTATACCCAATCTAGAGAATTATTCAAAAGTATATTAGATACGCAAGGCAAAGACCTTGCTGAAAATGTCAAGCATGCTATAGAAGGAAAATTAGTAGAGGTAAACGGTGCGCTTGTAGTTGGCTTAAGAAAATATGCAGGCATAGCTAATGCTAAATATGAAACTTTCACTAGATATGCAGTAATGGCTAGAGATCTGCCAGGAGTCAGTAGTATTACTCCTCCTAGAGAAAAAGAATTGCAACCTTCTAATTGATTGTGACTTTTCTTACCTGCTTCTCTGCCACTCTGCCCTGTCTTCTTTTGAAAGTATAGGCCTTGCAAGTATCTTATCCCCTTCTTTTTTTACTATATAATCAGGGAATTTCTCTTTTAATTTTTTTGAAGGCATGCTAGAAAGCAGATATGGCTTATTCTCGCTATCAAACACAAGCTTTGTAAATATCTCTGAATTTGCTTTCTTATATTTTTCTAAAGCTATCAAATCATCATTAAACTGCTCAACTCTTTTTTTAGCAGCATTTACATCTTTCTCTTCGATTTTCTTGAACGGCTTTACCAAGCAGAACTTGTCATAATCTGCCCACAGGAAGCATTCCCAATATTCTCCTTTCTGTGGCTTTGGACCTGCCTGTTTATGGACAAGGCATGCTTTCTTGTTGTTGAATGCAATAGCAGCTTCGCTAGGATTCTTCTTATTTTCAACAAATTTCAATATAAAATTGACCATCTAGTCTCCCCCAATCACATTATCAACATATCTTAATTTGAAATATTATTCTGACTAAATACCTTACTACCATCTATATATACAGATAAAATCGTGCTTAATATTTAAATTTATGTCTTACTCAAGCTCACCAGCATCCTTCTTGCGTTTAACTTCTTCCTTAAACACTTTACGCTCTTCACGAAGCTTCTTCATCTTCTCTTTCCTCTCTTCGCTCCATGGTCCTGTATTATTAGCTCCATCTTCTTTTTTCTCCCTATTGACCAACCATGCTTTCTTCTTTGCATACTGCACAGGATTCTTTATTGTCATGCACAAATTATCTGGTTGACATACTCCTATCTCTTTGTAATGTATAGTGTCAGTATGAGGGCAGTTAGGCGGCAAAATTTTTTTATTCTGCTGCTTATGGTAGCGCAATTGCCCAACCAGATACACTTCCCTCATCTCTTCAGGATTTTTCTTGTTCCAAGCATACAGCATCTCTTCAATCTTTTCATAGCTATACCCACAACTTGATAAGAAATTCACAAGTATGAACAATGCTCTCTTTCTCCCGTCTTGCATGCCATTCAATATTATCTTCATGCATGGCGGAAAGAAATCTTCAGGGATTGCAGCAGTAAGCTCTTCAAAGTTCTTCTGTTCGCCTGATTTTAATATGGAATATATCTTATTAGGGTCGCTTAATAGCTGTGATGCTTCAATCGGATGTTTAGTGTTATAATCATATGCCTGCAAGATCAGTTGTGTAGCTTCTCCATGCACTACTTTACTTTCATCTAAAAACTTAAATTTGCTTATCTTAAGGTTGTTTGGCTCTGCTTCCTTCTTGTCAAACTCCATGATTTTGTCTGGATCAATAGGCAATGAGACTAGTCCAGATTTTTCATGGAGAGAGTAAGGCATTCTAAAAAGATGGCGTACTGAAATTAAGATAGTATCAACATTCATTAATGCTGACATATCTGGACGATTTATTGGATTTGTCTCTTCTTTACATTTTGGGCAGATTAGTGGAATTGGTTTATTATCTAATCTTTTTGCTATCTTACTGCAATTAGGACATTTGATAAATTGATTCTCTTCAGAATCATTAGAAATCACTTTACATGATTGACACCCATACGCAAAATACTTTTTAGTATCATTAATGCTGATAAACATATTACATTTATCACAACATTTTTTGAGATATAATTGATATTTTTCCACATCAATTTGGTTTATAAACTCCTTATTTTTAGAAACCATCTCAACAATATATTGCGCAATTTTTCTGCATGCCTCAGGAAATAATAATCTCATCTCTTTTCCGTTCAATTGTTTAGGAAATGCTTCAAATGGAACTGCTACATGAAATCCTTTATTTCCTGAAAATTTACAACTTATACCTTTGATATTATGGTTCTTTAACTGTTTAATTATTGCATCTGTAATAATTTTTGAGAGTTCCCAATCTGGAGAATCTACGTCTATCACAAGATCCCAACCGCATCTTAGTGCATCAATGTCCTGTCTTTTTAGCATTGGTGATAATCTTTGAACATTGCTCCAGTGCTCTTCTGACATATGGAAGCTTGTCACACCATGCTTTACTTGCTCGATTATATCATTAGGGTACTGCAGGACATCTGGTCTTTTTGAAAATGCTTCTCCATTAAAGCTGCCGACTATCTCTCTATTCTTAGCTACAGCAATCATCTCTTCCTGGATTTCTTTTCTTTTATAATGATTGAGCGCAGTGCTCAAGCTTACATTACCCATATTACCCCCTCATAGTTAATTATAAAAATAATACTTATCTCAAAAGCAGTGGCAGCTGCCAATTTCTGACGAACACGATTCTAAAATAACCCTACGAATGTTGCGACGGGCAATGCTAATCATTGACTAAGCCGTTAGTGCGACTTTATGTCGCACACTTTTATCAAATTTTCGTAAAATTTGGGAGGTGCAACTCTTTTATTATACCTGCTAGTGTTCGTCGGCAGCTGCCACTGCTTTCCGTAAATATATATTAAAACCATACTAATTTAAATGTTTGTATTATTTTAATCTCTTATGGTTAACTATCATGAAGCACAGGAAGCATTGCAGCTGTATGAATTCCTAGATAAGATAATTGACGATAATGCAATTGTGATAGTTGAAGGAATCAAAGACAAAAAAGCGCTTGAAGATTTTGGCATCAGCAACATTATTGTTCTCAACAGGCGCCCATTATACGCAGTTGTAGAGAAAGTTGCAACTGTTTATGACAAAGCAAAAAAACTCACAGGAGAAAGAATTTCAGTGATAATACTTACTGACTTAGACGCTGAAGGAAAGAAGCTATATGGAAAGCTTAACTCAGGCTTGCAGAACTTTGGCGTAAGGATAGACAACAGATTTAGGGAATTCTTATTTAAACACACTAAACTGAGGCAGATTGAAGGGATGAAGAATTATATCACGAGGCTGGAAAAAGACATTGAAAGTATTGAATAGGGATTAATAATAAGATTCAGGATAGAAATTTTAACAACAATAAAACTTATACACCCCAAACCGGATTAACTTTCCTCATTATCTCAGCTATTTCCTTAAGGATGTTCTTCTCATTCTCTGAAAGCAGATGCTTGAGCTCTTTCAGTTTCCTGAAATGATGCTCTGGAATGCATGAATAGAAAATATCGCCTTCATGGATCTGCCTTCCAACTGTCACATCTCCCATACTAACAGCAGCCTGCTTTCCGGCTTCAACTTGGGTAGCACTTTCTTTTTCAACCTGTATTGCGCTTACTTTTGTGATCGCTTTTCCGTCTTTTGTATCTTTCTTCATCAAAGAGATTCCTGCGACTAATTTACCAGCTAAAACTTCTATTCCAACAACTGCAGGATTATTCTGCCTGAAAACATACCCTGGAAGAAACTTAAGTTTACAAGGCATCACAACATCACTTAACATTGCCTTTTCAAGATTCTTCCTCTCAAGGATCTGCCATGCCTGGAAGTCTTCTATCAATTTATAGATTATATTATCTATCAGGATTTTTACATGCTCATTGCACAATCCAGATTCATCTTTTACATTAAAGCCGAGCACGACACTTATCAGCGGAGATTTTGTGTAATTAGCTTCTGCATCTATAATGTCTTTCTTAGCAATATTGCCTACTCCAGCTTTCTTGATCTTTATATCATGCTGCCTTAATAAAGTCTGCAATGCTTCCAAGCTTCCAAGTGTATCTGCTTTTATAACGATGCCTTCATTATCAGTATTTACAATGACTTCTTCGACCTCTTCCTGTATAGAAGTAGTAACTTCAACTAACTCATTTTTTGAGCAGCTTCTGATTGGCATGCCTGCAATAGCTTCGTCTATATCCATTGCGCTTATTTTTACACCAGTTGCAGCATTAACCTGCTTGACAGCATTAAATTTTGTCTTTCTATCTCTCATCTCAGCTAATGGCGTAGGAATTAACAAAGCTTTTACTTTAGTGACGATTGGCTTTTCTAATCCCCCAATAACTAAAATATCATTGACAGCTAATTTACCTTCATGGATTATTACATCTATTGTAGTCCCAAGGCCTTTATCATGCTTGACTTCAAGTATTGTGCCAGCAGCATCTCCTTTTACGTCGCATAAAAGATTCTTCTCCAGAAATCTCTGAGCCAATCCAGTTATGAACATAAGAAGCTCTGGAATTCCTTCTCCTGTCTGTGCAGAGCAAGGCACGATTGCAATCTGCTTGGTAAAATCATTTACTCTATCAAATCTCTCTGACTGCATCTGAGAAACTTCAAATAATTTACCTACCAGCTCATAGAGTTTTTTATCAATCAATTCCTGTACTTGAGGGGTCTGTAAAGCGATATTCTTAGCTAGGGTATTTTTTTTATCATCATCCTTATTATTATTCTCTACATTTTTTTTCCAGCCATGAATCAGATCAATCTTATTTGCAGCAATTATGAATGGCGTTTTATAGCTTCTTAATATCTCTATTGCCTCGATTGTCTGCGGCATAAACCCCTCATTTATATCAACAACAAGAATAGCGATATCTGCAATATTTCCGCCGCGTTTTCTTAAATTGATGAAAGCAGCATGGCCAGGTGTATCAATGAAGAGCAATCCAGGAATAGTAAAATTCATCTTCATTGCAGCAAGTGCATCTTTGCAGACTTTCTTTATTGTTGCTAATGGTACAATAGAAGCTCCGATTGCCTGTGTAATTTTGCCAGCTTCAGTATTAACTATAGAAGTATTTCTAATCCTGTCTAGTATTGATGTTTTTCCATGGTCCACATGCCCTACTACCACACAGATTGGGCTGCGCGTGCAAAGCTCTGGAGTTTTCTGGGTCTTTTCTGGCATTTATCATCACATCTATTCTACTATCTACATTATCATTTATTGTTTGTCTTATTCTATTATACTTCATGTTTTAGACGGTAAAACAATGATAAGTTTAAAAATGTTGGTGTTTTTGCACTCTGACTATATCTTTAACTACTCCGTCATAGTAGCAAATCGAAAAGTATTTAAATAACTGCCTATTATAAGCTATTTTAATCATTGATTGGGGGATCACTTTGAAGAAATACAAAGCATGTTTATTTGTAATGATATTAGCTGTGATGTTTTCTTTGTTAGCAGTCAATGCTCTAGCTATTGACCCAGATTCTTTTGAGCCAGATGATACATATCAGCAAGCAAAAGATATCCTAACAGATGGCTCTTTACAAAACCACAATTTTCACATAGGCACAGATTATGATTATGTTAAATTCAATGCATTAGCTGGTTCTATCTATCAATTAAACACCTCAAATCTTCAGAACAATGCAGACACTGTTATAACATTGTATGATAGCGACGGGGTAACTCAGATTAAAGAAGATGATGATTCAGGAGAAGGTGTTTCTTCATTTCTCTCATTTACACCAACTACATCTGGTGTTTATTATCTCAGAGTTAAACAGTATGATAATGGTGTTACTCCTGCTGCAGGTGGTATATATGATGTCTCTATCACAAACGTAGGTACAGATGAACACGAGCCAGATGACACATATCAGCAAGCAAAAGACATTCCAGTAGATGGCACACAACACATGCACTCTACTCATCATACGATGGATATAGATTACATGAAGTTTACTGCTTCACAAAACAAATTATATAAGATAGAAACAAGTGCATTATTGGGCACAACTGACACTGCAATTGTACTTTTTAATACTGATGGTACAACTATTATTGATGATAATAATGATGGTGGCAGTGAGCCAAAAAGCTCAGAAATTCTTTATCTCTCTACACTAACAGGAGTATATTATTTAAGTTCTATTTCAAAGTACACTAATCAACTCTATGGCCAGTTTAATATTTCTGTTAATGAATACTCTTTTTCACCAGATCAATATGAACCAGATGATACAGTTGAGCAAGCAGCATTGATAGAAGCAGATGGCCAATTACAATCACATTCAATTTTCCCAATTGCAGATAAGGATTACTTTAAGTTCAATGCTGTTTTTGGCAGAGTATACTCCATAGAAACTTCCAAGTTGAACTTTACAGACACACTTCTTACATTATATGATACAGACGGTATCAAAATTATTACTTATGATTATGACAGTGGCTTAGAAGACTATGCATCAAAGATCATATTTACTCCTAATGCTTCTGGCATATATTTCCTTAAAGTAGAAAATGAAGAAGATATGATCGGTGACTATTCCATCTCTATAAAAGAAAGAGGAATCTTGAATGCATCTTTTGTAGCTCCATCCTCAAACATCACAGTCAAGAGAAATGAATTCTTTACTGTATCTTCTAAAGTGATATGCAATAACTTTTCTTGCGGGAATGTAACAGCTATACTTGACCCTAAACAAAATTCTGCATCTCAAAGCCAGAAAAACAATGATTATACTATAAGATTAAAGTCCAGAACATTTGATCCATTAGAAACATCTGCTGCTTTTACTGAAAAAACTAATGCTTTAAGTGCATTTAGCTCAAAAGAGCAAAAACAGCACTTCTTGCTGCAATTCTTCAACACACCTACACAAGAAGAAAGAAGGCAATTGGCAAGAAACGGAATAAGATTGCTTGGCTATATTCCTCATAACACCTGGATTGTAAGTATAGATAATAAAGGATACAACAGCCTAAGCACTGAAAGCTTTGCTATGGATAATATAAGGGCCCTAAGCTCATTCAACAAAGAAGACAAGATTGAGCTTGATTTGATGCAGGGTAAATACAGTGAAAGGAGCTTAAATAAAGATAATACATTGACTCTACTGGTTCAGACTTATGATGATGTTAAGCTCGCAGAATTAAAGGCAGAGCTTGAGAATAGAAATGCAATGCTGCTAAGTTTTGATCAAGCAAGCAATTCAGCTATTATTAAAACAAATAAAGAAGATATTCTAAATCTTGCTTCTAGTGATTTAATTAAATGGATTGAGCAGCTTTATGAACAAAAGCAAGATAATGATGGTATAAGAAATCGTATAGGAGTTGAACAGCTGCAAACTACTCCACATTACCTAAATGGCTCTGGAATAGTTATAGGAGAATGGGATGGTGGCTGGGCAGATTATAATCATCAGGATTTGCAGGGAAGAGTTACAATTGGCGATCTTGGCTGTACTGAATATGACTGTCAAACAAATTATCATTCTACACATGTTGCAGGAACAATCCTTGGAGATGGAAGCTTAAGTCAAGCAAAAGGAGGCACACCATTTCAATGGCGAGGCATGGCACCTGCAGCTAAGTTAATTAGTTATGAATGGTGGGGTGATCCTGGTGAACGTTCTAATGAATTTGATCAAGCTATTAACACATACAATATTAGTATATCCACTAACTCTTGGAGTTCAGGTGGCGTATATGGAAGTTATCCTGAAGATGCACAAGGTTTAGACAATATAATAAGAGGCAGCTTAGGTAAAAAAATAGTAATTACCAAATCTGCAGGAAACAGAGGCTCAGGTTTTAACACAATAACTACTCCTGGAGCAGCTAAGAACATAATTAGCGTAGGCGCTTCAAACTCAGACACAGATTCCATTGCAGGTTTCAGCAGCCGTGGCCCTACACAAGATGGCAGGATAAAACCTGATTTAGTTGCACCTGGATGTCAAGAAGGAAGTGGCGGTATAACATCTACATATCCTAATAATGAATATAATTCAATCTGCGGCACATCAATGTCTACGCCTGCAGTAGCTGGAAGCATTGCGCTGATATTAGAAAAATTCAAACAATTGCATCCAAACAAAGAGCTTTTGCCATCTTCAATAAAATCATTGTTGATGACATCTGCTGTTGACTTAGGAAATCAAGGTCCAGATTTCACTTTTGGTTATGGAAGAATAAATGTAACTGCAGCAATTGATATGATAGAAAACATAGCAGAAGGTAATTTCATAGAACCTAGCAAAGAGATTGAATACAGCTTAAAAATCACAGATAATACTCCTAAATTAAAAGTGACTTTAGTCTGGGATGATTATCCTGCAGAATTGACAGCATCTCAAACATTAGTAAATGACCTTGATATAAAATTATATGATCCGTTAGGAAATTGGTATTCTCCTTGGGTATTAGATCCAAATAATCCCTCAAGCCCAGCTACTAAAGGTACAGATTATAGAAATAATGTAGAGCAGATAGAGGTTGATAACCCTATAAAAGGAACCTGGACAGTTAGGGTTATAGCTGACAACATTCCTTATAACCAGGCATTTTCCCTGACAAGCAATGCTAAATTCATAAATGAGAATAAAGGCATAATACCTATGAATGCTGGAGAGCCATTCTATACAATTAGCCAAAACCCAGTTTATCCAGCAAATCTTACTTGCCTTCAGGACATGGGTGCAAATACAGAATGTACACAGACATGGCTTGTAAATGCAACAGGAGATAAGCTAACAACATGGAAATTTTTTACTTTATATGAGAATGACATCTCAACCCTTTCCACAGAGGATATTTATGTAACAATAAAGAGTGTTCCATATATTAATCCGATAACATTAAGCGACAATGCGCAGGAAGGAGCTTTATTCAGAATTAACTTCAGCGCAAATGATGATGACTTAGAATTAGTAAACCAAACTCTAACATATTCAACAAATAATAACTCTAAGTTTAATTTAACTAAATTTAACAATACTTTTGCTGGAATAAGTTTCCTTGCTGCAAAAGAAGATCTTCTTCAGATAAATCTTACTTTATATGTGACAGATGAAGATGGATTTACTAATTCAAAAACAGTCGTAATTCCTGTCAATTATCTAAATGATGCGCCTGTATTGAGCCCATTGGCAAACAATAATACGTTATTGGCAGTTGAGGATGTTCCATTAACATTCTTATTGGAAGCAGCAGATGATGATTTAGTGTATGGTGATTTATTGGTATTTAATTCAAATGATACTCGTTTCACAATTATAAAGATAAATAGCACATCAGCAAATGTCAGCTTTACGCCAGGGTTTGCAGATTCTCCAAGATTATCTGTCAAGTTTGATGTCAATGACTCAAGCAATGCAAATTCAGGTATTATTGCTACAATAAACGTTGTTGAGGCAAACGATCCGCCAGTATTGAATGCTATTGGAGTTAATGATGTAATAGGTGCAATTGAAGATATTCCATTATCATTCTTCTTGACTGCAAATGACGAAGAACTAGATAAAGGCGATTCATTAGCATTTTCTTCAAATGATACCCGTTTCACAGTCACAAAAATAAATATCACAGCAGCTAATGTCAGTTTTACACCAACTAATAATGATGTACCACAAACATCTGTTAAGTTTACTGTAACTGATTTGAGTAATGCAGTTAGCTCAAGAGCAGCTACAATTAATGTATTAAACACTAATGATGCTCCTGAAATAACCTCTTTTACTCCTTTGTTTAATGATCCAAAGATACCAGAAGACGATCAATTAACATTTAACATAACACCAAGAGACATAGATTTAGGGGATTCCTTAACTGTTAGCTGGTATGTAAATGGATTACAAGTAGGTACAGGAAATACTTTTGCATTTAATGCAAATAACAACACAGGCATATTTACTATAACAACTAATGTAACAGATTTAGCAGGTGCACAGGCATCGCATTCTTGGATTTTAACAGTCGCAGACAGACCAGTAGCATCAACATTCGACCCTAACTTAACAACAGATTTTAGCAACATAACTGATCTTTCAAATGTCAGCAATGTAAAAATTGGTAAAACTGAAGGGCAATTAAAATTTAATGACAATCTAGACTTGAGAAATGTAGTTGACCTTGATAATGCAATCAACATAAGCACAGGTTTTGTCGAGGTAAGAACAAGCATAGTCCCAGAATTTGCGAACAAGCCTGCTACTTTAACGATGAATAACCTTAATGCAACAGTTTTCACAAAAAAGCCATTGATAAAAGTCACATTTGAAAATGGCACAATAAATAACGATTGTGAAAGCTTAGGCTTATGCACAAATGTTGCATTGAATGGCCAGAAACTTACATTTGATGTAAAGCACTTCACATCATTCCAGGCAGTTCCTAACACAACTCAAGAAGTATTTATCAGTAAGCTGGTATTTGATAAGATAAAGATAGTCATGCCTAGCCATAAAGAGACAGTAGTAAACGGAGACACAGTTGATAAGGTAAAACCTGGAGATAGCATAGAAGTTGAAGTTGATGTAAGAAATTCATTTGCAGATACCACTGAGATACATGATGTTAACCTAGAAGGCATAATTGAAAAGATAGATAACGGCGATGACTTGGAAGATGATTCACAGGATTTTGATCTAGATGGAGGAGATGATAAAAAGATCTCATTAAATTTCAATATTCCTTACAACGCAGATAAGATTGCATACAAGTTAAGATTGAAAGTTTCAGGCCAGGATTCAGCAGGCAAGACTCATGAGCAGGCTGCAGTCATCTCATTATTGATAGACAAGAAAACCCATGCTCTTGCGATTAGCAAATTAACATTAAACACGCCTGTCGTCAGATGCACAAGGACAGTTGAGCTAACTGTTAAAGTCAATAACATAGGAGAAAATGAAGAAGATGACACAGTTCTTAGATTAACTCAGCCAGAGTTATCATTCAATGTAAAAGAAAATGAAGAATTAGATGAAGGCAGCGCAGATGATGATGATAATAGTGCATTGGAAAAGAGATATGTTATTTCAGTTCCAAGAGACTTTAATCCAGGAACATACCCAATAACTGCAAGAGCATATTATGATGGGACAAAGCTAAGCGATGAAAAAAGCATTGACCTGTTTGTAGAGGATTGCCTGGAAGTCAAGGAATCTGTTGTGCCACAGGCTACACAAGCTCAAAGAACAGCTAAAGCAATAACCCAAGATTCACAACAAACTCAGCTTATTGTCACAAATGTAGAAAGCACAATTCCAGAAGAGCTGCCTCAACAGCAACCAGAATTATTTGATGAAGAGATGTATATTACATTATTAGCAGTAGGATTTATCCTATTATTTGGCTTATGTGCTTTATTTACGATGGTTTTAGTTATGAAGAGAAGATAAAATCCAGTATCTGCATAGCAGCTGCCTCCACAAAATCTCATACTAATTTAAATAGTTAATACTTAATTTCTGAGTCATGCAAAACTTTGATTTAATTAACGAAGGCAAAGCAAAAGTAAAAGTAGCTATTGGCAAGATCAGCAAGGAGCTTCCAGTATTCTATAATCCAGTGATGTCTCTAAACAGGACAATTTCAGTCTTATTGCTCAATTCAATGAGCAACACAAATATACAGATAGCAGATCCATTGGCAGCATCAGGTGTAAGGTCAATCAGGTTCTTGAAAGAACTCAATAAGAATAAAATCTCTTCTCTTTACATAAACGACTACAGCAAAGATGCAATTACTTCAATCAAAGAGAATCTAAAGTTAAATAAAATAAAATTCAATAAAAGTACTAACAATAATAAAAAAGATAATTCAAAAAACAAAATTAAACTTTACAACAAAGACGCAAACATCTTCTTGCTGGAAAGTTTTGGTTTTGATTACATTGAGATTGACCCATTCGGAACTCCAAATCCATTCTTAGACGCTGCAATCAAGCGATTAGCAAGAGATGGCATCCTAGCTGTAACTGCAACTGACACAGCGCCATTATCAGGCACATTTCCTTCTACTTGCATGAGAAAATATTGGGCTCTGCCGCAGAGAAACGAGACAATGCATGAGAATGGCCTAAGGATCCTGATCAGAAAAATCCAGCTTGTAGCTTCTCAATACGATAAAGCTCTTACTCCTATTTACTCTTACTCAACAGAGCATTATATGCGCATTTTCCTGCGCTGCGAAAAAGGAAAAAAGAAAGTAGATAAAATCTTGAAGCAGCACGGCAATTACAACAATGCTGACCCATTATGGCTAGGGCAGTTATGGGATCCAGCTATTGCTCAGAAGATAGCAAGCTCTGCAAAAAAACTCTCATATATTAGCGTGCAAGATAAAAAATTCCTAAACATAATTGCGCAAGAATCAAAAATTCATATTGTTGGCTTTTACAATCTCCCAAAGATCTGCAAGAAAAACAAGCTCACAATCATAAAACAGGATGAACTGATAAAGAAAATAAAAGCAGCAGGCTATCAGGTTGCATTGACTCACTTTGCGAATAATAGTCTTAGGTCAGATATTACTAAAGAAGAATTGATTAAAATACTTAATAATGCCTCTTTAGTTCATCATAAAATCCCTTAAAATTTGGTATATTAGCAATCACCATTTCTGCTGTACTGCTTCCTGTAGTATTAACGATGATACTGCCATTATTAAATGATTTATTGAACATTCCTTGATTAAAAGAGATATGGTCTATATTCTTGAATAATATTGAAATTTGTTTTTTATATAAAATCCCTGACCTGGCAACCAGTCTATATGGCTGAATAATATATGAAGTACGCCTTACATCCATTATACTTATAGGTATTGAGAGAGGCAGAAAGAATATAGGAATAATAAAGATGCTAGTTATCAATAAGAATGCTAATGTATTTGCCTGATCTGGCTTTGCTGTTAAGATAAGCTTTGGCGTATAAGCTTGAATGTTTTGCTCAATTTGCGATATTTCGTTAATTGAAGGCCGTTTATATAATATTAAATCAAGCAGCTCGTTTTTGGTTTGGATATTGCTGACATATTGGATAGAGATATCATTTGAGACTTTTACTTTACCGTCATCTTTTTGCTCTATATGCTCGCCTGCTATGTTAATTGTTATTTTGCCTAAAGATGAAAAAGGATATTGCAGAGTAGTTATATCTTTAATGTTGTCATATAGCACATTGTATGATACTTTATAGAATATACCTTCCCTAAAGTTGATGCTATCTTTAAAAAAAGTTAATTTTGATCTTTTGTAATATATGTGATTATACACAATAGTTATTACCTTGCTTAATAATACAACAAGAAGCACCAATAGAAGAATCGGCTTGAATAGGTATAGCAAGATTATTGCTGTCAAAAGAATTATCCCTCCAAACAAAGAAGTAAAGAATTTTGATTTAAGCATTTCCAGCACTGTGAAATCAGAGGTTATTTCATAGATAATGCCCTGCTGCTTTATGCCTATTTTTGCAAGTATATTTTCATATAAACCATCTGTCTTTTTTATTGCTAAAAATTTTATGCTTTGTGAGGAGCCTATTGATAAGAATTCAATATCGCAAGTATTGAAGAATTTGTCAATAAAACTTTCTCTAAAAATAATTGACATAATCTTATCATTACTAAACTCCCTGCTGCTTGAAGCCATAAAGCTGTATTGCTCCTCTATGCTATTAGGCTTGATTAGGTATTTTGTATAATTCATCTTAATTCTAGAATAGATCAGCATTATAAGCCAGATGATGAGCAGAGGGAAAAGAACCACACATACTGGTAAGAATAACAGCAAGCCTCCAGTTACTCTTTTTCTATCCATTGAAAGCTCTGCTGTAAATGAGCTGTCTCTTGCTATATTTTGCACATATGTAGCTTGCTTATAAATCCCTTCACCATATATACCCTTTATTTGCGCAGGTTTTGCTCTTCCTGCCTTTGAGACAAGGGAAGGCGCCTTGTTTATTAATGAATCAATATTAGACTTAAGCTTAGGGCCATTTAGAATATTCTTAAAAGAGATCTCCTTAGCATTTCCCTGGCAGCTGACTTTAACATCATACAGCTTAAACATCTTATCCACCATGCTTTGAGTGAGAGTAGTATCTGATAAGTTTTCTATTGGCATAAATGAGTATTCCTTTGTAAGAAAGCCTTCAT
>Ga0209211_10005908_pt1 | contig 18018 bp, 20 predicted proteins | sample RifGroA2_FD_183992 | JGI IMG/M metagenome (GOLD analysis project Ga0209211, IMG submission 183992) | Groundwater microbial communities from Rifle, Colorado, USA - Groundwater A2 (SPAdes) (version 2) | ecosystem: Environmental > Aquatic > Deep subsurface > Groundwater | place: Rifle, Colorado... | reverse complement strand
GCAAATTCAATAACTTTGTCAAAATGCTGAAAGCTAACATAAAGGTCTGCACAATCAATGCATCTTTTTACTAAATCTCTTGCAATTTCTTGAAATGGATATAAGTTTTTGTCATAACCTAATTTAGGTAATAAACTTTGGGCGACTTCAAAAGCTTTTAAAGCTTCTTCAGGGCTATAGGCATACGAATGACCCATGCCAGGAATATCACTTTCATATTTACGTAAAGGCTTTCTGACAGAATCTAAAAAATTAAAAGATTCTTCATCAAGAACGCTATCATTAGTAACATATACTGGATGTCGTGATTCTACGAATTCTCCATTATCAATTTTGTACCCACTTCTCCTAATAGCACCAAATTTTTCAGCTTTTTCTATTTTTCTAGTTAAAACTCTATAAGCCAATCTTACACTATCCACGGCTCTTTTTAAAAATGTACTATTCAGAAATTTGTACTCTGTATAATCAGAAGGACTTAAAAGTGCCCTTTCTTTTAAATGATTTTGGAGTTTATCTTCTAACATATTTTAAAGGGAATTGTTAGTGGTATTTAAAAATTTCTAAAAAATTACACATAACATCAATAATCCACACAGTATTTATTCAATATGCTTTACTTTCCATATAGCAAACAACCACTGGACACTGGACATTCTTGGCTGAAATATTTAAACCCAGACAGCAATTAAAACTTTGGCAGGAAAAAAGGACTTGGTTCGCAATTCCTCTTCCACCCCTTTTCCTGCTTTTAAAATTCAAAGGCGAGAAAATGATAAGATGTGTGATATGCGGAGCGGCGATAAAGCCATGGTTTGAAGTATGCTATCAATGCTATAATCCAATATCAAGAAACGCTGGAGCAATTCCAGAACCAATTATAACAAAAGAGTTCATGAAAAATATGGAAATTGATAGATGGTGATAAAAAATAAAACCGGTAGGATAACCGGCATTCCAGAAGATTGACACCCTCACAAGGTGTATTATTTAGCTCATATTTAAACTTTATGCCGCGGTAGGATAACTTGGTATTCCGGCAGATTGACACCCTGCTGCTCGAAAGAGCTTCTGGGTTCAAATTTCGGAAAGGGTTAAGCCTTTTTGGGTGAGACTCCCAGCCGCGGCGGATTAACAAAAATCGGAGGCGATGAAAATGAACTTAAGCAACGAATTCATAGAGGATTTGTTTTTGCAGCAAATTAAGGAACTTACAACACGGACAAACAAGCAGCTGAGAAGCTTTGATGCTCAGCTTGCTGGAATAAAAATAAGGAGGTGAGCAAAATGGAGCAGAAATTTTTGGATGAGTTTGAGGGGGATTTTGACTTTTACAAGGAAAGTATGATCGAGGAAGACTTAGAAAACGACGAAATAAACTCGCAGGAAGAAGGATTTATGATTGGGTATTTGAGATAAATCTTTAAAATCCATATACCAAAGTTTTTTATAGTGATTGCTTCTTTCTCCGAATTATGCGAATCCTGAATTTTGAAGAGATTCATCTTGAGAAACAATCAATTATAGACTCAATAACAAAAGGCTCTGTATTTATCCACCCAACTGACACGATTTATGGCATTGGGTGCAACGCCCAAAACTCGAGCTCTGTAAAAAAAGTAAGGCAGCTTAAAGGAAGGGCTGCAAACCCATTTTCAGTGATTGCGCCTTCACTTGAATGGGTAAATGAAAACTGCATTGTAACAAAAGAAGCTGAGGAATGGCTAAGCAAATTGCCGGGCCCTTACACGATGATTCTTAGATTGAAAAACAGCAATTGTATTGCAAAAGAAGTAAACCCGGGGTTAAAGACGCTGGGCATCAGGATTCCTAACCACTGGATAAGCAGGCTTGCTGCTGAGGCTGAAGTGCCAATCATAACTACATCTGTGAACAGGGCTAATGAAGATTACATGACTTCTTTGGAGGACCTAGACCCTGCAATAAAATTGGGCATAGATTTTGTGATTTACGAAGGCAGAAAAGATGGAAAGCCAAGCAAGATAGTTGATTTGACTGAAAAGGCTGAGATTATCGAGAGATAAGTTTTTAAAATAATTCCCATTATGTATTGCTTATGGAAAAACACTCAAAGCTTAAAATCCTTGCAGCAGGTGACATTCATGGAGACACTTCGCAGGCAAAGAAGCTTGCAGAGCAGGCAGAAGAGGAAAGCGTTGACTTGGTGGTTTTATCAGGTGATTTGACTTACGCTGAGACATCAACAGAAGGCATCATAGGCCCTTTTGTGAAGAAAGGCAAAAAGGTAATTTTAATTCCAGGCAATCATGAGACTGTTGCAACTGCTGATTTTCTTGCTGAGCTTTACGGCGCAACTAATTTGCACGGCTACTCCATAAAATACAAGGACGTCGGCTTGTTTGGATGCGGCGGAGCAAACATTGGATTGTTCCAGCTAAGCGAGGATGAGATTTTTGAATTGATAAAAAAAGGCTATGACAGGATTAAGGATGCCAAGAAAAAAATACTTGTAACGCATGTCCATCCATCCGGCTCTTTGATGGAGAAATTTTCAAGCATTTTCCCAGGAAGCGAAGGCGTCAGAAAAGCAATCGAAACTTTCAAGCCTGACATATTGTTATGCAGCCATGTTCATGAGGCAGAAGGCATAGAGGAGATGATTGGCAAGACAAAGGTCATTAATGTCGGAAAGAAAGGAAAAATTATTGAGGTTTAATAAAACTCTATATCGTGCTTTTTCCTTGCAGGCTTCAGCTCTTCCTCCTCATCCTCTTCTTCCTCTTTTGATTTGGAAGTGTCCATCTTTTTCAGTTCTTCCTCGCTGAACAGCTCTGCGAACAAGTCCTCTGTTGATTCGGATGCCTCCGCTGGTGTTTCTGCTGCTGTTTCCTGCGCCTGAGTTTCTGCTGCTTCTGAGGTTGTTGTGCTTTGAGGAGAAGGAGAAGCATCGCCAAAAATGTTTGCAATCGGGCTTATTTGAGATTCTGCTGCTGATGGATCATTGGTGAATACTTCCTGCGAATCGCCGACAAGGTGCTGCAGCATCTTGATTACTTTCTTTATGTCCTCGTGCGAATCATGCTGCGTGTCTACGGTTACTCTCATAGCGCTAAACTCGGATATCAAGCTTAAAAAGCTTTTGTTTTTATTCACTTGGATTTTTTCTTTGCCTTGGGTTGCTTTGGGGCTTCCTGTTGTGGAGCTTGTTCCGCCTTTTCCAGCGTTGGCTGCCCGGGCTTAGCCTGCAATTGCTCAATTTGCTTTATCTCTTCTTTCTCAAGCTTAATTTCAGGCTTGCTTTTCTGAATCCTGTTTACTATGAATAAAACAGCCAAAAATGCCGCAAAAGCCGCAGCAACAAAAATTAATATCCATTTAACCATTGATTTGGGCATTGGCTTCTCTGCTATAATTGCTGCTGTTTTGTTTTCAGGCTCGATTTCAGCCTCAATTGTTTTATTTGAATCCATTGCCTGAGAAGTTTGAATGGCATCAGCTGCTGTTTTGTTTATTATTATATTATTAGCCGGCTCTTGGCTTATTTTAGCTTCAGAAGCTGGCAATTCAGCATCAGCTGGGATTAAAATGAAAGTTTTATTTTCTAGGGCATCGCTTATGCCTTTTATTGTATAATCAATCCTGTAGTCTATTGGCTCTTTTCCCTCTGACAGCGCCTCCATGTACAGGGAATAATTCAAGATGTCTCCTGGCTTGAGTGTTGAGCGGCGCTTTAGAACTTTGGCTTCCTTGCTGAAAGCCGGGATGTCTTTAAGTAGCGAAACATGGGCTGGAAGCTTAATGGTTGCAGAAGCCTCGATATTCTCACTTGAGTGAATGTTATGCAGGGATATATTGACATAGAATGGACTTTTTACTTCGATGCCCTTATCAATAAGATAGCTCGCCTTCAGCTGTTTCGGGAGCACTTTTATTTTTAAGGTGTCTGTCGTCTTATTTTCAGCCTCGAACCCGTTAAAATAGCTCAGGTTTCCCGCAAGGCTGTATGCGCCCTCTTTCTCTGCAATAATGCGTGCAGTGCATGTCCTGTCGTATTTGGATTGCAGGGAGCCCTGCCATGCCAGTTTGCTGCCTCCCAGCTCACATCCCTTGGCTTCAATGACCGTGAAGTTTATTATGTCATAATTGAATGCTATGCCGGTAATTTCAAAATCAGTCGGATTGCTTATTGTTATTGCCAGTTCTGAAAGCTCCCCCTGAAGCAGAGTATCTGGAGTTGCCTTGCTGGTCGCAGATAAGCTTCCTGTAAGCTTGTATATGTCTGCATTAACCTCATAATAATAAACATAAGTTGTTATGTTCTTATGGGAGAAATTTGCCCTGTTTATGCAAACCCTGAAAACAGCATTTGGCTTGCATGCTCCATTCTCTACAATCAAGCCTCCTGCCGGAGTCTGCACAAACACCTTGTTGCTCTGCTCGTCATAGGTGAATCTGAAAGTGCCTTCGTCTATGACCTTATCTGTGCCTGTCAAGACATTGCCTGAGAAGATTTTAGTCTCCCCTATTGCAATGGGTAAAAAAAGGAGTAGTGTGGATAAAAATATCGCCAATTTCATAATTTAAAACATTTTAATAAGAATATTTAAAACTAGCGATTGGCTATTCAAATATTTTCTGCCAATTCATGTAAATGCTGTTGATTACTTCAATAACATCCATATTTTTAATTTCTGCTATCTTCTTGTAGCTTTCGATTACAAATGCAGGCTCGTTTGTTTTTTCTTTATAAGGGCTTAAATAAGGGCTGTCTGTCTCGCAAAAAAGCTGGGTGATTGGAATGTTTCCTGCAATTTCCTGAAACTGCTGGCTTCTTACAACAATAGTCGGAATGCTAAGAAACCATCCATTATCAGAGATTCTTTTTACAAGCGATTTTTTGCCTGAGAAGCAGTGCATAATGATTTTTTTGTTTTTTGAGGACTCAAGCATCTCGATGCATTTTTGCTCGGATTTTCTTGAATGCACAACTATCGGCTTTTTTAACTCTTCAGCTAATTTGATCATCCTATCAAAATCTTCAATCTGCTCTTTGCTTTCGCCATTGACAAAATCCAGTCCAACCTCGCTGATTGCGACAATATTGCTTTTGTTTTTTCTTATGAAATCTATCTCTTCATCAGCATCAAAATCAGAAATCTTTGATGGATAATCGCTGCTTTCCATGTCTTTTTTCAATGCATCCCTTGGGTAAAGCCCCATGGCGCATTCAACAATGTCATATTTTTCCGAAAGCTCAAGGCATATCCGGTTAGTCTCTGGATTTATGCCGTTTGTTATTATGCGCCTTAATCCGGCATTTTTAGCCCTTTGCACGATTTCGTCTATTTTACTGATTAGCAAAGGGTGGTCAAGATGGGAATGCACGTCAACCAGCAGGCTCATTTCGAAAGCGGGGTTTATAATAAGATTTAAATAACTATTGTGTTTACTTCGCTGTATGGATAGTGTAAGAAAGTTTGGAACATAGGTTTTGACTTCTTGGTTTAGTTATTTTGATTTTTTGTGTTTTATTTTTATTTATAAAATATAAATTACGACAAAAAATGAAGCCTGTAAATCATATAAAAATAAAAAATGAAATGAGCGTGAATGAGCTGGCAAAGCAAATGGCTTTAACAGGGGTTTTAGGCTCAGGAAGGCTCGGAAAAGCCATCAATATCTGCGAAGCGATGATTATGGACAGGGACTGCAGGGTTTTTCTTGGATTAGCGGGCCCTCTTGTTCCAGGAGGCATGAGAGAGATAATAATTAATATGATAGAAAGCAAATGGGTTGATGTTGTTGTGGCAACAGGCGCTACTTTGACACATGATTTGGGAGAGGCTCTTGGCTACAGGCACTATCAAGGTGATGCAAATGCAGATGATGAAGAGCTTTACAAAAAAGGCTTTGACAGGGTTTACGAGTCTTTAATGCCAAACAAGATTTACGAGGGCATGGAAGACTTCATTGCGCATAATTTTGATAGTTTGAAGGGCAAAAAATCAATAAAAGATTTTCTGTGGGAGATTGGAAGACTGACGCCAAAAAAATCCATATTGAAAGCCTGCTTTGAAAATAAAATTCCTGTATTCTGCCCTGCAATTTCTGACTCAGGCATAGGGTTGATGATATGGGGGCAGATTGCAAAAGGAAAAAATGTTGATGTAAGGGCTTTTGAGGATTTGAAGGAGATAATAGACATTGCATGGACTGCAAAAAAAACAGGATTTATTTATTTTGCAGTCCATGCAATGTCTATTACATACAGCAGGCAATGCAGTTTTCAAAGAAAGCTTCTTATGGCGTTCAAGTGACAATGGACAGGCCAGAGCCCGGCGGAAGCTCTGGCGCAGAATTAAGGGAAGGCATTTCATGGGGCAAATTAAACTCAAAAGCCAAGTTTGTTGATGTGATATGCGATGCAACGATAGCAATGCCTATAATGTTTGCTGCGCTGAAAGAGAGGATTAAATAAGAATATACCTCAAAATCTCCCTCAAGTCTTTTTTCTCGATTACAACATCAGCTGCTTTTTTCAGATCTTTATAATTGCAGTTAAACGCTATGCCCAAACCTGCCTCTTTTATTATCCTTAAGTCATTCAGGTAGTCTCCCACAAAAACGCATTCCTTTAGGCTTATCTTTTCCCTATCGGCAATTTTTCTTAATGCAATGGCTTTACCATCCATGTCGTACTCTGTTGCATCAACCTTGATTATACTGCCATTTTCATCAAAATAAATCCTGCTTAAAAAAACATCATCAAAAAATTCTTCATAGTTCGGGATAAATTTTTCCAGCAAGATGTTTAATGAGCCCGAGATTATTGCAAGCTTTAAGCCTCTTTTTTTGAGCTCTTTCAATGTTTCAATCGCCCCTTCCATAAGCTTCAAATGTTTTATTGCATTGAAAAAATCCTCCCTTTTTGCGCTTCTCTCGCGCCAAAGCTCTATGTCATGCTCAGCCCACTGCTTGTAGGTTATTTCCCCGTTAAAGAACTTTTTTCTTGTATCGTCTCTCCTGTGCTTATCGGTTTGGAAATAATCATGGAATATCTGCCAAGAGAATGTAAGGTTGTCTATCAAAGTCCCGTCAACATCAAAGCACACCAATTTGTATTTTTGCATTTTGGGAGGTAAGAAACGAGTTAATTTAAAGCTTATCGATTATGTTTCTATACATTTAAATATTACATATGGGTTTCTAAAGTCGGTTATCGGATACATTGAGGTCAAAAGTGGAATTCAAGCAAATCGTAATGGAAAGGTATGCAACAAAGCTGTTTGACGGAAGAAAACTGCCAGATAGCAAGATAAATGAGCTTCTTGAGCTTATAAGGTACTCACCTTCCTCTTTTAACATACAGCCATGGGTTGTGAAAGTTATAACAGACCAGAAGATTAAAGAAAGATTGACTCCTGTGTCAATGAATCAAAAGCAGATAGAGTCCTGCTCCCATCTGCTGGTTTTCTGCGCAAACAAAGATATTGCCGGCAACATAGATAAGCTTGAGAAGCTGATGAAGGAAGCTGGAGCAAGCACTGAGTACATAGATATTATGAGGGGTTTTGATAAAAGCCTGAGCGACGGGCAGAAATTATCATGGGCGCAAAGGCAGGCTTACCTTGCCTTGGGTAATACCCTTAATGGCGCTAAAGCGCTTGGCTTTGACTCGTGCCCGATGGAAGGATTTGATCCAAAAGAATATTCTAAAATTCTTAATTTGCCATCAAATTTAGTTCCAACAGCTTTGTGCCCGATAGGATATGCCGCAGACAAGCAAAAGGGAAAATTAAGATTTCCGAGAGAAGAGGTTTTCATATAAATTATGCCCCTGCGGAGCAACAGACCTTAGTTGAGATGCCCACCCTTTTCTATCTTAGTTTTCTTTTAAGATAAACTTCCAAGTATTTATTTTTTGCGGATTTTCGACTGATTTTTGTTTAAACAAAAAAGTAAAATTATTTGAGTAAATAGCTCAAATAAATAGTGTTGTTCAATCCTAAATATAGGACAATCAGACAGAAAAGTTATCTCTTTTGCAGATACTATTATCTGTTTTAAAGATAGTTGATGACAAAACCCCAAAATGTATAAATATGCTTTAAACGATATTATCATAAAAAGTATAACAATATGATATAAAAAATTCAACGCCCTTTGTTATCAATAGTCATTATAATCCGAATGGATATGTAGGTTGTATTTAAATACTAACAAAATTACCTATATATAAGTAAGATTTAAATACTAGTTCATTTACCTACATATTATGGAGATTAGAAACATTAAAAATCTGAGGATAATCAGAATCTTGCTAAGCAAGCCTGACGGCAGCCTTACCAAATACAGGATAGCAAAGCAGGCTGAAAGCTCAACACCATGGGTAATTGAGTTTTTAAGGAAGCTTGAAAGGCAAAGATTAGTCAAGCAAACAAAAATTCTGGATTTTGACAAGCTTATAGATTATTACATAGAAATAATGCCTAAAATGAAGTATTTTGAATTTTTTGTGCAGGAGCCTCTAAAACTATTGAAGAAATCAAAATTGGATTATGCCCTTACAACTTATGGAGCGGAAAATTTCACAAGCAGGCATTTATTCCTATCCAGATATGATGTTTACATAAAAGAAGAAGATCTCGATAAATGGAAATCCTTAATAATAAAGAGGGGGCTTCTTGGAAAAGGTAATTTAAGGCTTATACTGACAAAAGACCATGCAATATTTAAAGAAGCACAAGAAATTAAAGGAATCGGAATAGTCTCCATGCCGCAGCTGCTTATTGACTTAAAAAAAGAAGGCGGAGTCTGCGTGGAAGCATACAATATACTGGTGAAGAGGAATGTATAAGGACATAGAAACAGAAACTTCATACAAGTATCTCAAAATTGTAATCTCAAGCTTAAAAGAGCCAATATGCATCTTGGGAGGCTGGGCTGTGTTCTTTGCAGTGAATAAAAATTATCAAAAACAGGCATTAAGAGTCTACATTGGCTCAAGGGATATCGATATTGGATTTAACAGCGTATCTTCATTTAAGCATGCAGCTTCTATCTTGGAAAATAGGCTTAAATTCAAGTTTGTTTCTTTTCGTTACTACAAAAACGTTCATGCCGAAACAGGAAAAGACTTGTCTGATGAAGAAGTCAAATCAATGCCGCAGCACATGTATTTTCAAATGTATGTTGATCCAATAATGTCTTATGCAAACAGCGGACTAAAATCAGTTCTTGGCTTCACGCCAATTGACGAGCCGCTTCTTAAATATGCCTTTGAAGACAAAAAATATGGAAAATATGTAAAAGAGTTTGGCAGGAAATTATTGCTGCCTGCTCCTGAAATTCTTTTAGCTACCAAAATATGTTCTGCAATGCTTCGGGACAAAGAGCATAAAAGATACAAGGATATTTGCGATATAACAGCTTTATGCCTTTTCGCCGGGGTGCCTATTGATGACATAATAAAAACAGGCAAAAGTTTTGCATCAAAAAACAAGCTGAAAAAATTCAGCAGCATGGATTTTGCAGAAGACATCAAAAATTGCAGCAATACGCTTGGCTTGGAATTTGGTGTTGTAAAGTCAGTTATTAACAAGATAAAGGAAAAATAAGTAAAAATGATTGAAGAAACTTATCAAATAACATGGACAATACTTAAAGCGGCTGAAAATATAAATGCCGGCAAATACAAATTAGCAGAATTTCTGAAAGGCTCAAAGTCAAAAGATGTTGCATACTTAAGCAATGAGCAGGGATACGGCGGATTGTTGTGGTTCAATATAAATGAAATAATCGCTTTCATTGAGCAGCTTGAAGAGATGGATTTAATAAAAAGGACATCAATTGATGGCTATTATTCTGTTCTTGGGCTGACAGAAGCGGGCAGGAAAGTTTTGGATGAAAAAATAAGGATAGAATTGCAAATCATAAAGAAAGAAAAGCCCCTGATTGTTGGAGACACTGAAAATATTACATTGGAGTTGTTTAAAAAAGGCAAAAGCGTGCCGGAAATTGCATATGGGAGAAATCTTGCCTTTTCAACAATATTTGAGCATATGCGAAGGCTTGTAGCTAACGGCTATGTTTCAAGCTCGGAATTTGTTGAGGATGACAAAATAAACAAAATATTGGAAGCCGTAGGCAAACTAAAAAAGCATTTTATGCTGAGAGAGATAAAAGAGATTTTGCCAGATGATATAACTTATGATGAAATAAAATGCGTTCTTGCTGATAAATTACTGAAACACAAAAAAATTATCAATGAATAAAATGGGACTATTATCAATCTTCCAAAACGTGACCAATTCTGTAAGCAAGAGGGAAGAATTCAATGAAAAAATTAACATTTTTTCAAGCATGCAAAATATTTCATATTTTTCATACAACAAAGAAATAGAAAAGAATCTAAAGTTTATGACAAAGGCAGGACATGGGAGTGGTGCAAAGGAATGGTCTTGTTGTGGTAAGCTACCAAAAAATAAGCAAAATAGATTTGCATGACAAAAATCCTAGGATTAGAAGTAGAAATTCATTTACAATTGAGGTGGAAGAAGATATTGGAGCCTTGTTAGAAAGAGTTGAGAGAAATCTTTCGGCTTATGGTATAAATTTCCAAGGAGGTATAAAGGGTGGCTCATTTGAGGGTAGAGGCATCGGGGGAAGATATTATGTTGATGGAAGAGAAATAACAATACATATTGATAAAAAACCTCCTCTTGTTACAATTGGTTTTATAAAAGAAAGCATTAAGGCAAGCGTCTTTAAGGTTTGAACGTATTTTACCACTCTTGGCTTCCCTATTCCAGTTGCAAAGCAGTTATTTCCGAATTTTTCAATTATCGCTTTGTTCTCATCAGATATCTTGGAAGACTTCATTCTTTCCAGAGTTGACACTAGCTGCTTGTCGTAGTTGTGTATATCTATTGTTTTTTCCATTTTGGCCTCCAATAGAATAAGGGTATTCATGGTATATATATTATATGTAGACTATATGTACACGTCGAGGGCATTTTGACTAAGAACAGGTGCCCCTGCGGGGAATTTCATGGAACATTTTCCATATTGAACCCCGACCTTAAGGTTACTGCTTGAAAATCCGCAACCTCACGTTCTTGTCCGTTATACTACAGGGGCAATAAATTAAAGATAAAGAAAACAATTTATAAAGTTTTGTTAAAGAATTGGTTGATTATTCAATAGGAATGGGCATTAGAAAAATAATTCCAAAATCACGTCGCTTCCCACTATCTTGCATCGTGATGTGGGAACCCAGCTCAGGACATATTGCCTTACTGTCCTAAATAAATAGGCACGGAGGGGGAGCGCAAAGATAATTTACTTCCACGGCAGAATGCCGACGTGCACTATATAATGTTGCGAAGCAACGGATTGAAATTTTAAATAATTTTTGTTAATTTTATTTTCATTCTTCCCAGTCCCTCAAGCTTATCTGCCCTTTCCTCTTGTTTTCAGGCACTTCAGCCTGCTCCTGCCCAAGCTGCTTCTTCACGCTCAAGGCAATTTTCTCGCCGAGAATTTGCGTCAGGGTTGCCAAATCCGCATTTTTCAATTCCTTGATGTCCCTGAGCCTGTTTCTGAATAGGATTCTTGCCCTTGCCCTTCCGATGTTTTCCAGCCTTACAAGGGGCAGCAGCTCTTCCTTGACACCGTACTTGAGCCTCAGCCTTAACTTTACAATTTCCTTTATCAAAGACTGGTAATGCATTATCTTGATTATCTCCTCTGTGGCATAAAGCAGCCAGTCTGCAAGCTCAAGCTTCACTCTCAATTCTCCGGGCCTTATGTTGTACTCCTCGAGCAAAAATTCCTCGTCATTTTCATTTACCCATTGGCTAAGCATAAGCGCGGTTTTCACTGAATTCAGAAAGTCCTCGTATTCAGGCTCGTACATGGAAGGCTCGTTCTCGAGCAGGAAGCCGCTGTGCTCCAGCATCGCCTCCTGTATCTTGTCATACTCCCTTATGCCGACCTTGAGCAGGGGCCTTATCTCCAGAGTATGCGATATCATCTGAAGGAATGAAAATGCGTCAAGCTTTTTGTCAGATGCGTTTCTAAGGCACGTGATTATAAAGTAGGCGGTCAAAGGATCTATATAAAGCTCCGCAGCTCTTTTGCCTATCAATGTTGCCTTGAATTTCTCGTCGTCAACCTCGTTGGCGCTGGAAAAGTCCTCTCCGGAGCGTATTATGAACTCCCATTCGCCAAGCATGTCAATGACTTTTGTAAGCGTTGAATGCAGCCTTCTCAGGTCCTTGAACTGGTATGCATAAAAAGTCTTGTCAAAAAAATCAAAGAGCTGCTTTTTTGTTGCAGTAAAATTGGAAGATATCAATGACAGGACATAAGTTCTCAAAACAGGCTCGACTGCAAGCTTTGAATAGATGTCTTCAGGCGTTCCATTGACATACCTTTCTTCTATTTTTTCCTTTTCAGATTTTGTCGATGCAATCGCAAGTGACTGCCCTTCCTTATCATAATTTGGGCGCCCTGCCCTTCCGGACATCTGCATGTAATCAAGGACTGGAATCCAGCTCAAGCCGTGCAGGGTATATCTTTTCAAATCCTTTATGATTGCCCTGTAAGCCGGCAAATCAACGCCGTAAGCAAGGGTTGGGGTGCAGCAGATTATCTTTATTGCGCCGCTCCTGAAATTTTCCTCAATAAGGCTTCTCTGCTTTTCAACCAGCCCTGCATGATGGAACGCAATCCCATTTTTCATGCAGAAAGCAAGCCTTTCGCACTGCTTTGTAGGCCTCGGCAGCGCATTTAATGCCCCCTCAGCCAATGCATTCAGTGATTCATTCCCTTCCTTTATTTTCTTGGATATTTCCTCGGCAGTCTTTTCAGCGGATTTTTTTGTGCCGGCAAATATCAAAGCCTGCTTTCCCATCTTTAGGGTGTCAAGTGCAATGTTAAGAACGGCATTGTCTGACTTCTCCTCTATTTTCAGGGATTTCATAAGAAAGGAAAAAGAAAAGGTGGTTTATAAAGATTGTCAAGATGAATCTGAATGAATGCCGGTTAATCAGACAACATTCACATTTATCACCTGCTCAACCTCGTCAATCCCGTCGCTTACAGTGACTTTCACGGCCTTTGCCCCCCTGCTTGTAAATGTCCTTTGGTGGCTGGCGGTTGCCTTGTACTTCTGGAAAATACCGAAGTCCCAGGTGTAGGTTAGGTCATCGCCGTCTTCATCAGCTGATTTTACAGACATAATCACAGGCTTATTGATATTTGCATTAATGCTCTTTGTCGCATCAATTATTTTTGGCATTCTGTTTTTATCAGTCACTTCAACTTTAGCAATCTGCCTTGTTTCTGTTTTGCCGTCGCTTGCAGCAAAAACCAAGTCAAAATCCGTTATCTCTTTTTTATTCGCCACATCAAAGCCAGGCGTCCATAAAAACACGTTTCCTTTCAGGGAAGAGCCTTCAGGCGGATTGTCTATTGAGTAGGTTATTCCATCCCCGTCAGGATCCTGGGCGTTCAGCAGTAATGCAATATTGTCATTTTCTCCTGCCTTCGCATTTTCTATTTTTCCGAACATTGGGGCTCTGTTGGTTTCGTTTATGATTATCTGCGCAAACTTTGAAACTTCCAGCAGGCCGTCGCTTGCAGTAACCTTTACATAATAGGTTCCGGCGTCGTCAAAGCCTGAATTGAAAGTGTCAGTATCAATAAACCCAGAATAGCCCAATTTTACTTTGTCCCCGTCGGGGTCGTAAGCTTTTGGCGCAATCCTCAGTGTTTCTCCCTCATTTATGGTTATAGGCTCCATGTCCTCCAGCACAGGAGCCCTGTTTACGTCCTTGACTGTTATGATAACATTCTGGACTATTTTCCTGTCTTTTGAGGATGCGGAAAACCGGATGTAAAAGCTCCTGTCAAGCGCCCTGAACTTGTCCAGGAATTTGTTGACAAAGCCCTCTTTCCTTACAGTATCATAGCCCGGTTTCCAAATAAAGGAGTTTTCCTCCAAGACTGAACCTTCTGGCAGATTGCTTGCAGAATAAGTTATTTCATCTCCATCCTGGTCATTGGCATTTAATGTTATTTTGACATCTCGATCCTCATTAACAAACTCATTTTCCATGCTGTCGAAAACAGGAGCCCTGTCAATGTCATTTACAGCAACATTTACAGTCTTGTCTTTGCTGAATCCCTTTCCCTCTGCATGTACGATTATTTCGTAAGAGCCTGCATCATTATAGCCCGTTTTCCACTCGTTTTTGCTGCCAAGAGGCTCTGAGATTGAATATGCCAATCCATATTTCTCAAAATCAGGAATTTTTAATTTTACATCCTCATTTTCATCAGCCTGAACATCTTCTATTCCGTCGAGCAGCCCCTCAACATCTACATTTTCAACATTGATTTCCCACTCCCTGCTTGCGCTTGCCGTGCCGTCATAAACAACAGCGCTCAACTTATGGACTCCTGCATCGCTGTAGGTTGCGTAGTAAGCGAACTCCTGCCCCTCTTCTGCCTCTTTGCCGTCTAAAATCCATTTATAGATTAATTCGTCCTTGTTCAAGTCAGTTGCCAGAACCCTGAAATCCATTGACTCTGCTTCCTTCATCTCCAATCCGCTCTCTTTTGGAAGATATGACTCTATTTTCGGGCTCTCCTCCTTCTTTTCAACAACAATCAGCACGTCTTCTGAAGCGCTTGTCACTCCGTCAGAAACCGTTATTGTGGACTTGTATTCGCCAGAATCTCCATAGCTTGTCTGCCATTCCCCGTTTTCATCCAGCGGAGGGGAATACGATATGACAAGGTTGTCTGCATCCGGATCATCCACTTTCGGCTCTATGACTACCTTCTCTGTTTCCCTGACTGCAAAGGTTGCAATAGAAAAAACAGAATAGGGAAAAATTAAGAATATGATTAGCAATAACGCAGCCCTTTTATTCATTGATTCCCCCTCTAATAAAAAGAAAAAAATAATAAATTATTTTTTCTGTACTATGTCGGTTATTACAGGCGGCCTGTTTACGTTCTCAACGGTAACTTTGAATGATTGCTCCGTGGCGTCCTGCCCGTCGCTTGCGCTTATAGTAACTTCGTAAGAGCCCGAGCTGTCATAATCAGTCTGCCATGTGAACACATTGTCTTCCTGCGCAAACCTTTTATCGCTTATTAAATAGGTTATGGTATCCTTGTCGTCGTCTGTTGCAAGCGCAGTTATCACAATCTTGTCCGTCTCCCTGGCTTTTATGTCAGTTATCTGCTCCAATGCTGGCTTCCTGTTTACATTTCTGACATCAACAGACCATATTTTGCTTGCGCTTGACAAGCCGTCTGATACTTCAATCTTGATAGTGTGGGTGCCTGCATCCTCATAGGATGACTGGTAAGTGTATTTGTCCTCATTTCCAACATCATTGCCGTCAACCTTCCATGCATATGACAATATATCCTTGTTTAAGTCGCTTGCCGCAACGCTGAAATCAATTGCTTGAGTCTCATCAATTGCCAATCCGCTTTCAATCGGCTTAGCGCTGTCTATTGCCGGAGTTTCCTCCTTTTTGTTTACGATTATCAAAACGTCCCTTGATGTTGTTGACTCGCCGTCTGATGCTGTTACAGTCACTGTATATTCGCCCGAATCCCCGTATGCAGTCTGCCATTCCCCGTTTTCATTCAGAGGCGATGTGAAGGTGAAAACCAAAGAAGTGTCCTTGTCTGGGTCTTCTGCTTCTGGTGCAAGGCTTACAACATCTGTTTCCTGAACTACCACAACAACTGGCTTTTCCCTTGGCCCCTCTTCCATAACCTCCCCAGGCTTTTCCTCTATTAATTCTTCCTTTTCCTCAGGCGCTTCTTGGGGCTCTTCCTTGACTATTTCTCCTGTTGCTTCTGGCTTTTCCTCCATGGCTTCCCCAGGCTTTTCTATGAAAACGTCCTGCTCGGGAAAATTTGAGTCTATGTGGTTTGCAAACTTGATAGGAACCTGGTACTTTGTGGCGTCAGTTGCCGGCTCAGGCATGAGGAAGAACACCTGCACGTGGCTGTTCAAGCCAAAATCTCCCGGACTTGCTCCGTATGTCTTGCCGTCGCTGTGGTATGCAACTGCAATCATAGATGCCGTTTCCTTTGTGCTTGCCTCAAGAGGCTTCAGCTTCAATGAGAAAGATGATGTTCCCTTCTCGTCTGCAGTAAATGAGTTTCCAGAGCCGTCTTCAGCGCCGCAGGGCTTGTCAGCTGCGCTGAAATTCGGAGGGAATGTGAACCTTGAGCACCATGCTGTATAAACTCCATTTGGGACAAGATTCTTGAATGACAATTCCAATTGCGCATTTTCATTGTCAACGCTGTAAATCCCTATGCCGCTTGCAGCCAGCCATTGCTGCAATGTAAATCCAAGTGATTTTCCTTCGTCAAATGGTCCAAGAGGATTTTCTCCGAGCTTGAAAGGGTCATGGGGCGTTGCAGCCGCAGTTGCATAAACTGTCTTTGCAAGGTTTAAAGGATCTTTCGCATTGTCGCCTTCAACCCTTATAACCTGCCCGGCTTCCTTTGCCGGCTCCTTTTCAGGCGCCTCCGGGGCAGTTGTTCCATAAAGAGTCTGATAAACCTCGCAGCTGCTCAGCAGAAAAACAGAAATTACAAGCAAAACAACCAAAGACCTCATTTTGAAATTCATCATGCACCCTCCCATTATTTTAATAAAACAAAAGTGTTGCTATTTTAAAATAATAACTTATATTTAAACTTTGTGGTAGTTAAAAGAAATTTTGGATTTTTTTATGAATTAATATATGAGTATTGACAAAAAATAAGGGGATGGGCCTGGACAGATTTGAACTGTCGACCACTCGATGTCTGAGCTGGTTATCAGTTCTGCCGCCTCTTTTGGAGACTCGAGCATTCTAACCAGACTGAACTACAGGCCCGACATGCTATTCGAAAATAAGATTGATTTATAAAGCTTTATTTATTGAATCCAAGAGAAAATCCTTTATCTTCTGCGTTTCCTCTTTTTTCACTTCCCTGAACCAGATTTCATCAGGATAAATAACTACAGTTGCGCCTGCATTGTTGCAGAAACCCAGGCAGCCCGTCCTTGTAACCCAGACTTTTGCAGCCAATCCATTTGCCTTTGTCCAGTCTTTCAGCTCCCTGAAGATTTCATAGCCTTTTACATGCGAGCAGCAGTCTTTGCCAGCTTCCCTCTCGTTTGTACAGACAAGAATGTGCTTCAATGGCTTATGTGTTATTTGTTGCATAGAATAAGGTTTTAATTATAGATTTATAATAGTTTCTGACCACTGGACATCCTTGCCTAAAGTATATAAAGCCTGAAATCTATCTAATTCTGAAAAAGCGAACACGCAAAATTGCCAAATAATGATTTTCGGCTTTCAGCACAAAAATCAATTACGCAGTTTCGCTTAACATTCTCTTTTTCTTAGGACTCCAAAGCCTTTGAAAAACAAAAACTTCGGAGGTGATAAATATGAAGTTTGATAATAGCAAGATTCAGTTTAGCAATATGGATGTTTACAGAGGGATAACTCTGCCTAAAGAGCTTGATGAAAACTTGGCATATCTCGTAGGATTTCATTTGGGAGATGGGCATATGAGACAGTACACAAGATCATTTGGCGCATTGGAATCAACTATCTTCTATGACGGGCACTCCATAAATGAATATTCACATTATGAACACTATCTTTGCCCTTTGATAAAAAGGCTGTTTAACTATAAATGCAAGATTAAAGTAATAAAAAACAGCAATAGTTTAAGAGTAATAATTGGGTCAAAAGCTATTGTGAATTTCATGCACATTCAATGCAATCTTCCGCTTGGACCAAAAACTAATGCCCGCATTCCGGATATAATAAAAAATACCAATGTAAAATTAAAATGCGTTTTTTTGAAAGGCCTTGCTGACACTGATTTCAGCCTTACGTTCAAAAAAAGGACAAAGACAGTGGGTTATCCTGTAATTAATTTTCAGACAAACTGTAAATCGTTGCATGAAGATACGAAAAATCTTTTGGT
>Ga0209211_10005906_pt1 | contig 18025 bp, 12 predicted proteins | sample RifGroA2_FD_183992 | JGI IMG/M metagenome (GOLD analysis project Ga0209211, IMG submission 183992) | Groundwater microbial communities from Rifle, Colorado, USA - Groundwater A2 (SPAdes) (version 2) | ecosystem: Environmental > Aquatic > Deep subsurface > Groundwater | place: Rifle, Colorado... | reverse complement strand
ATGTTTGCCGTATTTCACCGCCGCACGCACGATCGGCAGATTGGCCTCGAAGTCCAGCTCGAACACGCGCAGCGGCTGCTTGACGTAGGTGGCCGGCGTGGCGATCGCCACCAGCGGCAGGATCACATCGCACTTCTTGACGTGGTACTCGACCCATTCCTTGTTGATGGTGATGTCGCCCTCGAAAAAATGAAAACGCTCGTGCCCGAGCAGGTCGGTGATGCGTTCGGAATTCATATCCATGCCGTACACTTCCCAGTCGGTGGTGGCGAGGATGCGGTTGGACAAGTGGTGGCCGATAAAGCCGTTCACGCCGAGGATCAATATTTTTTTCATTGTTGTTTCCTTATTTCAATATAAATTCAGAATTAAATCCTGCTCGCAGGATACGCATCCTGTAGGAGCGCAATTTATTGCGCGATTGGCTGGGATCACAATTTTATTATCATCGCGCAATAAATTGCGCTCCTACAAAAAAAGCACCGGCATCACGTCAACCTAAAGCATGTCTTACCGCGCCGTACTGCGCCGCAAACTCCGCCGCGCTCATCTCGATACCATCCAGCTCGAAACGCACCACGCGCAGCACGCCCTGCCCGCAGGCCGCGTAGGCCTTGCCTTCCTTGACGTAGAACGCAGGCTTTTCACCGCTGACCGTGCAACCGGTGTCCAAGGTTTGCAGGATGCGCATCGGCTTGCCCAGCAGTCGCGTAGTCGCGCCCGGGTACGGCGGCGCAACGGCGCGCACCAGATTATGGATGGCTGAAGCAGGCTGCGACCAGTCGATGACGCCGTCTTCCGCTTTACGCCCGCCGAAATATGCGCCCTTGCTCAAGTCCTGTTTAACCGCCTGCGCCTTGCCTGCCAGCAACGCGGGGAGCACATCGTTCAGTGCGATCTCCGCCGCCACCGTCACCTTCTGGAACACCTGCAGCGCGGTGTCGTCGGGCAGGATCGGCACCGCCTGCTGCGCGACGATGTCGCCATTGTCCGGCTTCTCGGTCATGTAATGCAGGGTGCTGCCGGTTGATATTTCGCCGCGGATTATCGCCCAATTCACCGGCACGCGGCCGCGGTATTTCGGCAGCAGCGAACCGTGCATGTTCAGCGCGCCGCGCTTTGGTATTTCCAGCAACTCGCGCTTGAGCATCTCGCGGTAATAGAACGAAAAAAAGAAATCCGGCTGCAACGCGCGAAGCTGTTCCACCACTTCCGGCGTATTCGGATTGTCCGGCGTGATCACCGGAATACCGTGCAATGCCGCCAGTTCCGCGACACTGTCAAACCAGATGGTCTCTTTCGGGTTGTCGCGATGTGTGACTACCAGTGCGACCTCCACGCCGTGCGCGAGCAGCACCGACAGGCAGCGGACGCCGACATTGTGGTACGCGAATACAACGGCGCTACTCATCGCTCACTTCCCGCAAACAAAGCATCGGCGTCCTGCTCGTCGTGCCCGCATCAAGGCTGCGCCCACCGTGGCACGACGGCACACCAACGTTGTGGTACGCAAACACTACCGCCCGGCTCATTCCTGGGCATCCGAAAACAACGAAGGATGCGCCGCATCATCAACCGGTTTGGCCTTTTTCTTTCTGGGTTCCGCCGCGACAAAAGGATCGACCTCACCGGGTTGCCCCTTCTCTCTTCTCCCTTCCCCCTTATCTCTTCGCCCTTGCCCCTTCACCGGCTCTTCCAGCACCGCCTCGACCAGATAGCGCGGCCGATGGCGTACCTGCTGGTAGATGCGGCCGATGTATTCACCGAGCAGGCCGATGCCGAACAGCGCGATGCCGATCAGGAAGAACATCAGCGCGAACAGGGTGAACAAGCCCTCTGCTTCCGGGCCGACCACCAGACGGCGCACCACGAGGAATACGAAGAACAGGCCGGAGAACACCGAGATCAGCATCCCCAGCATGGAGAACATCTGCAACGGCACCAGCGAAAAACCGGTCATCAGGTCGAAGTTCAGGCGGATCAGGCTGTACAGCGAATACTTGGATTCGCCCGCCGCGCGTTCCTCATGCCCAACAACCACCTCGGCGGGATTGCGCGCGAAGCTGTAGGCAAGCGCCGGAATGAAGGTGTTCACTTCCTTGCAACTGTTGACCGCATCGATGATGTGGCGATCGTAGGCGCGGAACATGCAGCCCTGGTCGGTCATCTTGATGCGCGTGATGCGTTCGCGCAGCCCGTTCATCGCCTTCGATGCGACATGCCGCCACCAGCTGTCGCTGCGCTGGCGGCGGATCGAGCCGACGTAATCGTGACCCTCGTCCATCTTCGCGAGCAACAGGCCAGTGTCTTCCGGCGGGTTCTGCAGGTCGGCGTCCAGCGTGACCACGCGCTGCCCGCGCGAATGCTCGAACCCCGCCATGATCGCCATGTGCTGGCCGAAGTTCCCGTTAAACAGAACCACTCGCGTCACATCGGGGCGCTTCTGGAACTGCTCGCGCAGGATCGCGGCGGAGCGGTCGCGGCTGCCGTCGTTGATGAACACGATCTCATATGCGATGCCGAGCTTGTCCAATGCCGGATACAGCCGGTCGAACAACGCCTGCAGGCCCTGCTCTTCGTTGTAGACGGGGATGACGACAGAAAGTTGGAGATTGCTCATAGGGCGGCATTTTACCGCATGGGGCGGAGTTAGCGAAATCGGGAATTATTTCGTAGGTTGGGTGGAGCGCAGCGATACCCAACAGAAAACGTGCGCGTAGCGCACACAAAACCGCATTTCATTCCCCTGTGCGCCGCCGAGTAGATACCGTCTTTCCGGTCAAGCGTTTTTTGCATAATCGCGCTGGTATGGTTGCTGTGTTTTGAGTACGCCGAAACACAGGTGCACCAATTTTCGCATTGCAGCGCCAAGGGCAGACATCTTGCATTTACCTCGTGCAAGCATGCGGTCATAGACGGCTTTGACGTGCGGGTTGCAGCGCTTTGCCGCGACAGCAGCCATGTACAGCACGGCGCGTATTCTGGCTGGCCCGGCTTTGGAGAGCTTGGCACGCCCAAGCACAGAACTGCCTGACTGCCTCTCTACTGGCACCAGTCCAAGATATGCCGCCAATTGTTCGGCTGACTCGAAGTGATGGCTGCTCAACACCGAAAGCATATTGCCACCAACCTGCGGCCCGACTCCGGGGATACTCTGAAGCAAGTTCATATCTTTCTTCAGGCTGGGATGCCTGTTGATGTGGTCGTCAATGTCTTGCTGGAGCTGAGCCAATTGCGCGACCAGAAACTGGATGCTGTCTTCAAGTGATTTCCGGATCAGCTCTGGAGTGTCGGTGGCGTCGGCCTTCTCCTGCCGGTTGCGTTCGCGTTGCAGGTCTTGGGCAATGGCATCGCGCCGCGCCAGCAGTGCTTGTAGCATCCGTGCTTCCGGGGCGGGCGGTGTCCAGGCAGAGGGTTTGAGCAAAGCGCCATAACGTGCCAGCACAAAGCTGTCCACGCCATCGGTCTTGGTACGCACGGCCAGCCCACGTCCAAAGTCTTTAACCTGCGCCGGATTGACAATGGAAACTATTACGCCAGTATCCGCCAGCGCTAGTGCAGCTTGTTCATGATAGACGCCGGTAGCATCCATGACGACATGCAATTCTTCTGTGGAAATATTCTGTTTTGTAATCCAAGCCAGCAGATCAACGACTCCTGATTTGGTGTTGTTCACCACCTTGGTCTTGCGCTTGCCACTGGCATCATCCAGCAACAGACAACAATCCAGCTTGGCCTTGGCGACATCTATGCCGAGATATAACATGATAACCTCCGTTACAATAGTGCCAACTTCGCCCACTTGCCTTGTGCATTCAGGGTTTTCCCCTTGGCTACCGTTCAGTGTCTTTGCTGGCGAAAGGTGAAGCAGAGGGCTTAATCTACTCGACAAGGTCAAGCCTTAGCGCAGACTTCAAGCTGCCTCTGCTTCGGGTGGTGGTAGCTAACCACCACGGGATGAAAGATACAAGCGGAGACCGGTCAGGGGAAGTCGGCGAGGACTGTCTGAGCGCGAAGCGCGAGTTCCGCAGCCGCCTGACCGGTCGAGCAACGCAGGGCACCGCGAAGCGGCGGCAAACCGGGGGCGCCTTCTTTGGGTTACCTTTCTTGGCAAGACCGGAATTATGTAGCAACCGCACAAAACTTCCTTCTGGCGCGCACCTACAATTACACCTGTTCCAATATGCAACAGGTGCATCATGGCTATATCTCCCGTCATATCCGGCCTTGTAACCAAGCGCAGTGAACTTGGCCGTCTTCTTAATGAACGCCAAGAGGAAGTTCAGCAGCTGCAAACAGCAATCAACAGCCTCGATAATGCGATCAAGCTGTTCGATCCTGACTTTGATCTTCGCCGCATCAAAGCCAAGGCAAAGTACACGGTCAATCCGTGGTTTGAGCATGGAGAAATCGGGCGGCTGGTGCTGGAAACGCTGAGGAAGTCCGGCGAACCCCTCTCAACCCGCCAGCTCGGCGAATTGATTGTCGCGGAAAGAAAGCTGCGTATTGACGGTCCAAAGGAATGGGACTGGATGTTGAAAATGGTGCATGGCGCAGCCCAGCGACTTGAGAGGAAGAAGCTCATCAAAGTGCTCGGGCGCGTCAAGTGTGTCGGCAACGGCCCGCTGATCTGGCAGATCGCCTAAGCCGCCAGCAGCTCGGACTGTCGCTTGTTCCCCTGCCAGTAGCCGCACCAGTCCCGGTGCGTCAGCGTGCGAGCGCACTTCTTCATAATGTCGGTGAATATCTTGCCGTTCGCCCAGCGGCGCGTGTCCTCGCGGTAGGCCGCTTCGTTGGCGTAGTTGGCGAGGTACAGATTGCCGAACTTATGAACCTGCCCGTACTGCATACGGCGGAAGCGTGCGAAGTAGCTTTCGGCCAGATTGTTGGTGGTCCCGTCATCGGCCTTGTATTCGACGCTGTGGTTCACGCGGCGAGTGTCGAACTTGGCGTGGAGCGGATCGTAGGCATTGGATTCATCGGCGCAGATGGTTGAGCCTTTTTCCACGAAAGCGTCCGCCAGCTTGCTTACATCCTCCTGATTCTCGCCCTTGAGCACAAAGGTCAGCGTCTTGCTGGCACCGGCAGCAAGCTCCTGACACTTCTGGCGCATCACGAATACGCAGCGCTTGCCTGGCTTCTGGTTGACGGCCAGACGGCGATCAATGCGGTCAGCTTTCTTGTTCTTCGGACGGATATGGCCATTCACGTATGCGCCGTCCATGTGGACTTCACCATCGAGCTTTTCCAGTTCGCGCTGCTCCATCAGCGACTCGCGAATCTTGTGCGCCAGCACGAAGGCAGTTTTGTACTGCACGCCGAGATCACGGCCCAATTGCAACGCCGAGATGCCTTTCACGGCATTGGCGTAAATGGCAATCGCAGCCAGGTACACGCGCAGCGGTAGCTTGTGAAAAGCGAAGATGGTGCCTGACGTAACGCTGAACGTGTGATTGCAATCCTTGCAGCGCCATTGCTTGCGGGTGCGCTGGAAGTAGTGCTTACCGACCACACCGCACACCGGACATACCACTTCCTCGCCATTGCCCCAGCGCACTTCCTTGAACAAGGCAAATGCCTCGTCGTTGCTCATCTGCATCACGCGCAGCACCGACAGGGTGCGAGCCTTGGCTGAAAGCAGGAAGTGTTGGTGGTGGGCCACGAAATTCTCCATTGGCGTTATCGTATAATCAATTATACGTATAAATCCAATATTGCAAAATATATTTTATGGTAGTATTTCTTGTATGGTAAATTTGTCTTTACGCATTTAAGTGGACAAACAACATGGCTAGATTGGATTTATCACAGCAACGATTCGCAACACTTGAATTGCTTTTGCTGTGGGAGGGAATACTGAATAGAAGCAGGCTCTCAAGCCTACTTGGTGTGGGCGACATCAGGGCAAGTCAATTGATTCAGGAGTTCCGCGATCAAAACCCTAAATGGCTGGCATGGAACACGAAATCACGCAGCTACCACGCCACTCACGAAGCCTATACAACTACCAATCGAGGAAAGTTGTCGATTGATCGCGCAGAGTCCTTGTCGAGATACCTGAATTTAGTTGGGCTTCCCTATGTGATTGGGGATATGGATTCGGGAGGCCCTATCTGTGCAGCATTTCCCGATTTGAGCACACCATCGCCCGAGATATTTGCCACTCTGTCTCAGTCAATACGATTGAAACAATCCGTCGAGATCACTTACCGCTCTATGGGGGAACCAGCCCCGCATAAGCGCACAATTTCCCCTCATCATTTGGTGCGTGCCGGAAGACGTTGGCACGTTCGGGCTTTCAGCTCGAAACATCAAAATTTCCGGGACTATGCGCTTGGCCGAATAGTCGCGGTGAACCCACTGAATTCACCACTAGAGCAGGCGGAAGAGCACGATGCTGCCTGGAATGCAATAGTTCCTGTCAGGCTCATTGCACATCCCGATTTAAGCCGCGATCAAGAAGAGGTCATCCGGTTCGAGTATTTCAATAACACATCCGCTCGCGTTATCTCATGCCGTGGCGCACTCGCTGGCTACTTTGTCCAAGATATTAGAGCCGCCATCGACACAAAGAAGCAGATTCCGCCCGACTACCAGTTGGCCGTCCAAAACATTGAGGAAGTGAAGCCATGGCTTTTCCCAAAATGATTTGGCACGCGCTCATCATCACACGACGGCACTAAGTCAAAGTGGACTATATTCCGCTACTCACGGCGACGGCTCGGTTACTCGATCTCCATGACTCGGAGCGAGGCTACGGGGAGTCTCCTGCGTTTACGCGGGAGTCGCGGACGGGGAAAGCCGATGGCGTCTATGTTGACATTGCTGCTTTAGTCATCCAATGCCTTAAGATACAGGACGAAACTGCGCATCAGGAGTACATGCCTTTCGCCGCAATCCTTCGTCACATCAGACTAGCGAGGTCGGATGTAGCTGCCGATGATGTTGCCTATGTCCTCAACGTTCTTCGCCGTCCGACCGAGCTTTACTATTTGGAGCGACATCCAGGTTCACTTGACGCAGAACGACACTCCGAGAAGCGAAAAACGGCCATCGTCGACAAGACCGACTATGCCGATGAGTACCGTCTGTCGCCAACCGGAAGAATGCTTCCGGTACTGGTGAATGCCGCCAAGGATGCGAGCTACCTACGCGGCGATGCTTACAACCTCCTTCACGCAGTCGAGTTCCGCGATTTTCAGAAGGTTGGCCTCTTCGCCGATGAAATCGTCGGACAACTTCGCAACGAGATTCTTGACATCTTGGCGGCGCTCGAAAAGGTCGGAAAGACAGAGACTATCGACAAGTATGTTGACCGCTTTGACCAATACTGTCGCGTCATCAACGAGACCGTCGATATCGTTCGCAAGGCGGAAGAGGAGCTCGATAAGAAAACGACGGCCGACGACTTCTCGGAATGGCTCGATCGTAGCGACGCCGACATCACATTCGAGAGCGTGAGAGCGCATGTCTTGCGCGTGAGGCAAGTTCTCGTGATATTCAATCGACGCGTTTCCGAACTCGTGCATGCGGCGACGCAGGACAAGCGTATTGCCGTCCCTCCACCATCGTTCCTCGATGTGGCGGCGAGCCTTGTGCGCGTTCCCTTCGGCGACTCGCAGGAGGGGCACTTCCTGCGCCAATGGGGCGCGGTAACGCTGGAGGCACCGTTCCATTCCGTTCTCGATGGATTAAATACTGTGCAGATCAGACAACGGGAGCCCGAGGCAAGTCCATTGGAGTTTGCAGACGACACGGTTGAATCTGTAGCCCAGCTAGGCAAGGTACTGTTCTTGGCGCGGTATGGCTCAGAGATCGCGTCCAGCCTAAAGAAAGCTCCACTTCGCATGTCTGAGGCCATTGATCGTGGCTGGTTCATACTGGACGGCAAGCCATCTGTAGGTGATTTGGTCGGCATTTTCGTGGCACCTGACACACTCCCTATCGCGGATGCTATTGAAATCCGGGTGTCCCCAAATTTGGCAACCCGCCCCATCGATGGTGGAGACTTCATTTTCAGCGACCTTGAATTGGCGATAAGGAGCAAGACATGAACAACTCGGATATTGGTCGTGTACAGGCATTTTTGCTTAAGCATCGGCTCGCCGAAACGAAGTCCGTCAGACGAAATTTATCGCGCGAAGAGCGAGAGGTAGCGACGATCTTGCGTGATGCCGACCCGCAAATGCGGAGCTTGCTTGAAGAAATTCTTGACGGGCAAGGGTTGGTACTCCAGTCGTTCCGTGAGTTCGATGTTGCCGGCATACCGGCCGGTGCGATGGCGTTTGTTCTCGCGCGCAAGCCGGATTCCAATCCTCCATTCTTCGGTACTGAACGCCTCATCTCTCGGATGAAGCAAATCGGCAAGTATCGCGCCTCCGACACTGATGTGAAGATATGGTTTACGCAACTCTGGTTCATTCTTCTCGATCTGCTCTACACGAAGAAGAATCGAAGTCCCGGTGCCTTACAGGACTGGGTGGACACCGCGTTCAATCGCATCGTGTTCACCGAAGCTGTCAAGAACTACATCAACGACTCGGTATTGAAGGTCGATCCATCGACGCTCAAGACAACTGCCGTTTATGATGTACTCACCTCTGCCAAGGAAGGCACGATTACGCAGCTTTGCACGGCATTTCTCGAAATCATGAAGGACGCCGCCCTGCTGGAGGGGCTTCAGGAGGACGTGTACCGACAGTCCCTTCTGTTTGCCTTCGAGATGAAGATGAATTATGACCGGCAGCTTGTTCCGCTGCTGCCCGCTTTATCGCCGTTCGAGTCGGCGTCCACCATCCTGATCGAGGAAGTCGAGGAGGCTGTCAATGGCGACAATCACTAGAATCGAGGTAGCTAATTTTCTGTGCGATGGTTATGTCGAGGGGCGGGAATGGGTGCCTCTCTATCGCGGCGAGACATTCCGGCTTTTCGGTCGCTCCGCTGCCCTTCAGATCGATAACGGCGGAGGCAAAACCAGCCTCACCGAATCGTCGCTTTACCTATTAAGTCAGGATGGGCGACTCAAGCCGAAGATCGCCGAGCGGATCGCCCCACCCGAATATGGGTGGACCCACATTCGGATGGAGTTCGTTGAGAAGCCGCACGACGAAGACATCCTTCAGCGCGACCTGATCACGGAAATGCCGGAAGATATTCCAGGAGTTACCTATGTCATCGGTCTTGCATGGAGCCGTGGCAAAGATCCGAATTTTTACTACTACCAAGGTCTTTTGTCCGATGCTCCATGCTTCCACAAGGAGCCTGATAAGCTTCAACTGATCGATAACGAGACATTTAAGCGGTCGGTCGAGCGTATGCCGGGCGCCCGTTGGAACAAGTGGAGAACCCAGAAGGAATGGCTCGAAGAGATTCGCCAGTTCACCAACATCGAGGTGATCAAGAAAAACGTTAAGTTCCAGCTAGAAGGTGCGGGAGACTACTCCGCCATGATCAACAAGGTGGAACCAGAAAACGGCGAGTCCTACGATGCCGCTTTCTTTCGTCAGTTCGTCGCCCCGGAGCTTCTTCGGCAGTCCATGGGCACCGAGGGTGAAGACGATGAGGAGCAATTTGAAGACACCCTTTACAAGACCCTGAAGCCGACTGCCGATGCGCTGGTCAATATCAATCTTCGTCAGCACGAGTTGAATGAGGCCGAAGTGGCGCTTACGAAATTCGAGCCTGTCGAAGCCAAGGCGCGTGATTTTATCGACGCCAACACGGCCTACGAGGAAGAACTATCGAATGTGATACAGGACGCTGCCGTTGTGCATGCCCTTTCCGTGCGACACCCCATTCCGGGAATGCCTGTAGTTCCTCGTGACGCATCATGGAAGAAGGACGGGAAACTGGCTGGCATCGTTTCCAGCCTCGTGATCGACAAGAGGGCGGGTGTCCTGATTACCGACCAGGCACTCGCGAAGCTGTTGGGATGGGATACAGGAAGGCTTAATCGACACGCACAAGAACGACTGCACCTGACCCCAACAATCATTAACTCGCAAGTCATTGAAATCAATTGTCATCTTAAAGAATCGAGCGAAGTGGGGTCGGAGCTGGAGGAAGTCCAGCAAGCATCGCAAGATATTGAAAATAATCGTCATCTTAAAGAATCCAAGCGCGGCCAGCACCGAAAGTACGCCATCAACGGCTACACGCTCGCTGACGCCAAAGCGATGCTCCCCGCCGGAGATTCGCTAAATCTTACCGACCTGCTCACGCGGGCCTTCGGAATCGTGATCGATACCATCGACACCAACCCTTATCGCAAGACACAGCGGGAGCTATCGTCGGAATTGGGAAGGGTGACTGCCGATCATGAAATCGCCGACTCTGAGGTTAGACGCTGGTCGCAGACATATGAGGCCTTGGTAGATGAATCGCGCGAAACCGAGGAGAATCAAGTCGCATATGAGACGTTCGCTGCGCGTGCCGGCCAATTCCTGCCTGAATACAGGAACTCACCTCGCGCCGCTAAGGAATGGGCGCGAGCGCAGCTTGTCAGCGACCAAGAGGCTGTGTCCAATCACAATGAGAAGATGATTTCTCTCGCCGGTAAGTTCGAGACCTGGAAGGCGGCGAGTGCCAAATACACGGGGCAACCGCTGCCGGACGCATTGGCGATCCTCGTTGATCGACACGACGAAGCCATCGCAGCGGGTAATGCCGCGCGAGAAGCGATGGATCGGGCGTGCAATCGAAGAGATGAGCTTCGGCCGAGGCACAAAACAGCGAGCGACGCGCTTAAGACTGCCGATGCGACCCACCAGCGTTTAGCCGGGCTCGCAGAGGTTCTCCCTGCCTTCCGCACCCTGTTTGGCGATGTTGATCCCCTCCAGCAGAATCCGCAAGCAGAGTTGGCTACTGCAAATCGGGAACATCAGGGCGCGAGCGAGCGGCTGAATGCGGCAATCACAGCACGGGACAAACTGGATGGCCTTAAGCCGATGGTCAAAGTGTTCCTTGAGGTTTTTGGTAATGCAGCCCCAAACGCGCTGTTCCCCGTCAAGGACTTGCTTGACCAACAATCCAAGATCGCCACTGAGGAGGCGATCATGACTGACCATCAACCCTACGTCGAAGCCCTATCCCAGTTTCAGGAAGCGTATGGTAATGATGCACCGGATAACCGTCTCGAAGCGATTGAGCAGCAGCGTGGTGAGTTACTGACAGAGCGATCCGGCATCAAGGACCGTCTTCGCGAGATTGGCGGCGAACTTAGCGAACTGGGCACGTATGCGGTCGCGGATGGTCGCGTTTACGCCGCTGCACTCGACGCGCTCACGAAAGCTGGAATTACCTTCACCCGCTTGCATACCATCGCCATGGCCGAGGCTGGCGACCGGCGAGAGGCGGTGCTTGCGCTCTTTTCAGCGGCTCTCTCTGCCCCCGTTGTGCAGTCCGTTGAGGAAGCAAACAAGGCAACAGAGATACTGGAAAAGGTAAAACTGACGGTTCCGGTATTTCTGGCTGATCCGTTGCGGCAATTCATCCAGGACGGTAGCTACGAGGTGACGGGAAATATTACCCACACATTCTTTGCCGGTCGCTCGACTCGACAGGTCAAGATTCTCTTGAATCCGAAGCTGATCGCGGAAGAGAAAGAGCGGCTGGCCACTGAGGCAAATGCCTTGTCGGAACGGGACAACGAGATTGGACGCCGCTTGTCAGAGATCGATCCGTCCTCCGATTTGGTGGCAATGCTGCTCAAGGCGCGCGACGCCATACGAAAAGGCTCCGAGAAGAAATATGCCGAAGCAGAAGATCGGCTCGTCGAACTCTCGAAGCAATTGCCGACACTGCAACGCCGAGTCGATGCCATCGATAGCATAGCGGCGATGAAAGAGTTTGCTGCGCTTGGCGGCGAAAGCGCGTGGCAGGATTTGGTTGCCAAGACGATTCCGCATGAACAGGATGAAATCGCCCGCATTAAACGGAGCATCGACCGGCTCAGGCAGTTGGTTGAGGAAGACGCATCGCGAGCCCTAATCGCCGCCAAGGACTTCTATCGTGCAGGCGGCGAAGAAGCATTGACGCAAGCGGCGGCAGAGGTTACTCGGCTTGAGCCTCTGGTTGCCGATCTCGCCGGCCAATTGGAGGCGCTGCGGACCGAGATCGAAGGTTCGCTGGTCGTGGCCCAACAGGCGACTTCGGAGGCGCTGGCGGCACTGAATCGGACCTTTGCTCTGGAACAGCGAGATATCCAGACCGCAATTGCGTTCGAAGCCGATGGGTCTGTTGAATTCATGCGGAACGCCGAAAGTACGGGAATCGAACTGCAAGCGGCCGTGTCCGATTCCATCACTAGGCTCCAGGATATCGATTTTGAGCGTGCTCAACGGTATATCGATGCATCCAAGGCCGAAGGCTTGGCGCTCGCCAACAGGATTGCCGAGGCGAAAGGAAAGCGCGATACGGCGATTGAGACGCGACGAATTGCCGATTCGGCCATGAATGATCTCCGCGGTCGGATTTCTTCGTTGCAATCGTTTGTCGACGATCTTCACGACGCTGTGGTTGAAGTGCGAGAACAGTACGCCAAGGTCTCTACTATTTCTGATGACATTCGTCTCCGTATTGCGGATGGCAAGGCTCACCCCGAAATTCTTGGTTACGCAGAGACCTTGCAGATCGGTTGCTTGGGCAAGCTGCCGTCAACCTCCATCGAAACAAAGGCGGCTATTGCGAACTTGCGCGAGTCGATCAAGGAACTGAACATCGACACGAAGATGCTTGTTCAGCGCCGACAGAATCGGGGGGGCGCACAGGCCGCCTTCACGGAGGAACGAAATCGATTCTGCGAGCAGGCCAGAGACGGCCGCATCAAAGGGCTACAACTTCCTGAAATCGACAGGATTGCTGAGGCTACGACGCTCTCGCAACTGAGTGCGATCCACCAAATCCGAGAGAATATCCGCGCCACAATCGATGAATATGCGGAAAAATTGGCGAAGCTCCGAGAGACGATGGAAACCAACAAGGCTGCGACAATCGATAACCTTGTTCGGTTTGCTCGGCAGGCTGAAGCCAATCTCAAGATTCTTGACGATGTGATGGCGCGGACTCCAGATGCCAGGTTCTATGTCGAAGCGACCGTGGCTGACGAAGAGGCGATTCGACGTATCATTGAATCCCTAATCATCGAAATTCAGGATCGAGAGCAAGCAGCACGCGACCGTAACCCGATAGCCCTCAATAAGGATATTGAGCGGCGAAATAAGTCATACAAGGATGAAATCCACAAGCAGATTTACGCCAACATTTTTTCTAAGGAGCGGGTGTATTTCATACACGCGGCAATCTGGGATGGCGTCAAGTCTCCATTAACTGGTGAGGGTGGAGGGCTATCGACCGGACAGCGCACGGCATTGATGATGATGTGGCTCATCAAACAGGCCGAGTATTCGCTGACGCGGGCAGCGTTAATGTATGGAAGCCGAAAGCAGCAGAAGGTGGCCCTAAAGAGCGCACAGCGCATCATGTTCTTCGATGGTCTGTTTTCGAACCTCAGCAACGAAGACTACATTGACCATGCCTTTCAGGGGCTCAAGGATGTCGATGAGAACTTCCAATTGATCGGCCTCATTCACAACCCACACTATGTCAACAACAAGGATATTTTCCCCGTACATCTGGTCGGCAAGAAGAAGATCGGAGTAAAGGGGGGCAAGCGCCGCCGGTTCGTGACTGTTGAGCCGTGGCAAGACGACAACGGGATGATCACCTACACGAGCGCCTTCCGTGAAAACAAAGCAGATGCAGAGGATGATCGTGCTTGAACTCCATGATCGCGTCTACGCTTGGCTCTGTAAGAAATCAAAAGGAAGCGCAGCAGGAAGGATTCGATGCAATGGCGTCCTCAGCAAGTTGTGCTCAGACCTCATCAACGATCCAGTTGCCCTACGCAAGGCTCTGATCCATCTTCGGGCAGACGGACGCATCGAGTATGCGGCCGGTCAGCATGGAGAGCCCGTCAGCGGCTTTATGACGGTTGTCCACCCAAACGAGGAAGTTCCTCAGTTTGTCCGAGACTGGGTTGTAGTGCTTGAATCTTCTCGGTTAAGCGACGCGGATCAAGTAGCGCTACAGGGAGTCGGCGCCAGCCTCGAAGGATTTTCCGAGCGTGACATGATTGCCTTGATCGAGGGGCTGGTGCGCTTGCGCAACGATCAAGGAAGCCTTTTCGGGCAGCAGGTGTTTAACGTGAGCGCTCGTTACTTATTGTCCTCTTCAAAGCTGTTTTCGAGCCTCGATAACCGGGCGCTTCGAGCCTTTGGGATTGAGGTTGAACGATTTGCCTCTCGACCCTACCACGTTGTGGTCGGAGGAAATGTAACTTCTCCGGCCGCGACGATTTTGGTCGAAAATCCTGTAGCGTTCGAAACGGCTGTTACATCGGCCGCCGGCGAGAAGTGTTTGTTCGTTTGCACTTTTGGGTTTGGCCTCAGCGCATCGACGAACGATTACGGCAATCAATTGGCCGGCGTTGTGGAATATGAATATGGAAGCGCATGTGTGCTGAATCGCTCGCACGGCGCTGCGCCTACGCTACAAGCAATCCTGAGTCATCCTGTCATTCAGTTCTGGGGAGACCTTGATACGGCTGGTATGCAGATATTTTGCCGCCTAGCTGCCAAAATTCCCCGGTTGGCATTGTCCGCCCTCTATCATCCGATGACAGAGGCAATTAAGGTCGATACACAGCGCCATCCTTACGTAGATGCTGTGGGAAAAGCCGGTCAGAGCCGGATGATAGCCCAGACAACACGCGACGATATACGCACGCTGCTCCATCTTTGCGAAAGGTTTGCAGTTGACCAGGAGATGGTGTCTAGTGAAGAGATTGTTGAATTGGCTGGGCGAGCATTTGAAACTTGAGTAGCTCGCTGACTACAGCCTAGCCAGACCGATCGAATACCGGACCAACACATTTCCAGCAGCTTTTGTCACCCCATGATTACGCTAAATCGTTGATGTATTGGCGAATGTGCGGTTGCTACATAATTCCGGGCAAGACAAGAAAGGTAACTAGCTGCCGGGCTACCCCCGGCGGTTTTGCTTTTTATTGATGGGTAGCTTTGCATAGCCATCTGACTAGGCTGCCAAAATACGCCAGCCAAGTCATTGGTTATCGCTGCACTCGACCCATCCTACGCTTGCTGCGGCAGAACCTCAGCACATAAGGCTTGATATGCTTGGGTGGTCGCATGAAAATTGAGCCATCTAACATGAATTAGATTTCATTTTGGCACACCTGCCTCTCCTGCAATTTCACTAACTGAATGTATTAAGTTCTTCCTGATGCTGTTAAATTTCTCAGGCGACTTAAAACCATGAGCAATACAACAGGCGGATGTCGCATCAACGAAAAATAAACTTGCTATCCGGCTCATCATGACTGAGTAGGCCACTGCCTCCTTACCAACCTTGTATTTTGTTTGTTCGTCCGCGTGTAACGCTAACAGCCAAGATAGCGTGTCTTCGCCTGAAATATGGCTGGAACCGCTTAATCTATGGTAGCTCGTGTAATAATCATTTTCCCTACCAAGTTCCGAAAAACGCTCAAATAGGGATTTTGGCCAAACTTCTTTATGAGGTTTACGAGTGATATTGCACGTCAAAATAATTTGTTCTAAAAATGCATCGTAATCTGAGAGAAGCCCCAGGCGCTCATCTATCATTGGAATAACATGGCTTTTATGTTCATGCCCAATCTCTCGCTGTCTCCACTCGACAAGTTTTTTCCTGTGCTCGCTCAGCCATGAGTCAAAGAAACCTATCAATGTAGAGTTGTTTCCCTTGATGGTCAGATACCATCAAATTAACTGAGCCTTCAATCACAACTCTTGCAATAGCTTCTGAACTTGTCGGACATCGCGTGGCAATGCATACCAGCATTCCTTGGGCCTGTTCAAAAATGCGACCGATGATATTTAGATGCGAATGCACAGCCAAGCCATCAGCATTGATTTTATTTTCTATGTTTCCAATAAAATTGAACGCAATATCATTGGCCTCGCAAGTAGATTCAATTGCAATCGAAACAGAGCTCAGGTCTGCTTGGGGGGAGAGCCGATAGTATTTTCTGAAATGTTGAAGGTGGCTCATAGATACAGACGCTACGGAACCTAACGAATTAGATGGCTATGCCAACACTTCGCACATCGCCGCGCAGGTGCGCTCGACATCGCTTTCATTCATCGCATAGAACATCGGCAGCGAGACGATCTGTTTGCCGACGCGCTCGGCGACCGGGAACATGCCTTCCCTGAAGCCCAATGCGCGATACAGCTTGAACAGGTGGATAGGCGCGTAGTGGTAGCCGATGCCGATGTTGCGCGCTTTCATCTTTTCCATGAACTCGGCGCGCGTGATGCGCTCCGGCAGCACGATCTGGAACAGGTGCCAGTTGGTGCTCTCGAAATCTGCGGGCGGCAGTTGCGCGCCAGTCTGCGCCTCGAAATCCTTGCCGAGCGTGGCGAAATAATGCTTTGCCAGTTTGCGCCGCTGCGCGGTGATCGCGTCCAGTTTCGCGAACTGGCCGAGGCCGATCGCGGCGGCGACGTCGGTCATGTTGTATTTGCCGCCCAGCACGTCCACCTCGATGCCGTCCCAGCCGCTGCGCGTCACGCCCTGCAGCCGGTATTTCTCGGCAAGCTTTACTTCCTCTTCATTGTTCAACACCAAGCAGCCGCCTTCGGAGGTGGTGATGTTCTTGTTGGCCTGGAAGCTAAACGAGACAAAGTCGCCGAACGAGCCGATCGGTTTTCCCTGCCAGGTCGAGCCGATGGCCTGCGCGGCATCCTCGATCACGCGCAGCTTGTGCTTGGCCGCCAGCGCATACAGCCGATCCATGTCTACCGGTTTGCCCGCCAGATAGACCGGGATGATCGCTTTGGTGCGCGGCGTGATCGCTGCCTCGACCTTGTCCAGGTCGATGTTGCGCGTGACCGGATCGACGTCGGCGAACACCGGGGTCGCGCCGACTTCGAGGATCACATTGGCGGTCGCGACCCACGAGATCGGCGAGGTGATGACTTCGTCGCCCGGCCCGATGCCCGCGATGCGCAGCGCGATCTCCATCGTGCAGGTGCCGGAGTTGAAGGTGCGCACCGGACGCCCGCCGAAATAGGCGGATAGCTTGGCCTCGAATTCCTGCACCTTCGGGCCGGTGGTGATCCAGCCGGAACGCAGCACTTCGCCTACTGCGGAGATGGTCGCTTCGTCTATGGTCGGACGGGAGAAAGGAAGGAAACTGTTCATAAAAACCTCAATTCAAGCCACAGAGTTCACAGAGAACACAGAGAAATCGGCGGTTTGCTTGAATTTTCTCTGTGATCTCTGTGGCAAATGTTTTTCTCAGATTGTGTTCACGCCCGCGAAATAATGACCACGCCGAGAATGATCACGCCCATGCCGACCAGCTTGGTCGGATTAAATGGCTCGCCAAGCAGATACCAGGCGGCCACGGCATTCACCACATAGGCCATCGACAGCATGGGAAAAGCGATACTGACGGGCACACGCGACAACGCGAGTATCCAGACCACCACGCTGAACGCGTAACAGAACAGTGCGGTGACGATATGCCATTCGGTCACCAGTTTCAGGCCGATCGGCAGGATGTTTTCCATGCTGAATTCGAAATGGCCGACCGCATTGGTGCCGGTCTTCATCAGTATCTGCGCGGCGGCATTGAGCATCACGCCGATGAAAATCAGGCTGAAGCTGACCAGGCTCATTTGAAACCTCTGAGAGCCGTCGCGAGCGGGTCAATATGCAAGGCGCCGCGCAACGAGCGACGAGACATATCTGGTAGATAGACGAGGAGCGAGTGAGCACGCAACGCAGCAGATTGACCGCGCAGCAGGTTATTCAGAGGTTTCATGGTTTCTTCACCACGATATGTTGGGTATCCTCAAAAACAATCTTCATCGCCAGCCCCTGTTGTTGCAACTGTGCGTAAGCATACACCGGCATGATCGCCAATGCCTCAGGCTGTGCTGCCCAGACCCTGGCAAACTCC
>Ga0209211_10005902_pt1 | contig 18030 bp, 14 predicted proteins | sample RifGroA2_FD_183992 | JGI IMG/M metagenome (GOLD analysis project Ga0209211, IMG submission 183992) | Groundwater microbial communities from Rifle, Colorado, USA - Groundwater A2 (SPAdes) (version 2) | ecosystem: Environmental > Aquatic > Deep subsurface > Groundwater | place: Rifle, Colorado... | reverse complement strand
GCTCTGCCACTGCGCGTTCAGCCGGTCCAGTTCACGCTGAGCCGCCCCTTTCTCGTCGGCCAGCCGGCGGATCGCGCCCTGCGCGCTGGGCATCAGGGTCTGCGCTTCGCGAGCATCGCCGAGGAGCTTGCACTGCCCCTGCAGGTCGCTGCCGGCACAGGGCACTTCGCGGGTGAGGCCGAAGCGGCGGCTGAGGTCTTCGGCGCGTAGCGCCGCCTGCCCGGCCTCCCGCTCGATTGCCTGGCTCCGCTGACGGGCGGCTTCCCGCTTCGTCGCGCATCGGTGCAGTTCCGACACCCGCTCCCGGGCGGTCTGGACGCGCGCCGTGCCGGCCGCGAGCAGGGTCTCGGCCAACGGGGAACGCCGGCTGGCGCGCCGTACGGCCGCCGCCGATTGCAGCGCGGTTTCGCACTGCTGGCGCTGGCGAACCAGTACCTGCCGTTGCGCTGCCACCTGGGCCTTGCGGCTGGCGATGCGCCGCTCAAGCTGGTCGAGGCGCTGCCGCTGGCTGGTTTCCTGGGCCACGATGGCGTCGATGGCCTGCTTGCCCGCGCGGATCAGTTCCATCCGTTCTCCGCCCAACTGGGTGCGCCGGACCTCGGTACCCCGGGACTGGTCGAACGCCGCCTGCTGCTGCGCCAAGTGGGTGCGGGCAAGCTCCAGCGCCTGCCCGCGCTCGCGCTGGACGCGCGCCTGGGCTTCGACCCGGACGGGCGCATCCGCCAGCCGGTGGCGTTCGGCGTTCACCCCTTGCCACTGGGTGTCGAGCCCGGCCTGTTCCTGGCGCATGGCGACCAGCCCGGCCTTCAGCAGGTCGGCCACCTGCCCGGCCTTCCTGCCCTCGTTGCGGATGTCCTCCTGGCCCAGCAGATCGGCGAGCAGGGTCTTGATCTCGCCGGCCTGGTAGGCGCTCAACTGGCGCTTGCCCTGGGCCGCGAACGCGGAGGTGAAGAAGGTCTCCGCGCTACCCAGCAGGTGTTCGACACACCGCGTATAGGTCCCGGTCTTGCCATCGGAGAGCGTGCCATCGGGAAGTTGCAGCGGTCGCCACTCCCCGGAGGCATCCTGGGCGAACAGATAGGCCTCGGTGGCACGCCGGCCATTGTTGCGGATCACGACCTGCGAGCGATAACGCCGCCCTTCGTGGGACCAGACCAGGTCCTTCTCAGCCTCCGGCAGGCAGACCTGGTCGTAGAACGAGAAACCGCCGGCGCCGGCCACTGCGGCCCGCGAGGGCATCGTCAGGTAGGGGTGCAGGTTGTCGAGGATCGTGGTCTTGCCGCGGCCGTTGGCCCCGGCCAGCGCCACCAGTTGGGCGCCACCGGCCAGCCGTTCGAGGTCGAGGGTCAGGACATCGCGCCCGAGGCCGTCGCGGATGCCGCGAAAGCCCTTCAAGGTGAGCGAAAGGGGATACATCGCATCGTGCTCCAGTGATCAGAGCCTTCAGCTTCCCATGGCCGCGGTCGGGTTCAAGGGGCCTGCGGGCAAGCGAGCACCTTCTCCGCCCCAACGAATACCCGACGAAATCGACTGCCGGCGGCGGCACCTGCGGGTGGCACCCGGCGTTGGACCGTTGCGACGGCCCGCCCGGTTGGCGAGACTGAAGCCGTCTTCGGCGATCTGCCGATCGCTCCCTCCCCTCGGAGGAGACCTGGCCTCATGCCGGCGGCGCAGCCGTTACCTGCCTTCTGACCGCGCTTCGCGCGCCCCGCGACTCGGGAACACGTTCCCGCCGTGGGCAGGTGTTCCCGCTTTTTCCTTGGAGACACCTTGATGACCATCCGCTTCATGAACATCGGCCCCGTGCCGACCGACGAATCCGTCGCCCAGGTCGGTCGGCCCGACTACGACGAACAGTCGCTACGCCAGTGCCAGGTCTTCAAACGGATGCTGGAACGGTGCCACCCCATCCCGGCGGACGGCTTCGCCACCTTGGTGATCAAGTCCTTTCCGCACGATTTCGGTAGCTACCGGGAGGTCTGCGTTTGCTACGACGCCAACGATCCAGTCGCCATCGATTACGCCTTCGGCCTGGAAAACAACACGCCGGCCGCATGGGATGCCATCGCGCACTACGAGTTGATCTGGCTCGAACGCCTGAGCGTCCTGAATCGTGCCGTGCGGGCGGGGGAAGTGTCGCCCACCGATGTCCCCGAAGCCTACCGCTCCGGCCAATTGCCCGAGTTGCCCGCCGACGTGACTTTCAGCGAGCTGCTCGCGGCTTTCCCGCTCTGATCCCATTCATATCCCCCCGGCGCAGGCCGGGACGTGCCCAGCCTTTCCTTCATCAGGAGAAATGCCATGAACCGCGAAACCCTTCGCGAAGGTCTGACCGCGCTTGTCGCGGCGGCCATCCCCAAAAATGCGCGGCGCATCAGCTGCGCCTATTTCGACGATCAACCCCAGCGCAACGTCTTCGGTCTGCGTATCGATCCACACCCGGCCGAGGGCCACGTGGTGGCGATCACCGACGAGGCCTTCATCATCAAGACGGCACGGACGAGCTTCGTCGCGGTAGATCGCGTGCTGGCCACCCGCTGCCCCGGCATGGGCGACAAGGTGCGGGTCACACCGTATTGCCGGCACGACTTTTTCGGCGAGCGGCTGGATGCTCCCCGGCAGGAGAACTGGTCCGGCGCCGATGGCCAGACCCATACCATGACCGTGCTCACCCTGGGCGGCAAGACGGCACGCATCCCGCTCCCCATGACGCCCACCTGCCCCTACGTGCTGGACATGGTCGAGCAGTTGGAGAATCTGCCCACTCCGGACGGCCAGCGCACCATCGCGAACCTGCTGGTGGATGCCAAGGCCCACGCCATCGCGGTGGTCGATCCGGAGGACAAGATGCTCTTCGAGACGCCGCCGGAGATCAGTTTCGCCGTTGCGACGCAGAAGTTCGCCGGACGCGTGGCCGTCGTGTATGACCGGGGCGGCGACCTCTATGTGGTGGAGCTGCGCCAAGGTGGCACGGTGGTCACGCGCATCGAGGAGGTGGATTTCATGAGCCTCGCCGCGCTCCTCACGGACCTCATCGACGACGGGCGCTGGCGCCGCATCGAGGTAGAAATCCTCCAGGCAAGCCATTAACGCTGCCCAGTTGCCATTTTTCTTCAACCCCGCTTCGGCGGGGTATTTTTCTGATGCGACGGTATCAAGCAGCAGTTGGCCCGGCGGTATTACAGCTACTCTCTCTGGGGAGCTCGGTTTGAAAGCCTTTGGCATCCGCTTCCACCCTCTCGAAAAACATTCATGATTCTCGAAAAATGGTTGCAACAGCACCCAGCAAGTTGCGACCATCGAAAAACATTAATTTTCAATGCGCGTGTCCGCCCCCTCCTGAGCGTCAAAACACGCCTGGACCACGGTTTCGATACGATCGAGTAGCGAAACCGGTAGATAGCTGTACTGCTTTCGCCGATTGGCCGACAGCCGGCCATGGTTCGAGTAAGCCATCCGGATGAGGGTAGCCAGGTCCTTCTGGGGCAGGTCGAATTCGCTTTCCAAGAGGTCCAGTGCCTGGTCGAATCCGCTCAACCAGGCAAGCTCCCGTGGAATCTCCTCTTCAACGGCCAGGTGAATCATGCGATACAAGAAGGCGACCTCCCGGCTGGCGTCGAAGAACCGGTAGGCCCGACTCCCCGGGTTCACGGTGATGTGCGGCGTCATCTCGCCGCGAACGTATTCCCAGAGACGAGTCACCGGTCGCGAAAAACCCGCGAGCACCTCCAGGTATTCCGGGATGTGCTTCAGGATGACCGCCGAAACCGGCACAATTCGGCCGCCGCTCAGCATCTCGGTCTGGGTCAGCACATGATGAATCAGGAAGCGATGCAGTCGCCCGTTACCGTCCATGAAGGGATGCAGATAAACAAAGCCGAATGCGGCACAAGCGACCTTGACCAGCACATCCGGGCACAGCGCACCGTTGTCGTTCACGAAGGTTTCCCACCCGGCCATTGCCCGTCGCAGGTCCGCAACCGGCACAGGGAAAAACGTAATACGCCCCGTTGCGTCTTCCAGCCAGTTCTGCTGCGCCCGGTACGACGCTTCCTGGCTGAAGACATCTCGCACAACCGCGTTCTGTAAACTGACCAACCAATCCTCGCTCACGCTCGGGGTTTCACCGGCCCGGCGCAAGAGCTGGACGAATCGCTCTTGCTTGTCCGAACTGGGTTTTTCTCGCTCAATCTCAAAGCTGCTCCGAGTCTCCGAGAGATACAGAAAATTGAGCGCCCGCTCGTAGAGTGCCGGGTCGCTCACGGATTCCAGGGTCTGCTGCGCTTTCGCCAGCAGCTCAGCCAGACTTGGGGATTCGGGCACCGCCGAGCGGAGCACAACGGGGCAAAAATCGGGGGTACCCAGGGCGTTGTTCCGCACCCGGAATTTGCGGTTGTTGACTGGCGTCCCCGCAGTCACATAGGTCTCCGCGGGAAACAGGTCGACATAGCCGCCAGCGGGCGTAACCGTGATCGGCAAATCCTGCCCCGTCAGCCACTCCCACAGGAAGCAGGCCCGCCGAATAGGCGCGCCGTTCGGCGCCGCCTCCTGCCGCGCACACAGATCGGCCGGTGACAAGTGCTCGAATACCGCATCCACTATTTCCAGCTTAACCCCTTCATGGCGCAGCGCGAACTCCAGATGGCCGACCGGTGTATCCTCGACAGCCACCCCCCGAGGGAAGAACACTCGATGTGGCGTATCCACGCGGCGGTTCACCGACGTGCTGATTTCGGCCGGCTTTGCCAAAGGGCATACTCGCAAGGCAAGTTGCTCGATCAGCCACGCGTATCCAAGAGAGGCCATGATTCCTCGAAGTCTGTTAACCGCAGTCGAAATATCTTAACAGATCACAAATTTCGGTAGAATTTAACGAAAAATATTATCAGCAATATTTTCAAGCGACTGAATCACACCAGCGTCGTCCCTACAGGCTGCAAGAGAATTACCCCTTTCTCGATCGGACACGGTTCATCAAGTACCGACAGCCAACCACACCGCTTGCGGGCAGACCGTCGCCATTGACTGCTCTTAGCAGTCCAATGACTGCCGAATACTGCGACAGCTTTCTGTCGCGATTCAAGAATTCACGACACAGTCGAGCATCGGCGCCTGGAAGTGTGCCAAGTCAGATGCGTCTTCCGAGCGCAACAGTTGCTCAGCAATCTCCGCCGGCCCCGCCTCGTTCAAGGCTGCCAGGCAGGCCAGAACACAGGCCGGTTCGACCCCGGTGAGTTCGGCCCAGCACCGCACCTTGGCCGCCAGCGAATCCAGCAAACTGATCCCGGGCGCCCGTGCCCGCACCACCGGAACGATCCGCCCCTCCAGCTTGGTCTGCGCCGCCCCGGCCAGCAGACGCCCGATCGCGGCACGATCGACTGCATGGCGGTCCTCGTCGGCCACCGTCCAGCGTACTCGCACATGGGCGCCCTCGACCCCGTGGCGCTCAATGGCTTCGCGCAGCACCTCGAGATCGGGACGCCCCTCGAACACGATGTCTACGGTGCGCCGTGCCGGCGTCGGCAACAGCACGCAATCGGCAGTGTCTGAAGTTACCTCCCAGAGGAGGAACCCCTTGTCCCCCTCCTCCCCATAGTGGAAGCGCCCGATGGAACCGGCGTAGGCGATGCACTGCCGGCCGGCGCCTCCCTCCTGGTCCCAGCGTTGATGCCGGTGGATGTGGCCGAGCAGGATGGCCTGGGCTTCGGTGGCGAACAGGACACCGGCGGTGAACTCGTGATCGGCGCCGGCCATCGGTACGCCGTGTTCGGTCATGCTGCCGAACACCGTACCGTGGGAGACCAAGGCGGCGGGAACACCTTGCCTGCGGGCCACACGATGGCCGGGAGCAAATCCCGCGAGCAGCAGCGCCAGATGCTCACCCACGGCGGCGCCGGCTTCCGCCGCACCCACCGTGGCGGCGACCACGGCCTTGTTGATCGTCGGTACGCACGACACCAGGAGCCGGACCCCGGCAGGTACGGCAGCGAAGCGCCAGCCATCCGAAGCCAGCCAGCGACCTTCCTCCGTCAGGGCCACCTGTTCGATGCGCTCGGCCACGTGAACCGGATGGCGCGCCCCCAACAGCCGGAACACGGATAGAGTACCTGGCGGTTCATGGGAAAACGTCCCCTGCAGCATCAGCACCGGGCAATGGTCGGCCAACCGGCGCACCTGGGCAAAGAGGCGCAGGGTCGCGGGTTCATGCAGATCTAGCCCGTGGTCCGTAGCGTCCCCAGACAAGACAGCCACCTCGGCGCCTTCGGCGATCGCGCGATCGATGGCGGCGGCAAAACAGCGGTCGGCCTCGTCCAGCGTCGCAGCGCCGTAATGCAGGTCTGAAAAATGGGCGATGCGCATGCTCACGCCCTCCCCTGCCGGGCCGCCGACGATCCCGGCAGGTCGAGGGCACAATCGATCTTGTCGGCATAGCCTTCCGGGTCGTTGGCGTGGCGCTCCATCTCGTCCCAAACCCGGCTGCGACCGTGAGGGTTGATTTTCCAGCCCCGACCCCAGCGCCGATCTGCATACTGTTGGAAACGTCCGCCCTCGATGCCCATGGCCTCGGCGCGCCCCAGCAATTGGTCGAGCGTGGGATTGCCCGGGCGCATCGGCGGTTCCTCCGGTACCGATGCCGGCGACATCGTCGGAGCGCGGGCGGAAACCGCTGTCTCCTCCGCCATCTCGGCCGCCGGCACGCCTTCCAGCACCTGCTCGGCCAGACTCGCCTGCATGATCGCCGTCTCCTGATCCCCGTCGTCGCGCAGCAGGGCCGTGACGTCGATGGGCGCCTCCAGTTCGATGATCCACTGGGGGACGCGCACAGGCCGCCCCTCTTCGTCGATGTGGGGCACATCCCGCAGCACCTTGGTGAGATAAAAAGTCTCGCGCGCCCGGCCGAGAAATCCCGAAATCCGTCCGCCCCGCATGTGGCCGATGGCCTGGAAGCGCTGGATCGCGTTGGACATCGCGTAGAAGCTCGTGGTCGGCAGCTCCAGCGCGCTGATCGTGCGGATGCCCGGGATGAAAAACAGGAAGCGTCCGGTCAGGTTGCACTGGCGCACCTGGTACTCCGGGCAGGACTCGGGATCGCAGACCCCGCCGTTCTCCTTGCGCTGCACGGTCTTGCGTCCGCCAAAGAGGCGGATCGTTCGCCGGCCGGTGTCATCCATCGGGATCGGCGCATGGCACAGGCAATGGCGGACCTGACCATCGGCTGAATACTGCGACCAGAAGCGCTTCTCATGGGTACTCCAGGCGGCCAGTTCGTGGGGCATCACGCTCTGCCAGTGATCGGCCGGGAAAACCACCGGGAAGCGGTAAAGGTGCCGGCCCTGACCCCGATCCTCGCCGTAAGCGTCGAGAATCTGCCGGGCCACGTCCGGGTTCGGAAAATCCTGCGCCCGCACGGTAAACCAAGGCACGTTGCGCGGTACCAGCGGTACTTTAAGCTGCGGCAGCGCGTCCTTCAGGGCACGCTCGATCTGTTCGAACGAGTGTCCGTCGACCACGCCCTGTTGGTAGATTTCCTTGGCCCCAGGCGCTTCGGCCGCCTTCTTGGTGAGCACCATGATCCCGGGCCGAATCTTGCCGCCGGTCGGGATACGGGCCGGCCCCTGCCCCAGCAGGGTCGGCAGTGCGCCGGGATCGCCCTGAACGGTAACGATGGCATTCGTCATGTTTCGCTCCTTCATGAATTCGACAATTCATGCTCTCAGGGAACGAAGGGGTTTCAAGGGCATGTTCAAGCCGGAATTCGTCCAGCTCTCGACGCGACACGCAATGCCCACCCCACACGCGTCGCCATGCGGGGGCTTGGCGAGGGCAAACGACCCGGCGGACTCGCCGCCAAAACGGCTGCGGCCATACTGATTAGGCATTTCCGAGGACATCACGTCCTCGCAGCCTTCACCGTTGCCGTCAAGGCGATGTGAAGTCCAGCCGTGCTGGCGTTGCGGTCGTTACCCGCCCTTGATTCCACCTTCCTGGCCAGCCAGGCGTCCCGCACGCCCGGCCTCCAGCCGCCATGGCTCCTTCATTCACCCGACCGGGGATTCCTCCCCATCGGGTCGGGACATCCCTCGTCTCTTCGGAGTACAGAACATGTCTACGACATCCTGGGCCACCGCGCCCTCTCCGGCCCTTACAGCCGAACAGTTTCCCCGGCTTCTCGCCGGCCTCGTCCGCGCCGATCATCGCGACCGCAGTGTGCTGTCCATCCTGGGGCTCGCCCCCTGGCAAGGGATGACCCACATCCAGGCCATCTGCCAGCCCCGCTCGGCGCTCTGCCTCGATGAAACGCTGATCGCCCGCATCGAAGCCGCTGGGGTGATCTACCTCCTGCGCGACCCGCACGTGGCCGACCGCTACTACGTCGAATACGTCGCCGAGTGCCGCAGCCTGTGGCTGAAGTATCAGCAGATCATCGGCTCGCGCCTGCTGATCGCGATGGGCGAGGAACACGCGGCACGCTTCGAGGAAGCCGTCCGAGACCTCCATCCGCGTTCAACCGCCGCCACCCCGATCAAGGCCATCGGCAACGACCAAGGCTTGATCGCCGAAATAGGACTTCTGACCGTGCAAGAGCAACGTATCGAGTTGCCGAGGCAACACCTTGCGCACTACGCACGCATTAAGACGATGCTCCTTGCCGCCGGTGGACGCTACGCCCGCAACGGATTTAGCTTCGCCTCCGGCCGCGATGCCGAGGATTCGCTGGCACAGTTGCGGGCCGGCGCCAAGCCCAACCCGAAGAAGGATCGGCAGGCCTACTTCACGCCGCCGCCGGTTGCCGTGACCACCGTCGCGTGGGCCGGCGATCTGCGCGGCAAACGCGTGCTCGAACCCTCCGCTGGCGACGGCGCACTGGCCGACGAAGCACGGGCGGCCGGCGCCGAAGTCGTCGCCGTCGAGAATCACGGCCCGAGTGCGCAGATCCTGCGCGACAAGGGCTACCGGGTGATCGAGCGCGATTTCCTGACGCTCGCCCCGGACGACGTCGGCCGCTTCGATGCGGTGATCGGCAACCCGCCCTTCTCCCGCGGTCAGGATATTTCGCATGTGACCCACATGTGGCGCTTCCTGCACCCTGGCGGCGTACTGGTGAGCCTGATGTCGGCGGGCTGGCGAAGCGGCCGCAGCAAGACCCAGCAGGCCTTCCAAGCCTTCGCCGCCGATATCGGGGCCGATATCGAGGTGCTGCCGGCCGGCACCTTCAAGCTCTCCGGCACGCACGTAGCCAGTCTGCGCATCCGCATGGTCAAGCCGCTTGATGCGGACGGCGGGAGGTGAGCGCCATGGCCTCCCATATCTCGCTCAACACCGAGCAACAGCTCTATGTGCTGGAGTATGGCCACGGTTGCTCGTATTTCGGCTTTGCCAATGCACGGGACCACGCCGATCACATCGCCAGCCTCCTGATGCGACCGGAGCTGGCTTTTGGCGCCAAGGACTTCGGCACACTCGCCGGCTACGAGAAATACCGGGTTGCCGTACGGGCCTGGGGATGTTCACCGCTGGCCGTCCAGACCTACTTCGACCCCGGTACCGATCCCAAGGCGGCTCGGGTTCTGGAACGTTGCCGGCACAAGGGCACCACGGTCCGCCTGATCCTCGGCGACCTGAAAACCGGTGAGCCTTGGCTGGAAGAACACGATGTAGTCGGCAGAATTGGTCAGTCCACGGGCACCCTCAAGGTGCCGTTGCTGATCGAAGCCGGCGCCGATGGCGGCGGTGCGATCCTGACCGCCTGCCTGCTGGCTATCGTCGAATGGCGTAGCGGCGAGTTTCTGTACCGGCATCCGGCTTACCATGCACCGGATCTGCTGATCCGGCGTGGCGGAGATCCTGATCGTCCCTGGGAAGTCATCCACCGCCGCAAAGAGGTCGTGGCACGCTTCAGTGACATCGGCAAGGCCGGCGCCTACGTCGCCTTCATGTGCGGTGAGACAGTCGAGCCGCGCATCTTCCAATAGTCACGGTCCGATTGCTTGTTGCATCTGTCGAAACCGGCAAAACCCCGGCTGGTATATCTCTTTTCAGACCCATTTTTTGTCACTACCGCCTCGGCTTGCCGAGGCTTTTTTAGGTGCCCTGACTGAATTATCCTATCGTCCAGTAGCCGATGGGCAGTTCTTTCAGTTCAATAATCCATATGTACATCTCCGGCCATATTCATTTTTCATTGCTCCCGCAACACTGCTGTCATGTACAGTGCCAGCGTAGAAGTTTGATCGTGAGTCAGACATTGCCCGTCATAGACCAGGGTCTTGAGACTGGCCCCTCCTCAAACTTCGACCCTCACAATAACAAACCATGACAGGGAGTCAGGCGCATGGAGTTGCATAGCATCCGTCTATCGGGTTTTCAGTCCTTCGGTCCTGAGCCTACAGAACTCACGCTCAACGACATTACCTATTTGATCGGCCCAAACGGGGCGGGCAAGACGGCAGCGCTTCAGGCACTCTGCCGTCTGTTCGCTTTTGATCCCTCGCTACGGCGGATTCGGCGATCGGACTTCCACGTCCCCTACGACGAAGAAGATGTGCCCGACGAGCGAATGGTCTGGATCGAAGCCGACTTTACCTTCCCGGAACTCGAAGAGGATGACGATACGTCTACGGTAGCCCCCCACTTCGGCCACATGCGACTGGACACCGTCGACGGTCCGCCCCGCGTTCGATATCGGCTGAGCGCCTCAATGGGCCTAGACGGAGATATCGAGGAAACCCTGGTCTACGTGCTGGACCTGAATGCCGACGGTTCCCCACTTACGACGGCACTGGTTCCGCGGGCGGAACGTAACCATGTGCAGGTTCACTACCTGCCTGCTCGACGTGACCCGGCCGAACATATCGCGTTCGGTACCAATGCCTTGCTTGGACGGATGCTGCGAGCCGTGAACTGGGATGACGAGCGCGAAAAAATCAAAGACCTTACGGATCAGATCAGCGAAAGCCTAACCGACAATCCGTCGATCACGACGCTGAGCGAGAGTTTGAAGGCAGCCTGGAGCACCTTGCACAAAGGCAATTTTTTCGCCGACCCCCACATCACCTTCGTCGCATCCGAGATTGAAGCCCTGTTGCGTCACCTGTCCGTTTCATTTTCTCCAGGGCATGACGACGACCTGGTCGATTTTTCCAGGCTGAGTGATGGTCAGAAATCCATGCTGTACCTGTCCCTGGTACTCTCGACCCAGTCCATCGGGCGCGCAGTGCTCGCAGGTAACGACGACACCTTCGATCCCGACAAACTGCGTCCGCCGGTGTTCACGATCATCGCCCTCGAGGAGCCCGAGAACAGCCTGTCACCCCACTACTTGGGACGGATTGTAAACGCGCTGGTCGCCATGACGGGGAAAGAAGACGCCCAGGCCCTGATCGCCACCCATGCGCCTTCCATGCTGCGGCGTGTCGACCCAAGGCACATCCGTTACCTGCGGCTCACCAGCGAGCGGACCACCAAGATCACTCGCATCCGCTTACCGAAAAAAACCGACGTAGCGCACAAGTTCGTCCGCGAAGCCGTACAGGCCTACCCCGAGATCTACTTTTCCCGCATGGTCATTCTGGGTGAAGGCGACAGCGAAGAAATCGTCCTGCCCCGCATCTTGCGCGCCAAGGGTGTTCCGGTGGACGAATCTGCTGTAACCGTCGCGCCGCTAGGCGGTCGTCACGTCAATCACTTCTGGCGCTTGCTCTCCGCACTGGAAATTCCCTACCTCACCCTCCTCGATTTGGACGTAGCCCGTCACCAAGGGGGCTGGGGACGATTCAAGTATGCCAATGATCAGCTAGCCGAATACCGACCTGAAGACGTTCTTCCTGAAGGTCATGGCATTCCCGACTGGAATTCGGACAAATACGAGGTCCGACGCTACCCTGGCTATATCGAAGCCTTCGAGAAGCGCGACGTATTCTTCTCCTACCCGATGGACCTCGACTTCGCGATGCTGCAGGCTTTCCCGGATGAGTACGGCGTTGCACAGAAGCCTCCAGGCGAAGCCACCATCAAGGCCGTCCTAGGTGACAGCCATGGTGACACACAGCAATACGATGAAGACGAACTTGAATTGTTCGGCACCTACCACAAGCGTTTCAAGCTGGGCAGCAAGCCGGCGGCCCACATCGACGCCCTGGCCCAGTTGAGCGATGAAGAGTTGCTTGCCGACATGCCTGCATCGCTGGCACGGTTGGCAGAAGCGGTGATCACTAAGCTGGAGGAACTACCCGAGTGATCGCAGTCGACGATTGGCGTCCGGCAGATGGACTGACCCTTGAACCCAACGCCTTGCGGGCCGCGCGGGAGACACGGCGCTGCCTAGCCCTGACGGCCGGTCCGGGCGCCGGCAAGACGGAAATGCTCGCGCAGCGCGCCGATTTCCTGCTGCGCACGGGAACCTGCCGCTATCCGAAGCGGATACTGGCCATCTCGTTCAAGGTCGATGCCAGCAAAAACCTAAAGGAACGCGTGCAGCGCCGTTGTGGTGCTGAACTGGCCTCGCGTTTCGACAGCTACACCTTCCATGCTTTTGCCAAGCGGATCATCGACCGCTTCCGTCCGGTGCTGACCGGGCGGGATGCGCTCGACGTCGACTACAAGATCGGCGACCGGAAAATCACACGACGGCAGATCGAGTTCACCGATCTCGTCCCTCTCGCCATCCAGATTCTCGAAACATCGGCCGTGGCCCGCAATGCTGTTCGGCTTACTTACAGCGACGTCTTCCTCGACGAATTTCAGGATTGCACCGATCAGCAGTACGTCCTGGTGAAGCTCGCATTTCAGGGGACAGCGATCCGTTTGACGGCGGTCGGCGACACCAAACAGAAAATCATGGGTTGGGCGGGCGCGCTCGATGGCATCTTCCAGACTTTCGCAGCGGACTTCGCAGCCGAGCCGCTCAACATGTACCGGAACTTTCGCTCCAAACCTCGCCTGCTGCGCATGCAAAATGAAATCATCAGGCGGATGGACCCGGCTGCCGTCATGCCTGCTGAACAGCTTGCGGGGAACGAAGGCCAAATCTGCGTATGGCAATTTGCGAACAGCCAAGCGGAAGCCGAGTACCTGGCCGACCTCATCGGCAGTTGGATCAACCGTGAGCAGCTCGCTCCTTCGGAAATCGCGGTCCTGTTCGCCCGCCAACCCGACCTTTACGGCGATCACCTGATGGCAGCGCTGGAACGGCGAGGCCTCCCATTTCGCAACGAACAACAAATCCAGGACATCTCGGTGGAACCTGCCGCCAGGCTGGTCGTCGATTACCTGTCCTGCCTCTACGGACAGCGGGAACCCAAAGCCTGGATCCGGTTGATGGCGCAGATCATTCCTTTCGCCGGCGAGGACGTGCAGTCTGGCGTCCTGCAGGACTTTCATCGCTTCATTGCCGAACAGCGAAGAAATGTTGCTTTGGCCGCGGCACTGGGTGATCCGTTTACCGGCTGGTGGGATTTCGTTCGGTCATTTCTGAACAAGGTCGGTATCGAGACCCTGTCTGCGCTTTCACCGGATTACGAATCAAAAACGCGGCTCAAAGAAATCGTCAATGACACCAAGAGTCGCATCGACGAGTTGCTGAAGTTGGAACCTGACTTGCCCATGGCTCTGGCGCGCTTCTCCGACGATCAGGCCGTCCGCTTCCTGACCATTCACAAGAGCAAAGGACTCGAATTCGATTCGGTCATCGTTCTCGGTGTCGAAAACCAAACCTTCTGGGGAGAAGAGGATGCCGAGCGTTGCGCTTATTTTGTCGGCATCTCCCGCGCCAAGAAACGGTTGGTATTGACGGTTTGCGAGCGCCGGGATACTCCACCATCCAATCCCCGCCGGTGGCAGGAAAACAGAACGCCTCACGCCGAATTCCTGAGCTATGCCACGCCATTTCTCGATGCTCAGTGAAATGGCGTCACAGGGGAGCTATCTACGCCAACCGTTGGCAGCACGTTAAGATGACGCACTTTGAATTCTAAAGGCATTTCTCGGAAGCATGAGTAAAGGAATCAAGATGCGGTCCGCCAAGGATCGCAACGGCCGTTCGTATACGGTCGGAACCTTGCAGCAGATGCATGATGACGGGCTCACCATTCCCGACCTCGTTTGCGACCATCCCGCTTGCGGCTGCGCCGTTCGTTTCGTTCCGCGCTATCAGCAGAACCGCGCCAACCGGATCGAACCCGTCGACGTCCCGGCCTACATCGGCCTGGTCAAGGGCTCCGAACATGCGGCTGGATGCCGCTACGATGCCAAGGGGCAATTAACCGTCATTGCGGCCCAGTCCGATCCCGATTTTCTCAAGGCCATCGATGACGGCAAGCGTGAGTTGCGTTTGCTTGCCCTGCACAACGGGCTGCACCATCGAAGCCTCTCAGGACAGCCTTCGGCCGACCCCGGCGGCAAGCCCAGCTCTTCGCCCACCGGCAACACGACGACGCAGATCGTGCCCTCGGACAAGAAGCTTGATAGCTACCTGCGCACCACCGCCGACTTGGTCGCCCTGCGGGCGGCCTGCGAATCCGACGCGCTGCTCGCCGCCGAAGTGACGCTTTGCCTCGGCACCAAACGAATCCCCTGGAAGAATTTCTTTTTCGAGCGAGAACGCTTCGACGAGGCCTGGGAACAGGTCCGCGCCGGAGGAACCAACCCCTACCCAATCGCCCTGGCCGGCAAGGTCAAGAACCACTACCAGCCGCCTGCAGGCCCGAAGGCGAAGAGCAGTTTCCTCAACTGTCATACGCTGTACCGGCACACGGATGCGCCCGATCGCCTGGAAGCGTTCGAAGTCAGCATTGCCCACCCGGATGGTCAATGGCTGACCGGCTTTCCAAAGGACAGTGAGATCGTGATGTTCGGTATCTGGAAAGCCTACGATGTCGAGGAAAAGCGCGCACCGGCAAAGCGCGATCCGTCGCGGATCATCACCTACGTCACCCACAAGCTCCTCCTGTCGCCCAAGTTCAAGCGCCAGGTGATCGCACCGGACTGAACCTGCAGCGACTCACCGGACACCGGTCAGCAGGAATACGCCATAGTCGCCTTGCGGCTTACGGACCACGCTGGCGGATGACACGGTTACCGACTGGAAACCGGCGCCGGTAGCCAAGGTGGCGATTGCCGTGCGCTCGAATCCTGTATGAAAGACGCCGGTATCCTCCGTGTGAAAGCTGCCGTCCTCGAGATCCAAATCGGCGATGGCGATGAACCCACCGGCTTTCACCATTCCATAGAACCGACGGAACATCGCCCCGACGTCGCGGATGTGATGCATGGTCATGGAGGACACGATGCCATCGAATTGGCCTTCGATTTCCGCGCGCTCCAGATCAATTTCCAGGATCTCGGTTTTGCAGGGCAACCGGCTTTGCTTCTCACGAAGCTGGGTGTTCATCGACGGGGAGACATCGACCGCAGTGATCTTGCCGACATGGGGCGCGATCTGTTCGAGCAGGAGGCCCGTACCGGAACCGAAATCCATGATGTGCATGGAAGACCGCAATTCGACGGAGCGCTGGATCGCCCGGGCGATGTTCTCGACGTTCTCCACACGGTTGCGATTCTGTTCATAGCTCTCCGCCTTGTGGGCAAAGCGGTCGATCGTCATCGGAGGGCTCCCATCTCGCCAATTCCGAAATCGTAGCGAAAAAACGGCCGTTCTGCCTGTCGCCTTTCCGGCACGCCATTTACCCTGCCGGCGAGTTCTTCAATATGAGCCAGCATGCGCGTTTCGCAGTCCTTACGATCTCGGCAAAGGGCCTCGGCCCGGCGGATTGCCACCCTCGAATGGGCGCTCGAACACGCCCATCATTTGCTGCATCACGACGATCTGACGCCGCTTCTAAATCGGCGGGGGTTTCAACGCGCCTGCGACCGGCATGCCGACACCCAGGAGGGTACGGTCTGCTGTGTGATGATCGATCTGGACGGCTTCAAGGGCATCAACGACCAGCACGGACACCCGATGGGCGATGCCGCCCTGGTGCATTTCGCGACGACCTTGCGACAGCACATGCGCCCCGGCGATGCCATCGCCCGGCTGGGCGGCGACGAATTCGCCTTGATCTTGCCCAGGTGCAACGCCCAAGATGCGCACAGAATGGTTGAACGACTACGGCACGCCCTGCTCGAATCGCCGCTCGCGACCTCTTCTGGCCCCCTGGTACTGCGCTTTTCCGCCGGCATGGTGGACCGTCATCCCAACGAGCCTCTGGGGGACGCGCTTGCCAGGGCGGATACCCAACTCATTGAAGCAAAGCGACAAAGCAAGGCAGCAATCCTGATCCCTCCTCAACCCTGAGAGGCATTCGGTGAAGCTTGGCGAATCGGCTTCCAGACAGATGCTTCCATGGTCACCCCAATCACCCGCAGTCGATGAACCCTTGCTAAACGACGCCTGACACCTCCTTTTCCACCCGCCAGCGCCGCCACATCCGGCGTTTGCCGGTGGCCGATGCGGCTTTGGTATTGAGCCCCCTCCCCGCACCTCACAGACTGTAGGCGCTTCTGCGGGCGTCGTGTCCGCGCGGCCTTCCGGTCGCAGCCCTCTCCGGAAGTCCAGCCCTGCTGGCGGCGCAGCCGTTACCTGCCCTGACACTCCCACCTTGCCCCGATCTGAATTTCTCAGGGCCCGAGCTTTCCGCCTGCCGGCAACTACTAGCCGATTCCCTGCCCCCAGGCGCCCACATTGTCCTTGCCGTCGACTTCTGTATGAAGTCCAACAGTTTTTCGTGCCTGCCGGCGACCTAACCATCGGTCGCCGGCAGGCCTTTTGTCATCCCAACGGGGAGCATGTCTCCTCAGGGATAGGCGTGTTCCCCGTTTTCTTTTGGAGAACACGCCCATGGCCCGTCGTTCCATCGCGCCATCCCTATGGCTACCCGGACTCGATCCGGACGAACCTGAAGTCCAAGTTCTACCCGAACCGGCAAGAGTACAAGCGTGCGCCAACCTGGCCGCACTCTTGGCAGCATCGCCGCCCCCCGATCGCACGCCCAACGAAGCTGACCATCCGGCCGAAGCAATCGAACCGGAAACGGTCGTTGCCCGTGCCAGTTGGCGGACCACCAGCCAGATCGTCGAGACCGCGGCACGCACTCTGTGGCCGCAACTCGTCGACGATGGCGCACTTTACCCGCAGGGTGCCGTCGCGAAGTTCGAGGCCAACCTGGCCGCGATCGACACGCTGCACCGGCTCACTGACGAGCAGCGCACACCCGGCGCGGAAGAACGCCGCGCGCTCCAGCGCCATACTGGCTGGGGCGGTCTGCCGGCGAGTTTCAATGTCGAGGCAGACGATCCCGCTTGGGCCGAACGCGCCCGGCGGCTACAGGACCTGCTGTCGCCCGAGGACTACGCATCGGCGCGAGCCTCAGTCAACAACGCCCATTACACCGAGATCCATGTGATCAAAGCCATGTGGCAGGCGATCCGCGGCTTCGGTTTCACCGGCGGACGCGTGCTCGAACCGGCGGCCGGCATCGGCCATTTCATTGGCGCCATGCCTGAGGATCTGGCCGAACGCAGCCACGTCACCGCCATCGAGATCGACCGCCTCTCGGGTCGCATCCTGCAGGCGCTCTACACCTCCGGCGGCGCGGATGTACGCATCGCTCCCTTCGAGAAGACCTCACTGCCCGATAACTGGTTCGACCTGGTGATCGGCAACCTCCCCTTCGGCAAGTACAAGGTCGCCGATCAGAGCAACCGGGCCTATGCCCATTTCAGCATCCACAACTATTTCCTCGCCCGATCCCTCGATCTAGTGCGTCCCGGCGGGCTGGTCTGCCTCATCACCAGCAGCCACACAATGGAATCCCGGCAGGAGGCGGTACGCCAGTACCTCGCCAGCCAGGCCCATCTGCTGGGGGCCATCCGGCTGCCGAAAGGCGCCTTCGCCGGCATCGCCGCCACCGAGGTTCAAACCGACATCCTGTTCCTGCGCAAGCGGCAACGCTCGGAGACGGTCGAAGCCGAGTGGCTGGACATCACCGCGGTGACCGATGAACTGAGGCACCCCCAGGCACCGCGCAACCG
>Ga0209211_10005901_pt1 | contig 18030 bp, 16 predicted proteins | sample RifGroA2_FD_183992 | JGI IMG/M metagenome (GOLD analysis project Ga0209211, IMG submission 183992) | Groundwater microbial communities from Rifle, Colorado, USA - Groundwater A2 (SPAdes) (version 2) | ecosystem: Environmental > Aquatic > Deep subsurface > Groundwater | place: Rifle, Colorado... | reverse complement strand
AGGCGCATTATAAACATCGTGCCCACGTTGCTGAAAATCGTCTTGTGAAGATCAGTTGGATTCTGGCTTGCCACTATAAGCGCAAAATTATACTTACGTCCTTCACGGACTATTGTTATGACATCGCTGCGTTCGTCATTTGCGATTTTCCATGCCTCGTCAAGAACAACGAATAGTTTTACTCCTTTCTCTTCCCGGATGCCTTCCCTGCGCATTATTTCCTTGATATATTGGAGAATAGTAAGTCCTGCAAGGCTGCGTATTTCCTCTGTTGGAAGGCTATGAAGATCAATGCAAACAAGGCCCGAGTGCGTGATCTTTTTCAAATCAATGCTGCTCTTCCCGGAGAAAAAATCGCTTCCTTCAACAGTGAAACGCTTGACCAGGCGGGCCGCGCTTTTCTTTTTTGTCTTCAAAAGTTGTTTTGCAACATCGGCAAGAGTGGGATTTGAATTCTTTTTGGCAGCCTCATAAACTTCTTCCAGCGCCTCTTCGATATCGTCCCTCTCATGTGGATAGGTTTTGAGGTCAAGAAGAACATCCAGTGCTGAAACGATTTGTTTTATACGCTCACTTTTCGTTAATCCAGCAAGGTCAAGGAGATTGAGCTTTTCTTCTCCGAGATTGATTACTGTGCCACCAGCCTGTTTTACCCATTTCACATATTCGCCAACCCAGTCCAGAATTATCGCATTGGAATCCCACAAAAGAGAGGCACGGGTAAGGAAGCTTTTTACAAGATACGAATTATGTACAAACACTCCCCCAAAACCGGCTAAGAAAACCTCGTTATCAACCGAAAGGTCATACACAAATTCGTTCTTGTCGTCGACCAGTTGCTCTGTTTTTTCAACAATTGGATCCCAGAATAAATCCCCATTAGCCAGATACTCCAAGAACTCGACGTCTTTGTCTTCAAGTTGCTCCCCCTCAATCTGTACCTGTTTTAGAAAATTTGCCAGATAACCCTTAGTAGGTTGCCTTAGGCCAGTTCTGATGGAATAAGTCATTTGGGTGCGTTGAATATTGAATTTTTTCCTTACCGTTTCGATCGTGATTCCAACATTCGGAATTACATCAACGTTACTATGCCCTTTCCCACATCGCTCCACGAGTGAGATCAGGCTATGCTTTTTTCTCTCTGTTACAAAACCGATCTTTTCTGAGTATTTTTGAATATTCTCTTTGCCAGAGATGGTGATTTCATAGTAAATAGCACCTGCATGTTGAGAATTTGTCGCTCTTTTCCAATGTGGATGAAGTCTCGTTACTATTCCAAATCTCAAAAGCGCATAAGAAAGCTGGTTAGCCAGCTCTTTTGATTTTGTAGTTGCACTTACTTCTTTTTCCTCGACACCACCGTCCCCTTCAAAATAACCTTTTAAAAATTCGGCAAGATACTCCTGTTTAGAACTAAGGATGCAAGCAGGAATTTTTTTATCATCTGATTTGCCAGTAAGCCCGAGCCCCTTTAGCAATTGAACTATAGCTGTTGCACTTATGCGAAGGGCATCGCGTATCGAAAAGAAATTAAACCCTAGGGCTTCCAAGCATTTTTTTATATCATTCAGAAATTCGGTTTCCGTAGTAGAAATATTAATGAAATGTTTTGTGATGCAGCCTTCAGAAACGATATAACCACATAATCTTGCAAGTGCCTTCGCCCTCGAGTCTTTTATTTCACATGGAAGCAACACCGTGCCGTTTTTGCGTCTTAGATTAATTTGCGATTTTATGGACTCCAATCCGAGTCCAAGAGCGCAGATTATTTTAATGAAATAATCTATGGGAATTGCTCTTCCGCATTTATAGCGGTACAGATATTTATCATTGCCTTTGTTAATTGGGAATTTTTTACGGATCGCACGATAATACTTTCCTATTAGTGGACCTGCTCCTGAAACATGGATGCAGCTATCCTTCAACAAATCAAATACATCGATAACGAGTTCATTCCCTTCGAACGAGATCAGTCTCGGCACAGGAAGATAATCGTCAACCCTTACTTCTGAACCCCTGGCAACCGATATTTTTTCATCCCTGATAACTACGAGATTGTGATCCCCCGTAGTTCTTATCCCACGGCCACTTGCAGTTTTAAAAGCATACATCTTTTGCGGTGCTTTTTTACGGCCAGCAAAGCGTACTGGTATCCACTTTGCTTTTAGTCTTTCATCAAATGTATAAATTTCAAGCGGTGGATTCGGAACTCCTTCTATATCATCTAATTGTTGCACGAACATTGATTGTTTTATGATTTCGTCTACCAATTCCCCAATTTTAATTATTTCTGTGCTCCCGTTTCTTCTAATAAGGACCGGTTCGCTCTTATCTATAGATTTGCCGCTTCCAGTAATCCCGACTATGGAGATGTGCGGATTGATAAGTTTTTTGAAATCCCAAAATACAGGGGTTCCGAGAAAGCGGGTTTTACCAAGATAAATTCCATCTCCTGGAGGAGAAAGAAGCAGTTCCTTGCGTGGCTCTGGTGGATGTACCAGAATCATCTTGCCGGCAAGTTCTTTGGAAAGGATATAGTTTAATTGCACTTCAAACGCACCTCAGAATGTTTCGTCCCTAAGCTCTTCCTGCGTTGTTGGGAAAAATCTGTCCCATTCAAAGCATTTGAGCATTTCTGTATCAGAAAGTTCGGTAACATCAGTGCCCATTGAACTTGAAAGAATAGTGGAGACTTCCTTTGCCTGTCGGCGTATTCTGGCGATTGCTTCTTCCTTTGTAAGGCCAAACGAGGTTGTTGAAGCAAATGCGATTACTTCCACAGGTCTTTCCCCGTGAGTGATGCGCTCCAGCAAACGGTTCCACATCGCGATTTCTCGGTCAAGGCGCACAGATTCATCTCCTTTTCCGCCGCTAAGCTTTGCCTTCTTTGCCTCTGCAGAACTGCGCTTGGTTTTTATTTCGTCTATGTGCTTACCTAAATCAACCGCAGCGACTAGAAGGGAGATTTTAACCACATATTTGAGTGAAGAAATCGCCTTTTCAAAGGATTCGAACATAGAATGCTTTTCATCCTTGGATTTATCCAGGCTGCTTTCATAGAATCTGATTTCCAGGAACTTTGTTGCATAATATCCGTTCTCGGCTTTTTTCATGATAAAATCGCGTGTTGGAGGGACTTCATAGCCATCTCTGATTTCCACCAGATTGGTGGCCTTGGAGAACATTGGAAATAATAAGTAGCCGTATTTCCACATTACGATACTTAGGAAAAATAACAATGCTGCAATGACGGAAAAAAACGCTCCTCCAAAAATAAACGAAATCAATATTGCTATTGCACCGCCAACGAGAGATGATATTACGATTCCACGATTCATCAACATTTTTTCACCTCAAATATTTAGTTTCCATATAACCCCTACAAAAAATGTTGAGACTTGAACGGATTTCACATGGAATAATATGTAATTCCATCGCACCATTGGGACCGTTCAAGCGGATCAACATACATTCACCTCACAACTACACATACCGATTGCCATATATTATTGCTAAAACCTCTAAATTAACTTTGATGGAAGACTAAATTCCGAGCCAAGAACAGATGTCAGCTCCTTGATGAAAACAATTGTTATCAGAAGGGAAATCAACGGTGCGATTACAGAATAAAATAATAGTTTGGACACTGCGTTTGCACTCTTTTGGAGAGAAAATGAGATATCTCCGGTTAAATCGATGCCAACAACACCTGCACTAGTATTATTCGAGGAAGTGTTTCCGCTCGCGTTTCCAAGTGCGGAACTAAAACTCATGTTGTCTATTTTTGATGCGATTGCGTAATTGTTGTTTAGATCTAACAATGGAACAACTGCGTAAGCGGAATTATTGTTAAAGGAAGCGAACGAAGAGACGGACAAAGCAACTTCTGCGTCTGGATTCGGGAATGCGAGAATGAATAACGGGTAGAAAGCATAGAAACCTATTGCAAATGCGATTAGGAACCCGCCAATTCTACGGGTGGCAAAGAAAGAACGCAATACTAAACCGATTGGAAAGAACATGGCTAGTCCATTCTGCGCAAAGAATGAAAGAAGCTGGATATTGAGGTTGAGAAGAATTAAAACAAACTGAAGCGTGAGCAACTGCGATGCAATAATCGCAAGCGGACCACCGAGATTTGCCAATGGCTGGATTGAGAACGAACCAAAATCAAGCACAAGATTTTGATAATAGCCAAGAATATTTGACATTTTGAGCATTTCCTGAAATAAGAGAAATGAAGAATCCGCAGTTTTTCCAAAAATGCAGGAAAGTTCTCCCAATGCATCTGCGCCCTCCTGGCAGGTTACAGCAAGCAGCGAAGAAGTCGTTGCCTTGATTGACTCGACGACGACAACCGCCGAGCCGACAATCGCAGCGTTGAGAACCGACTGGAATAATTCGTCAATTCCGAACTGTTCAATGCGACGATAACCAAGAGCCTTGCCTATGCCAAGGGCTATACCAGCGATGATAATTGAGATTGTTACAACAATGACGGCTACTTGCATTCCTATGAGTTCCAAGATACGACCTCCCGACTATAGCAAACAACGAAATGTATGCTCCCAGATAGAAGGGGAAAAGAAGATATAAAAAGACTGCGATTGGCTCCTGAGGCGCGAATTCGATTGATCTTGAGATTCACTGATTCGCAGTTCGTCTTGAATCAAAAAATCCTGGTTTTTATGTTTCCTGTTCCAGATTGATTTACACTCTGACATATTTTTAAACACAACTACCCAAAACGCATTTATCCTGATCATCTCAAGGAGGACATAACTCTGGTCTCTGCCAGAGAAGATGAACGTTGATAATATGCAAAAAGAGAACCCCCAAAAAAGAAGCGCCGCAGAAAAGCTGATTCGCCATCTGCATGCCCATATTGTCAGTGTATGGTACCGTGACGGGTTCGTAAAATTAAGTCCGATTGAACTTCTGGACAGGAAAAATTTTCTATTTATCGGGGATGAAGAAGAACGCAGTAGTATGGAACGCGAAATGATATTGATAGCCGAAAGATATCTTGAAGCTAGTGGAAAAAAAGGGCTTACTGTAATTGGAGTGCGAGTTGAGGAACGGCAGGTAAGCGATTATGACGGGGTTTCCGTGCAATTGCATCTTAAACCGAACACCGGAAAAGGAGATTTTATACTGATAACTTTTGCATCAACTAATCGGCAAGCGGATTTTTTTCACCATACAATATTGCCTTTTGCGCAATTTGACGCGCGTGATCCGCTTTTTGAGCCGCCGTTTAAAACTCCGGCACCTGCTTCGATAGGTCAAGAAAGACCAATACAGGTTTTTTCAACTGTAGTCGGGACAGTGCGGATCAATATGCAAACCGGAACCCTTGAATTTAAAACAGCGGATGGAACGGAATGCAGCTTTTCATGGAGAACTAGGGAAATTCGCAGAGCAGGACGCAAAGTAGTGCTGCATAAAGATGTGCCAATGGTTTTTGTGTCTGCTGTGAATGCAATAAGAGAACGGGATGAACAGACAAAAAAGATCGCGGATTTGTTTGACGAGGATTATGAGAATCTCGAGAAAAAGGCTCCTGTACCTGAGGTTTCTGGCACTCGTAGCTCCGATCCATTGGAAAATTCAATAAAGACATCTGATGGAATGTTTACTTTTCCGGAAAACGGTCATGTTGTTTACACTGGTGACAATAGCAGTCTTGCATGCGAATTTGTGCCTGAAAGAGAAGTTATCCGTGTTAATTTGAGAATTGTCAAAAAACATACGAATATTCCGCATGAATTTCTTGCTGCAGTTGTAGAAGCCAGAACGCAGTTGTCTGCCCAGATAGTGCAAGGTATTTCAAATGCAGTATTGGATTGCATTCCGGATGAGATAAGACAACGCATGGGAAATGTCAATGCAGTAATATGGTGCTTGCGGCAATAGAAACACTGCGATGAGTGATACAATACAAATCAGCGAGACCAGATACGAGACTGAGATCGAAGACGACCGAAAACCTTTAATTTAGGTTTATCCACTAATAATAACTATGAGATGTCGCATGCTGGTTCTGGGTGCAACTGCTTTAATGCTTGCTAGTCCTAATTCTGGGTGTAGAACTCCAAAACACGAGGGGATAAATATGGGAAGCAGACCACCAATAACCGAATCAGTTGATGCCAAAAGGGAACGCAGACCAATAGATGTCCATACTCTTGTGCCAGTAAGGGAACCAGAAACAGATACTAAGGAAAACCCCAGAATCTTCAAACTGTCTCCTCGGAAACCCGTAAAGATAACACCGTTTAGGTAAATCATTTTGCGAGTTTTTCTATTTCCGCCTTCTTTTCTTGGGCATTTTTCAGCAAGATTACCGCATTTTCAGAATACTCATTCGGACCCGCTCTAATCGCAGCTCTCAAAACATGTTCCGCCTCAGCATAAAAAAACAGTGCTTTGTCATAATCTCGTTTAACCAGTGCATCTCTTCCCGCATTGTTGTATGAAACTCCCAGATCATACATAGTCTGCACATCTTTTGGTGCGTGTTTGAGCTCCATTCTAAAATTGGCAGCTGCATTTTCATAGTCTCCACATAAAAAGTAAGAGCGCCCTAGGAGATAATAGTATGCAGATTCATCGTTTTTCATTTTTACTGCATAGTCTAGGTGTTTTATTGCCTGTTTATAGTCTCCCAACTGATGGTAGGCCTGACCAATGTTAAAGTGGGTGATTGAATTATCCATTCCTTTTTGAAGTGCAGTCTGAAAATTTATAAGAGCATCTTGCCATTGCTGGTTTGATAAGTGAATATTCCCAAGTTCAAAATAATATAATGCCTCCATGTTTGTTTGACCACGAATGACTCCGATTTCATTTATTTTCCAGTTCCCAACCCCTCCGGTGGCTTCTTCCCTGTATTTCTCTAATTTATCCCTGAACGTTTGGTCTTTAACCACCTCCTCAGGTGCTTTGAATTTTTTGTCAAAAACCAGCACTTTTTCAAATGCCGGGTCGATATACACAACCTGCCCCTCTACAAAAAACAGGGCTGCATGCCCTTCTTCCTAACTAGTATTCTTTTCCTTGAAATTAACATAAAGCTGGGTAAAATCGGTTATTCCCATCTTATTGGCAAGGACTACGAAAACCCTTGAAAGCTCGTCACAGTCTCCTTCTCTTGTGGAATACGTTTCCTCAACTGTTTTTGGATTTCCCTGAGACGCAGGATTATAACGAAAGTTGAAATAATCCGAATCCCTCATTATCCAGACCAATGCCTCAATTTTTTCAAAATTGGTTGCCTTTGTGATGCCTTTGCCTTCAGTGAATGCAGGTATTCCTCTGGACAATAAATTAGAAACCTCTGCATCGTGTTTTGAATCAAGAAACATTGGATTAATCTGCGTTGGTGGCGCCAGTTTGTCCAATGATTTCGTAGTTGTGAGTTCCCGGTTTTCATTCTCAAGACCAATACGCTCTCTTCGTATCTCCTCGCCCATAGGAGGTCTTCGTGTTTGCTGAGGAAGCAGAATCGGATCGTCAGGCATATGGCTGATTCTACGGGTAAAATTTAAGAGGTTTACTTGTAGGATACGGGATATGAACCCTAAACGCGAAACCCAAGACTCAAAACTCTGGACTCAGGACACAGGACAATCAGCGAAACAATCTATCCGTCGCATCCGCCCCATCCGCAGGAATAGCAGACTTTGCAGCCTTCCTGAAATGTGAGATTTGATTCGCATGATGGACAAAGCCCGCTCTTAATCTTCTGTTCATCTGACATTTTTGCAACAGAAACTGTTGTTGCGGAATTAGATACGTCAGATACAACTCCCACGGATTCCACAGAAGACGTTGATGGACTTTTCATATATACACCAGCAGTTTCTATGAAAGAGCCTGTTTAAATAGATTTATTTTGCTCTCGGAAAATGAAAATCTATTAAGTTGATGTTGGGCGACAAATAATTTTGCATCGTGCGGAAAAACATACGGAGGAATACGCAAAAAATGAAAAATTCAGACGGAAGAATTTGACAATTCAAAACTTGCACAGGTCCTCTAACCACCTTTCGCTCATACTTCAAAGCGATAATAATACTGGGGATGCCCTATGGCATACCTGGAATTGCATTCGCCTTTTTCGTCATAGACCAGCTGCCCGCCAAGTTTCTCCATCCATTCAAAATAATTTCTCAGCTTGTCCGGATGCATGGTGCCGATATATCTGAACATGACGCGCCATGGGGTGGCGGCATAAAATTCCGTAAAGCCGTTCTGTTTTGCGAATTCCCGCACTGCTGCCAAGAGTATCCCGCGCCATCCATCCAGCATTGCTTCAAACCCGGGTGGCATTGTGGAATACGCAGCATCAAGGTCATCCAAGCGATGCCCGTTTGACCTTTTAACTAGGTCCAAAACATCGGTTTGGATTTCCTCCAGAATAAGCCTGTCCGGCAAAATGCTAAATGCTGCCAATGCAAGGGCTCCGTCAGCATGCTCAAACGACCTGTCTCCGATATACGCCAAAAATCTTCTCACGGGTTCGTCTTTCGGATAAACCGCAAGCTCGAAATTTCCAACTGGATTGCCGATGGGTTTTTCCGTGAACGGGCTCCCTTCAACATCGAAAATCCATCCATTGGCTGAAATTTCGCGCCTAAATGCATGTTTTTTGTGCAGTCTGAAAAGCCGGTCAATTTCCGGCTGGTCAATCCGCGCCTCCCCACTCATTTTCATTGCATCAAAAATAATCTGCTCGGTAAGATTGTCAAACAGGTGCTTTCTGATGAATCGCCATGCCTGGTTGACGCAACGATCAAATTTCATTCTGCCTCCGCTGTATTCATCTGTTTGTTCCGAAGACCGGAAATAAAATAATAATTCAAGAGCCGACAAAGCCAATAATTCCTGCTCATTGAATTGGTCTCTGAACCTACGTAGAAGCCTGGTATATGTTCCCAAAGCAAAATAAGTGCATGACTTAGGACCGCGATCCTGAATGTCAGTTATATTTCTGTTATCTGGGTTATACACCTCATGCGTTTCTTCCAATGCAAGAAGTGGGCATTGTGAATGGAAAAAGTTTGGTACAACCATTGCATAAATGCGGTTGAGCACTTCCATTTTTTCAGGTGTCGGCGGCAGGAGGCCACGTAAACTGGAACGGTCATCCATACTGATAAAATCAGCGAACTCGTGTCCGTCCCCTAAAAATTCGAGCATCTGCTTGAAACCATGCTCAAACTCCGATTGAACAAGCGGTTTGACATCAAGCTCGTAACAACGCTCTCCTACGTTTTTGCGCCCGAACAAGTCGAACATTGCCCTTTCCATTGTGCTTCTTATGAAGAGATATCTGCTCAGATGAAAATGGGTAAATGGATGCTCAAACCTCAACTTTGGCTTATCAAACTCAAGCGGATTGCCCTTAAAACCCAGAACTGGTTTTTCCACATCAAGTGGGTTAAGGTAGGCACGCCACGCCCGTTGCGGTTTTGATAATTCGTGATGGATTAGACGCATGACACAAATGTATATGGATTAACATTTTTAAAGAGTAGATAAAGGCTTAAAAATTCTGGCGAGGCGAGGTGTTCCGCGCGAGCGCAACGAAGCGCCAGTTCTTATTTTACCTCCCCTTTGTTGAATTTTATGAAGAGAAAGCGAGTGGCGAGCAGTGGTGATCCGCGCGAGTGTTAGCGAGCGTTTGGTCATCGAGAGTCACGAGCGACCCTGAGAGAACATTTTTAATTTGCAACACCCTATACAGCAGCATGTGCAACCTAGTCCTTGAAGGAACAAGAGCAATATTGGATATGGCTAAATGCCCTTATGAATTCGCATCGCCTGAGTTTTTGAATCTTCATTTAAAGGATTTATCCACCATTGAAAAACCAATCAAGACTATACGTTACGAGGAAGAAATTGTTATAGAACTGACCGAACAACAGACAACGATACTAACAGAATACTCGGGAATTATCAGGCAGATAGAAGCGCTTCTTATGAAAGAAGAAATCTATGGAAACAAACAGGACCCGCAATTTGACAACCGGAGAAAAAAGCTCCGCAAATTCTATGAATACGCATTCATGAATCCGGTAATGGCTGGAAGGGAACTTGATGAATACAAGGAAGAAGCCCCGGAAAAGCAGGTGTTCATGAAAGGATATCAGACATTCAAGGCATGGGTGAATGGAATATTGAAAAGATTCACAGAAACAAAAATGTACGCGCTCACGAAAAAAACCGGAGATATGAGACTTGCATTCCTTTCTGTTGTTGGATTAAAAAGCATGTATTTTGTTTCATCAATTATTCTTGATATTCCGGCAGAGGCAAAACCAATAAAATCAGCAAATGCATCTTACCCATTATCTTATGGAATAGAAGTCCAGGTATACGAAGTTCCGGGAGCGGATGCATATCTTTATGTGCAGAGGAATAAGGAAATAGAAGAGCTTGGCGATGACCTGAGGAAGATGCTCAAACGACTTATCACTGAACAATTGAAGGAACAGTTTGAAAACGCAGATTACAATATTTTGATGGATTTGAAAACCCGTGAGTATAGGCAATACTTCCTGGACCAGGCAATATTGAACAGTATTCAAATTACGCCGCAGCAGGCAATGGCAATGGGACGAGAAGCCGCGGCATGGATTGTTGGTCTTGGAGCGCCGATTGAGAACATGGCAATTGACAGGAACCATGTTACAGATATTTACATTGATGCGGAAAATTCACCATTGTATATAGAGCATAGCGAATACGGAATATGCCACACATTATTCAGATACAACAGGGATCTGCTTGAGCACGCATTCAAGGATATTGTTTACACACTAAAAGGAACAAGAAAGTTTGATGAGACCAGCCCAATAGTGGATGTAGTTCTTAAGCGCCTTAGCATGAGATGCCACCTTCAAAGGCCTCCGGCAACGTTTGATGAGCTGCAAGGAGCATTGAGAATAATGAAGGAGCAGCCATTCACATATGCACAGTATCTTGCATACCATTCAATGAGCCCATTCTTCGCAGGATATGATGATGTTCTGGTATCGCTTGGATGCAGCGAGGCAGTTCTTGGATTGAAAGGAGTTGGTAAAACTGCATTTACAGCAGCAAAGATTGCGGCAATTGGAACGCGCAGAAGAATTATTCCGGTTCAGGATATCGAGGAAATTCCAACCCGAGCATTCAGAAAACGCGGATTCCATATAGGAGCGGCAAGGGTGCAAAGCTCAGATGTGGAAGAGACTACTACAAAAGAGCTTGATCTTGTTTCAATGGCAAACGCATTGCTGAGAATGGGTGATGCCGCACTGATAATCAACGAAGTCAGATCAAGAGTTGCTGTGCAAGGAATTATTAACTTGTTAAACACCCAGCCCGGGGTTTTCCTACTTTACAACCTGCACGCGGAATCACTGCGAGACATCCAAGACAGACTTGAACTGGTATTTGGAATTCCATCTGCGAGTATGTATGCGACAGATAGATACACGTTCCTGAAAAAAGTCAAATTCGGAAGACGAGGAAGAATCTACCGCGTTTTGGGTTATGAATATGAAAGCGACCCGGAAGAGAAAAAATTCATAGAAGTATTCCGCTTTAAGCGTGGCGACGGAATAGACAAATGCCTACTTGAAGCAAAATTCCTGAGAAACCCCGAAGCATCTGCAGCAAGCCTTGAGAAAGTCGATCTCGGAAAACTCGAAAAGGAATTGGATATTGCATTTATACCGCCCGCACTTGCCCGCAGAAGTGAGGAAAGCGGAATAAACCCGGAACAATATATCATGCAGGCATTCTTCAAGGGAAAGATGTACGACGGTATAAAACGTGCGGCCGAGGAAACCAATGATCAGACACTATTGGAACTTGATTTCGTGCTGAATTGCAATACGGCAGCTGGAAAGTTGCTGACATCATTGGAAAAGGAAGAGGGACAGATTGATTTCAAGGAAGCATGGACAAAATGGGAGCCGATATTCAAAGCGATTGTGAAGGATGAACTCACTGCGAAGAAAACGGGTGGCGGGGCTGCGGCAAAGGAGAAAGAAAAATAGGGAAGAGACAAAGAAAAACAATAACACGGCTCAAACTTTAGGTGGAAACCCTGCATTTATCTCGTCTGCATGCTTCAGCAAAATCTTGTGAATCCCACTTCCATACTGCATTGCACGCTTTTTTCTTTTTAGAGCAATTTCCGGAACCCCAAGCAGCTTGCCGGCATCCCTGAGGATTCCCTTTTTTAATTCTCTTTCGGCCATCCTTTCCTCTAAAGGAATTGAGAATACCAGCTCTGCGATTCTATTGCTATATAAGGGAAATCTTGCTTCAATTCCAATCTTGTGGCATAATTTTTTTGTTGCTGCGATGTCCCGGTCCTTTAAGGTTTTGAATTCCTCTCGTAGGATTTTGTCAAGGTCCAAACCCTCTTCTAAATAAGAATAATATCTTTCATAACCAACGAAAAGTTCCTCGGCCCCTGAACCGAACATAATTGCATCCAGACCAGCTGCTTTTGCAAGTTTGGCAACTGCATAAACCGGAACAAGAAGCTCGACTTTCAACAGATTAGATGGGACGATTTCATAGCATTTCGAGTAAATGGCAAGAACATCGCTTTCAGAAAGAACCGCGCGTTCAAGCGGCAAAAATAATTTTCCCGCAACCTTTTCTGCAAATTGCAAATCCTCGCAGTCTTCGGTTCCTGCGGAAAAGAGGTGAACCTCGGCAGTTTTCTTTGCAACATGGGCTATAAGTGAGCTGTCAAGGCCACCTGAAAAAGAAACTGCGACCCGGTCTTCCATGCTCTCTTCTATTGAGTGCTGGATTGCATCTGAAAGTTCCTTAAGCATAATAACAAAAGAAGTGGAAGGAAATAAAAACAAACAGCTCGGAAAAAAACCTGCTCGAAACGATTCGGAATTGCTCAAAACGAATCGAGTTTTCTTTTGGCAGAATTAAGATGCCTTGAGGTTTCCTGAATTTTTATCGCAAACCTGTCTGCGATTGATTCCTCATCAGAAATAAGCGCATGGAACATTGGTTGGATTCCGAGCGGAGAAAACCTTGAAAGAATTCCGAAAACAAGCTTTGAGAATGACGATTTGGCAGAGATATGGCCAAGCTCGTGAAGTATAACCGCCTCAATTTCACTATTGCCCATACTTTCAAGCAGACCTACTGAAAGAAATATTGCCGGAGTTCCGAATGAATGAGAAAATGCCTGGGGGACGCCGGAATCAAATGCATATATCATCGGGGGTTTTGGTAATCCCAACTCAAGAGATATTGCACGAGCATAGGATACCCATTTTCCTTCAAGAATCCTGCTTTTTCTCGCGAATAAAAGCGGCACAACAAAAATACTGAAGACCATTGTGAGCAGTATTGCGACTGGAATGGAAAACGCAAGAGCCTGCGTAATAGCGATTGAGCAATCCATTTTCAACTCAGTGCATGTAAGTGAAATTCCGAACAGCAAAAGCGGGAAAATAATTGATAGAACATGCAAAAATGAATATGCAATGCGCAAGCGCACTGTTCTTGCCGAGGAAAGAGCGCGATGGGAATAGAATAATACAACGATGGATAGAAGAACAAGAAATATTTTGACTGGATCCGTGGCAAAGTTCTGAATATTGAACGCAAGATGGTCAAGCATCAATTCCATTATTTTTCCCTCTTTGATTGCGCGATGGAAGTGCTCCCGAATTTCTCATTGAAAAAATTAACAGCAGAAGGACCAAACGCAGATATAAGGTTGTCAACAGTCTGTTCAACAACAGTTCTGCAAAATCCATCACGTGTTACTTTTGGAGAATATAGATAACGAACTCCGCCTCTTGCGACTTCCGCTTTTCTTATAACAAGACCACGATCATAAAGCCTGTCAAGCATTACTGCAACCGTTGTTGGAGCAACTTTTCTTTTTAACACACTTCGCACGTCGCAACAATGAACCGGGCTATTGTCCCATACGATATCCATTATTTCGGCTTCGATTCCGCTCAAGACTGCGGCAGCTCCGCTCGCCTTTTTGCCTGCCTTATCAAATGAAAGCTTTCTTATGCTGACCATAGGACATACGTGTTCCGGCGGCTTCGCGCGATAGCGCGATCTATTATGCCGCCTTGAAATCTAATATATTGTAAACGTGCGGATTAATAAACGTTACTAAATTTGTAAAGGTTCGGACAGGACCAGGATAAGGGATAAAAATAATGAACGCGGGATAACTCCATGTACAAACAGACAATAATCATCCGCTCTGACCTGAAGATGGGAAAAGGAAAAATAGGCGGACAATGTTCGCATGCGTCAGTCAGCGCATATAATGTAACCCGTAAAAAATTCCCTGAGATTGCAAACGAATGGGAACAGGAAGGCCAGAAAAAAATTGTTTTGAAGGTTGAAGGAGAAAGCGAATTGCTGGAGCAGTTCCGCAAGGCAAAGGATGCGGGAATTCCATGCGAACTTATTAGGGATGCCGGTCATACCCAGGTTGAACCGGGAACGATTACATGCATTGGAATTGGTCCGTGGAACGAAAGGAAACTGGATGAATTATTCGGGAAGTTGAAATTATTGTAAGCTGCCGGAAATTGAATAGGAGGACTGGAGATAAAAGAAGGGATAATGGGACACTATATTAAAAAATGGTGTGATACTAATTAGATGCGGGTGTCCGCATGATAACTGATACTAGAACGTTAAACCAATTACGCACTGATTGTTTCAGAGATGAATGCTTAGGAGACGTCTTATAGTATTTCACTGGCGAAAGGGAATTCCCAGATATCTCAAAACAAAATCCGGATATGACAAGGCAAGAACTGGTTTCTCTTGTTGCAATCGCACTGGATAACGAGAACCCGAATATTGTTTATACTGCGATTTCTTGTGTAAGGAAGATGACTTCTGATGAAAGAAAACAGCTTGAGGCAAAACTCAATGCACTTGCAAAACATCCCGATAAATGGATAAGAATTGAGGCACTGGGTGCCCTTAACGATCATAATACGCAAAGGAAAAGGGGGGCCTATGGAGAATATTTCATTCGCCTTCCGAATATGGGTGCTCTGGTTCCTGCGGTGCGTAGAGGAAAACCAGCACTAAGAGCAGTCTAGCTATGAGAATGATCTGGCGAAATGAACGAACTAGCGAAACGGTCTCGCATTCCTTCTCATTTGCCTTATTGAATTCGGAGACAGGTCCATCAAAGCTTTTTGAACACGTTCTAATTCTAATGGATCAAGCATTGCTTTGAGGTCTGCGTCAATCAATACCGCTGGGTAGGCATAATTCTTGTTTATAGCTGACAGGGAAAGAACAATGGGGGCAACTGCACTTGCACCAGTTCCGGAATACGAAAGAAACTCTACCCGCAGGGGATAATCCCCCTCAACACATTTTATGTAAAAAAGGTTTAATTTATCAGCAAAATTGGAACCGCCTGCAACTTTCAAATCCGATATTCCAATGTCGCGAAGGATTAGATGCTTTTTGGGAAACTGGGAATAACTCATTGAAAACGTGCGCTCGCGTGCGGCAAGAAGATGGTTGAGAAAAACCGCGTCGGAAGCACGAGAGGATAAATGCGGCTTTATTGAATCAACAAATCGCCTTCCGCGGGAATCTTTTGAAAGCCCGATTAATAATATCTTTTCTTTTTCGCAGATTGAATAGAGCCGCACGTAACTATGAATTAATTCTGAATACAATGACGAAAGTTCGCTTTCTGCGCCTGGCCTGTCACTTGGAAGCGGAAGGATTGAACCGTCCAGGAAAAGGATATTCGGATGCAATTTTTCCGCAACTGAAATCGCACAGGAAATTTCCTGCTCGAGCCTGAATAACTGCCTGAAAATCTGGGCTTCTGAATGATCAAGACCAATTCGTACGTCAATAACAGACTCTGGAACGCGGGATGGAAAATAATCTGATGAAACAACTTTAGAATTGGAATAGGAAAAACAGGAACATGCAGGACGGCAAACCGCGATATCTATTCCATGAAGCTCTGAGGAAAGAAGGCCACTATCTACTGCACAGACTTTTCCATTGATTTTTGTTCCGTTGACTGGGATAGAAATGCCTTCTTCAAGTGCGCCGTCAAATGAAACCGAATCCTGCTCGGATTTTTTAATTCCGTAATTAGCACGAATGAATCTTGCCTCGTCCGCAACCTTTGAATTAAACTCAGAAATATGTGCGGCTACTGCACGAAGCTTGTCAATCATGAGTGGTATAGGTGCGGAAATGAAAATAAAAAAGAATAGGGCGGAAAGGATAAGACAACCAAAGTGAAACTCCATGGCGTGACTGAAGATTAACCGGATTGTGGTTCTGATGTAGCACGTTCTCCTCTTGCTTCTTTTATGAAATCCAATAAACCGAAGAATGACTTGTTGAAATCGTTGAAAAACACCCCCCTCGTTAGGTCAGCTGCTAAAGATCCTAGTAAATTCTTTGTACGAGGTAAAACTATTTCCAGTTATCACTGAATTATATAGTTACTAAAACCAGTTATAACTTTGGCAAGTTATCACCGAAAAGAATATATATCTATTTTCAGTGATAACTATTATGTCCCGAATAATAAAAAGAATCGTGAAAGGAAAAATCTATTATTACCTAGAAGAATCCATAAAAAAAGGAACTGTGTGGGTTAAGGAAAGTGTTTATCTCGGCAAAGATTTGCCTGACAATGTAAAACTGACTGAGATTTACAAAAAATTTGAGGATAAACTTAAGCAGAAAGGCACATCTGGGATTACACCTCCATTCACGGAATTCATAACTCGTAATCTTGCCATAAAACTAGAAAAGGCAGTTAACGACAAGTTGTTGTTTTTGAGTTCACTTTCTCCCAAACAAAGAATTGATTTTATCAGAAGGGAAAGGATAACCTTTGTTACTGACTCAAACGCCATTGAGGGTTCAACTCTGGACTATTGGCTGACAGAAAGAGTTCTCTCAGACCAAAAAAGAATCGAATTGTTGCAGAAACGCGGAGCGACAATTACAAATATGGATCGGGAAGAACAAGAAGCACTCAATCTCAATAAGTGCCTGGATATTTATGAAAAACTCCTTAAAAATAAAAGGGAGTTAAATGAGGAGATGATTCTGCAACTTCATTGCATACTCCTTTCGAAAATAGAAGGCTATGAACAGTACTGTGGAATTTGGAGACCCGTAAATGTAAGAATCCATAGTTCAGACCATGTTTTTCCACATCACCAAGAAGTCCCAATGCTTATGAAAGAACTGATTGAATGGCATTACAAAAATAAGAATTTGATTCACCCCGTAGAACTTGCAGCAAAGTTCCATACGAAATTCACTACAGTTCATCCATTCGCTGATGGAAATGGGAGGATGGCAAGACTGCTTATGAATTATATACTTCAAGCAAATAAACTTCCATTCGCAAACATACCTCTTAGAAAAAGAAGCAAATATATGCGAACTCAGGCGGCTGGCAACAGCAACAATCATAAACTGTTTGTCATTTTCTTGGCTCAGGAAATAATCAAACAAAACCAAAAACTGAAATCAAAGTGACCGAAGAGCCCCCATGTCGCGAACGTCCGATAAAACGTCGCAACGTTCATGAACATGTACAAAATGCGATACATTTTGTATCAGACAAGTTCGCTGATGCGAACTTGCAGATGTTCAGGAACGAAGCGTCGTTCATGACATACTGAACCAACGACCGATAAATCGATGATTCGATTTATGGTGTCGTAATCGACGATTCGATTACGAGCATGTTCATGAACGAGGTGTCGTTCATGACATCCATTGAACGGATCGCAGTTCAATCGGAGATGAAACTTAAATTTTCAAATCCGTGTGGCTTTTAGCCACATCTCTTGAAGTTTTAGAAACTTCAAAATCGGTATTACTTATTTGGTTCAGTATAGGGCCGAACCCAAAACACGAAACAGGATGCTGAATGCCCGATGCTGGATGCCGGCTGCTCGCTGCTGATTGCTGTAAACAGCTTTACTGCGGCGGCATTGGCGG
>Ga0209211_10005899_pt1 | contig 18031 bp, 13 predicted proteins | sample RifGroA2_FD_183992 | JGI IMG/M metagenome (GOLD analysis project Ga0209211, IMG submission 183992) | Groundwater microbial communities from Rifle, Colorado, USA - Groundwater A2 (SPAdes) (version 2) | ecosystem: Environmental > Aquatic > Deep subsurface > Groundwater | place: Rifle, Colorado... | reverse complement strand
TTGACATAAACGGCGGTTTTTTAAGACTCTTTCTTTGTTGAAAATCATAAGGATTAATATTATTTGTAATATTAGCCCTTTTATTATATCAAATTTTTAAAGAATTGTTAATTTGGGGACAGGTCTAGTAAAATATAATAAAAAATTTATGCCAGAACAGCCAAATGCAGACCAAAAAGAAGGTAGTTTAAGAGAAAAACCAAAATCACTGGAAATTGATGTTGATGCTTTGTTATCAGAAGTAACTGAGTTTGTGGAGAAAAAAGAACCTACTTCAGAGGAGCGTTATGGAGAATGGAATGGTTTAAAAGAAAGCGGAGATGCGGTTTCAGTTGAAATTCTTAAGGCTCAGGCACGGTTGGATGATCCTAGTTTAGACATGGGAATGAGGAATTTTGGTTTGGCTTTGGCAAGAGTTGGGGTAGAGGCTAGAATTCAATCACTTGGTGATTTGGAGGCAGTGGCAGCTGATCCAGATTCTTCGGCAGATGTAAAAAAGGCGGCTGGAGATTTAACTCGTCTTAAAACAGTACGTGAAGGTTGTTTGGCTAAAGACGTATCACAAAAACAAAAAGATGAATATGTTGCAAAAATTGACGAGGCAATTAAGACAATAGAAGCCGGGGTGGCACCGGCAGTGGCAGAATATAAAGCTAAGGTTCAGGCTGAGCTCGCGCCTATGGCTGAATCACTTGATAAAGAAATTGCCGAAACACCGCAATTAGAAGCGGCAAAACGTGCTGAAGTCGAAGGACAAATTGTTGCACTTGAAGGTCGTTTGGTGGAAATTGAAGGCAAACAGTTGGAATTGATGGGAGATAGTAAAAATAGAGATGCAGTTATTTCAGAAGCGCGGCGGATTACAACGGAAAAAACGACAAAGCAGTTAGAAACTCCGGAAGGCCGTCAAGAGTTTGCAAAGACAAAACTTCGGGAGATAATGAAGGAGGCTCATCTTTTAATGTCTCCAAAAGAATTGGATGATGAATTTGCTCGTCGGAAAACGATTGACACTTTTTATCGAAGAGAGAATTTTGTAAGAGATTTAATAACAGATATGCGAGCAGTGGAACAGAGTGCGATAGGTTTGCCGGTCGGTGTTTCAGAAGCTCGTCCGTATGATGCTGCAAAAAAATATTCTGAAAAATTTGGCTGGAGTTCAGGATCTTGGGAAAAGACAGCTGTTGTCATAACTCGCGGTTTATCAAAATCAGAAAAATTTGGCAAGCCTGATAGTTTGTCTGCAGCATTTTTTGGTTATGTGAAAGATGTGGCTGGTGAAAGGGGGATGGTAAAAGAAGAAGCCAATGAATTATATGAAAGAATGTTTGAGGGAGTGGCGGAAGCTTTTAGTGAACATCTTGGACAACCAGAAAATGAAAGGCACATAGATGCGGTTGCAGAAGAAGTTGGAAGAAGAGCTGAAAGGAAAGTTAGTTTTGAAATGCGTCAAATGGAAAGCGCTCATGAAGAAGCGAAGTCTTTGGAATTAGTAGCAGAAGAAGCGGAAAAAATTATTGCGGAATTTCCAAAAATTAAAAGCGAGGTGGCAGAAATTAATTCTATTCAAGCAGAGTTGAAGAAAATTAAGGGTGATATAGATAGTTATGATCGGGGGAGAAGAGAGGCGGAATTAAGACTTGGGCGAATAAACGAAGGTGGTTATTTTACACTTGAGCAAAAAGTTGATTGGGCAAAAGAAGATCTGATTAAAATGAGAGAAGAAGAAAATCGGCATCGCGACCGAGTTTCGACTGCGATAGAAGTTCATGGTTTGGCGCAAGATGGGGCTATCCAGAAGAGAAGAGAATATGAAACAAATATGAAGGGTGTAGATAGTGATGGTAACTCTTGGCAGGAAATATTAGACGGCAAACCTCAAGAAAAAATTTCAATTGATTTAGCAAGGCTAAAGGCAGAAATTGATGAAAAAACGAGAACTCGGCCAAAATTATTTGGAAGAAAAGAAGCTGATGATGAAATTAGATCACTAGAAGGAAATCGGAATAGATTACAATTACAATTAGAAGATCTAAATAAAAAGCAAAAAGTTGAGCAGGAAAGAAAGGCGAGAGAAGAAGTTGAAGCAGGAACGCTTGAATTGGAAATTAAAGAAGAAAAAGATAAGCTTGATAGGGCGGAAAAGGATATGGAGGAAGCGAAACAAAAAGTAGGAGCTTGTGAAGGTAAATTAAAGGAAGCAAAGACAGCACTGGACGAAGCAAAGGCAAGTGCAGAAGCTGCTCTGTATGCTTTTCGTCAAGAAACAGAAGAAAAGCGCGCGGAATTATTAGCCAAAGTCGAAAAAGATGGATCTTTGAAAGATCGGACAAAGGCGGTAAACGCACGCTTGGAAAAATTAGTGGTTAAGTTTAAAGTATTAGTTCCAGAAGCCAAGTCTGTTACGGAAAAAGCGGCAAAAAAATCTGGAGAAAAAGGCGGAAAAATAAGCGCTGAATCAGTAATTGTAAGTAGAGCACAAAAAAGATTTGGCAAGGCTAAAGACAGGTTGGATAAATTTGTTGAGGATATGGGTAAAAAAGGCGTGGGAGAAAGAGTTATGGACCACCAAGCTGAAGAAATTTTGGGAGTTAAAAAAGTGAGTTTATAATTTTTATTAAATCATAAAATATATGTTAGAGCGAGGTTTTAGTATGGGGGGTGATGGAGGAATGCCTCCAGAGTTTAAGCCAACTTTTGAAGCTCATGAAGATGGTGAGGTGTTTGTAATGGGTGAATTTGGACTTGCTTCACACGAACTTCAAGCTCATCGTGATATGTATACTGCATTAGATCAAGAAAGGGGAAGGGTTGAGGCGGAAATAAGGGCTCTTGAGGAAAAAAAGGAGCGGTTATACGAAAGAATGCATGCAATTCAAGAGATACCAAAATTGTTTGATATTGCTGATTTTGAAACAATTTCTTCAAGGTTGGATGGTTTAGAGGCAGCCGGAGTCAATGAAATAAAGATTGGAGAAAAAGTTTTTACTGTGGCGGAAACTAGGGAGCAGGTTCGCTTTGTGAGAGCTATTGCTGAAAAAATTGCCAAAAGAGAGTCTGAACTAAAGACCCCTGAACAAATAGAGACCTCTGAAAAAGTTCGTATTCAGTTTCATCTATCCGATAAAAGACAGACGAAACTAATCACGCACTCTTTCGGTGCTTTGTGATCAGTGTTTAACGTTTGGTTCAGTCATTCTTTCCTGCCTTGTTCCTCTGCGAAACTCTGTTTTTAGGACGTAGATAAAATTGAAAACATCCGTTTCAGATTATAAGCGGTACAGATGAGTGTTAAATGAAAAGTATTTTTTCTAAGTCCGCGAAAACGAACTCTTCTAAAATTCATGGTTCGTTTTATCCAAGCAAAGGGGTGTTCAACCATAGAACGAACTGATGTTTTTTGACGGTTATCTTTCTTCTGTTTGTTTGAAAGAGGATGACCGCTGCCAGCTCGATCGAGTATGCCCCAGAAAATACCTCGTCTTCTGAATTCTCGTTTCTTTTCTTTGTTGATATAGGCCTTGTCACCAAAAGCGGCTTTCTTTTCATCCTTAGTCAAATCATCGAAGACCTTGCCGTCAGGAATCGATGCTGAGGTAATAATTATCTTTTCGATAAAGTGTCCTTTTATATCATCCCCTGTATGGATTTTGTAACCATGAAAGCATTTTCCATTCTTTTTAGTGAAACCGGCGTCTTTGTCTCTGGTGTTTGTATTATCCTTTCGTTTACGTCCTTTTGGGGCATCAATGATGGTGGCATCAACAATAGTACCGCAATTAATTCTGAGTCCATTATCATCGATCATGTCTTGAACAGCCTTAAACAATTCTTTTTCGGCGTGAAGTTTGGAAAGTTTGTTACGAAAACGACAGATGGTGGTTTCATCAGGAATGTCGGAACGATCTTTAACTTCAAGAAATCTTTGAAAGGAAACTCTGTCCAAAATTTGCTCTTCGAGTTCAGGATCTGATAATCCGTACCATAACTCTAGAAATAACGCCTTGATAAGAGTATGGACGGGAAAACCAGGTCGGCCAATATGGCCATCGTATAAAGCTGGTGCCAATGTTTCACCAATTTCCTTCCATGGAACCAATTCGTTCATTTTATTCAGAAAGGCTGTTGTTCTTCTGCCACCCTTATCAGCCATAACAAAAGAGAATAATGATGAAGTTGATGAGTTTTGTGAGAGCATAAATGTATTAAAACTTAGCTTATTATAGCTGTATTTTACCACATTTATACCTTCGCAAACAGGCTGGGTGTGGATTAGTTTTGCAGAGGTCTCAATAGATTCTAAATTAGCTGAACTTGGGGTTACGAGAGCCAAGATTTTACCAACCAGTAAAAATAGTTTTCGTGATGCAATGAAGGCGTGTATTACCGAATATCCGTTGAATTATATGATGATACATAATCACTTAGGTTAGATTAATAAAAAAATTCAAGAGGTGATCTTGGGTTTTTTTGTTTTAGATTTAAGGTTAAAGATTTAAGATTAAAGTGAAGAAAAGAGAAAAGAGAAATTAGAAAAGAGTCGGCAGATGGGCAGAGTGAGAGCTTGTAGCTTTTTAGACAAGTAGGGCGGGGTCTTGCACCCCGCCATGAGAGAAATTAGCTGTTTAGAGATTAGAAATTAGTAATAGAAATTAGAAACTGGAAATTAGTTTTAAGTCCGTTCGCATTCATTTCCAATTTCTATTTTCTAAACATCCAATTTCTAACACAAGTAGGGCGGGGTCTTGCACCCCGCCATGAGTTACGGGTTTTAAATTTTTGGTTGGGTGTAGTTCAAACCTTTAGGTTTGAGACGATCTCAGAACTTTAGTCCTGAGCTACTTCTATCCTTCCAACGTCTTACCCAACTCGTCTCGTAATTCTTTAAGCGCGGGGTCTTGCCCCCCCGCCACTGATTACGAATATTACAAACAAAGATTGTAGCGCGGGAATTTATCCCCTGTACAAGCTTTTGTTTCTCTGTTCTTCTGTTTTTCAGTTTCTTGGTTACCTAACAGTGAGGGATCTCTGTGTGACGTGAGATTTCTTACCCTCGTTTCAACATGCGAAACAACAGTTCGAAATGACATTGGGTGGTGTAGTTTACCGAGGTCAGACCTCGGGGACAGATGTTCCACAGAGATTCCTCATTTCGTTAAAGATTTCATTTGTGGCGGGGTACAAGACCCCGCCCTACTTTTTTTAATTTCCTGTGTCAAATGTCAGTACACTTCCTTAATGTTCAAGTCCACGAACATAATTGACAAATATTAGCTAATATGTTTAAATGAAATGTCTAGGAGAACCTTGAAAATTTAACAAAAAAAGCCATGTAAAAACCTTCGCGGGTTCACGTGGCAAGGAGGGAAAAATGGCTAAAAATGAAAAGCCAGAGCGTACTAAAGATTATTATGGTTTGCTTGAGGTTGATTCTCGGGCAAGACCGGAAGTAATCAAAGCCGCGTTTGAGGCAATGACCGAAGCTAGTCATGAAGACAAAAAAATGCTCGCTTTACTCGAAGAAGCATTTGGTGTGCTGGGCGATAAGGAAAAGCGGGAACAATTTGACGAAGCCAGACAAGAAGTTGTCGGCAAGGTTGTCGGCGATTACCACGTTCTTCGTTTGATTGCGACCGGCGGTTTTGGCAAAACTTATGTCGGCGAGCATGTTCTTACCGGAGAAAAAGTTTGCGTCAAGCACTGCGCCCTTATTTCGCGCGCGGTTGACGAAGTGCTGATTGCTGAAGCTAAAGCGGTTTGGAATCTCCGCCATTTTGGAATTCCGCAAGTGATGAATCTCATTAGATTGCCAGACGGAAGTTTGGCGCTTATCATGAGTTACATTCCTGGGAAAACAATTTGGCAAATTGTAGAAGAACATGGTCCAATTGATCCGGAGCACGTAGCTTGGATCACTGAGCGGATTTTGAACATTCTCAAATATTTGCATTTCCACGGCGTGGTTCATGGCGACATGAAGCCACAGAATGTCATTGTCCAAAAAGAGCATACCGTGGTTCTCGTGGATTACGGTTTGGCCATGGTTAAGCCGGATCTGGAAAGCGCAAGCAAAGGCTATACCAAATACTTTGCTTCTCCGGAACAAATGACACAAAAACCGCTGTTGCCAGAATCTGATTTTTTCGGGCTTGGCACGACCATGATTTATGCCTTGAGTGGTGATCTTGAATATGTGAAAAGAAAGGAAGTTCCAAAAAACACGCCCACGCTGATTAAGGAATTCATTGAAAGGCTGATTGTGCGGGATGTTTTGTCCCGTCCAAAATGGGAAAACGAAGATCTTCAAGAAACGCTTGTAGAAATCAGAAAAAAGTGCTTTGGCAGAAGGCATTCAGAAATGAAACCGCTTTCCCTTTAAAGGGAACAAATAAAAAGGAGACAAATCATGTCTGAGAGTGGTGATTTCGTTCCGAACAGGCACTATGCTGATGATAATTTTGACCGGATCCGCCGAGCACATGATGTGCACGTTGGCCGCGGGTATGCAGAAGCGCGTGAAACTGGTGTTGATGCGAAAAAACTTTTGCCCGTAAAAATGAAGACGAAAAGCCGGTCGCCGGTTGTTATTTTGTGCGATGTTACTGGTTCAATGGGCAAGTCCCCCGGCATCATGATCAAAAAGATGGGTTATCTGGAGCATGAAGTGCGGGAATATCTCGGGGATGATGTAGAATTTGCCTTCTTTGCTGTCGGTGATATTTATAGTGACACTTATCCGGTTCAGGGCCAGGCTTTTGTAAAGCCAGAAGGCACCAATGTGGCGGAAAGCGTTGCTAAACTCATTATTGAAGGTGGTGGCGGAGGTACTGGACAAGAGTCATATGAGCATTCGGCTCTTTATCTTGCTCGCAATGTTGAAATGCCCAATGCCGTGCGCCCAATCTGCATTTTCATTGGCGATGAAAAGCCTTATGATTTTGTGACTAGAGAGCAGGCCAAGCAACACGCCCATGTTGCTCTTGATCAAGTTCGAATTATCACTAATCAGATTTTTGAAGAGCTAAAGGCCAAATTCTCGGTTTATCTTATTCGCCAGACTTATCATGTTGATGGTGACAGTATGAGTCATGCGGATCTTGAAATTCGCAAAGCTTGGGTCAAGCTTTTGGGCGAGGACCGCGTCGGAGATCTGCCGGATCCAGAGCGAATCGTGGATGTAATCTTTGGAATCATGGCTCAGGAAACCAACAAGGTTGCTTATTTCCGCCAAGAGCTTGAGGAAAGACAGCTTCCGGATCGTGGGGGTAAGAAGAAAGTGGAAACCACGTATAAAGCTCTCAAAACCATTCATCATGGTGGCGAGGTTGAGGACAAGCAGGATGATGATGGTGATGACGAAGGGTGTTCGGTGGCGCATGAGCCTAAGCGTGGCAAAAAGTCTAAGGATCTTTTGTAATGCCTCCTTTCTGGGATAGACCTGTTGGTTTGGCTGAACTTTCAAGATTGAGAAAAAACCTGCCTGTTCGAGGGCATGTTAAAAGGTCATTGTCCAAGGATCTTGAACTATTGGTTACGCTTTGGCCAAGTTTTCCTCATTTTGCGAATTTTTCCCAAGATGAACGTCTGGCAGGAATTCGTTTGAATAGCGCGATGATGTCTGTTTCGGAATTAGGAAAGGAACTTGAGTTGGTCAAATCTATTGATCGGCCAGTTCCGCTTTTCTTTGATGTGAAGGGGCATCAGTTGCGCGTGGAGACAATTGAGGAAACGCCGGAAGGTATGGTCCTTGGCCTCAATCATCGCATTGAGGTCAAAACGCCTCTTGTAGTGCTTTTCAAGGCTGGAGAAGATCGTGCGCTTCTCACTCGTGTTGAAGATGATGGTCGGCGGCTCGTGTTTGACGGCTGGCCGGAATACAATATGAAGACGGGCGAGTCTTTGCATCTTCGCCATCCAAGCCTTGTGGTTCATGAGCCTTTTTTCACTGAAGCGGAACTAACAAAAATTGCGCAGGTTCGTAAATTCGGCTTCAAACGTTATTTTATTTCTTTTGTGGAATCAGAAAAATATGTTGACGCGTTTTTGGAGCTTGTGGGCAAGGACTCTGAGGTTTGGCTCAAGATTGAATCGGAAAAAGGTCTTGAGTATGTGGCGACAAAGTTTAAGAAGCGGCCGAATTTGCGTTTGGTTGCCGCTTGTGGCGACATGTATGTGGAAATTGACCAGCCTCATAACATTATGGTCGCGCTCAAGTTGGTTTTGGAAAAGGATAAAGAAGCTTGTGTTGGTTCAAGGATGTTGCTGTCAATTGTCCGCGGACCAGTGCCCGAGCTTGCTGATTTTCTTCAGCTTGCTTGGCTCTATGAAATTGGGTATCGTTCCATGATGCTGTGTGATGAATTGTGTCTAAGGGGTGACCTCTTGTCTACAGCGGTAAATGTTTTTGATGCTTTTAGACAAACCTATACCAAGCCCGTTAGGGAATACGAGATGACGCTTGCTGAGGATGCCTAAATTCGCACTTTCCACGCCTTTGGGATTTTCCCAGAGGCGTTTTTTATTTAGATTAAAGATTAAAGATTTAAGATTAAAGAGGGGAGTGAGGAGTAAAATTACAAACACCAAGCTCCAAATTCCAAACAATATCAAAATTCCAAACCTCAAATCCAAAACAAGAAGTAGCGCGGGGGTTTATCCCCCGCTACGAGAGAAATTAGTTGTTTAGAGATTAGAAATTGGTAATAGAAAATAGAAACTGGAAATTAGTTTTAAGTCTATCCGTATTCATTTCTAATTTCTAAATAGCCAATTTCTAACACAAGTAGGGCGGGGTCTTGCACCCCCCGCCAATGAGATTAAAGATTTAAGATTAAAGATTAAAGTGAAGAAAAGAGAAAAGAGAAATTAGAAAAGAGTCGGCAAAGGGGCAGAGAGTTTACAGAGGTCGAACCTCGAGGTTGTGGATGTAAGAATGTTTGAAATATGCTATAATAAATCAATAATTAACACTACATATTTATGCAAAAAATGAATCCAATGATAGCGGGTTTATCTCAAGCTTTAGGCGTTATAATTTACACAATAATAGTGGGCAATGTGTTGCTTGGAGTAGAAAAATTGAATATACAAATGCCAAATGCTATTGGTATAGCTCTTTTTTTAACGCTTTTAGTGTTTTCCGCCGCTGTTTGCGGCGCATTAGTTTTTGGTTATCCTGTGTATTTATTAGTTAAAGGAAATGTAAAAGATTGTTTAAAGGTTTTGGCTTCAACATTTATTTCAATTCTTATCCTGGGAATTTTGGTTATGGTTATAATTAGTTTATTTTAAATATGGATAAAATACGAACAGAGGGGGAACCAAAAAAAGAAGATTATTCAGAACTTGCAAACAGGCTTGAACAAATGCAAGCCGAAAAAATAATGGTGGTGGTGTTTCATGCGTACGTGAAGTTGTGACTTATCTCAGAATGGGCGATTGGGTGTCAGCGCAGACTATTGCTGTCACTGACGGAGATAAAATAAGAAATTATCCTGATATTAACGCAGTTATTCAAGAAGAACTTTTAAAAGGACATCCATTATCTGAGGTGGAAATTCAAAAAAGTTTTTCATGGTTGAAGAAAGATGAAAAATAAACAAATTCAAAAAAATATAAAAAAATGCCGGTTTTGTGCAGCGGTGGGTATTTTTATTTTAGTGTTGGCACTGAGTGCGGTTTTTGGTTGGGCAAGTTTTGAAACTCATAATTTTTCTTGGTTTTGGATAACCAAACAGACCCAACCGGTTGAATTTGTTTCATCAGAAATGCCAAAAATTGAGCTTCAGGTTGCACATGTTCAAACTCCGGAAGAGGTGCGTGGAATTTATTGGACTGCTTACACTGCGGCCGGACCCCGAGTTTATGAACTTACCCAATACATGCTGGCAAATGATTTAAATTCTGTGGTAATAGATTTGAAATTAGATGGGGGAGAGTTGGTTTTCAAACCAAAAGATGAAAATTTGGAAAAATTTATGTTGCGTGGTGAAATAATAAAAGATTTAGACGGACTTTTATTTGCTTTGCATGAAAATGGAATTTATTGTATTGCTCGGTTGCCAGTGATGCGCGACAGCACTTTTGCTTCTTTAAATCCTGACCAAGCTTTGCAAAATTCCGGTGGATCGTTGTGGAAAGACGCCACTGGAGCTAAATGGAATGATCCGGTTTCGGAAAAAGCGAGCGATTATGCGACTGCGTTGGCTAAAGAGGCATATTCGCGCGGTTTTGATGAAGTTCAATTTGATTATGTTCGTTTTCCTTCAGATGGCCGACTAGCCACAATTCAATATCCTTTATATAAAGAAACAATGGCGCAGACAGAGGTAATGCAGGCATTTTTTAAAAAAATTGGTGAAGCGATGAAGGAATCCGATATTCCCAGTTCTTTTGATTTATTTGGTATGACTTTCTGGTCTTCAGGAGGTTTTGGTATTGGTCAGACCTTGGCTGGCGTGTATCCTTATGCAGATTATATTTCGCCCATGGTTTACCCATCACATTATCCAGCTGGGTTTGAAGGGTATCGAAATCCAGCTGATTTTCCTTATGAAATTGTGAACATGTCTTTGGACAAGGGTGCAGAGCAGTTGGTAGCTGAGTCAGAAATTCCAGAAGTAGAATCGCGTCCAAAATTTCGGCCATGGTTGCAGAGTTTTCATATCGGCGCGGTTTATGATGCGCAAAAAATAGATGCGCAAATTCGCGCATCACGCGACGCCGGTGCTTCAGGTTGGCTATTGTGGAATGCGAGGAATGTTTATGGGGAAATCGAAATGGTAAATAATTGATAAGATGTATATTATACGAACTACGAACTGGTTACGAACAATACGAAAAAAGATACGTAGGGCGGGGTCTTGCACCCCGCCTTTTAGATATAAAAATTCCAAACACCAAGCACCAAACCGCCAGTTGGCGATATTGGTTCTTGGAATTTTTTATTTAAAAACCCCCGCACCACGTAAGGTGCGGGGGTTTGCGATTACTTTTTGTTCCCGCGTCCGGCTGACGCAGCTTGGGTCATGGCAGTTGCCAAGACACTTTGCCGACCAATTCCAGCGAGCAGAAGTTGCATCGCCTGTTCCTCGTTGAATCCAGCTCCTGTGAGAGCCATGAATTCATGGCGGCGCTGCTTGGCAACGAAAGTGGTCAGCCGTTGGATTTCCCCCTCCATGCCCTCGAGGATGTCAAGGCCGGCATCAGCAACGATCTTCAGAATATCAACGATCTCGGCCGGTGCAACCTGCGCGATTTCGCGGCCGAGCTCAATATACGGCCTGGCAAGGTCAAGCTTGGTCTGAATTGCTTGAAGGATCATAAGCTTTTCGGCTTCTGCTTTAACCTTTCCATCCTCTGCTTCAAGATCAGCACGCTCGGTTTCAATAGCTCGTGTTTTTTCTACATCAGTGGTAGGTGAGTGCGAATAGCGCAGTTCTCGGAGTTCATTTTGCAGCTCTTGAAGACGTCTTGTGCGGCTGAGGACTCCTTTTGCGATCTCTTCCATTCGTGCGCTCATCTCGGCTGTGAAAATCTGAACATGAGGAGTCTTATCTGTGTCTGCCATTTTTATCTCCTTTTCTTTTGCCTCGTAATGAGGACTTTGAAATGGTTCCTGGACCAGCCCAGGATTGCTAAATTTAGTATTAAAAAGACCAAAATTGATTTATATATATATAACATAGTGGTAAAATTTTGTCAAGTGGAATTTCGAGACCACAGCAAAACTCCCAAATAGTGCCTGAGCCTGCCTGCCGGCAGACAGGTCGAAGGCCTATTTGAAATTAGCCAAATTCACATGGTGAGCTTGTCGAACTATTACCCCTTCAACCTGTCTGCTGACAGGCAGGCTGGCTCAGGGAATAAAATTTGGTATGAAAAAATGGAGTTTTGCAGTGGTCTCATTTTTACCGTATTTACCAGAGCACCTAAACACCAGAGTACTGAAGCAAAAAGACGCAGGATTATTGAAGTAGTGTGGTATTTTATATGCCGTTTCGTTGCGGGGGATAAACCCCCGCGCTACTTTCATGTGGCGGGGCACAAGGCCCCGCCCTACTTATAGATTGTCGCCAAACGCGAGGATTTTTTGGATCATACGCAATTTAACGGGACTTGATAAATAAGCTATAATGATAATTACTAATTTTTAAGGTTTTATTTCATGAATAACTAACTAAAATTAGCAAAAAAAATTTTAAAACATGCTAATTTGATGAATTTTTCAAAATTAGTGATAAAATCTTGGCTAAAATAAAACAATTATTTATACAACAAAGCTAATAAAAAGTGTCAATTATGTTCGTGAACTTGAACAGTCCCGTTAAATTGCGTATGATCCGATTTTTTGTTGTCTTTAAAACAGACACGAGGCTGAGCCTCGTAAGGCTCTACGAGGCTCAGCCTCGTGTCAACTAGATTTGACACTCAGCATTAAATGTGTTAAGTTTCAGTATTATTGACCATTAACAAGAAAGGTAAAAAATGAGATCACAACCTTCGCAATACCTGACAATTGACCAGTTGGTAAATATGATTGAGCCCGTTTATCGTAATGGTTGCACTAGTATTTTAGAAGAAAATTGCGTGCTGTTTGAACAAGCCGCTGGGTCAACTCATAATCATCAAACATGGGTTGGTGGTTATATTGATCATGTGACTGAAGTTATGAATATTGCTGTGATTTTGTATGAATGCATGAACAATGTTCGTTGCTTGCCGTTTAGTTTGTCTGACATATTGCTTGTTCTTTTTCTCCATGATATTGAAAAACCTTGGCGATTTGAAGATGATGGTAGTGGTGGAAAGCGCAATGTTTCTGGATTAGAAAACAAGGAAGGTCGCCACAGTTTTCGTTTGGTAAAATTGGTTGAGTATGGGATTTATCTAACGCCAGATCAGATGAATGCTTTGACCTATGTTGAAGGCGAGCATAAGGATTATTCTGCAGAACATCGGGTCATGAATCCCTTGGCTGCGTTTTGTCACATGTGTGATGTGGCAAGCGCGAGGATTTGGTTTGATCATCCAGATCAAGAGCATGAGTCTTGGGCTCGCGCGCGACGGTTTCGAAGTTTATAATAAATATATCGTTATAATTACGAGGCTGAGCCTCGTAATTTTTTAATAAAAAATTCCCTCCGTACTGAAGTGCGGAGGGAATGAGTTTAACTCTGACTCTGAGAAGGACACACAGCTGTTCCGATACCAGAAGTAACAATTTCGAAAATATCCCAGTCAACTTCTCGGAACGAAACATTCGTGAGGAAGTTGTGGTAGAACGCCATTTGTGCCTTGCTATCCATATCTGTACGCAAGGGCTCGACCTCGATCATACGATCAGAGAGTCGGATCCGGCACACGAATTGGCAGCCGAGAAGGTTGTAGATGGAGTAGGCGAGTCCAAGCTCAGCGGAGATATAGAAGCTCTGTTCCGGAAGCTTTAAAGTCTTGTCAGATTCAAGCACCCGCCTTGCTGCAACGGAGTTTGCAAAGCGGAAAAGCGCTTCACCTTCCTCAAACAATTGTCGTAGGCGTTTGGCCAGACGGACAAGATGGAAAGAACTTTCTTGGTGTGGCCTTACTGCACTGCGACCAAATAGGATCTGCGATTGCGCCACAATCGCATTTTCTGCATATCGTTCCTGATCCCGTTTAGGCAGAAGGTCGTAGGAGACAAGGTGTGGAAGCTCGTACAGATCGAGGAGAAAATTTTCATAGAGCCATTCAAGAACTGAGAGCTCGTCATATTCCTCGTGGACAAGTTCGCCACCCTTGTCACCGTCCTTCCGATGTCCAGCCTTAGGCTTCCAAAACCGGATGACCATGTGGCGCTCGTCATAGTCGCCGGGAATGGGTCGGGCGAGATGATCCAGATGATTCTCTGGTACAGATTCAATTGTCACGTGAGTGAAACCAAGCTTTTGAAGCTTGTGCTTCTTTGCCAGTGTTACCGGCAGACCGGAGATTCCACCCTGTGGATTACGAAAGACCACAACTAGAACTTGGTTGCGGATGTACTCTGAAAGAGGCATCCCAAGCACGATATCCTGTGCTCGATTACGCTTGACAAACACTCGCTTGATTTGATTCTTAAGACCATATGGAACAGTGAGGTTGAAGCGTTCTTCAACCACCTGTGTCTTTACTTCCCCCTGTCCCTTGATTTCTTCACGAACCTGGGCAACTTGTCCATGCTTACCGCCAAAATGCCCAGGGGTCTTAGCGCCCTTGTGGGGCTTCTTGTGATGCTGGTCACGCTTGTCCTTCTTGCCAAATCCCATGTGCTAACCTCCTATTAGCAGAGTGTCCCAGATTCATGTGAATGTGGGTTGGTTCAAATACCAAGCTCTATTTTCTAGGCAGAACTCGATATTCGAATATCACAGAATCGTATCATAAAATAGCAGTTTTGTCAAGCTTGTCTTAGTTTTAAAACAAGGCTCAGCCTTCTGGGAAGGCTGAGCCTTGGATTAGTTACTTAATAAACTAAATAATGCTATAATATAGGTAGTTTTTATTCTTAAACATTTTACTTATATGGCTTTAAAGGGAAAATGTGGAGTTCATTGTATTGCCTGGGTTTTGGTGTTGATTGGTGCTTTGAATTGGGGTTTGGTAGGTCTTTTTGATCTTAATGTGGTAAATATTGTTTTAGGCTCCGTTACGTGGCTTGAGCGATTAGTTTATATTTTAGTCGGACTTTCTGCTATTGCGCTTCTTTTAGATAAAAAGTGCACAAAGTGCGTTATTAAGCAATAAAATAAAGCAAAAAGTATGGGTTGGATAATTCCTCGAAAAGAAGGGAAGATTTGTTGGTTTTGTTTAATTTTGAGAATAATTATTGTTTTAGGGTTTGGGGTTTGGTGGTGGTTTTATAATTTTAAGTAGGGGACGCCAGGAGATTAAAGATTTAAGATTTAAGAGTAAGGATTTAGGAATTAGCTTGTAGAAAAAAATAGATTACGTAGGGCGGGGTCTTGCACCACGCCTTTTGGGCATAAAAATTTATGTCTCTTGGGGATGTGGGGTTTTGGCGGAATGATGTTTTTAAATGACGCTGTGTATTGTTACTAATTTCTAATCTCTAAACAGTTAATTTCTATCATATTCTAAGTTATCCACAAAAAAATTGTCAATAAATATGTGGACTATTTTTAGAAAAACAAATTAGAAAAGAGAAACTAGAAAAGAGTGCGTGGAAGAAATTTAGATTTAGGATTTAGGTTGTAAAAATTTTAAACTCTAACAAACTCAAAGTTCAAAATTCAAAAATTTTTTGTATTTTGGATTTTGAGTTTTGAAATTGTTTAGGATTTAGAATTTAGTATTTAGGATTTTTACTCTCACTTATCTGCTCCTCTGCCGACTCTTTTCTCCTTTTCTGTTTTCTAATTTCTCTCGTGGCGGGGGACAAGCCCCCGCGCTACTTTTTTGTCACATGTTAATTGTCAATTGTTACTTGTCCCTCTGTGGATTCTTTTCTCTTTTCTAATTTATATTACCAATTTCTAATCCCCAAACAACCAATTTTTAACTCAAATAAAATACTGTCAAGTGAATTTTAGATAAAAATGTGGATAAAAAATTATTTAATTTAATGTGAAATTTTTGTTTATTTTGTTTAAGTAGTTTTAGCTAGAATTAAATGTTTTTTTAATTGAATAGTCTAGTATCTCACGAACAAATAGTCGTAAAAAAAATTCCAAATTAATTTTTTAGAGGGGGATAACTAGAAATAAGCGTAAAATTGTGGTATCATTAAAAAGTAAACTCCTCGAAACTTGTGGATATTGTTTTTAAAACGGGTTTAATGTTTTTTATATAATCCCATGCAAGAGGTAATTTTAACTCTATAAATAAAAAATAACGAAATCAGGCGATCAATCAGGTAGACCGTCTAATTTCGATATATCTAGTTGCTGTGCAAAGACTTGAACTTTAAGGTTTTCTTGGAAAGGACCAATCTAAGGTAATCGTAAATTTCATTGTCTTTCCACAGTAACTAAAAATTAAGAAAGGCCCGGAAGGGCATAAAAATATGACATCTATGAATGCAAGTATCTTAAGTCGCAAAAGAGTCGTAATGTCTGCATTATTAAGTGCGGCAACTCTTACCCTCTTTTTATTTGCGGCGTTTTTAATTTCTGTGCCTCGGGCACAAGCTGCTGACACAATTAATACATCTACCTATCTTGACTTGGATGGAAACGGAACAGTTGACCGTATTCGCTGGGTAATGGATGAAAATGTTACTGCTTGTACATATGATGTGGCTGACTGGACAGTAAATACTAACGGAAGCATAAATGTTGCTGTTACTGGATTGAGCTGTACAGGTTCAAATGCAAATCTTGATATTTTAGTTTCTGCTGATTCAAATGAAACCGGCGGTGCTACGAGTCCGCAAGTTAGCTATGCTAATGCTGGTACACCTAATTCAATTACGCTTACAAGTGGCAACATGGCGGCGCACGCAACTGTAACCGCGACTGACGCGGCTAAGCCGGTAGCTCTTTCCGCGGCCTATAAAGATATTGACGCCAACGGAACAGTAGATCGTGTTGATATTACTACAACCACGGAAAATGGTTTGACTTGTACTTATGAAACAGCTGACTGGACCGAACCAGTGGCTGGAACAGTAAACATTACAGCTGATGGCGCGTGTGGAAATACTGGAGGCACAGCAGTTACTGTCACAGTTACAACATCAGCTTCAATAACTGGCGGTTCAACTTCTCCAACAATTCTCTACACTAACCAAGGAGCAGCGGATTCTGTTGTTGATAGCGCTGGTAATGCAATGTCAACTTGGGGTGCGGCTTTAACAGCTTCTGATGCCGCGGCACCAGTTATTGTTAGTGGTAATTATCGTGATAGTAATGGAGATGGAGAAATTGATAACATACAATTATATACCACAGCAGACACAGGAATGGTTTGTACTGGATATACATTTACTGATCTTACGGTTACTGAAGCTGGAACAGTGGGTGTAGCACGAGGAGATGGAGATGCTTGTTCTAGTAATGGAACCTCAAAATTTGTAATTACCTTAATTACTGCCGGGACAAACAACACCACGGGTGGTGTACTTGATCCTGTTGTTACTTACACTCAACCAACAAATGGTCTTGAGGATGCGGCTGGAAATGATGTTCCAACCAAAGCAGGGTTAACATTAACTGACTTAGCTTCCCCGGTTATTTTAAGCGGTACTTATGCTGATAATGATAATAGCGGTGAAGTTGATCGCGTAATATTTACAACCACAGCGGATACAGGCTTGGCTTGCACGGCTTTTACCGGCGCGACAGATTTAACTGTTGGCACTGATGGAACAGTTGGAGTCGCTGTGGCTGCTGGTGATACTTGTGCTGATAACAACACCACTACATTTACCTTTACTTTAGCCACTGCTGGTACAACTAATACTACTGGTGGTTCAATTGCTCCAATTGTCACTTACACCAACCCAACTAATGGTCTTGAGGATGCGGCTGGAAATGATGTTCCAACAACATCTCCAGCAATTACTCTTACTGACGGGGCAGCGCCGGTTATTTTAAGTGCTCGTTATTTAGATAATGATGCTAGTGGTGAAATTGATCGGTTGGAATTTACAACAACCGCAGATACTGGTCTTGTTTGTACAGCATACACAGGCAATGTTGACTTGACTGTTGATACAGTTGGAGAAGTTACTTTAGCACGTAATGTTGCAGATACTTGTGCTGATAACAACACTTCAACATTCACTATTACTTTGACAACTGTTGGAGCATCTAATATTACTGGAGGTTCGACATCGCCTCAAGTAGATTATACTCAGCCAACTAATGGTCTTGAGGATGCGGCTGGAAATGATGTACCAACTTCAAACAACCTTACTGTTTCTGATGGAGCGTCACCTGTTATTTTAAGCGGTACTTATGCTGATAATGATAATAGCGGTGAAGTTGATCGCGTAATATTTACAACCACAGCGGATACAGGCTTGGCTTGCACGGCTTTTACCGGCGCGACA
>Ga0209211_10005896_pt1 | contig 18042 bp, 22 predicted proteins | sample RifGroA2_FD_183992 | JGI IMG/M metagenome (GOLD analysis project Ga0209211, IMG submission 183992) | Groundwater microbial communities from Rifle, Colorado, USA - Groundwater A2 (SPAdes) (version 2) | ecosystem: Environmental > Aquatic > Deep subsurface > Groundwater | place: Rifle, Colorado... | reverse complement strand
ACTTGATGGACTTGATGGACTTTTCACCGGAACAATCTCAATACTCACCTCTTCCGACCTTGTTCCTTTCCCGTCTATCATAAACGGCTTGTCTATCTGAAAAAGATAGTTGTTTTGATTGTCATAGAAATATATTGAACCGTCTTTTTGCTTGACGGGAATGGCGGTGGTGTCGGCGTCAAAAAGAAAAGTCAGATTCTCCCCACCAAACGACATCGGATGTCGTTTGGTGGTTAAGGTGGGGTTTTTTCGCAACACTATTTCTTCTTTCACTTTAAACGGCAGGTTGGTGATTTTGTAGGTGGCATCAATGTCTTCGGCGATGTTGCGGTAGAAGAGAGTCGGCGTGTTCGGTTCTTTGCTGTTGGTTTCCAGAGAAACGGCCGTGGTGGAAGAAACTTGATTCATTGAAAATTCCAGAAAATGATTGTCTTTCTGGTATCGGATGGTCGGGACATTGGAACCTTTCTTGCCCAAATAAGCGGAGAGGTTGTCATTACTGGTTTTGGAGTAGAAGTAGTCTGACGAATCCACCCAAACGACATCCGATGTCGTTTGGGTCTTGCTGGCGCTGGCGCTTACTTCTAATTGAGAAAAAACCGCCAAAGTTAAAATCAAAGAAAAAAATAGAATGACAAAATTTCTTACTTTAATTTTAACGGTTCGCATGTGATTATTTTAACAGAAAAAAGACAAACAAAACAGCGGGTGAATGCCGAAGTTATCCACAGCTTTCACACCAAACGACATCCGATGTCGTTTGGTGTGTTATAATTAAAAAATGATGAGAAAAACACCTTTTATGCCAGGAGAATATTATCACATTTACAATAGAACCATTTTAGGGATTCCTGAGTTTAAAGAAACCAATAATTGCAATAGGCTAACCCAAGCTTTTCTTCTTTCAAATTCAACAAAATCAACCACAGCTTTTCAGTTTTTAAGAAACCACAAAGACGCAACACTGGACGAGGCGCTTGAAATAGCGCTCGGCGGAGAAAAACTTGTTGATGTTTTGTGTTATGCGATTATGCCGGATCATTATCATCTTTTAATCAGAGAAGTAAAAGAAAAAGGCGCCACTGAATTCATAAGAAAATGCAACATCTCAATCGCTAAATACATAAACAAAACCAAAGAAAGAAAAGGGACTATTTTTGAGGGTCTTTTTAAATCAAAGCATATTGATTCAAATGATTATCTCCGCCATCTTTCTTTGTATATCCACCTTAACCCCCTTGATTTTATCGCCGGAAAAGAATGGCGGGAACATAAATTGGAAAATTTTAATGATTACAAAAACAAACTTTTAAATTATCCATGGTCAAGCTTGAATTTTTTTCTCAATAACACTCCCAACGACATAATTTCTGGACATGAAATAATAACCGACCAGTTTAAAAACCGGGACGATTACGAATTTTATTTAAAGAGTTGGACTAACGACTTTGCGGAAAATGACTTGTTTTTAGAATAGCGCCACTCTTTATACCAAACGACATCCGATGTCGTTTGGTCAGAATCTTAGGTCTTTGATTTTCTGGTTTTTTAGTTTTTGGTTTATTTGGTGGAGAATTTTTTCTTTGTTTAAAAATATCTCGTTTTTAAGGGATTGGTTGTTGTTTTTTATATATATAATTCCGAAGCGATATTCCACGCCGTCTTCGGATAAGTTGATGTTTAAAATTTCATTGAGCGTTTTGATAATTTCTTTTTGGTAAAATTTTCCCGGCGGAGAGATGACAAAAAATTTTTCCAGGTATTTTGATATATTATTCCAAGCCATAAATTTAACTTTATAGACTTTTAACTTTCAATTTTATACACTAATTATACACTCATCGGCATTACCAAATACTGGAAAGTGTTGTCTTGGGCTCCGGTTATAAGAAGGGGCTTGCCTTCGCCGGAAAATCTTAAAATTATTTCTTCGGAGTTGATGTTTGGCAGGCAATCGTAAATATACTTATGATTAAAGGTTATCTTCACGCTTTCGCCGGTAATTTTGGCTGGAATTTTTGCTATATTTTCTCCGGATTCATTATTGGAAGTTTTAATAGTGAAAAAACCTTCTTCCAAATTCACCGCCATATTTAATTCGTTAAGTTTTCCGGAAAATAATCCGGAAATTTTCAAAGAATCAATAAAAAATTCTTTATTGATAATCACGTCAACGATGAATTTTTTTGGTATAATTTGGTTGTAATCGGGAAAAATTCCGTCCGTTAATCTGGAAATAAAAATAATATTGTCTTTTATTATATTTATTTGATTTTTATTAAATAAAATATCCAACTTACCCTCCTTCCCTTCAAAAATCCTTATTATTTCCACCACCGCCTTAAAAGGAATTAAAATTGGTCCAAGTTCCGGAAAAAAGTGATTTATTTTTTTCTCCGCCAAACGAAAAGAGTCCGTCGCCGCGAAAGTAAGCATATCAGCTTTATTTGAATAAATATAAACTGAGGAAATTTCCGGTTTTATAGATGATATGGCGCAAGAGTAAAAAACTGTTTTAAGTCCGGAGATAAAATCAAACACAGATAGAGTAAATTTATTGTCTTGTTTTAATTTCGGCAGATTTGGAAAATCATCAGCCGGCTGGCTTTTAATAAGGGTGGAGTTGTTATTAGTGGAAATTATTAGATTATTATTTTGAACATTTAAATTAATCTGATCACTTCCAGAGATGTTGGATAAAAAACTGTTAAAAATATTGGCTGGAATGGTAATTTTACCTTTTTTTTCTATTTTTGACGGAATTATTATTTCTGCGCCCAATTCAAGATTAGTGGAGGTTAATTTTAAATCTTTTCCTTCAGCGTCAAGTAAAATATTACTCAAAATCGGCAAGTTTAAATTCTTATTGGAAATTCTATCACAAATAGAAACAGCTTCTTTGAGATCTTTTTTTAAACAAATTAATTTCATTTTTTTAATTATTATATTAAGTAATTCTTTTTATATAAATACATTATTTTTATTATTATATCTGTGGATAAGTGGATAAATTAATTTAACGGCTTTTAATTATAATTATTTTAAATTTTTAATGTGTATATTTTTAATATTAATTGTGGTTATTTTAATAATAAAAAATAATCTAAAAAATATAAAATTTTTACCCACAATTTATTTTAATTTTATACCCATAGTTATTGTTTTTTAATTCACACTTTTTACACTCCATAAAAAATATAATTAACTTTTTAAAATAATATCCCTTATATTGTTTATTTCTTGTTCCAGTTTTTTGTCCATTTTTATGTCGCAAGTTATTTTTTTATAAGCGTGAATGGCTGTGGTGTGGTCTTTTTGGCCCAACCTCCGGCCGATATAAGGGTAAGGAGTGTTTAAATCATTTCTTAATAAATACATCGCTATTTGTCTTGGTTTGACAATTTCCTGCCTTCTTGTTTTCTCACTGATATTTTTTTCTTCAAGATTGTAATAATTAGCGATTATTTTAATCATCTGGTCGGCGGTTATTATTTTTACCGGCTTAATTTTTCTTTTTAAAACCTCTTCCACATCGGCTAAACTTAAAATTCTGCCTCTTATTTTTGACTGGCCAATAACGGAATTAAGCGCTCCTTCAAGTTCGCGGATGTTTTCTTTGATGTTTTTGGCGATAAAATCAGTTATTTCATCAGGGATCAAATACCCTTTTTGTTGCATTTTAACCCGTAAAATAGCCATTCTTTCTTCCATTGATGGTTGAGAAATATCAACCATCATTCCCCCTTCAAAGCGGGATTTAAGCCGTTCTTCCAAGCCGACGATATATTGAGGCGGCTTGTCGGAAGAAAAAATAATTTGATTGTTTCCTTCGTATAAAGAGTTGAAAACATGAAAAAACTCTTCCTGAATTTTAAGCTTGTCGGAAAAAAATTGGATATCATCCACTATTAGAAGATTATATTGGCGGTATTTTTCTTTAAAAAGATGGATGTTTTTGTTTTGGATGGCGAGGACGTAGTCGTTGGCGAATTTTTCCGAAGTCAGGTATTGGACTTTGACGGACGGATTATTTTTTCTTGTTTCGTTCCCGATTGCCTGGAGAAGATGGGTTTTTCCTAAGCCGACTCCGCCGTAAATAAAAAGAGGATTGTAAAGATCGCCGATGCTTTTGGAAACAGCGGCGGCGGCGGAATGAGCCACCTCATTAAAAGAAGCCACAACAAACGAGTCAAAAGTGTATTTGGGGTTTAAGTTGGCCTCCGCATCGGTGTTTAATTCATGGAAACCGAGCTGTTCTTCGTTATTTTGTTGCCGCCGCAAAGTTTGTTTTTTGTCTTTCGGCTCAAGCGGGGGGGGTTTGGAAACTATTAAATAATCAACATGGCGAATGCTCGGGTTTAGATTGCGGAGAGAGCTGATGACGAATTTATAATATTTCGTGGACAGCCAATCTTTGGCGAAATCATTGGGCACATTTACAGTAACGACGCCGTCGCAGTAGCCGCTTATGCTGGTGTCTCTGAACCATGTGGAAAAATTAGCTTTTGAAACATTCGGCTCTATCTCAAAAAGAGCGTCTTTCCATAATTTTTCAAAATTATCCGGCATAGTTATTCCATTATACTTAAAGATTTTTTTAATCAAACTCCGGCAAAAGAGCCAAAAACCGCCGTTAACTTAATATCCTGTGAACAATGTGTTAATATTGACGACAAGATGTTTCCCCGAAAAAACAGGATTGATAAAAAATTATTTCCGGAGTTTATAAAAAAAGCGAAAACTTTTTCCTCGGAAAATCTTAACTTGAAAGTCGCCTGCAATTGTCCGAAAGACAGAGCTTTCGCTTTTGTCGTCTCTTTGAAGGTGTCTAAAAAGGCGACAGAGCGGAATAAACTGAAAAGAAGAGCGAGAGCGATAACCTATCCCCTGCTTAAAGATATTCAGCCGGGGCTTTGCGCGGCCGTGTTTTTCAAACCCTCAATAATCGGCAAAAAATACGCCGCGATAAAAGACGAGATGACAAGCCTTTATAAAAAAGCGAAAATAATATAGAATAAGCGGTATGTCTTATTTATACAACTTAGTTTTCTTTGAGCCTTTATTAAACGGACTGGCCTTGCTGATAAAATATATTCCCCTTCACGACATGGGACTGGCCATTATTATTCTTACTGTGGCGGTGCGTTTTATAATTTTGCCTTTTACCCACAAATCAACCGTTACCCAGATAAAAATGAAGAAGCTGGAACCGGAGTTGAGGGAAATAAAAAACACCCACAAGAACGATTCGCAGACGCAGGCGAAAAAGACGATGGAACTTTACAAGAAGCACGGTATCAATCCCGTGGCCGGCATTTTAACTCTTTTCATCCAAATTCCCATCATTTTCGCTTTGTATAAAGTTTTTTTGGGCGGGACGGCTTTTGATCCGGCCCACCTCTATTCCTTCGTAATCGCTCCGGATTTTGTAGTCGTCAAATTTTTCGGCCTTATTGACCTGACTCAAAAAAGTTACATTATGCCCACTCTCGCCGCCTTGACCCAATTTTACCAGATGAAACTGGCCATACCGCCCATTAAAAAACAAGATATGGGCAACACCTTTAAAGATAATCTGGCCAGAAGCATGAATGTCCAGATGAGATATGTTATGCCGTTTTTCATCTTTTTTATCGGCTTAAAGCTTTCTTCCGGCATCGCCCTTTACTGGACGACGATGAATATTTTTGCTATAGTGCATGAAGCTATCGTGCGGAAAAAAGCCGGCAAAATATATGGAGAATCAAATCAAAACAATATCGGCCTTACTGGAGGAACTGCTTGAAAAAATGACCGTTGCCGGCCAAGTTGAATGCTCGGAAATGGACGGCGGACCGGTTTTCACCATTAAAACAAGAGAAGCCGGCATATTAATCGGAGAAGACGGAAAACACCTTGTCGCCCTAAGCCACATTGTCAAAAAGATGGCTGAAAATAAGCTCAAAAAAGACAACATGGAAGATATCCCTTTTCTTTTGGATGTCAACGATTACCAAATGAAAAGAATTGATGAATTGAGGAATATCGCCCGAATGAGCGCCCAAAGAGTCATATTTTTCAAAAAAGAACTGGAAATGGAGCCGATGTCGGCTTACGACAGAAGAATCATCCACTCCGTTTTGGGAAGTTATCCGGACATCAAAACGGAAAGCGTTGGAGACGGCTTTGACAGAAGGGTGGTGATAAAACCTATCAATTAACAAAACAAAACCGACTTCGTAAACCGGTTTACGAAGTCGGTTTTGTTAAGAAAAATTATGATTGAAATAAGACTTTTGCCCAATTCGGAAGTGGAAATAATCGGCGAAATATCGGCCGAGATTTTTATGTCCGGCTGGAGTAATGCCATTAAGGAGTTTTCCGAAAAGGTGGAAATGGACGGTTTCCGGAAAGGAAAAATTCCCGAAGACATCTTGATTAAAAATATCGGGAGGGGCGCCGTTTTAGAAAAAATGGCCGTTATCGCGCTGGAAAAAGAATATCCGAAAATAATAAGCGAACACAAAATCAGAGCTATTGGCCGGCCGGAAATAACCTTAACTAAACTAGCCGAACATAATCCTCTTGGATTTAAGGTGACAACTTCCGTTTTGCCGGAGATTACCCTTCCCGACTATAAAGGCATCGCCAAAAAAATAATGGCAAAAAAAGAAGAAGTTTCCGAAGAAAATAAAGCCCAAGAAAAAGAACGAATAAGAATGGAAATTTTGGAAAAAGCGGCGGAAGAAATCAAGCAAGATATGCCGAAATTTCTGGTGGAAGCGGAAAAAGACAAAATGGCCGAAGAAATGAAAAGAAATATCGCTCAAATGGGCTTGAAGTGGAACGACTATCTGAAACACATCAAAAAAACGGAAGAAGAATTAAAGAAAGATTGGGAAAAAGATGCCGTAAAAAGGGTAAAATACAGCCTAATTCTTGATCAAATGGCGGAACAAGAAAAAATAGAAATCCCCGCCGAGGAATTGGAAAAAGAGGCGGCGGCGATGATTGAATACCACAAAAACCTAGGCCAAGATTTGGACAAAGAAAGAGTGAAACATTACCTCTCCGGCATAATGCGAAATGAGAAATTATTTCAAATGCTGGAAAACCAAACGACATCCGATGTCGTTTGAGGTTGATGTCAAGGTTGACGTCAAAGGATGCATGGTGTACTATAAATAAATGTATTATAAATTTACTACTATTATAAACAAAGAAGGCAAATGGTATAACGCAAAATGCGCTGAATTAGGCGTTGTAAGCCAAGGAAAGACAATAGAAGAAGCGCAGAAAAACCTTATAGAAGCGACAGAGCTTTACTTGGAAAACGAGCCAAGTGTTAAAAAGCATATTCCAAAAACATCATCAATAATAACCACTTTTGAATTAGCCAATGCGTAAGCCGTTATCGGGCAAAAAAGTCATCAAGGTTTTATGCAAAGAGTTCGGTTTTTATTTTGAGTCTCAAAAAGGCAGTCACGTAAAACTAAAAAAAGCCCACTTGGGCGGTGAAGTAATAACCATTGTTCCACTTCACAAAGAACTAACAATTGGAACACTGAAAGGGGTTTTGGAATTGGCCGAAGTAAACGAATTGGTTTTTTGGGAAAAAGTTTAAATTTGACTCGGTTTGATTATTCCTTTATATTTTAACTATTATGTTAATACCCACAGTCATAGAAAAATCGCAATTTGGGGAAAGGGCGTATGATATTTACTCCCGCCTTTTGAAGGAAAGGATTATTTTTCTTTCCGGGCCGATAAGCGACGCCACAGCCAATACCGTCATCGCCCAACTGCTTTTCCTCCAACATGAAGATCCCAAAAAAGACATTTATTTGTACGTAAATTCGCCGGGCGGTTCGGTTACGGCCACTTTGGCGATGTATGACACTATCAAGCACATCAAGCCGGACGTTTCCACCACTTGCGTCGGCGTGGCCGCTTCGGGGGCCGCCGTCATATTGGCCGCCGGAACGCAGGGCAAAAGATTCGCCTTGCCCAACGCCGAAGTGATGATTCACCAGGTGATGGGCGGAGCGGAAGGCCAGGCCACGGAAATAGAGATAACAGCCAGACATATGATAAAAACCAAAGACCGGCTCAATAAAATTTTGTCCGACGCCACCGGCCAGCCGATAAAGAAAGTTGAAGCTGATTCCGACCGCGACTTCTATATGGACGCCGAAGAGGCCAAAAAATACGGAATGATAGACGCAGTGCTAAAAGAAAAAAGCAAATAAGCTGTTTTAAATTCTTCCTATCAAACTTTTGCCGGTCATTTCCGGCGGAGTTTCCAACCCCAACAATTCCAAAACTGTCGGGGCTATGTCGGAAAGAGTGCCGGTCGCCTCTTTATATTTTTGATCCACTTCTCCCCCGCTCAATTCTTTGTTTCTTTTGAAATCATTGCCTATCAAGAAAAAAGGAACAGGGTTGAGGGAATGTTTGGTTTTGTTTTCCCCAGAAAATTTATAAATTTTTTCTTCGGCGTTGCCGTGGTCGGAAGTGATAACGGTTGTCCCGCCCAGTTCTAAAACCTTGAAAGCGATTTTGCCTATGCATTCGTCTATTTTTTCTATGGCTTTGACTGTGGCTTCAAAGTTGCCGGTGTGCCCGACCATATCGGCATTGGCGAAATTAACGGCGATGAAGTGATATTTAGTGAGGTTTTCTAAAACATTTTCCGTTATTTTGTCCGCCGACATTTCCGGCGCCAGCTCATAATGCCCGCCGGACGGCGACGGTACCAAAATTCTATCTTCACCGTCAAAAGACGTTTCCGCGCCGCCGTTTAAGAAATAAGTGATGTGGGCGTATTTTTCCGTTTCGGCGATATGCAGTTGCTTCAAGCCGTTTTTAGAAATAATTTTAGCCAGCGGATTTTCAATTTCGGCGGACTTGAAGGCGGCCGGACAAGTTCCGCCGTCAGCGGAATAAAAGTTATCGGAAGGAAAGCACAACAGGCTTTTGTCGTATTCGGTCATAGTAACGAAAAATAAATTTTCCAGCTTTTTTCTGGGGAAAAACTGGAAGGGGTCGTCAACAAACGACCGTGTCAGTTGGCGGATGCTGTCCTCCCGGAAATTAAAGAAAATCACGCTGTCGCCGTCTCTGATTCTCCCCTCTCGGCTGGAAATGACGCCGGCCTCAATGGCATCGTCGCCCAAATCTTGGGCGTATCGGCTTTTTATGTATTCGGAAGCGGAATCAAAAGAGTTTCCTTTGCCTTCGGTAAAAAGTTCATAAGCTTTTCGGGTTTTTTCCCAGTCGCCGTTTCTGTCCATGGCGTATCCGCGGCCGATAATAGAAACGATTTTTATGTCGGGATAATTTTCCGTCAGATTTTTTTCCAACTCGGCGTAAAAATCACCCCCTTCTTTTTTGTAAGCGTCTTTGCCGTCGGTGAAAAGATGTATATAAGTCGGCAAGCTGTTTTGTTTGGCTAGATCAAGCAAGGCTTGCAAATGTTCAAAATAACTATGAACCGTGCCGGTGGAATACAGCCCCACAAAATGAAGCTGTCCACCGGTTTTCTTTATGCGGCCTATGGATTTTACGAAAGCTTCGTTTTGAAAGAACGAACCGTCTTTTATGGCGGAAGAAATTCTGGGCAGATAATTGTGGATTATTTTCCCGGCGCCGATGGTCAAATGACCCACCTCGCTGTTTCCCGGTTCGCCCCACGGCAAGCCGACGGCGATTCCCGAAGCCTGCAAAACAGTGAAAGGAAAATGTTTTTCCAGCTCGGCGAAATTTGGCTGTTTGGCGATTTCCCAAGTGGAAATTGATTTTTCTTCCGGCGCGCCGAAACCGTCTATTATGACAAGAACGACAGGGCGGTAATTTTTTTTCATTGCCCTATTTTACCACACATTTTAAAAAACCGAGCTGTGCCAAACGACATCGGATGTCGGTGTGCTACCGACATCCGATGTCGTTTGGATGTCAAACTGGACAAAATGAGCCGAATTTAGTAGTATAAAAATGTAATTTTATTGATTTAATTTTTTAGTCTTATGTTCAATTTCATTTCTTTGTTGGAACCGAGCATAGAACTTACCCAAATTTATGAACCTAACCAAAGTGTTTCTTTTGGCCGGTTTTTCCGGCTTGGGCGGGCTGGCAATCGGATATTTTTTCCATATGCTGCTCTCTCTGCAGAAAAAAAATTCCGCGGACTTAAAGACAAAACAGCTTCTTCTTGAGGCCAAAGACAAAGCCCAAGCCGTTACGGAAGAAGCCGCCAAAAAGGCCCAGACCATTCTGGACAGCGCCAAGCAGGAGGAAAAAAACTCCCTTACCCAGACGCGCAAATTGGAAGAAAGAATTTTGCAAAGGGAAGAAAGCCTGGAAAAGCAAAGGCTCGGCATAGATAAATCAAACGCGGAGATAAATGAAAGCATAGAAAAACTGAAAAAGAAAAAAGAAGAAATAGAAGGCATTGAACGGCAAAGACTGGCGGAATTGCAGAAAGTCGCCTCTATGACCGAAGAGGAAGCCAAGACCGATCTTCTGAAAGCGACGGAAAAGAAATATGAAGAAGACCTTCTCGGGCGCATAAAAAAATTGGAATCTTTGGGACGGGATGAGTTTGAAAAAAGAGCCCGCGACATACTGGTTACCGCCATTCAAAGGCTGGCCTCTTCCACCGCTTCGGAGGTTACCACCACGACCGTTCCCATCCCTTCGGACGACCTCAAGGGCAAAATTATAGGCAAAGAAGGGCGGAACATCAGAGCGCTGGAAAGGGCGGCCGGCGTGGAAATTATCGTGGACGATACGCCCGGGTCAATCGTTATATCCGGTTTTGATCCGGTCAGGAGGCAGACGGCCCGGGTCGCTCTGGAAAATCTTATCTCCGACGGACGAATCCAGCCGGCCAGAATTGAAGAGGTGGTGGAGAAAGCCAGAAGCGAAGTGGAAAAAACAATCAAACAAAAAGGAGAAATGGCCGCTTACGAAGCCGGCATAATTGATTTGGACCCGCGCCTGCTGGTTGTTTTAGGCCGGCTGTATTTCAGAACAAGCTACGGACAGAATGTCTTGCAGCACTCCATTGAAGCGGCTCATATCGCCGGAATGCTGGCTTCCGAATTGAAAGCGGATGTCAATGTGGCCAAAAAAGGCGCTCTTCTTCACGACATAGGCAAGGCGATGGACCACGATGTCCAAGGAACGCATGTGGAAATCGGGCGAAGAATTCTCCAAAAATTCAACATTGACGAGAAAATAATCAAGGCGATGCAGTCTCATCACGAAGAATATCCGTTTGAGACGACAGAGGCGGTTATCGTGCAGGTGGCCGACGCCATTTCCGGAGCCAGACCGGGGGCGAGAAGGGATTCTTTGGAAAATTATCTCAAACGCCTGGAAGACTTGGAAAATATCGCCAAATCGTTCGGGGGCATAGAAAAAACTTACGCCATTCAAGCTGGCCGAGAAATCAGAGTTTTCGTGATGCCGGAGAAAATATCCGACTTGGAAGCTAAAAAAATGGCCAGGGATATAGCCGATAGGATAGAAAAAGACCTTAAATACCCGGGAGAAATAAAAGTGAATGTGATAAGAGAAAGCCGGGTGATTGAATACGCCAGGTAATAGCTAGCGGTTGCTATTGCCTAAAATACGGCTTAATATATAATCAACAGTAATGGTAACAAGCTTGCTTGTCGGCAGGCAGGGTCGAATTTAAAAAATAAAATATCAAAAACATAATTTTATGAATAAAGCAGGAATAGCGGACGCTGTTCACGTTGTTGTCGGAGGCACAAAAACAACAGCCGAACAAGCGGTTGAAAAAGTTATAGAGGTTATAATCGGTTCTTTGAAGAAAGGAGAAGAGGTTTCTATCGCCGGACTGGGCATTTTTTCCGTCAAGGAAAGAGCGGCCAGACAAGCGCGAAATCCGAGAACGGGAGAAGCGATAAGCGTCCCGGCCATGAAGGTCCCGAAATTCAAGGCCAGCAAACACCTTAAAGATGCTGTTAGGTAGTTGGAAAATTAAGGCAAAAAAACAATCCCCCGACGGTACCGTCGGGGGATTGTTTTTTTGTTTGGAATAACAGTTATACTGAAACAGATGGATTTAAAATCTTTACATCAGCAATTTCTGGAACACCTTGAAGTGGAGAAAGGGCGGAGTCTGAAGACGATTGAAAATTATGACCGATATGTAAAGAGATTTTTAGAATTTGCCAAAGTCAGCTCCCCTTCCGGGATAGACGATGAATCGGTCAGAAAATACAGGCTTTTTCTTAATCGGGAAGAAAAAAGCAATGGCGAAAATTTGGACAGAAAAACGCAGAATTATTATCTGATCGCCCTGCGGGTGTTTCTGAAATATCTGGCCAAAAGAAACATCGCTTCCCTGCCGGCGGAAAAGATAGAATTGGCCAAAACCCCCCAAAGGGAGTTGGATTTGATAACGGAAGAAGAATTGCGGAGATTGCTGGATGCGCCACTTAGAGAAAGCGCTTGTTCGGCAAAGCGGAATTTTTCGCGCTTCACCCTTCCCCGAAGCGGGGTGGGCTCCGACGCGTCTCAAAATTCCGCTTTGCCGAACAGCTTGCGGTCGTTGCGCGACAAAGCCATTCTTGAGCTGCTTTTTTCCACCGGCTTGCGCGTTTCCGAGCTTTGCGCTCTGAAGAGAGATTCTTTTTTGGAGGCCAAAAACGGCGAAATTTCCATCAGGGGGAAAGGAGGCAAAATAAGGGTTGTTTTTATATCGGACACAGCTAAAGAAGCGTTAAAAAAGTATTTAGACAAAAGAGGTGATACCGAAGAAGCATTATTTTTTATCACTTCCCGTTCCGTGGAGCGGATGATCAAACAACGGGCCATAGAAGCCGGAATTTCCAAAAAAGTCACGCCTCACATCATTCGCCATTGTTTTGCCACCGATTTGTTGTCCAACGGCGCCGACATTCGCTCCGTCCAAGCCCTCCTCGGCCACTCCAACATCGCCACCACCCAAATCTACACCCATGTGACGGACAAACAGCTCCGCGATGTCCACAAAAATTTTCACGGCAAGGGGAGGAAATAAAAAAACGAGTCAAACAATTTTATCTCATTATTTTTTCCGAAATTTCCGGAATTTCTTTAATGAAAAAGTTTTTCACCTTTTTCCAGCCGATGTCAAAATTGATTTCTGGGTTGGGATCGCTTTCTGCGTCTTCAAAATAGACCAGACTTTTTAAAATATGGTGATAGTCGTGCGCCACTGACGGATATTGGATTTTAAGGCGCTTGATAATTTCTTCTAAGGGCTCTATGTTTTTAGCGCACCAATAAAGGTCAAAAAAGTCTCTCTTTCTCCCTCTTTGGGATATGGCGGTTATTTTCATAACAGCGATGTCTCTGGCTTGGAGCACTCTGATCGCTCCGTGCCACAACGGCTCTTGTTTGGGAATAAAAAAGGGATAAGCGATAAAACTCACCTTAGCTTTTAAAAGCTGACCGTAAATAGTATTTTTTCTATTAAAACTTAACACCCAGTCTTTATTATTTGAAAATTTTGCCAGCAGTTCCTCCATATCAAAATCTTTATTTTCCGTAAAAAAGTCCAAGTCAAGAGATTTGCGATTTCCCGCTTGAAGCGCTAACGCCGTCCCTCCGGCAAGATACCAACCCGATTCCTTAAGCCATTTTTCTTCAGACAAAAACATCAAAGCTTTCTTGGTTTGGCGAGGCAAAATTTCGTAATGCCAGTTTGCCCCGTAAGAAATCGATTTTTTCTTCGGATTTATTTTTTGAGAAGAAGATTCCATAGTGTTTTTGTTTCCGGCCGCAAACATCTTGACTTGCTAACAACTTTTCTTAATAGATTTTTGTCGTAATGATTTAACGCCCAGCGCGCCTCTTTATCGTTGCCAAAATCGGCAATGCGCTCAATGATATATTGGGCGTTTTTTTTCAGGTCTATTTTTTTTGGGTTCACATCCCAAAACAGCGTTGGTCTGAATTTAATTTTCATTGATTTATATTTAACATTATACCATAAATATCCACACGACAAAATCAATTACGGACTAAATCCAACATCGCCACCACCCAAGTTTATACCCACATTACGGACAAACAGCTCCGCGATGTCCACAAAAATTTTCACGGCAAAACAAGAAAATAAAAATGGGCTAAACAGTTTTTGTCTGTCTAGCCCTTGCCTTGTTATTAACTCCAAGCGTCATCTTCCTCTCTTTCTCCTTGACTCTTAGAGTTTCTAATATTTCCTCCACATGTCATGCAATAATCACTTTGATTGTTGCATGACGGGCAAACAAAATAACCAAATTCGTATTTTCGGTTACCTTGTTTGGTTCCATCACAATCTACGCAGTGGTCGCTAAGGTTAGTGCATGTCGTGCAAATTTTTTGTTTAAACATTTTCTACCCCCCCAATAAAATTTTCACATGTTAAGATGCTCTACACAATAGGATACACGATTTGTCCATTTTGTCAAGCATTTTTGGGAAAATTTATTTAAGCACCTTTAAAACAAATAAATCGGATATTCGCCGGCCGTTGCCGTTTCAGTTTTGCTTGCATTCCAATAATTGAATAAAATTTTAGCTTCGGGGTAGTTTTTTTTGAATGTTTCAGGGATTTTACGCGCGGCTCCTCTTAACGAAGTTTTTGATTCTATCGCGGAGATTTTTCCGTTGCCAAGCGACAAGATAAAATCCACCTCATTTTTCTTTTTATCGCGCCAAAAATTAAAATCAATTCCCTGCTTGATAAATTGCGTAACCAATCCGTTTTCCAGCAGTGAGCCTTTGTCTATTCTGTCGCCAAGTCCTCTGAAATCATTGATTACGGTATTTCTTATGCCGGTATCAATAAAATATACTTTGGGATTTTTTACAATCTCCGTTCTTTTATTTTTAAAAAAGGGCCTTACCAATTTGCAAATGTATGTTTTTTCCAGAAAATTAAGATATTTCTTGACGGAAGAATAAGAATAACCGGTCAGATTTGACAGCTCATTGTATTCTATTAAATTTCCTGTTTGCAGAGCCAATCCTTTTATAAATACCCCGAGTTTATAATCATCAATGAGCCCCAGTATGTCCCTCACTTCTCTTAAAAAGTATGTATTGTAAATATTTTTAAGGAGCTCTTTCTTTGTTTCAATGTTTTCTTCAATCGCGACCCGCGGGTACCCGCCGAATGTAAGGTATTCTTCATAATACTTAAGTAGTTTTTCGCGCGCGGGAGCGCTAATTTTCAACGGTTTTTCTTCGCTTAAACTGAATTTATTTCTGTATTCATCGTAGATTTTAAGATAAGCGATGTCTTTGTATGACAAAAATTCTCTGAAATCAAACGGGTAAAGGTTAACGACTAAAACCCTGCCCACCAAATATTTTATGGCATGGATTGTCAAATCGGCGACCGAAGAGCCTGAAATTATTATTTTTATTTTTTGCGTGTCAAAAATATACTTGAGTATTTTCCCCCCGTGCTTGGCATATTGGAATTCGTCAATAAATAAATATTTTCTGCCTTTAACATAAGCCGCGATAAAATCATCAGGGCTCTTCTCAAATAATCCCAAGATGTTTTGGTCATCAAAGGAAACAGATACGGCATCCGCCAGAGAACTCATTATCTGCTTTAGCATTGTTGTTTTGCCGCATTGTCTTGGCCCAACCACGGCGATAATTTCAGGCGTTCCCAAATACTTTATGATTTTGTCTTCCAAATTTCGCTTGATATACATAGGTTTTTTGTCTTTGGCGCTAAAATTAACTTATGTGTGAATTATAGCACTGCATAAATATAAAGCAAGTATCCGTATCGCCACCACCCAAATTTATACCCACATTACGGACAAACAGCTCCGCGATGTCCACAAAAATTTTCACGGAAAAGGGAGGAAATAAAAAAAAGCCAAGACAGTTTTTAAACCGCTTGGCTTACCCTTGCCATTACTCACAACAAAGGTTCACAACGAAAGTGTTTAACAATAGTTTTTTCAGTTTTTCCTCCTTCAAACTCATCTATACTTCGCTTAAAATAATAAACGACAGACAGACGGTCCCAACCTTTATGTTTCTTATTTTTTTACTGTCACAATAGGCTTTAAATTGCCCATGTTGACAGTTAAATAAAACATAATAAGAATCTTTCCCGATAGACGCCGATTTGCCAATTATTAAAACCCTCCCAGAGGCTCTTTCCATTCCTGTTACAATCACTGTTTCTCTTGAGCAGTTTTTGCTTCTATAACATGAGGTTGTCGGCAAAAAGATTAAAATTAAAAATACCGACATAAAAACCTTTGTTGACATGGCATCCTCCTCAAAAAATTTTCAGATTCCAAAATAAAATATTCGCCTGTTAAATTGCTCTATATATTAGAATACACGATTTGTCTATTTTGTCAAGCATTTTGGGAAAATTTATTTAAGATGTTAAACTTGCTTATATATATGACCGCTGAAACAACGCTTAATCCCCAAATTGAAGAAGGCTGGAAAAAGGCCTTGATGGAAGAGTTTGGCGCGGAAAATATGAAGGAACTGAAGGGAAAACTCGTGGAAGAAATGAATAGCGGTATGGTTATTTATCCGCCAGCCAAGCAAATTTTCCAAGCTTTCAATCTCACGCCGTTTGACAAAGTCAAAGTTGTCATCCTGGGCCAAGATCCGTATCACGGCAAAGGGCAAGCGCACGGACTTTCTTTTTCCGTGCCAGACGGAGTCAATCCCCCACCGTCTCTGGTAAACATATTTAAAGAAATAGAAAGCGACTTGGCGGTTAAACCGCCAAAAACAAAAAACGGCAATTTGGAAAGCTGGGCGAAACAAGGCGTGTTATTACTCAACGCCATTCTGACTGTGCGCGCCAGCCAGCCCGCTTCTCACCGTAATCTCGGCTGGGAAAAGCTGACCAACGCCGCCATCAAAGCCCTTTCCGACAAAAGAGAACACATCGTTTTTCTTCTCTGGGGCAAATTCGCCCAAGAAAAAGAAAGTCTGATAGACGCGAGCAAACATCTTATCCTCAAAGCCCCTCACCCCTCCCCCTACTCCGCCAATTCCGGCTTCTTCGGTTGCAGGCATTTTTCCAAAACCAACGACTATCTTCTCAAAAACAACCAAACGCCGATTGAGTGGTGTGAATAGCAGTCAACATGGCATGTTGACTGCGGATTGTTGACACAGGTGCTACACTTTTGATACACTGTTGTTATGACTACGACAAAAAAAAGAGTGAACATAAGCCTTTCGGCGCCATTGGAAAGTATTCTTGCCAAGCTGGCAAAAAGAGATCAAGTCCCGCAAGCCACAAAGGCGGCGGAGCTTATTCGCATTGGAGTTGAAATTGAAGAAGATGAATATTTTGATACTATCGCGTCAGAAAGAGACACTGGAAAAGTTAAATTTGTTTCTCATAAAAAAGCATGGGCGTAAATTTTGATATTATTTACCATCTGGATGTCGCGGAAACAGATATTCCCAAATTATCCCCTTTTGACAAAGATAAAATCAGAAAAGCCATTGAAGAAAAATTAACTGCTTATCCGGAATCGTTTGGCAAGCCTCTTAGACGCTCGCTGAAAGGATACAGAAAATTAAGAGTCGGCGATCATCGTATAATTTATCGCATTGAAGGTAAAAAGATTAAAATATTCTGCATTGGACACAGGTCAATCGTTTATGAAAAAGCGAACAAACGCCTTTAAACCGGCCAAACGGCGATAGAGTGGTTAAAATTTAATAATTTTTTTGGTTTTAATAACAAAAAAGGTGATTAGAGCAAACTAATCACCTTTTAAAAAACAAATATCTTCACTATTTAAAATTTGTATTCAAAACCTCCGGAACTTGGTTTTGTGAATATGTCATAATTTCCTTTGATAAAAAACTTATAACACTTATCCTGCTCCGTTCTTTTTCTTTTTATTAACGCCCGCTTACTTACATAAGCGGTGCGAAGATAGTATGTTATTGAAAACATTTCCTTAACTACCAAAAAACCATTTTCTCCTAATTCCAATGTTCCAGTTATCTCCGGCATTCCACAAGAACCACCTAAGCTAGTATAAA
>Ga0209211_10005895_pt1 | contig 18045 bp, 22 predicted proteins | sample RifGroA2_FD_183992 | JGI IMG/M metagenome (GOLD analysis project Ga0209211, IMG submission 183992) | Groundwater microbial communities from Rifle, Colorado, USA - Groundwater A2 (SPAdes) (version 2) | ecosystem: Environmental > Aquatic > Deep subsurface > Groundwater | place: Rifle, Colorado... | reverse complement strand
TTGGATATAATGGTTCTGAAGAAACAATAACAGAAAAACTACAGGCTAATCCGGAGAATATCGCTTAATTCTCTTGACGTATTCTCGTTGCTGGAGTGTTGGATCCCTTTCATGCCAACAGAGTTTGCCCCGGCAACATTTTTCACTTTATCATCAAGAAAAATACATTCTTGAACGTCAACTCCTAACCACTTGGCAGCCATGAGGTATATGTGTCTTTCAGGTTTCACTGTATGAATCCATTTATTGCAGGAGAATACATAAGCATCAAAAATATCATAGCCCGATTTTCTTAAATCTTCGTCAAAGAACATTTTTGCCGAAATTTCAGCGTTGCTTACGACTGCAATTTTCATTCCATGCTGTTTTAGGAGCCGGGCTTTTTCGAGCATAACATCATTTCTTTTGTAAATGGCTTCAAGGGATTTTCTGAAACCTGGCTCTTTTGGCGCAGGAACTCCAAGCTCTCCTGCCATTAATTGCTCCCACTCACTTTCCGGCATCCCAAGATAAAACTTTTTCTCGTGCTTGCGTTTAGCTGCTTCATACTTCTGGATAGGGACTCCGAAATGCCCTGCATGCTGAAGCTCTAGCCCTGTAATGCTGCCTAAGACCCCTCCCCAGTCAAAAAGAACTGCTTTATAGACCATATTGCAAGTTCTTTGTAATTACTTTTAAATCTTTCTTTTTTTAATACTGACAAGTAGTAACTATAATGTTTTAAATGGGAACTTATTTCAGTAATATCTTGGCCTGCTTGTTCAGTTCCATAAATTCCTTCTTTCTAATCTTCTTTCTTTTCCAGGACTCTATTCTGATATTGTCATTCTTATGTCTGGAGATGATGTGAAAATGTATATGGTTTATTTTTTGGCCTGCAGAAATGCCTTCATTCATTAGGACATTGCATCCTGACTCTTTCGTCCTTATTTTCTTGACAATTGATTTTAGTTGTTTCATGAGGCCATTGAAAATTTTTTCTGGGATTCCCTCCAGATAAGAAAAATGCCTTTTTGGAAGCAACAAAATGTGGAAACCTTTTTCAGGTATATCTTCTGAAAGAAAACATATTGTGCTTTTTGTCTTGTTTAGAATAAGAAACGGATATCCGTTAAGGTGTATTTTTCTTTTTCCACTTATGAATTCACAGAATATACATTTCATTTTATACAAAATAACTTTTTAAAAACTCTTCTTCCATAAAGTGCAGCTTTCCAGGAACAACCAGGCAATGAACTGGCTTTCCGAAATCCTGCTTCAATAAGTCCTTTGCGGTCCCTGCTTTTATCATTTGAGTTTCAGAGCCAATTCTTGCACAGCCTATGGATAAAGTTTTTTCTGAAAAAATTTTCTCATTTTTCTTTATTTCAACCTTGAGCAAATATCTTATCGTATCATTTACGCTCATGAATTTCTCTTCTTCTGGATTCAGGTCAAGCAAAAACAGGGTGTGCATTCCCAGGCTTAAATTATCTTTGAGGGCATTGTAAGGAGCCTCAACATTTTCATTGTCCATTGGAATGCTTGTCGTTTTTCCAAATTTGTAAACCTGCAGTCCAGTAACTCCAACAGCGCTTATAATTGAAGAATTGTGAAATATGCGGCATTTTATCCCTTCTTTTTTTGCCCTCATCATCAAGTCGATATGGGTAGTTGCAACCAATGGGTCCCCTATCACAAGGAAAGCAACATTTTTTGTTCTAGAGTTCCTAATAATCTCATTGTCATCATTTTCCGTCATTTTACGGTCTGCAGGTGTTATTTTCTTGCCGTAAAGCTTTTCCAGCTCTTCCTTCTTGCACTGCAAAATAGAAGTATAGTTTTCCAGATAGACAGAATCACATTTCTTTATGGCTTCAAGTCCGTTTAATGTGATGTCTTTTTCGTTTCCAAGCCCTAAACCGATGAAGTTGAGTGACATATATAGACGATATGCTGGAATTAATTTAAATATTGCTGTTGATGTTATGCAGAATTCACTCGAAATTCAAAAACCAAACCCCTAACAAATATGTTTGAATATATATTTTAAAAGCAAGAAATCTTTATAAATCACTTTGAACATTATAAGTTAAATAAAAAGAAACATATTTTGAGTTTTTTTGGCGAAAAACTCAAACTCAAGCGCTTTTTTGGCGAAAAGCAGCTTTATTTGAACTTATTTTGGCTTAAATCAGTTTTTTCTACGAAAAAAACTATAAAACGCGGTTGAATAAGCTTATTGGCATAAACTAATTCTAAAGGTAGTCAATAATTCGGCAATATAAAGATTTCGTAATTTGGAAATCTATATTTCAGAATATATGACACAAAGACAGGGTAGAGGGGATTAACATGGAATTTGAAGGGGTAAGAACAGAGATACAAAACGATGCAGATATACAAGTAGGACACGCAAACATCAAAGTAATCGGTTGCGGCGGTGCAGGCAACAATATGGTGGGATGGCTCTACCAAAAAGGGTTGAAAGGTGCAGAAATCATTGCGTGCAACACAGACAAGCAGCATTTGCAGATTATTGACGCTGACAAAAAATTCTTGATTGGAAAAGGCATAACAAGAGGGCTCGGCTGCGGAGGCTTTCCTGAAAAGGGATCAGAAGCGGCAAAGGAATCAATAGCTGATTTGAAGGATTCTCTTAAAGGCGCAGACATGGTGTTTGTATGCGCAGGAATGGGCGGAGGAACAGGCACAGGAAGCTCGCCAATTATTGCAGGAATTGCAAGAGACAACGGATGCATTGTAATTGGAACAGTTACAATGCCGTTCAAGATTGAAAGAGCACGGGTTGATAAGGCCGAATTTGGCCTGCAGCAATTAAGGCAGGTTTGCGACACAGTGATAGTTATTGACAACAACAGGCTGGTGCAGATTGCAGGCAATCTTCCAATACAGCAGGCCTTTGCAGTTGCAAACGAGCTCGTTGCAACAATGATAAAAGGAATTGTTGAAACAATATCAGTCCCAAGCCTTGTGAACCTTGACTACGCTGACGTAAAGGCAATAATGCAGAATGGCGGAGTTGCTGTGATAGGAGTTGGCTCATCTGACACAAACAGCAGGGTGGAGGAAGCAGCGAAAGGGGCTTTGGCCAACCCATTGCTTGATGTTGACTACCACGGCGCAACAGGCGCTTTAATTCATATCGTTGGCGGCCCTGACATGACACTTGATGATATTAATAGAATCGGTGAATTAGTCACAGAAAAGCTTGATGAAGACGCAAATGTAATCTGGGGCGCAAGAGTTAATGAAGATATGAAAGGAAGATTGACAGTGATGACAATCATCACAGGAGTCAAAAGCCCCTGGGTTTTAGGCAAAACCGATTACAGGAAACCGTCAAAGGAAGCTGTTGAGGTCCATAATGAACTGGGAATTGAACTAGTTCAATAGGCAAATCACGATCACCCTTTAGTCTTTGTGGTGAGATTGTTTCTTTGCCTTCGTTTTGAAAACCACCCCCAACGTTTTTCGTACGAGGGCAAGCGGTGGCCTGGCAACGGGCCACATTTTTTCTTTTTTTCTTCCAAATGAGAAGATTTTAAAAAACAACAATTATCGCTCAGCTTATGGTTGACTTCCAGAAGCTAAAAGAGGAACAGTCAAAGCTCGCGAAAAAGGCCATAACAAAGGATGATTTTGAGAAACTCGAGACAATAGGCGGAGTTGACCAGGCTTATCACGGAGAAAAGGTAATTTCTGCAATTGTTATTTGTGACTACAAAACAAATGAAATAAAAGAAAAAGTATATGCAATAGCTGATGCAAAAATCCCTTATGTTCCAGGATTTTTGTCTTACAGGGAAGGGCCGGCAATTGGGGCAGCGTATTCAAAGCTGGAAAACAAGCCAGATATTCTGATTTTTGACGGCAACGGAATTCTGCATCCTTTGAGATGTGGGATTGCAACCCACATGGGGGTTTTATTAAACCAACCGTCAATAGGGGTTGCCAAAGAGCTGCTTCTTGGAGAGCAAAAAAACGGAAAAATCATTGTTGAAAAGGAAACAAGAGCTGTAGAACTCATAACAAGGGAGAAATCAAAGCCGGTTTACATAAGTCCCGGGCATAAAGTAAGCCTGAAAACAAGCGTCGAGATTGTCAAGAAACTGCTGGTTTTTCCCCATAAATTGCCAGAGCCGCTGCATTTGGCCCACAAATATGCGAATGAAATCAGGGCAAAGATACTTTCCGGGGAAATTAAGATTTAAGAGGTAGCTGTCTCATTGTATTTTGAATAGCAGACTTTGAAACATAAATCCAGATTTTCTGAACCCGTACCACTTAACTCACATTTTCTAACACAGTCAACACAAGATTTCTCAAATTCCACTTCAAAGCCGCACCTGTAACTCTGTACTCCGCATCCCTTCAAGCAGCCATATTCGGATTTAAATTCACAAGTAGTCGAAACGCTTTCAGATGGCATTATTTTTCTTGCCTGGCAAATTTCTCCAGAACATCCTGTTTTTTCACACTGAAAATCAAAAACTCCTCTGTTAAAGAACGGCATGACAACAAAAATCACACCGAGAATTGCAAGAATTATGACAATTAGCTTTATCATCATATCCCATAAACTTTAATCTTATAAAAACATTTGCTTTAGATAACACAAACTCCCAAAGAAAAGCTTTATAAATCGCTCTGGATTCCTTCTCGTGTTAAAATGTTCTATAAGACAGAATTAAGGGACCATATTAGGGTGCCTCCTAACCTCTTCAACATGCCGCTTGAAGATGCAGTCGTGAAAAGGCTGAAAACAAAGTACAGCGGTTTCATTTCAAAAGACATAGGAATAGTTGTCGATGTTTCCGGAATGAAAACAATAGGAGAAGGGACAATAATTCCCGGAGATGGCGCTGCTTATTATGATGTCACATTCGAATTACTGACTTTCAAGCCTGAACTGCAGGAAGTCGTGATGGGCAAGATAAAGGACATAGCAGAATTCGGGGCATTCATCAACATCGGCCCTATAGACGGCATGATCCATATTTCGCAGACAATGGATGATTTTGTCAGCTTTTCAAAGGACAAGACTCTGGCGGGAAAAGAATCCAAGCGTGTGCTTAAAACAGGCGACCTGTGCAAATCAAGGATAATCGCGGTTTCATTCAAAGATGTCTTGAATCCAAAACTTGGCCTCACAATGAGGCAACAAGGATTAGGAAGAACTGACTGGCTAAAAGAAGAAACAGAAAAGAAAGAAGTCAAGGAAGAAAAAAAGGAATCAAAGGATAAGAAGGATAAAAAATGAAAAACAAAGTATGCAAGAAATGCAAGGTTTTCGTTGAAGGCTCTGAATGCCCTCTTTGCAAAGGAAACCAGTTCTCAACAAGCTGGCAGGGAAGATTATTTGTTGTTGACCCTGACAAATCAACGATAGCGCAGAAGATAGGGCTAAAGGCAAAAGGAGAATACGCAATCAAAGTGAGATAAAATGAACCTGACAATAAATCAAAAAAACGAAGAGCCATTGCTTTCAAGGACAAAGGTTGAGGCAACTATCACATTTGAGAAGGCCACTCCTTCATACACAGAAATAACAGGCTCATTGGCTTCTCAATTAAAAACAGATGAAAAACACATAGTGATAAGGCACGTTTACACTTCATTTGGCAACAAGCAGGCAAAAGTGCACGCTTATGCCTATGAAGATGAGACAAAGAAGCAGTTTGCCGAGCCAAAAGTCAAGGTAAAGAAAGGCAAGAAAGGAGCAGCACCTAAGTAAAATGGCAGCTTCAAAACCAGCAGCAAAGGGCAAGAAAAAAGGCCGTTGGAATTTGTATGAGAAGAAAGGCGACAAGCTTGAAAGGAAAAACAAATCCTGCCCAAAATGCGGCGCTGGAACTTTCATGGCAAAGCACCAAAACAGGTCATATTGTGGTGCTTGCAAGTATACTGAATTCTCGAGTAAGTAAGATTTTCCATTAAAAATAATTGAATTTTTAATTACGTCGCATTTGGCAATGATCATAGTTACGCTCGCCCCCAATGTCGCAGGGGCTCGCAGCTATCACTCAGGTCAACCGCCTAGCTCGGTGGCAATTCAGACCTCGCCTTAGATTCCTGCACTTGCTCTCTTGACTAGATTGTGCAATATGACACTATATAATTTAATACAGAAAAAACAGCGCTGGCGGGTTCCCTTTGAAGCGAAGCATTTTGAAGGGAGCCCTGATTTTTTATTTTCAAAAGCCTCTTAGGCTAATTTGTCCTTTCGGAGAGAAAGCCATCTTTCACATTGCAGGTTTCCCCAACATTTATAAACATTGAAATTTTCAAAATTGATAGGGGGTGTTAGAATGAAAATAATAAAATCTTTAATCTTAGTTTTTGCAATCAGCTTGGTATTGCTGGCAAGCTGCAAGAATAATGCAAATCAGCAGACAACACAAGAACCAAATCCTCAGCCAGAGGCTCAAGTTGCACCGCAACCTGAAGCAAAGCCGGAAGTGAAAGATAACGCCCTAACTTCTGAATTAAAGAACTTGTTTTCCAAGAAAGCAAGTATTGAATGGCAGATAACTTATGACGTGAAGACTAAAGCAGCAGGCACAGAGCAGAAGATGACCATGATACAATACATGAAAGGGCCGACAAAGGTAAGGTCAGATGTCACAGTTCAGGGCATTGAATCAAGAAGCTACTTTGTTGACAATGTCATGACATCATGCAGCAAAATGCAGAACAAATGGAGCTGCTTCAAGATAGAAGCCAAGAAAGATGATGCAGCTGACATGGAAAAGAACTTCCAGTCAAATCCAGGCCAGTACACTGTGACTGCAGACGGCACAAAATCCGTTGCCGGACTGACAGCCAAATGCTACAAAATAGTTGACAGCAAAAACAGCGCTCAAACCAGGGAATGCTTCTCTGACGACGGCATGCCGCTGTATATCTACTATGAAGGATCTGGAATGACAAGCGAGATGACAGCTTTAACGTATGCCAAGGCAGTAAGCGCCAGTGTGTTTACTCCGCCAGTGGAAGCAAAGGAAATGTCAGTTCCGACTACAGCAGGCGCAGCTCAAGGAGATGCATGCGCAGCCTGCGACTATTTGTCCGGGGACATGAAGGATCAATGCTTGGCAAACTGCTGAGCTTATTTTTTTATTTCTTCTTTTCCCCATTCAACTCTGTTCCATGCCCTTTCGTGCACGTAATAGAGGAGCGTGCTTGCCAGATTTGAAGCAAGGGCAATGCCAAGAGAAAGGGATACATTTCTAGTGAAAAAATAGACAACGAAAATGTCTGTTGTTACTGCAACAACTCGAAAAGTCATTGCTTTTGCAAAAGACCTTTTTCTTTTTGACCTGTAGATAAAATTACACCTCAAATCCATATTTGCCGTACATTGAGGAAAATACAAAAGGGCCGAGAAAATAAAGCTCAAGCTTGCCGTCCCTTGTTTTTATTCCTTTGACCATTTCCTGCTCATTCTGGCTTCCGACTGGCGCGACAATCATGCCTCCAACCTTAAGCTGCTCAACAAGTCTTTTCGGAAATTCCTTGCAGGCTGCTGTTATTATTATTTTATCAAAAGGGGCTTCATTCTGCATTCCCTGTGAGCCATCCTCTTCAAAGACAAATGCATTTTCAATGCGCGCCCTTCTCAGGTTTTCTTTTGCAAACTGCACAAGCTCAGGAAGAACTTCTGTTGAAATTACTTTTCCGGGGCTTATTATCTTTGCTATTATCGCCGTCTGGAACCCTGAACCAGTGCCAACCTCAAATACTTTGTCGCCTTTTCTCAGTTCGAGCGCAGAAGTCATGATCATAACTGTAGTTGGCTGCGAGATTGTCTTTCCCCTTATCAAAGGCAGAGGGGTATCCTGGTAAGCGAAATCCCTTGTTTTGTCTGGAATGAAATCTTCTCTTCTTATAGTGCGGAAAGCTTCAAGCTCTGCCTTTCTGAAATGAAATTTCTCCTTCCAAAAATCCAATAAGTCTTGTTTTTCAATCATAGGATAAAAATGATTCCGAAATAGATAAATGTTTCTAAAAAGACACTTAAAAATTTGGATGAAAACAAATATAAAAGAAAAAATTATTTCAAAGTAATGGTTCAAATTCAACCAAATCAGAAGTATTCAATAAGTTTTTATAGATACTTGCTCGGTTAATTAATTTAAATGGAAAAAAAATATTTTTTTGTAACACTCTTAACTTGTATAATCCTGATTAGTGGGTGTATCAAACAACAGAATAAGGCACCTGAAAAAGTTCAAGAACGGAAATTTACTCTTCAATTGAATGAAACAGCTACATTCTCAAATGGTTATGGGGTAAGATTTGCAGGTTTACCATTTGCTGGATGCCCAAGCGGATTGCCAAAAGAAGCTAATACTGAAGTTTCCGGGGTTGAGTTTACTTTACTAGATAAAAAAGGTTTAATTGTTAAGGATGAATTAGGGAATGATATTAAAATTGTTATTTGTAAAGGAGAAAGTAGAAAAATAACAGAACTTGGGAATATTGAACTAAATGTCCTAAATTTTAATTACGCAGAATATCCATCAGGAGAACCAGAAATAGCACCAGTAGTGGAATTCAATATAAAACCAACTATTGCTCCAGAACACTATCCTTCGGTTGAACCGCAGGAATTATGCAAAAAGGGTAACGGTATTTGGAGGGAATTTCCAAATAGTGGGGAATACTGCCATGATGAATGTAATAATCCAGAGAATCTAATATGTAATAAATTTATGTCTATGGGTTGTGATTGCGGAATTAAGAAATGTTGGAATGGAAATTCTTGTGTTTCAGAATAAAGCTTGGAGATATTTCAAAATGTGCCCTAATTTCCTCTCCTTGCGCCAAATCTTCCGTGCTGCCTTGGATATCTCTGCTGGCCATGATGGCCCATCGGCCTTCTTTCTCCTACAAAGAAAGGAATCCTCTTGAAATCGGGCAGTGCCAGTTTCTCAACAGGCAATGATCTGTCCTCAAGCACATTGTTGAAGTTCTCATGGTCAGGCTCTGCAATGAGGGAGATGACTTTGCCTTCTGAACCTGCTCTAGCAGTCCTTCCAATCCTGTGTATGTATTCCTTTGAATTCTTTGGAGAATCATAGTTGATAATCTGAACCACGTTCTTGATATCCAATCCTCTTGCAGCAACATCACTTGCAACAAGCACATCAACTTTATTTCCGTGGAAAAGGTCAATGGCCCTCTTTCTCCTGTTCTGGCTTAAACCTCCATGGATTGCAATTGCATTGACTCCTTGCTTGTAAAGGTTTTTTGCAATTACATCAACCCTGTTTCTTGTAGCGCAGAAAACAATGCTTAATCCGCTTCCCTTTTCCTGTAGCAGATGCGACAGCAATGAAAATTTATCTTTGTTGCTCACTGAATAATAAAATTGCGTCAATTTTTCCTCGTCAACATAAGACTGCGCCTTGATCCTGACAGGATTCTTCATGTAATTGGCAACTATCTCGTGGACCTGTGTCGAAATCGTTGCGCTGAAAAGCAGTGTTTGCCTGTTCTGGGCCACATAAGAGATTATTTCCTTAACATCGTCAATAAATCCCATCTCAAACATCTTGTCTGCTTCATCCAAGACAAGTATTTTTACTCTTGTCAGGTTTATCGTGTGCCTTCCGATATGGTCCAAAATCCTTCCTGGAGTTCCAACAACAATCTCCGCCTGCGGAAGCCTGTCCATTTGAGGCCCGATTGCAACTCCGCCATAGATTGATAAGATATTAGTTCTCTTATGCTTTGCAAATTTCCTCATTTCCTGTGTAACTTGCTCGCAAAGTTCCCTTGTTGGGACAAGAATCAAGGATTGTATGCCTTTTCTTGGCTCAATCTTTTCCAGAATTGGAAATCCAAAAGCTGCTGTCTTTCCGGATCCTGTGTAAGATTGCCCGATGACATCCTTTCCTTCCTGAATCAAAGGTATTGTCTTTAGCTGTATTTCTGTCCATTCGCTGTAGCCAAGCTCAGTAAACGCCTTAAGAAGCTCCGGCTGTAATTTTATTTCATCCATTTCCTTGACGATAGCAGGGCTATTTAAATAGCTTTCTTAATTTTTGCAGCAATATTTAAATACTGGTATTACTTTATTACTTTAGATTGAAAATGACAACAAAAACCATAAAGGATGTGGATGAAAAGGCGTGGCTTGAGTTTAAGAGCATCGCAGCGAAAAAAAAAGCAAAAATGGGCAAAATATTTGAAGAAATGGTGGATCATTATAAAGACAAAAATGAAAATTTCTGGGACAATATACTAAAAGGGCCTGCTTTGTTAAGTGAAAAAGAAGCTGCCGCGATGCTTAAGAGCGTCAAAAAAATAAGAGAAGAATACGGATTCAGGAATTTACAATGAATCTCTTGCTGGATGCTTCTGTGCTCATTGCAATACAGAAAAGAGAGAATAAGACGATATCAAAGTTGGATGAGTTAAAGAAAATTTATCCGCAAATCGCCTGCGTTTCATTCATCAACTATTTTGAATTTTACTATGGTTTGGTTGAAAACAGCACAAAAAACAGGGAAAATCTGATACAATTCCTGAATCAGTTCGTTTTTCTGAAAGGCTCGATTGAAACCGCCCAAATTCTGGCGCAGCTGAAAAAAAAATATGACAAAAAAGGTGTAGTGATTGGGCTTGCTGATTTAATAACAGCCAGCCATGCAAAAGAGCATAACCTCATCCTAATAACAAAAGACAAGGTTTTTGAAAAAATTGACGATATAAATAAAATTCTAATTGATTGATTTTTGCTTCAATTTTATGAGCATAAAAATCCCGACAAGAAACAACGGCAGGCTCAACAGCTGCCCCATTGAAAGGCTTCCAAACAAAAATCCTATCTGCTCATCCGGCTGCCTGAAAAATTCGATGAAAAACCGCAAGAATCCGTACATTGTGACAAAAGTCCAGAACATGAATCCTCTTGGAAGTTTTTTATCTTTTATCGTCCATAAAGCTGCAAAGATGAGCAGGTTTTTTATGGATTCGTAAATCTGCGAAGGATGCCTGCATCCAGAAGGAAGGCCGTCAACATACTGGTTTTTGGAATAGTCAATGCACCACGAAACATCTGTTATCCTTCCATAAAGCTCTGCGTTTGTAAAATTCCCAATCCTTCCCAAAGCGAGTGCCAATGCTGCCGGAACCGCGATAAGGTCGGCAAGCTCATAAAAATGAATTTTCTTCTTCCTTGAAAAAAGAAAAACTGCAATAGTTGCGCCCAATAAGCCGCCGTGAAAGCTTAAGCCGCCATGCCAGACTGCAAAAATTTCCAGCGGCTTTTGCACGTAGAATGCGGCATTGTAGAATATGACATAAATTATCCTTGCGCCGAGGATAATTCCCGCCATAAGATAGATTATCAGGTCAGAAACATCATCCTTTGTAAGCCTTATTTCCTTTCTTTTTGCAAGATGGTATATCATGAAATACGCAATGATGAATCCAATTGCCCAGAACAGCCCGTAATACCTTACCTGGAACGGGCCAAATTCCAGAATAACGGGATTAATGTTTTGGTAAATCATTTTCTTTTGAAAACATGTAAACTACAATCTGGTTTTTCAGCAGGAAAAAGTAAAGCAAAATCACTGAAAAAACAAAGGCAATTTTCTGGAAATAGCTGTAAGCTGTAAGATAAGCAAAGTAATTCTTAGCTGTTGATATCTGTATAACATATCCAATCAGATACAGTAAGATTGTGTATAGGATGACTGCAATGAGCATTACGAAGACAGTTTCCTTGTAAATTCTTAAATTAGTGAAAGTGATTTTGAAGGATTTTGAAATGGAATTCTTGACTCCATTGCCCTGGTAAAACAATGAATGGGAAATTCCCAGAAGAACATAAGAAAATGCCAGCATCGGGATTCCAATTATGAAAAGTATTATCACCTTGTAGGAGGCTTTTGAGCTGAAGAGCAGGAAATTGATAAGGATATATTCTGATGAGAAAATTCCGAGCAGCAGAAGGTTTAAAGTGTAAAATTTGCCTAACCGACTGTAACTTTTATCTGTTTTTCCGAAAAAACTGCCTATTGTTCTTAGAATGCTAAACTTGAAAAAGGAATAGATGAAGAGGACAAGAAGAATGTACAAAAGTGTAAGTCCGATGTAAACAAATAAGGCAGTGATGTTTTGAGGCAGATATAAGCTTCCTGCAAAAACAGAGCTGAATTGGAATAAGATGAATCCCAAAACAATCATGAGGAAGTCAAAGAGTATCATCAAGCCTAAGAGGGATGGTTTTGATTTTGAAAGTTTCAGTGATTTTACGAGGTAAAGGTTTTTTAGTGGGGTCATTTGATGGTTTTCGTCAGTGTTTCAAGCAGTTTTAGCGCATTATTAATATTATCAACCGGAAGCTTTTCTATGGAAAAAATTCCCTTGAATGAGTCTTTAAATCTTTTGTCTCTTAGGTACAAAATTAAGCTGTCGATATTTTTCCGAAGCTGTTCTTTTGCGCCTCTGTTAACGAAATTTGCAATAATGCTAAAATCGACGTTATCGCATAATGCAACAATGTCCCTCGCATCAGTCATTCTTGCAGCGTGTATCTTGAGCGCTATTAATAATTCTTTCTTTGGGATTCTTGAAAGGATGGATTTTTCAATTCCTACAACTTTTTCTTCATGTGAATTTTCAAAAAGCTGCTTAAAGCTGAATGAGGCGTCTGTCTGCCTGCTGCCGAGTGAATTTATCATCAAATCCACAGTAACGGGTAATTTGTCCTTATTTACAAATGATGCAAATTCACCTTTATACATATCATCCAGATCGCGCCTCTTTTTTGGTTCAAAACTTCTGGAATGCAGTATTTCTTTGAATTTTGCAAAGTTTTCCTTGCTTATGCAGACGTCAGCATCAACTGAAAATCTGTGCATGTAGGCTGAAACTGCGTATCCTCCAACAAGTACGTAATTGAGATTTGCCTTGCTGAACCTTTCCAGTATGTCAAGAATTTCATTTTCCCTATCTATAAAAGACTTCATCATACTTCCACATATTTCATTCCAGTTTTTAATCCATACATTTTGTCCAACATCTCCAATGCCGGCTGAAAATTAAAGGCGTAACTTCTTGCCCATTCGACAGTTTTATTTAATGGTAAAACTGGCATTTCCTCGCAGTATTCTTTCTCAAAGAAGCCTGACGTGGAAATTACAAAATAAATTCCTTTTCTTCTTTCGTTCTTAAAGGTATAATTTGTTCCAAATTTTGAAAAAAAATCTGTCCAGGCTTTCCTGTCATTTTCCAATATTTGAATGAATATTGGGTAAGAGTCCTTGCTCCTTGCAATATTATACCCTCCTTTTGTCCAGATAAATACTGCATCTGTGCTGGTGAAAATGTAGTCATGGCCTGCCAAATTCGGCAACAAATAATCATCTTCCAAGCTGAAAGCAGTATTTGAATCCGCTATTAATCTGATGAAATTCTTGTAAAATGCGCTGTTTCTGTCAATATAAATTTCCTGGTTTCTTCTCTTCAAAACACCGATTTTTTCCAATTCCAATATCCATTTGTAAGTCCAGCCGTAAGATTCCCTGATTCTTTTGGAGATTTGCCTAATTGAATCCCTGTCCTTCGCAGCCATCAAGATTTTTGCAGTGAAGTGGTTTATTAAGCTCAACATATTATCATTAGAATGATAACTTATTTATAAAGGTTTTGGGGGAAAATTGTAGATTGAGGTTGATGAGAATGATTTTTTGGGAGATTTGGGGGGTTTTGTATTTAATCAATTTTTATCCATTTCTCTTAATCATCCCGAATTTCTCTTCGTCCAGCTTTTTTTTCTTTTGTCCTATTGTAAGGAGTTCTTATCGACCCCGTTCTGTGTGCAACAGGTTTGTCTGAGCCTGATGTTAAGCTTGTCAGGTCTTGTATATTATCCTTTGCTGCCCTGACGAATCCAAAGTTTTTTGATTCCTTGGCATCCCTTATATTTTTGTCAAAGTCTGAAAGCAAGCTGTCAATTTGCTCAGCCGCACCTTGTGCCTTTTTAGATTTTTTTCTTCTCTCTATAATATTTTTCTTCTCTCCTTGCAATCCTTTTATTGCCCTATCCAATTTTTCCTGTCCTTTGTTGCGGGTATTTTCGCTCAATTGACGTCGAGGTTTATCGGACATTGGAATACCTCTTCCTTCAGGTACCTTTAGCTTCAAGTCTGCCACTTGTTTTACCATACCAAAAATGATTCTGAGAATTTCCGGCTTGTTCAATTCTCTATGACTTTTTGCGGATTCCAATGCCTTGAAATATGATTCCATATCTTCAGTTATTTTTTTCGCAGTTTCTTCATCGACAAATCTCAATATATATCTTAACAATAAAATCAAAATTCGTATTAATTTAGTATAGTCAATTTCATACTTTTTGTATTCTTCATCAAGCTGCTGTTGGTTCATAATTTCTCTCATACCGTTTGCTCTATTTACAAGTAATCCATAAAGTTCTCCCATTTTCGCAACAAGTGCCCTTCCAGTTTCTTCTGTCAACTCAAAAGCATTGTCCTCTTCTAGTTCCTTGATGTATCTTCCAGGAAGAAGATTTTTGACTTCCAAACTTTCTGGCAACATTTTATCCTCTCTCCTTCTTAAGGGCCTATTGTCAGGACCAGGGGGCAGTGCCTTAAGGACAGTCCCCTGCTTCAACGCTTTCATTCCTCCTTCATTTTTGCCAGGTTCCAATGCCAGCCCAAGCCCCAATCCATAGAGAATTCTGGGAACAATATGACGGTCAATTTCCTTTATCAAAGCAACCAGGTAATCCGCCTGTATCCAGATATAACCTTCATTCCCCCATTCATCAGACCAGCTATTTCTTATTTTAAATGCGTCTGTGATTGATTCGTCTGTTTTTTGATATTTTGTTCTATAGCCTACAATAACCAGCGCATGAGATTTATCAGGGAATACAGGAGGAGTCCTGATGTCTCCTTCCAGATAATCATCAACTGCGAAGTGAAAATTAAGCCGGGTCTGCATTGCAAAAATTATAGGATTTCCGTGCAACAGGGTGTAAATCAAGGTATTTTTATCCGTCATTAATGCATAATGACCGAGCACTGTCTGATTCTTGGCGTTTGTGTAAACATCTGCAGGGGGCGTATCAAAGACTTTTGCTGGTATATACGGCCATTTCTCTTCCCTGCAAACTCCAATTTGCCTGAGTGAAATGCAAGCACTGCTCGGCATACAGCCGTTATCAAGTTTTTTATCAGTCCTTGTATTATAATAAAGGAAAAGCTCAGATACGTCAAAATCCCGGTCCACATACGGAACATTTTTTTGGATGCTTCTATTGTGCATATATTCATATGTGGAACAAACCGCAAATGAGACACAAGTTCTCAACGTACTTTGATCCTTGATTTTAGTAAACCATGGGCTTAAGTCGACATCTTGTATCTCTACAGGAGTCGGCGTATAATATTGCTCATCGTCCCTTTTCGGATCGTTCCAAATTGGATCAAATTTAACCTTATTAGGATCAAAGTTCTTAAACTTGATGTAGATTGTGATTTCCTTGGACGCTCCCACGCCAAGTGTGTCTCTTGCTCTCCTGTATGTGTCCTTTGCACTTGAAGGGATTACAATAATTTTATACACTCCAGGTTTTGTAATTCCAAGCTCTCCCGAGGTTAACGTGATTGCAGGTATATATTGACCAACATTCTTGTCAAACACCTGGTTTACATGCTCGTTTGGCCTCTCAATGGTAAATCTCCGGCCATTTACTATACAATCAACTTTATAGGGAGGTATTCCTTCGTAGAAATTAGTAGTTAAGAGGAATGGAGTTATGATTCCAGGAGGCGTTATTGCTTGTTGTGTAACATCCGTCCATGCTTTAGAATCGCTTGGATTTTCCAAATTCATGTGCCAAACTTTCAATTCTTGAATCTGTGTGAATGATTTTTTCTTGCTTTCAAGGAAATTGACCATCTTTATTATGAATTGCAAATATCTTATTTGTTTTTGAATGTCAAAAGCTATGGAGTCTGGCTTAAATGCAGGTGCCTGGAATTTAGAACCCTGCGTTATCACACTCTGCTGACCAAACAAAATGATTATTTCTTCTTCAAAATATCTCCTCAATTCTTCTTCCTTTCTCTTGCCGATTGCCTGCCATCTTTCATATCTTTTCTCGTTAATCCAATGGAATAATTTCTTATGGTCCAGAATTTCCCTCATTTCTTTGTCAATATTTGACAATCCCTTTGAATAAACAAGGAATTTTGTAAGAGATGTAATGACTTTGTAAACCAAACCGTCATTACCATTTTTCAGTGCTCTAAATGCATCAAACAAGCCAAGCTTCTTAGAAACAAGGTTGCCTGCAGCTGCAAGGTCAGAAGCAGAATAGACTCCTAAAGCATCTTTGTACCAATCCGGTGAAGCCCTGTATGCATCTTGGCTCTTGATATATCTTTTTGAAAAGTATTCACTCCATTCAACAAGCTTGCCTTTCCTTATATCTATAGCACTGTACGTTGTTTTGAGCTCTGCCAAAATCTTTTTTATTAAGTCATTTCGTGCCTCAAATCTCAAATCAGTTCCTACAAGAAGCTCTTCAACAATTCTGAGTTTAATGATATTTTCTTCTGTCTGCAGTTCCAGTTTCAATAGGTCTGTAACTGCACCAGCAGCCTGTAATAAATCCTGATGAGGCTTAGATTCAACATCAAGCAAAAAGGCAGGGTCAAAATTAGGATTTAGAATCAGTTCATTTATTTTGTTAGGATGTGAAGTTATTTTATAGTAAGCGTCAAGTTCTACATTACTCAATGCTTTTTTCCTTCTGGATATGTCAATCAGTGCCTTTATGATGCTCTCCTTTAATTTGATTATCTTCCCTATTTCATCCAATATTCTTTTCAATTTGGCATCGTCTTCCTCAGCTCCTGGTGTTTGTTCAGTTCCCTTTCTCCCCTTCCACCACTTCCAAGCCTTTGTTGCTCCGAATGCGCCTAAACCCAACAACGGCAACATAAACAACAGGAAAACCCACCAGTTGCTTGCCAAGTTTGAAAAGAATCCGGGTTTGTCATCTGAACCTCCGTTTTTTGGGCCTGGTGGTGTTACTGGAGCAACAGGCGTCACAGTTGCTCCAGGCCCTGCATCCGGCAATTTCAGATAATCTCCGAGTCCCGTTCCAGTCAGTCCAGGCCATTGCCCTCCAATAGAAGGAAGAGGACCGAAACTTGAGCCAAACGATTTGAAGTAATCCCCTATTCCTGTTGACGCAATGCCAGGAGCGGCCAACCCGTCAAAAAGTCCCTGCAATAATGCCCACGTCAAAAGTGTCAGCAATAATGCAAGCAAGAATCTCCAAAATGGACTTTTGATTCCTTTCAAAAGCCACCAGAACAGCATGAACAATAACAACAACAAAAGATATGGCAGGAATGGAATGAGCATTATTATTGAATAGCCGCCAAGCACAAGCAAAAACGCAGTCAACAATCCGAGCAATATCACTATAATTCTTTCCGGTCTTTTTATTTCCTTGAAGGCATATCTTGCTCCAATAGTGTAGACTGCGATGAATAGCAATGAGAAGAAAAAGAAATCAATTGCTTTTGCATAAGGAGCAAATGACTCTGTTATAAACAGCTCATTAATGGAGCTTAATCCTCCGCTGAAAATTGTGGTGAACTGCTTTGCCAATACAATTTGAGCCAGAAGCACAGCTACAAAAACAATGATTGCTGTTTTTGAAATTAATTTTATATTTTCCATTTTATCTTGAAAGCAGCCCTTTTATTATTGCCACAATATTTTGTTCACCTGAAATCACAGTCCCTTTTGACAAAAACTCTGCGCAGACCTGTTCTCTTTTTCTAAGCCCTTCTGTGAATTGCTCCTTTGCCTTTGCAGTGATTTCATATCCTTCAACTGAAATATCAAGAGATGAAACATTTCCGATTACGAGAAGCGTTTTCTTATGCAGAATGACAGATTCAAAATTTTCAACAGACGGCAAATTTAGCAAAATCTTATCATCAGAATGCAGAAGAACGACAGCAGCAAGATGCTCTG
>Ga0209211_10005894_pt1 | contig 18046 bp, 21 predicted proteins | sample RifGroA2_FD_183992 | JGI IMG/M metagenome (GOLD analysis project Ga0209211, IMG submission 183992) | Groundwater microbial communities from Rifle, Colorado, USA - Groundwater A2 (SPAdes) (version 2) | ecosystem: Environmental > Aquatic > Deep subsurface > Groundwater | place: Rifle, Colorado... | reverse complement strand
GAGCCGGGAGAGTGTATACTCGCAAACCGGGCGGTCACTCAGAGAGCGAATAGAAAATAAACACGTTTAAACACGTTTTTAGGAACAGGTTGCGCAATAGCAGAGAGAAGAAGATTTTGATCGCGAATTCCGCTTTTCCCTCCATATCGATTGATTTGATCGGCGTGAATCTCTAGTACATCTTCGAGGGAGAGAAAATAGATGGCCATGTTTTTACTCAGCAAGGCGTTTCAGCGCTTTACCATATTTTTTGTTGATTTTCTGTAGAGAAGAAGAAAAACGACGGCGTTGCACCTTGTTCTTCACAGGGGTAATCACGATGGAGGCTCCATCTGGAGTGGAGATCTGTAACAGTGTATCACTGCTGATGCCTAAGAGCTCAAGGATGGGGCGCTCAATGATGAGGGCATAGCTGTTCCCGTGTTTGCTTAGCTTCTTGGTTACGGTCATTGAAATCTCCCTGTTTTGCGTATATACCTATGTATCCACATTGTATTAACGCAACAATTCCTAGTCAATTCTTTTTGTGGGACACTGGTGGGACATTATTCCTCAAAACAGCTCAATTTTTCTCAACAAATGCCAATCAATGTATTGGCATAAACAGCTTGTTATTAGGTTGATAGGTGTTGTGACTGGTTGTGAGAGGTTGGATTCCCTCTGACTGTAAATCCCTCGACTTCGGTCTCCGCTGGTTCGAGTCCGCCCGCCCCCATTTTGTCTATGAAAATCATCCTTATTTTGCATTACGAAATCATTGGTTCTTGAGCCATTAAAAGGGCTCTCGAGGGACAGCAATTCTCAACACATCTGCGAATGAGCGATATCATGTTTGCGAAAGATTTTTAAGAGCAAGGTGGTTTAGCTTGGATAAAATGTAAAATCCTTGAAGCAATGTCTTTTTCCAGCGCTTGATTGAACATCATGTGACCCATTTTCGGAATCAGCTGCAATTCCGCATCCGGAATGGCCAAAGCGACTGGTATTCCTGTGATTCGAGGTAATAGAAGATTGTCTTCCTTCCCATGAATGACCAGGGTAGGGGATTGAATTGAGGCAAACAGCCCGCTCCTTTCTTTAAGATTGGAGTTTGTTTTTTCGATGACTGCAACATGGGATCGATGAAATTCCGGAGGAAAATGAGAACGGAAATAGAGATCGCGGGTGTAATCCATCGCCATCTTCTCGTCCAGCGCTGCTGTACCATTCAAAAGGCGCCATACCTTCATGTAATCGTCAATGCTCTCCTCAAAATTAGACGTGGGGGTATTAGCAAGAAGCGATTTCCAAATACCTTCTGCCAATATCTTTTCGGATGATGTGAGCTTCAAATCACAATTTGCCACCTCCCCAATGGGACCGGTTGCGATCACGACCATCTTTTCCACACGTTCTGGTGATGTGGCAGCGAGCCACTGAGCAACATAGCCACCCATCGAATGACCAATAATATGGGCCTTGTCGATGCTAAAGAAATTCAGAATGTCGATGGCATCATTGGCGAGATCTTTGAGTTCGTAGGGATTTTTTTCATAGTCGACGGCTGACGAAAGCCCTACATCGCGATGATCGTAGCGGATGACAAAAAGGTCTTTTTTCATCAAATAGTGGCAAAAGGTATCGGTCCATGCGCGACAAGGCGCCCCCGCTCCCGCGATGAGGAGGCAGGCCACATTCTTTGGATTGCCAATTGTCTCGACGTTGAGAGATAGATTTTCCCTTGTTACGATCTGCTGGCCGGATTCTTTCATTTGAACCTTTTGAACCTATGTTGATATGGGTTTTTGAAAAAATTTATCTGCCAAGAGCGGCAATCGTTGCATTCGATGGCGAATCGCCAATCATTGTGTTTCCATGTCCCTGATGAGAAGAAGGTCGGATTGAAATGTAAACATCGTGTCCCAGATCATTCAGAAATCTCAATAAGCGTTCCAGAGAAAAGCTTTTTAAGTAGCCTCTGAGTAGTAGTGAAACTTTGGGTTGTTTAATCTTTAATATTTTAGCCACCTTGGCTTGTGTGAGTTTTTTCTTTTTAATGATCTTGCTGATTTCCCAGGCTAACTGCGATTTAGCGAGAGCCTCTTCTGGATTGGAGATGCCTAAATCGGCAAACACATTGCCGGAGCTTTCTTCATATTCGATATCTTTATATTTTTTCTTCTTCATGATCCTTTTCCTTGAGATCGTTGATAAAGCATCCTGGCATCCTTCAAGCGTTGTTCAATGATCTCTATTTCATACTTAGGAGTAGCCATACCAGATTTCGATTTTTTCTGAAAAACATGCAGCACAGCTACGAATTCCTTAAATTCAACTGTATAGACCGCTCGATAGGTTCCGCTGGAGTCGTTTTCGCGAAGTTCCCAAACTTTACCACTACCAAATCCGCTCAATAATTTTGCCGATGGAGGTATTTCGCCTTTCTGAACGCCCCATAAATCGTGTCCAACAGCTCTTTGCACTCGATCCGGAAATTCTTTTAAATCAGAACGGGTTCGACCCATCCAAATGATTCGTTTCACACTGATGCCTAAGCTATCTCGATCTAGAACTGATTATACCCATATAGGTATATTATTGCCAATTTGTTTTTGGGACACTGGTGGGACATCGATAAGCTAAAATTGACAATTTATCTCAACAGCCAACAACAATTCTTTTAATGTAATATGCTTGTAGTTATACCCCGCGCGGCCAAAAATTTGGATTTGGAGCAGCGCGAAAGCTCCCGCGGATCGACGATCGTAAGTCGGTCAATATTAGAAATTTGAACCGACTTACGATCGTCGATCCCCGGGGCTTTGGCGCGCTCCAAATTCCAAGTTTTTGACCGCGCGGGGTATAGCTTGATAAGAGTTGGGTTTGGTTGTAAGACATTGGATACAAGCCGACTGTAAATCCCTCGACTTCGGTCTCCGCTGGTTCGAGTCCAGCCGCCCCCAATCTCTTACACATTAGTCGTTTAGGGTTAGATAAACTAAGCGCGGTTTGCTTGAAGAGACGAGGATTTCACCAAATTCCCCCCACTTCTCGACAATGGCCATTAACACAAGGGACTGTACACACACCTTCAAAAGTGTAGATGTTCACCTACCTCCTTCGTCTGTCGTTTTGATTCTCAAACTGGTACAGGAATGAGCCGGAAATAAAAAAGTCAGCATCCAGGCGCATGCGCACAAAAAAGCCCCATGGTTTTTCATGATTAGCCTCCCGCTTCTTGTAGGGAAAGATCTTTAAAAAACCACTCCACTCCATGCTTATCCCCCGAAGCGCCATCTTGTGGCAAAGTTCGGGAAATATCAATGAAAATCTCTCCCTCTTCTCATGAAACCATTCCCACGGCGTCTTTCTCCTCGAGATTTTTTTGTTATAAAGACAAGATTAAGATTGGATAAATTTTTCTTGTGATCAATAGAACTAGCTTGTTACTCTTGTATTTTCACTTATCTAATAAGGAGGGAGTATGGCGGGGCTCTTAACGGCGACTCGAGTCGCCGTGGAAACAGGCGATATCTTTTTCCGTCTCAACAGAGTGACTCAGAGGCCTTTTCATCCAAACGAAACAGCAATGAGAGCGATTTCTATTGCCAATCAGACGTTTATTCTGATTGCAAACTTGGGAGAATTCCTTGCAGCAATGCGTGGAGGGGCCAATTCCTCTTTCAAGAACTGGAAGACAGCCGAATGCGTGGGAAGATTTTTGAATCTCTTCATCAGACCGGTAGAGGTGTATGAAATTGAGGGTAAATCGGGTGTTGAAGGTTTCGAGAATGGCATTTTACTCCCTTTTGCGAGTTTTTTTCGAGCCTTGAACGAAGGAGAGATCTATCAACAAAAAGCTTATCTCGATCTCTCTGTTGAAGAGCTCGCCAAGGTGCGCATCCCAGTCTACGAGGGTAGCGGCGAGCATTGTTACATCTCAAGCTACAGAAATATTACGAAAGAAGAGTGTGAAGAGGTGCTTCAGCAGATCCAAAGCGCCGATCTTACTTTTAAGGCGGTGGAACTCGGCCTTCAATTGGGGGCTGTTGAGAAAATCGCAGGGCGGACTGCATCTGCCTGCGAGCTTGCGCAAAGGCTCTATCTCTCTCTTGCGCAAAAACTGCAAACGCTGTCTCAGACGCAAGGCGCGCAAAGGCCCGCTGGGGGCAATTCTAATCCTTTTGATCTATTGGCCCTTTCTGAAATTCCTCAAGAACTGGAACACGACGTCATTTTTTCGCGCTATGTCTGTCCGATTACCCTACGCCCGATCCGCCATCCCGTTGCCGATCCCAACGGCGTCACGTTGTATGAGGAAGCATCCATTCGGGAATGGATTGCGGCGCATGGGAGGTCTCCCGTGACCGGACTTTCGCTGCGTCAGGATCAACTTCTTTCTCGTCCCGCTTTGCAATTGTTGATTAACAACCGCCTCCAGTACCACTCCAATCGCATCGAAGAAGCAGTCGCTCATCATCTGAACATTCCCCCTCCCGGGGAGCTGCAAGCGGGGGCAGAGGCGGAAAACCCTAACTATTAGGAGTTCATATGGCGATTCCTCTGGCTTTGGCAGGATCGAGCTACTTAGGCATAAAGGGGGTGGAGCATCTCTTTTCTCGTCCTGAAAATAATCATTTAGACGGGCGTATTGATCGTCTCCGCTGCTGTCTTGCAGATTTCAAAAACCGGTTGGCATCTGTGGTCGGAGAGAGGGTTTGGAACTGTCTGACGGAAGATATTGCTTCCCATGCCTGGATCTCCGTCCTCTTTTTTTCTCTCGTTTCCCCATGTCCGCAACGATCTTTAGATGAAAGGATAGGGCCGTTAATCCTATGTTTTGTCTGCATCACTTCGCTTTCTCGTCTTGTCCTTCAAACGTTTCGGCATGTGAAGAGCTCTCTTGAAAAAAAAGAGGATCTCCTCTTGGAAGAGAGGGAAGAAAAGGCTCCCGATATTGCCCTTGAGATCATTGAGAACGACGCGATATTAAGCCGCTTTATCTGTCCGATTAGCCAAGAGTTGATCAGACATCCCGTTTCAGATCCCACATGTAAAAAAGGAACTGTTGTTTTTGAAAAAAAACAGATTGAGCATTGGCTCAAGAAGAATCCCATCTCTCCGATCTCGCGTCGGCCTCTTTCCATCCAAGATTTAAAGCGGGAGCCTGCCCTCGAATTGTTGATTCGCGATCGTATTCGTTACTGGGAGACAGCATACAAGGAGGTTGTATGAGCTGTTGGATAGGCGACTTTCCGAAAAAGGCGTTAGATGTTCTACCCTGGATTTTTAAAATGTTTCGAGTTTGGGAGGCGACCGAGAGTTTTCGTGCCGAATGCAAAAAGGACAAGCCCAACTATGTCAATATGGCTGCTCAAGCGACATTTGCCGCCATGCAACTTGCAGAAGGGGCAGTGGCTTACAAGCAAGATTCCTTTTCTTCGAATACTCGCATGATCGTTACTACAGCGACAGGAATGGCTGATCTCTCTAGCCAAATCGCTTCAGGAAGTAGTCTCTCCTCCGTCGTTTCGACCGGACTCTGTCGTAGTATGGAGGGGTTTTCACTAGCCGAACATTTAAAATTCATTGGAACAGACAAACGGCGGGATGAAATCCTGAAATTGGTTTATACGGCAATCCAACTTCGTGCACCTCTTTATAACATCTATGTAGCTTTTAAAGGATTTGATTCTTGCGGGACTTTTGAGAAGCAGACTCAGCGCGTTCAAGCTGCCACCATCTCCGTTCTTCAGCCTGCAGTCGCTTCACCGCAGAGGGATAGGGTGACGCTCCTTGCAGTTGATGAACAGTTTAAGCAATGGCTGCGTGAGCGAGCCGGATCGCTACAGTTTTTTTGTCCCGCTACGGGGGCACTGATGATCCATCCGGTCCGCTGTCGGGTCCGCCGGGAGCTCTTCGTGGATCTCAGCGCTCTGCAAGGCGCTGGCCTTAGCATCCATGACGTTGACTATTCTAGAAATGACTTTGAAAGAGGAGTCGATGCTGAAAAACAAGAAGAGTTCCATTGTGCTTTTGTAGAGTTAAGCGATCAATTTGCAAGGGAGTGGCTAGAGGAGTATGAGGCGCTCGTTCGTCGGCAGTTCTATGAGCGGATGGTCAACTGGCAGCAGCTTGAGGAATTGCCAGAGGATTTCTCTCTCATTGTCAATGTCGAGAATTGGCTGAGATGTGCGAGTACGGGAAGACTTATCAGATTTGTCGTCGTTCCTGATCTTGGCGCGCTCGATGTCCAAGCGCCGCCTCTTTGCTATGAGAGAAGTGAAATAGAAAACCGATTACACCAAAACCCGACAGCAGCCCCGCCTCGCTGGCCTGCAAGTCTTCCCTTTATTCGGGAGAATGTCAAGGTAAGCCCTGTATTGCAGCAGGTGATTAGTAATTATTTAAGTATTGCTGCAGCGAGGTGTCAAGAAGCTCTTGCACACATCCATTCCGGATGAAAAATTCGTAAAATTCGTAAAATTCAATTTGCGGGAAATCGAGGCAGCTGGTATAAGGTAGGGTGCTTTTTTAATCGTGGGAGAATCCCTTCATTAAAAGCCTAAAGAACAAAATTAGGTTTTTCTTTGCAAAGTCTATTCAGACCAATTGATATTAAACAGTTGCTGCATAAGTTAAACCGCAATATGGAGATAGTGTATGATTAAGCTTTATGTTGGCAACCTGCCATTCAGTTATTCCGAACAGGAATTGGAAGGACTGTTTTCAGAGTATGGAGCCGTTAAAAGTGTGAAACTGATTACGGATCGCGAGACAGGAAGGTCAAGAGGTTTTGGATTTGTCGAAATGGAATCCAAACAAGATGCTCAGAAAGCAATCGAAGAGTTAAGCCGAAAAAAAATTGGAGAGAGGGTTCTCGTTGTCAATGAAGCGCGTCCCCAGGAAAAGAGAGAACCTTCAAGAGAGCGCTCCTCTTTTGGCGGTCCCAGAAGGCCACGCTTCTAACACTTCTTTTTTTTTGCAGGATGGGCGCTCCCACATGTTGAACGAAAAGGCTCATCCTGCTTCTTTTCGTCGCACCCGGACGGGTGCGTTTGAATCTTGATTGGAAGTCATTTTTCTTTTATCTATCAAAGGTGTGAATCTACAAATCGAAGAGCACCTGATTTTAGGCCTTTTTCTTGTTCTTTTTTTAGGAATTAAGGGTCTTTTCAAGCGGATTCAGATTGCGCCGGTTGTGGGCTTTCTCTTGTTTGGCTGGGGAGTGCGCCTCTTTGACGAGCGTTTTTTGTTCATCACTCCCAAGATCGCTCTTTTTTTGGAGAATCTCTCTAAGATTGGCCTGATTTTACTGCTCTTTCAGATTGGCCTGGAGGCCCATGTTAAAAAACTCTTAACGCTTCTTCCGAAAGTGTGGCTGATTGCTTTGGGAAACGTGATTTTTAGCATTCTCCCCTGCATCTTTGTCTCCCTTTTCTTTGGATTTTCCCTTAATGCATCCCTTTTCATCGCTCTGGTTCTGCTGGCAACAAGTATTGCGGTCTCTGCCGCTGCCTTGAGAAAAGGGGAGCTGGCAGAGAGCAAGACGGGCGCTCTCATGCTCGATCTCTCTCTCATCGATGATCTGGCGGCGATTTTTTTTATGATTCTTCTCTTTCATGGGCTCAATGAAGAGCCTTTCTATTCCCTCGCTCTTCCGGTTTTCCTGCTGACTCTCGCTCTCTTTGCGCTCTTTTGTTATCTCTTCTCTTCTTTCATTGAACCGCTTTTGATGCAAAAGCTGATTCGTTATGAAAAGATGCCTGATTCGATGATTAGCGTGATTGGAATGGGCTTGATCATTGCCTCGATTGCGGCCCTTTTAAATTTTTCCCTTGCCATTGGAGCGTTCTTTGCCGGGATGGCCTTCAGCCGGGATCCCAAGGCGGTGAAAATGGACGCCTCCATGCAAGCGATCTTTGATTTTTTCATCCCCTTTTTCTTTTTTTACGTCGGCTATCGCATCTCTCTTCCTGCCATGGAAGGGTCTTGGTTGTTTTTCATGGCAATCCTTGGAGCAGCCATTTTGGGTAAGCTCATCGGCAACTACTATCCGGCAAGATGGTCCCATCTCTCCGTGCACACCTCTCTTCTCATTGCGGTGAGCCGGCTTCCTCGAGCCGAGGCGTCCATCATAGTTTTAGATTTCGCTTCCCAAAAACAGGTTTTGAGCCAAGGGGTCTACAGCGCTTTGAGCTTGACGATCTTGTTCACCTCTCTTCTCACGCCTTTTGGAGTCCGCCTGGTGCGCCGTTTAAAACCGCTAAGCAGTGTTTAAAAGACGATATACCAAAGCTACCCAAGGGCTGACGTGCGATCGTCGAACCGGGGGGAGCTTTCGCGTCGGCCCAAATCCCCCTTTTGAAGCGCGTTCGGTAGAGCTGCCGGCTTTTTGGCTACACGTAGAAGCCGATATAAAAGAGGTAGAGGCCGATGATCAGCATGATCACAAAAGAGACCCAGTAGTTGGATCCTTTGACGAGAGCATAAGCCATTCTCTTATCTTGCTTCGGAAAGCCGATGCGTAGAACCCCCTTGAGGATGGCAAGAAAGCCAAGCAGCGTGATCAATCCGTGCCAGTTCCACTCAAAAACGGGATGGCTGATCACCACTGCAAGACCGAGCATCAAATTGATGGCTCCGGTCACGGCCAGCACTTCGGGTCTTGAAAAGAGCTCCTTGACGAGATCTCTCATCTGTTCTTGTCTAATGAGCCAAAGAGCTGCGACAATCAGCAGATAGAGTCCGAAAAACCTTGCTAAAAAGAGTGAAAGATCCATGACCTTCTCCTATATGTTGGATACTTACCTGATTATAGGAAAAATTTTATTTCTACAAGTTTTTTCTTAAGTAGAAACAGATGGAGCCATGGGTATAGCCCCTGCTTTGAAATTCTACAAAAAAGCCGAGCTTTTGATAGAAGGAAAGAGCCTGAAAGTCCATGGTATTGAGTGTAATGAAAGAGCAATTTTTTTCCCTGGCGAACTCTTCGCACCGCTTCATCAGATCGCTTCCCAGCCCCTCTGTGCGCTCTGTTTTATCCACCCAGAGCTGGTCGATATAGAGAGAGCCGAAAAATTGCGCTCCGGCCACGCCGGCAATGAGGTTGCGCTCATCGTCACGGATCAAAAAGGCAAAAGGTTCAATGGGAGGCATTCCCTCTTTTTCACAGGCATCCTCGCTAATTCCCTGGATCAACTTGCGAATGACTGAGGAAGAAGGGTTTTTTTCAAAGACAACATCTAGAAGTTTATGTCTCATAGAGACAGAATAGTCCTTCACTGAGTCGTAAGAAAACTGTAGCAGGTGCAAGAGTTTTTGTCTTCTTTTGGCGGGTTTGGTATAGTGTTGATCTATTTGCCGAAATAGGAGAATATATTTTTATCTATCATATTTCTGAAATTAAAAAAGATAAATTAATAACAATTATTGATTATGTATCATAAACTATCATCAAAAGATCGGGTTTTAGATGTCGCACAATATCAGGATTTTGCGACATTTCAACCGGCCCTATATGCCGCCCGGGATGAGACGCCGGTCATCTCTTCTTTTGATCAAAAGCTCTCTTTTCTCATCCGATTGCGGCTCGGATTGGTTTCTCGAGGACAACGAGAGGAGCGGCTTGCCTCTTTTCTAAAGGAAGCTCTCAGTGCTCTTGTCGATGATCGGGAGAGGTTTGAGAACCTCTTTCAAAGAGCTGCAAGAGAGCTTCTCAGCGCCTGGGGAATCAGAGCGCGCACGTTTCTTACTGCGCAAGCTGTGAGGAGGCTCTTTGAGGCTCTTTCGTCCCTCTCTTTTGGCGGCTCTTTTCCTCTGTTTGCCAAAAGTGAGTTTCAAAAAGGGGAGGACGCGAAAAATATTTTGCGCTGGTTCATGGGCACTCCTTCATTTCGGGATTGTAGCTTCAGAGTGATGACCTTTCGGATTTTAAAGGCCTTTCTCTTCAAAAAAGAGAGCGCTTTGATGCAGGAGATCTGCTCGGAGATCGAAACGCTGGGGACTGCGCTTTGTCAACGACTGCAAAAAAACCATGGGAACCCTTGGAAAGAGAGGCTCTCCGAAATCCTGCTGGGTCATCTCTTAACGCTCCTTCCCTTTTTTGAGCCGGAACAAGGGCAGGAGTTAAAAATCCCGCAGAAAATTCAAGGGTGCTGGGAGATGATCTCTTGTTGCGTGGAAAGGCTTTCCTTGACTCCCCGGTGGCTAGGCGCTCCGTTTCTTGCCTTTGCTCTTAAGCCAAAACAAGGCTCTCCCAAAGGTGCGCGCCTTCTTCTGCTCTTTCCGGGAACGGCGCAACCCACCGCATCCTGGTCTCCTCTAGACCTTTGGACCGATTTCGCGCCGCTCTTTTCTATCGGAGAATTCCTTTTTAGTCTCTTTGCGAAGAAGCGGCTCTCTTCTTTTTTGCAGCAAGAGCGGGCGGGGTCGCGACACGAAATTGAGGTGAGCGGCATCAGTTTGGGCGGCTCCTTGACGCTCTTAACGGTTGCCCACTTTCCTGATCTTGTGCAGACGGCACGCGCCTATACCCCTGCTGCATTAGGAAGACACGTCATTTTCTGCTATGAGAAAAAAAGCGCTCTTCTTAAAACGCCGCCGGACGTCTCCCTCTTTGTTCAAAAAGGAGACATCGTCTCTTGGTTCGGCGCGCGCTGGGCCCGTGCGTGGCGTCTTTTTCTCCTTGTCCCTGAAAAACCTTTAGGGAGGATTGCTTCTCACCTCAAGGCTTTTTCATCGCTCTCTTGCGTTGCACTCATCCCGCTTGATCCTGAGCGAGAGAGCCGGCGCCTTCGTCGAAAAGTCTTCCGGGCTCTTTTCTTTCTTTTTTCTCTTCCCGTCTTTATCATACTTTCTTTTTTCATCTTGATGCGCTCTCTGATCGCTTCTCTTAGAGCGGCGCTTGTCTTTTTCCATTCCAGAGGGAGCTCTTAAAAAAGATGAACATCACAGACCACTCCCTTCAAGAGATCGTCTTTAAGATTCATCAAAGCTCCTATTGGACCGCCCGGGGCTTTTACACAGCCAGCTCTCTTGAAAGAGTCTTTCGCTATCTTCTTTCCTGGACAGGACTCATCGATTCCACAGTTGAGATCTGCGCAAAAAGAACGTTTGAAGAGCTCCGCTTTGCATGCACGGAGAAAAAGAGTTTGAAAGAGAGTCGTTTTATTCAATCGCTTTTTCAAGGAGAAGGGTTTTCAGACCTGGAGTTGTTGAAAAAGAGCGCTCGCCGAGCTTATCTTTTCTTTGTCGAAAAGCTCCATCCTCTCATCAGCTCTTTAAATGTCTCCGCATTGCGTTCTCCCAAAAAAGAGAGAGGCGATCGCGAAAGGAAAGTTATTCTTTGTCCTCCTCTAGAAGAGCCGAAGGCTTTGGGAGAGAAGCCCTCAGTGCCGCTCCTCGAATCCGTTTTGGTAGAGAAGGGAAGTGAACCCGGGCTTGAAAATCCGGAATTTTGCATGTTGAAATACCCTTGCCTTAAGGGAGAGGTTTCCGCCGAAGGACGCGATGATGAAGCGATGCCCCTCTTGAGACCGGTTTCACCTGTTGAAACGAGCGCTCTTTTGAAAGATCAAGCGCCGCCTTTTTCCCCGCTTCCCATTGGACCAAGAGAGAAAGGATTGATCTGCAAGGTCATCCGAACGCTTGCCGAAAAACAGGTGGGAGAGCTCTTTCGAGACAGCTCTTTGCTTCGGCGGGAGGGCAAAGAGATCGAAAAGAGCGTCCCGCCTCTTCTTTTCTTAAAATTCATCTTGGGCGAAGGAAATTTGCGAAGCGAATTGAAAAAGATGCGCAAAAAGAGCCTTGTCTGGTTCGATTTCATCAAAGACCTCTCCGAGAAGCTAACCACCCATTCCAAACAGGGAAAGCTCGACCCTTTGATTTCCGACTTTGCCGCCTATCTTCAAATTGAAGAGCAGCGGATTCGCCCCCTTTTTAAAAAAAGGGAGTGGAAAAAGCTGGTCGTCTTTTTTCTGAAAGAGTAGCGGGAGTCTATCCATTCATATGCATAATTCTTTTTCAAATAACAGTTTTTTTTGTTAAATTTCAAACCGTGAAACTGATCAATCGTTACTTGGATCATACGCTGCTGCGCCCGGAGGCAACCGAAAATGAGATCGATAAACTCATTGAAGAGACGCTCGCCTTTAAATTTGCCGCTCTTTGCGTCCATCCCCTCTGGGTCAAAAAAATTGCAGCCGGGCTCAACGGCTCTGCGGTAGGTGTCTGCACCGTCGTAGGCTTCCCTTTGGGAAGCAACCTCACTGAGACCAAAGCCAAAGAGGCTGAACTGGCTCTGAGCGATGGAGCGACGGAGCTTGATATGGTTCTTCCTATCGGATTGTTGAAGGCCGGAAACTGGCGCGCCGTCTACGACGACATCCACCAAGTGGTGGAAGCCGCTCCCTCTTTGGTCATCAAAGTGATCCTGGAGACCTGCTATCTTTCCAATGAAGAGATTGTACAGGGATGCGAGCTCTCCGTGGATGCAGGGGCTCATTTCGTGAAGACGTCGACCGGATTCGGGCCTGGAGGGGCCACTGTTGAGGCTGTCAAACTGATGCGCCGCACAGTAGGAGAAAAGTTCGGCGTGAAGGCATCGGGTGGGATTCGGAACTATCAGACTGCCCTGGCGCTGATCGAAGCGGGGGCAAACCGTATCGGAAGCAGCTCTTCGGTTGCCATCTGCTCTTCGAAATAAAGAAACAAAAAAACGGCAACTTCTCATAAAGTTGAGGTAAACATTTCGCGGCGAGACCAAGGAGTCGAAAAGTTTGTGAGAAGTCCATAGCCAAAGCGCTATGGACGACGAACAAAATTTTCGAATCCGACGGTCGCAGCCCGAAATGTTACCTCAACTTTATGAGATGTTGCAAAAAACGCAGGATCTTAAAATGACGCTATCTTTGGGGACCTTCATTGCTTCTGTTCGTAAATTTCATGATGCCCAAAAGGCCTTTAATGTGACTGCTTTGGGGAAAGCCTATGGAGAGGCAATGAAAAGCTATTGTTGGCTCATTGATGAAGAACTGCTGGAGCAGAATGTTCATCCTTTTTGGATCAGGGCCTCTCTTAATCAGCTTCTCCCTTGTCAAGCTGAGACTTTCCGGAGGTTAAGAAAGAAGCTTTTAAGAATTGTTGAAGAAAAAGAGAAAAGAGTTGGATTCAGGCTGGGAGAGAACCCTTTGAATCGCCACCAGTACTGCACTTTGAGCGAGGCGGTTTCCCGGGTAGCTCCTTTGGCCGAACGCTTAGGATCTGTCGTGAGGATACAAAAGGGGCTTGAGGAGGGAAGCCGGGAAGGATTCGGAGAGGAAGAGCGCAGTTTTTGGGACTTTCGTCAAAGCAAAGCAAGATACAAAAAAGACTTAGCGGCGATGAAGATCACTCTTCAACGTCAGGGAGACGCTGCTTCTGAGGTCGCTTTGGAATCCGCTTTGCGCCGGTCAGGCTTTCGGACAAGCTCTCGTTTTTACTTCAACTCCGAAAAATGAATATTTTTTTTCTTCTCTTCTTCTCCGCTCTCTTTTGGCATCCTTTCTTCAAAGAAAGGAGTGAAGCGCCTTCTTTTCGGAATTCGGCTGTCGCAAATTGTACAAAGTCGAGTTCTCTTAAACCCGTCTTAGTCTTTGATTACGGAGGAGTGCTCTCGACGGTGGACAAAAGAGAGGTGATCGCCTTTGTTCAAAAAAGGCTCTCTCTTTCTGAGGAGGAGGCCCTCTCTCTTTTGCGCGAAGTGAAAAAGAAAAAGAGAAGAAGCGAAGAGAGAGCATGGAAAGAGGCCTCAAAAAAAAGGGGGCTGACTCTTCCCGAAAAGTGGATGGAAGACGTGGATGAGCGTATCCTCTCTTCGGTGCATCGAAGACCTCATATGATGGAGCTTGTCCGGGCTCTTAAAAAAGAGGGGTATCGGGTAGCTCTTCTTTCCAACATCTCAAAAAGAGAGGCCCGCTACGTGAAAAAGCTGGGCTATTACGAACCCTTTGATCCCGTCCTGCTCTCCTGTGAAATCAAGGCAGCCAAACCGCATCGCAGGGCGTTCAAGATCCTACTCCAGAACCTCAAGGTGTCGCCGCAAGAGGTCATTTTGATTGATGATCAGGAACAAAATATTCGGGCCGCGCGCTTGCTAGGCATCGACGGCATTCCCTTCCACTCCTACGAACAGCTGAGAGAGGCGCTGCTTCAAAGAAAGATCTTCTCTTTGCCTGCAGCTTGACCAAATATTTTTTTACCTATATAAGCCTGTTTTATAGGCATTTTATAAGGAGGTTCCTCTATGCCAGAAAAAGAATGCACGCATGAATTTAACTTCCCCTGTTTTATTCGATGGGTCGTTTTGATTCTCATTTCCCTGGTCGGTCTCTATTTTGTCCTGCCAAAATATGAGTTGATGAGCCCCAAATACCGCTTTAATAAAATCACGGGCAAAGTTGAGATGCATGTCCAACCCATCACTTCCGGCCTAGAAATTCCTCCGCCCGGACGGGAATAATTTTTTTCCTTAGGAGGGAGGAAGGATCTGCTCCTCCCTCGCTTTAAGAGCCATTGAGTAGATGCGGTGATAGGGTTTGTGATTTTTCCTTAGGGGAGGGCGGTTGGTTAAAGCCTCCGGAATGCTTGCGGCAGGATGCTGCACCACAAAGGTCTGATTCTCTTTCCTCTGTTCGCGTCTTTCAAAGAGCCCGGTTTTTGCCAGTTCTCTGTCGAGATCGTTGAAGAGCCAGTCCCGGAGGTTTTTGATCAGAGGAAGGTTTAGGACGCAGGATTCGGAGCAGGCTCTGATTTTCGTGTTCACAAGCACCATCTTTTTGGGACGGGTTTTCAAAAAGAGGGGATGCGCAGCGGTCAATTCCAGTTTCGAATCCCCAAAGACGAAGAGATGGCGCACCTTCGGATGGATCGGACTGTAACTGTTTAACGCTTCCTGGAAGCGGACCCAAGCAGTGAGAGGGCCAATGGGAGACTCTAAAGAACCGACCGAGAGATCGATTGGCGTGAAGTGCCGCTTGACCATCTTGTGGTGTTTCACGGTCGTCTCTGAGACGGCGTAGGCGAGCGTTTTAAAGAGCGTGCCGAGAACAAGGCAGGGGAGAAGACCCAGAATGAAGAGCGCCGTGCGGATGGGATGGGAGTGAGAAGAGTGTAGAGCCGGCAGAGTATGGCTGCAGTGGAGCTCCCCCTCTTTGTGAAAAGAGGCAACGTGGTGGATTCCTTCGAGTTGGTTCAAAAGCGTGTAGTTCATCCTGACCTCTCTTCCATGCCAAAGAGCGCGCAGAGGCGTCAAAAAGAGATTTCCCGTCTTTTCTAAACTCCATCGCCAGGAGAAGAGATTTTTCAGCCCTCCCGCTGTCTCTGCTTTGCATAGGAAAAAGATCTGAAGATCGTTCATGAGAACAAACGGATGATGACAACAGGATGCAGTACTGCTCTCTTTTTTTAAAGAGTAATTAATAGTTGATAAAAAACATACGCATATGTACCAATATGTGTTAATGAAACAGACATATTCCCTAAAAGAATTTGGGTCTTTGGTTGGCAAGACAACAAAGACCCTGCAGAGATGGGATCGAGAAGGCATTCTCATTGCTCATCGCTCAGTAACTAATCGACGGTATTATTCTCATGATCAGTATTTGCAGGCGACAAGACAAAAAAAGATCAACCGAAAGATAATCACCTATTGCCGAGTTTCTAGTGCAGGTCAAAAAAAAGATTTATCTTCTCAAAAAGATGCTGTAGAATCTTTCTGCATAGCTGCAGGAAAAGCAGCCCAGGAAAAACTTGAGGATATTGGTTCAGGCTTGAATTACCGAAGAAAACACTTTCTTCGTCTCATGGAAATGGTAGAGAGAGGAGAAGTATCGGAAATTATCGTGGCACACAAAGATAGACTTGTCCGCTTTGGATTTGAGTGGTTTGAAAAGTTTTGCACAGATCATGGGACCTCAATTGTTGTAATGAATGTAAACGCCTTGTCTCCTGAGGAAGAAATGACTAAAGACCTATTGTCCATTATCCACTGTTTTTCAAGTCGCCTTTATGGGCTACGCAAATATAAGAAAAAAATCATCGCACTGACAAAAGAAAATGAGATGCGTTAAACAAAGAACGTTAAAGCCAAATACCCGCAAGCAACGCGATATTGATGCACTCATCAATGCCTACTCCCGGGAAAAAGAGAGCTGGCTCCGTTATTTCGATAGATGGAAAAACATTTCCTTTCTTGGAAAACCTCGCCTGGTGCGCGATGAAAAAATAAAGGAAAAATACCGCTCGCCTTATGGTCTTCAAGCCCGTCATTGGAAACTAGCCTTAACAGATGCCATAGAAACGTGGGATAAGTACTGGAAATCTCTCTTTGTCATCGTTCGCTCTCACGTTGCACGAAATAGCCATCTTTCCGAAGATGAGAAGCACTACGCCTATTGGCTTTTAAAAGGGTATGACCAATTCTCCCAAATGATGCAAGGAGAGTATCCGATTCCCCCTTTCTCTCTTCCCGTCCCTTCTTTAAAAAGAGGAGCTAGCGCTCTTAGACGCCTCCTCAAAAAACATAAAAAGAATCCACCTCAGCTCAAAAGAAAGCGCTCGGTTCGATTTGATGCCGACTGTTACAGCTCCTTTGAACACAACAATCGTTGGTATGTCAGCTTGATGTCCTTAATCCCCGGCAAGCGCATCGTCCTTCCGCTCTTAGGTCAGACCGGGATTTCAGGAACCGTCACACTCGTGTGTAAAGATGAGGGATTAGATCTTCATGTCTCTTGCCTCTTAAAACCCAAAAAAAATGCTTCATCTGCGATGGAAGCGGTCGATTTCGGATACACCGAAGTGATGACAGATACAGAGGGGAAGCGGTATGGAACGGTCTTCGGAAAACATTTAACAAAAATCAGTGAGTGGCTCCATCAAAAAGGGAAAAAGCGGAATCGACTTCGAGCCATCGGAGAAAATAAAAAAAATAAAAAGATGCGCCGCTGCAACCTCGGGAGAAAAAAACAGACCAACGTCACCAGAAGAGCCAAGGCTACCCTACTCAAAGAAATCAACACCGGCATCAATCAGCTCATCCGTTTAAAACAGCCGGCTATTCTCATCACCGAAGATTTAAGACATTCTTTTACCTTTAATAAATCGAAAAAACTTAATAGAAAGCTTTCCTCATGGCTTCGAGGAGAGTTGCAAGACCGCATTGAATTTAAAGCGTTGGCGGAAGGTTTCCGTCATGAGCAGGTAAATCCGGCCTATGGTTCTCAAAGTTGCCCGGCGTGTCTATTTGTGGATAGTAAAAATAGAACGCATGACAACTTTACGTGTCAATATTGTAGATATGAGGACCATGCGGACCGGGTTGCCGCCTTGAACTACTTCAATAGATATGGCGATCTCGAGATCGGACGGTATACGCCATACCGCCAAGTGAAAACCATCCTATTGGAAAGGTTCCATCGCCGATTGGAACTTGGATTATCCAAGACTGTTACCGGCAGGACTCTAGATACCGTAGCCGGGGTGCATCCACCACCCCTGTCGATACAAACGGCCTCTCTTGATGGAAAAGTCGTTTACGAGCCGGGAGAGTGTATACTCGCAAACCGGGCGGTCACTCAGAGAGCGAATAGAAAATAAACACGTTTAAACACGTTTTTAGGAACAGCTCTGAACGACACCCGAACAATTTGAATAAGTCGAAATTAAAAGTAAAGTTCGTGTTCTGAAATGGTTGTGAGAGCCGATGTCAAGAAGTTGAAAATAAACATTCCATTCAATACATTGCCTTCCTGATTATTCCTAGGAAAGGTGATGATGAAAAGAGTCTTTTTCCTTTTCCTTCTGCTCCCTTTCTTTCTTTATGCCCATTGGGACGATCTCTTTTCGGGAGATGAGGATCCCGCCTTATTTCATCACGTCAATGTGATCTCCGGACACCTGAACCTCCTCCTTCAGGACGGAGAAGTGAAGGGAGGGAAGAGCCTTCCCATTTATCGCACCTACACCAGTGCGGGAGCTTTGGAGCGCTCGTCTGAAAATCTCGACCTCATTTACAAGCACATGAGGG
>Ga0209211_10005891_pt1 | contig 18052 bp, 17 predicted proteins | sample RifGroA2_FD_183992 | JGI IMG/M metagenome (GOLD analysis project Ga0209211, IMG submission 183992) | Groundwater microbial communities from Rifle, Colorado, USA - Groundwater A2 (SPAdes) (version 2) | ecosystem: Environmental > Aquatic > Deep subsurface > Groundwater | place: Rifle, Colorado... | reverse complement strand
GCCGACCTCTTTTGATCTGTTTTTGGCATATTTAAAAGTGCCGATCGATCCTGATCAGTATTATTTTTGGCACTCAACCCAGACTCAAAGTAATATCGGAAATTACAACAATGTTAAAGTTGATAAATTACTCGAAGATGGGAGATCGACAGTCGACATAGAAGAAAGAGAAAAAATTTATTACGATTTACAAAGAATTATGGCCGACGACCCTCCGGCAATATTTTTGTACTACCCTTACGTTTACACGATTGAAAGGAAGTAGTATAATACCCTTGATAAATTCTTTAGTCGGGGTGGCGGAATTGGCAGACGCGCTAGCTTGAGGGGCTAGTGCCCGCAAGGGCGTGGAGGTTCAAGTCCTCTCTCCGACACAAGAAAATTGGACACCCTGAGGGTGACTAGCCTCATTCAAGTAATATTTTTTTTATTTCTTTTAATCTTCTTTGATAATCGATTTGATTTTCGTGAAATTTTATAAATTTATTTTTATTTTTAAAATGATTCATCATTAAATCAGTATTAACGAATCTATTTAGATTTTTGTTTAAATACCAAGAATAAGAACTAAAAGGATAAGTCCTTAATTGATCAAATTCGATGAGATAAGAAGTAACATGGTTTATATGAATATAGCGGCAAACATGGATAAACGTTTCTTCATTAATAATAAATTTTGTTTTAAAATTATGAATAAATAAAGAACCTTCTCTTTCGTGTATTAAATTAAAAGATTTAGAATAACTATTTTGAAAATTACTTATAAATTTTTTAATTCCATTATCTTGTAATTGCTTAAGTAGAAAGTGATAATGATTTGGCATAAAAGATAGGGCATAAAAATCTACAAGAGGAGTAGTTGAATGAATTTCTTTTAAATAATATTTCTTTGCTGATTCTGATAATGAATAAAATTTTGACAACCTAATTCTTTGATTAAATCGATAATAATCAACCAAACTTATTGCTCGTTTCAAATTACTTAAACCATTAAAAATGATTGTATCGGCAATTGATTTATCATAAAGATGATAAATTTGTCCAGTAACTAATATAGGTCGATGGATAGTCATAATACATAAACGTTAAATGTATTAAATAGAAAAGTCAATGGTTTATATGCTACAAAATGATGTATTTGGATTGCTATTACAATAAAAAAATTGCGATATACTCATAGATTTGTAAAAGTCGTGCCTAGTCACCCTCAGGGTGACTGAGGCTAAAAGAGGGGAGTTAATTCTTGTTTTAGCCAAGACAGAGCATTTTTATTCGCTTTGTTTATCCTTGTCATAAATAATGTATATATCTTGTAACTATGAAGTTTTTTTATTTCATCGTCAATAAGTTTGAAATTATCTTCGATAGAATCCATAATCATTAAAATTTCCTTATTCGATTCGATTTTTTTATGCCATAAATAGGAAGAATCAATTGGAATTTTTTTAATACAGCTGACTAAGTTTTGTTGCAACAAAACATCGCTGATATTATCAGCCTCCTTTTGGTTTTTACAAGTTAAGAACAATAAACAAGGCTTCATTACAAAAAAATTATATCATTTTCCAATAGCTAACTTGTATAATTTCTTTATGCAAAGAAACATATTTATCTTCCATGGTACTGCTGGAAATCCTCAAGAGAATTGGTTTCCTTGGTTAAAAAAAGAATTAGAAAAAAAAGATTGTCGTGTTTTTGTACCGCAGTTTCCAACCCCGAAAGGTGAATCTTTAGAAAGTTGGTTAGATGTCATAAGTAAATATAAAAAATATTTTGATAAAGACACGATATTAATTGGTCATAGTAAGGGCGGATTATTTTTATTACGCTTATTGGAGCGATTGAAACAACCTGTCCATGCTTCTTTTTTAGTTTCAACAGCAATTGGAATTAAACCTTATGTTTTTTATGATTTAAATTATAAATTTACTCAAGGATATGAATTTAATTGGGATAAAATAAGATCCAATTCAAAATATTTCACGGTTTATCACTCAGATAATGATCCTTATACATGTATAGACAACGGGAAGCAAATTTCTAAAAATCTTGGCATTAATTTAACTTTTATTCCAAATTCAGGTCATTTTAATACTAAAAGCGGGTATACTAAGTTTGATAAATTATATGAAGATATTTATAGTTTGTTAATTAATAATTCTTAAAATTAATATGGATAAACTTATTTCAACTAATCCTGGAAATAATTACATAAAACTTGGTGAGGTTAATATTTCTACAGCATCAGAAATTAAGCAAAAAGTAACTCAAGCGAATAATACAAAAACAAAATGGAAAAATTTTGGAATTAAGAAACGCATTGAGTTCCTTAAATCTATCTACGATGAATTTGTAAAACGAAAGGAAGAATTAGCAATTCTTATTATGAAGGAAACAGGTAAGCCAATACAACAAACTATTAGAGAAGCAAAGTGGTATACGGAAGGATTCCAATGGTTTTTAGATAATGCAGAACAGTCATTAAAAGATGAAATTACATTTAAAGATTCTTCATCAATAAATAAAATTGTGTATGAACCTATGGGAGTGGCAGCAGTTATTACGCCATGGAATTTCCCGTTTGGTATGGCGGTGTGGGGGATTGTCCCTAATTTACTTGCCGGAAATACAGTGGTTTTCAAAACTTCTGAAGAAAGTCCGCTTGTGGGAAAGTTTATAGAAAAGGTATTTCTAAATCATAATTTACCTAAAGGAGTATTCGCTGAAGTTTATGGAGCAGGAGATGTTGGAAAAACACTCGTCGAAAATAATATTAATTTAATTTGGTTTACAGGAAGTACCTTTGTTGGAAAATTTTTGTATAAAACAGCTGCGGAAAAATTTATTAAAGTTCTTCTTGAAATGGGAGGGTCGAATCCTTGCGTTGTATTTGAAGATGTTGATGTGAAAATTGCAGCGGAATTAGTTTACGCTAGTCGTTTTCAGAACTGCGGTCAAGTTTGTAACGCAATTAAACGTTTAATTGTTCATAAATCTATTGCAGATTCTGTAACAAATGAGTTAAAAAAAATTCTTACTTCAAAAATATTAGGCGATCCAAAAGATGAAAAGACTGATATTGGCACTCTTGTTGCTAAAAGACAAGTAGATCTTCTAAAGGGACAAGTTGATGATGCTTTGGAAAAAGGTGCAAAAATTCTTTATCAGAAAGAAATCCCAAATAACTTAAAGGGAGCATATTATCCACCGACACTTTTAGGAAATATCACAAAAGATATGCGTGTTTGGAAAGAGGAGGTCTTTGGTCCAGTACTTCCGATTATGACATTTGCTACAGAACAAGAGGCAGTTGATTTTGCTAATGACACATTGTACGGATTAGGCAGTAGAGTTATTTCTAATGATAAAAAGAGAGCCGAAAGAGTTGCCTCACAAATTGAAGCAGGGACGGTTGAAATAAATAAAGGAGACAGATGGCTTTTATGTAATCCCTTTGGTGGATATAAAAATTCAGGTATGGGAAGGGAACATGGAGCCATTGGTTTTCAAGAACTTTGTCAAATAAAGGTTATTTCAACCGGATAATAATCATTTTCAAATTTTTCTTCTTTTGTATAATATTAAATATGGGTATTTTTTCACCAGTCTATGCCCAGTGTCCGGTGTGTGTGATTACCGTTGGTGGAGGATTAATATTGGCGAAAAAATTAGGAATTGACGATCTTCTGGTTTCCATTTGGCTTTCAGGATTTAATACAGCCATCGCTTTTTGGATTGCCTCAGGTATCAAAAAAAAGATATTTAACAATCCCATTTTCTGGTCTTTGGGTTTTTATGCAATGACTATTGGCTATTTAATTTATACAAAACAGATAAATCATCCTGGGAATAAATATTTGGGGATTGATAAAGTTTTTTTTGGGATGACGGTAGGTTTGTTTTCAGCAATATTGGCAATTGGGATAGATAAACTGTTACGAAAATCAAATAAAAACAAGATATATTTTCCCTACCAAAAAGTAGTCGTACCTCTGGTATTATTAATATTAACAACGATATTTTTTAAGTTTTTGTTATAAGTTTACTGTTTGTCATCCTGAGCGAACGTAGTGAGTCGAAGGATCTTATCAAAAAGATTCCTCGCTTCGCTCGGAATGACATGGGGGGGCAGAATATGGAAAATGACGAAAAAATAAATAAACTATTAGAAAGAATCAAAAAAGTGGGAAAAGAAGGTAATCTTGATCTTTCGTCCGACGAAGATTTATCTATTGGAATCATGAATTTAATCTCAATTGAAGAACACTTGTTTTTTACTGCTCAAAAAACAGGAAAAGTCAAATATTACGAAGTCTTAAAAGAAGTCAGAGAGATGCGAAAAAATTTACTTAAAATGATTATTAAAGATTATGAGGGTGAAGTCTGGTGTATAAGTAAACATTTATTGGCCGCTTCTATGAGACTGATGGAGGTGGGGACAAAAGCCCAGACAAAAGGAGAAGATGCCCAGGCTCATGACTTTTTCAAAAAATCTTTTGATCTTTACAATCTTTTTTGGGCGATTAATTTGGGGAAGGTAAAAAAGGAAGAAATAATCCCTACGGCAGATAAAAAAGAAACTCCAATTGAGTATGTTAAACAAGACTTTTTGGGAAAATTAAGCAAAATGATCAGCAAGATATTTGATTGTTGCAGTGAGTAATATTTTATTATGTCTTTAACAGAATTATCTTATTGGTTTAGAAAGGCTCTACCCTATATTATTCTTGGAATTTTAGGGATCCTGATTATTTTTTATTCTTTTCGGTTGTATTTTATTTATTTAGAATCAAACAAACCAGTTTTTACTACCACTAATTTAATTTTCGGGAAAATTGATAAACCAAATATTCAAGTGGCAACCACAAGCGCAGATCTTTCTTTTACCCTGGATACGATTGAAGGCCAACCGGTGACAGCGACCGAAACCGCCTCAATATATTATCTGCCCCAGATTCCCACCCGTTTTGGTTATAAAGAAAAAATATTATTGATGGCCAAAAACTTTGGCTTTGATTCGGATAATTCTAATTATAAGTTAGTTAATCGTCTGGCTACTTTTTCTTCAAGCAATCGGAGATTATCAATTGATATAGGAAATTTTAATTTTAATTTTGAGTCCGATGTTGATTCAAACTTAATTGCCTCAAGCTCGGTAACATTATCTAAAACAGAAATTGAAAATAAAGCCATTAATTTATTAAAAACAATTGGTCGATATCCTGAAGAATTAGCCCGTGGTAACAATAAGATTACTTATCTTAAATACGATCCTTATATAAAAGATTTTATAAATGTAGAAAAACAATCAGAAGCTGAAGCGGTTGAAGTTGATTTTTTCCGACCTGATATAGGGACAACCTCAGTTGTTACACCAAAATTTTTCACCAGTCAAAATTATTTAATACTATTTTTTAATAAAGATCAGGAAAAAGTTATAAAAGGGCAGGTGTCATTTTTTGAAAAATTAGAAGATCAAACAGGAATATATCCTATAAAGACAGGAGATCAAGCTTGGGAAGAGCTAAAAAAAGGGAAAGCAATAGTTGTTGCGGGACAAAAAGGATCAAAAAAAATTACAATCAAAAAAATGTTTTTAAATTATCTTGATCCGGATATTTACCAAAGTTATTTGCAACCAGTCTACGTATTTATCGGTGATAATGATTTTGTCGCGTATGTAACGGCAGTTGCGGAAGAATACCTGCAATAAAAAATCCTAAATCCTAAATCCCAAGTTCCAAATAATCAACATTTTCTTCAATCCACTTAACCACATTTCTTGTATCGGAAAACCGGTCTTCGCTTTTCAAAATTACAATTACAAACTGATGGCCGTTTTTTTTGTAAAAAGAAATAAGGTTTTCACCGGCGGCTTCAGTATAGCCGGTTTTTAAGCCGCCAATGCCGGCAATTTCACCAAGTAATATGTTTACGTTTGAAAGTTTGTGGAAATATTTAAAGTCAACATCAGAAATAATAATTTCTTTGGTAGAAACAATCTTGGCCAGATAATTATTTTTGAGTAAATATCGAGCAGCTAGGGCAAGATCAAAAGGAGTGGTATATTGGCCATTTTCATCAAGTCCGTCAGGATTAGAAAAATGGCTATCTATCATTTTTATTTCTTTAGCTTTTTTATTCATTAAATCTATAAATTTATCGTAACCGTAATTTTCAGCAAGAACGTATGCAGCATCATTTCCAGAGTGGACCAATGTTCCATAAAGCAAATTTTCTACAGTAATTTTTTCACCGATATTAAGTCCCATTGTCTGTCCGTCAACGATAGTTTTTTTGACAGTAATAACATCATTGGGATTGTAAATATCGTAAGCTACCAAAGAGGTGATGATTTTTGTCGTTGAAGCGGGTAAAAAACGGCTTTTCTGATTTTTTTGATATATGGGTGTAAATGAAGGGAGGTCGATAATATATGCACCTTGAGCCGTTATGAAAGGTTGAAAGTAGGGATTTTTTAGATAAGGGACAGGTTCAATTTTAATTTTTGCCGGTAATGTGTTTTCGGCAAATAATGGGCGGTTGTAACTGAAAATATGAAAATAATAGGAATCGCCGGGATAAAAGAGGAAAAGAAGAGTAAAGAAAATAAAGAGCAAATAAAATCTTAGACGCATTGTTAAATAATAAATAATTAATAAGAAATATCAAATCAATATCTAATAATTAATATTTGAATATTTAATATTTATTATTGAATAAAAATTTATTATTTATTATTTGATATTTGGATCTTTATTCCTAATTCCTTAAGTTTTTCTTCTTTGACCGGTGATGGCGCTTTCATGATGGATGTTCTTCCACTTGAGGTCATCGGGAAAGGAATTACTTCACGAAGAGAAGGTTCGCCTGTGATACATGTCAAAAGCCGGTCAATCCCCGGGGCGATGCCGCCATGGGGAGGAGCGCCATATCCAAGAGCTTCAATCATATGACCGAATTTAAGATTGATTTCTTCTGCAGACAAGCCCATAATTTCAAAAACTGATTTTAATCCTTGCGGAGTATGATTACGAATACTGCCTCCACTGACTTCATAACCATTACAGACTAAGTCATATTGAGTAGTTAAGATAGCTCCGATATTTTTTTTAGCCAAAAGATCTTGCATAAATTCCGGCTTCGGAGCAGAAAACGGATTATGAGTAAAAGTCCAGCCGCCCTCAGGAGTTTTTTCAAAAAACGGAAAATCAATTACCCAAGCAAAAGCCTGAATATTTGTCTTTTTATCTTCATCAGTTCTCAGATCAAATTTATCGGCCCCGAATTTTTTTATCGCTTCCTGATATGTAAAAATTGGGAAAGGTTTTTTTTGGATAGGAATTTTTAGTTTTTCGTAAACTTCAATAAAAAGATTTTCCGTTAATTTCATTACATCTTCCCTCTGAACAAAGCTCATTTCTAAATCCAATTGTGTGAATTCTCCATAAGCCCGGTCAGCTCTTGGGTCTTCATCGCGGAAGCAGCGAGCAATCTGAAAATATTTTTCCACTCCGCCGACCATCAAAAGTTGCTTGTACTGCTGGGGTGATTGAGGTAGGGCATAAAAATTACCTTTTTGTAAACGGGAGGGAACGATGAAGTCGCGAGCGCCTTCGGGTGTGGTTTCAGAAAGTATCGGCGTCTCAATTTCCAGAAATCCTTCTTTAAAAAGATACTGGCGGATCAAGTCAATAAATTTCGATCGGAGAGCCAGATTTTTATACATCCTCGGCCGTCTTAGATCAAGGTAGCGGTATTTGAGCCTGACTTCTTCATCAATCTCAAGTCCTTCAGTATTAACAGGAATTGGAAGAGGTTGAGTTTTATTTAATATTTTTATTTCTTTAACCTCGATTTCAACTGATCCGGTCTTGATTTTTGCATTGACCATTTTATCAGGTCGTTTTTTTACTAAGCCTTTAATATAAACAACGTCTTCTTCAGAGAGAGTCTTAAACTCTTCACCGCCAACTACCTGGACAGTCCCTGTCCGGTCTCTTAAATCAATAAAAACAATTTTTTTATGATCCCGTTTCGTATCCACCCAACCATAAAGCTCAACTTCTTTTCCAATCACTTCAACTGTTTCTGAAATATTAAGTTTTTTCATATTGACAAATCGTTCATGATGAACTATATTTAACTCAACCTGCCTGTGATGCCTGCATCACAGGTTTTTTATTTTATAGGCACAATCACGTCTTTTTTTAACATTCTTAGTTCTTTATATCCGTATAATTTTTTGAATTTAACTTTCCAAAGACTATCAAAAGATATAATAATAAGTTTAAAAAAATAAACAGCTTTATACATTATCCTATTTTGTAGAGAAATAACAATGGGATTTTTGTTAACTGATTTAACTTTGATTAATGCTTGAAGAAAATCGGCATCTCCACTAAAAAGATAAACGTCAATATCTTTATTTGTAAGTGATTCATATACCAGGTCGGCCGTTAATTTAACATCAACCTCTTTTTCTTTACCGCTCGTCTTTGAACGGTATCCGGTAAAAAAAACTAGATTCTTCGTCTGTTTGACGTTTTTGTAGAAAAGAGACTCATTTTTTAAAGATAAACTTATTTTTTTACTCATCTTTTCAGTCTTTGGAGTATATGATGCATAAAAAAATATCTTTGTAAAACAAATATCAAAGTTTTTTTCAATTGTTTTAATTAACTTAATAAAATTAAGATATGTTTTTGGTCCAAAGAGTTCATATTGTCCGGCATACAAATTTGTTCCATCGATAAAAAGGTAAGTTTTTTTCATTAATACATTTTATTACCTTTTTTTCCTTTTGACAACAATAAATGTTTTAGTATAATAATATCCTATAATATGATAACAGTAAGCCCTGAAGAAACAAGACCTCGAGAGGGTCAAATAAGCCCAAGCATATTTCTAGATAGGGCTGATTTGTTTCATTTAAGTTTGCTTGGGTATTTTAGTCAATCTGGAAGATTACCTAACCCGAAGGCAGGAATTTCTTTTCCTAGACATAAGTTAACAGAACCGCTTCATACTCTATTAGATAGTTTGCAGGAATTAGGTCGGATTAGGGTAAAAAATATACCAGCAAGACATTCTTTATCACCAGCAACTTCGGGTAATATTGTTGTACAACCAATTATGAAAGACGAAACTGTTATAGCTGCTTTTCGAGAAGTTAAATTAGATGCATTAAAACCGCTATTAAATTTTGTCGGTCGATTTCCTAATTCATTAACATCAGCAACTCTTTTTCCCAATTATTCTGAACAGGCTTTGAAAGGAGTTAGTTTACAATTTGATCAAAGACAAGAAAAATGGTGGCATAGATTGGCACCTTATAGATGGCCTTTTGGACGAGGTCTTTTAGTGGTTGCGTTGCCGATAGGAATGGAACAAGTAGTAGAACAAAGTGAAGCGATTCTTCCTACATTGATAAGAATAGGAGAAACTAGCCCAAGCATGAAATATATCAGACTTTTTTATGGTCCTGACCAAAGAGTATTTTTGGTTTTATCTGATGGACCATCTTCTACAGAACGTCAGGATATATCCAGCCAACTTGCCAACACTCACAGACCTCAAAAAGCCATTGATTTGATGAATACTGTTAAACAATCGTTTCTTCAAAGAAGAGAGGATGTATTACGTACAATAATGGAATCATTAGGCTTACATGGAGAAGAACTAGTAATTAATGTTCCTTTTGTTTTTCTTGACGGAGAAACAGGGAATGCAGTATCAGGAGGAGTTAAGGAAGGGGAGCTTATGCCTTTAATGTTAAGGGACGGTATGATAATTCATAGTGATCCAAGCGATAGTGTTTTACCGTTAGGTTTACCAAGAGTGGAAACGGGGAAATCTCTTCCTGGTTTCATATCAAATTTATCTTTCGATAAATATTTAGGAACTTTAAAAGATCCTTTACATTTAGCAGATCTAGAAGCAGTTTTTCATCGATCCAAAACATAAAATGCAATTATTTTTCCCCTTAACTTTTCTCTTCCATTCCATTTATCAACTTCCAAACTATAGACACGTTTTAATTTTTGCACACTGAATAGTATAAGAGTTAACGTAAAAAATATATTAGACTTCAATAATTCTTTTTAATGCCTGTGACTGTTTATAATCAGTATCGTATAAATCCCAAAGGGTTTGTCCTGAATATGATGCTTTAAGTTCAGGAATGCCACAGATGTCACTCGCTTCTTTAACACTGAGTGTTTTAGGGAGAAAAAACAGTTTACCTGAAGCAAGATGAAAAACAGGGACAATTCCTTCACCCACTTGTCCAATAAGACTAGGTTCATAACAAAATCCTATTAACGCCTGAATATGAGTACTAGACAATGACATATTTTCTTGAAGAAAATCATTGTGTAACAGACCCAACTCTGGAATTTGAGCGGGTGAAATTTTATTATTTTGTGAAGTAAACATATCAATAATATGAGGTTGATTATCCTCAATTCGCAACATAAATGAATTTCTATTTCCAGGTGAAACAATAAAGTCAATGCGCTTTCTTCCAAGCAAATTGGCAAGTATTTCCATTAAACTTTCTCTATACTCGATAAATATAGTAGAAGTACCCTTTTCATTTCGACTATCATCAATTTTAATTCTAATATTCCCGAGTTTTTTTCGAAAATTCTCAATTTGCTTCACCGGCATTGTTACTCGTATTTCTGGTTGAGGAAGAGTAATTTTTTCCCCGTGAATTTTTAATATAGGATTTTTTTTATTAGAATGAGGAAGAGGATATCCTCCGCTAACAGTAGCAGATTGAATGAACAATTTAGCAAACATTCGAGGGATAATTACTTTTACAATATTAATATCTGCTGACATTTCTTCAGCCGCTAACGACTCTAATTCTTCTGAAAATAATATTTTATTCTTATTATCAATATATGGAGAAAAAGGAGCAGTTACATCTGTTATTTTTGCAAGGGAAACGATGATTTTATCTCTCATTGCATCCCATCCTAAAAGATCTGCCAGGCCAGCAGCAATCCTTCCTCTAAGTATTTTAATATCCTTGACCCATTCTGGTGATTGCAAATTATGCCAAACATCAGCAATCTTAATAAAGAATATTCGAAGTTTTTCCGGTGTTTGAGTAGCTGAAATAAACAAATATTCAAGATTGTAAACTACTTCCGCAATACTTTTTTTAACTTCCCAATCTATATGGGTTACTGTTCCTTTTGTGGATCTAATTCCTCCTTTATTAAGATAACTGGTAATCATTTTATACATCGGCGTTACTTCAAGTCTTTGATATAGCTTTTCAGTTTCAGCATTTTCATTATGGCGAGGTAGTTTTCGTTCAGTTACTCCATCAATAATACTTGTCAACATATATTGGTACCCAGAATCTTTGAATATTCCCTCTATTGTTGTCAACCAGTCCTCCTTTCCCTCTATTCCATTTAACTTAACATCTTCAGGCACATCGTGGAGTAAAGTAGCCACAATTGTTATCCAATCAAAAGTTGGACCTTCTTTTGAAGAGGGGATCATAGTTTCTGCCATTTCAAGAGGATGAATAAAGTAAGGAGTGGAATTCCCATCATTATTTCCTTCTTTGCGATATCGTTTTATTTTAATTTCATTATTTTGATGGGCAACAGCTCCAACAATTACGGCGCGTCTAATTAAATTTACTTGAGGAGTCTGAAATTTCAGAGCAACATTCTTCATGAATGTATCAATACGTGTTTCCAGTATTGGATTACAACGAAGAACATCTTTAAAGTTTGATTCAAAGAAATTAAAAGTAAGCTCCTTCCCTGTTTTTTTAGCTTTGCGTTCCATGATAGCGGTAATTATAATAAAAACCTATAGTAATATCAACCAATAATGAGCCTGTAAATATTTTAAGAAATAATTTTTACCATCCCTCTCAACTTTTCCCTACCATTCCATTTATCAATTTCCAAACTATAAACAACGCTTATTTTTTGTCCCCGGGAAAGGTCTTTGAATTTGTCGGCCTGGTTAAAGCCAATCAACTCAAGACCTCCAGCAAATATTTTCAAATGATTATTGGTTTTACCAAAGAGCTGGGCTCCGGTAAGAACTCCTTCACTATAAAATGTGGGCTTTGGATTTCCCATACCAAAAGGTGCTAGTTGTTCCAAAGCTTTCACTAGTGACAAATTGATTTTTAAAAAAGGAATTTTTAAATCTACTTTTATTTTTCTTTCAAGATCTTTATCTTTGATTAATTTATTTGCTATCTTGATCGCGGTCGTGGTAAAGATAGTAAGTTGATATTTCCTTAACGTAAATCCGGCGGCTTGTTTGTGGCCGCCAACGTCAATCAAATGTTTTTTTAGGCTACGTAAGAAATCAGTGATATGAAAAGAGGGAATGGAGCGGGCCGAACCTTTATAGCCAATGTCAGTTTTTGTCAAAACTAAAGTTGGCCGGTAAAATTTCTCAGCGATTTTGGAGGCAATCAAGCCAATGATACCTTCATGCCATTTTTCTGATATTAAGATAATTATTTTAGGAAAAGTCGCTAATGCTCGCAATGATAGATGAGCTTCCTCAACTGATTTTTTTACCAAATCCTGTCTTTCAATGTTCGTTTGCCCAATTTTTTTGGCCAAAGCCAAAGCTTTTGATTCATCATTGGTGCAAAGCAATCTCAAGGCATCAATGGCCGATTCAAGGCGGCCGGCAGCATTAATCCGGGGAGCGATTATGAAGCCGACTTCATAAGGAGTGATTTCTTTTCCTTCAATCCCGGCCTCTTTCAGAATATGTTTAATACCATATCTTTTTATACCTGAAAAAGTTTTCAGCCCGTATTTGACAATACTTCTTGATGGGCCGGTCAGAGGGACAAGATCGGCGATGGTACCAATACTAGCTAAAGCTAAATAATCAGTCTTAAAGTTATGTTCAAGCGTTGTCATCGCGAGGCCGCCGGAGATAGCCGTAGCGATCCCTTTTTCTTGGGATTGCTTCGTTACTAGAGTTCCTCGCAATGACATATAGATTTCTTTGGCGAAAAAATAGGCAACACCGCTGCCTGAAAGTTCCGGAATATGAAAAATCGCTTCAGCTTTTGGTATTTTATCTCCTTTCAAATGGTGATCGGTAATGATAATTTTAATTCCCAATTTTTTGGCATATTTTACTTCTTCAATCTTAGTTATTCCATGGTCAACGCTGATGATTAATGCCGGATCAAATTCGCGTTTGACGTTATCAATACCTTTTTTTGAAAATCCATAACCTTCCAATTTTCGATGGGGGACATAGGGCATAACTTTAAAACCTAATAAATGTAAGGTTTCCCATAAAATTGCCCCTCCAGTTATTCCGTCTGCATCATAATCTATATATACAACAATCATTTGATCATTTTTTTTAATTTCTTTTAGAAGTTGGACCACCTTAATGAAATAAAGTTTATATTTTGTACTAAAGTCATTAATGGAAATATCAAAGGGGGATTTTGGATTTAAAAAATCATCAATATTTTTTATTTTCCGATTTTTAATTAGAAGATTAACAATTTCATCGTTAGAATAATTATCGGTAGACTTAATTTCTTTTTTAAAAGTTATTTTCATCGGATTTCATTCTATCATCTTTTTTTCTTCATCAGTAGATAATAAATTAGTTGAAGAAATTTTTTGTCCAAGTGTTGAGAAGGTTTTTGTCACTTGGGAACTCTGGTTGTAGGCATTCGTGACATGTTTGTTTAAAACCGATAATGCTTCATCAGTTTTTTGATAGTCTTTTTTTATTGCCTGCAAAATCTTTAAAATCTCCTTGGCTTTGGTCTCAATTTTTTCTCCTTCAAATGAGATTAGAATAGCTTTAATGTAAGCATAAAAACTCATCGGTGAGACAGGCAGAACTCGATTTTTTCCGGCATAATCAAATATCTCTTCGCTATTTATTAATTCGTAATAAACACTTTCTGATGGAATATACATTAAAGCATAGTCAACAGTTTTTTCTTCGGCCAGAATATACTTTCTGGCGATGTCGTCAACGTGTTTTTTAACATCCCGTTCGAAGTCTTTCTTTATTAAAGCAATTTCTTCCTTGCTGGTGGCTCTGGCAATTTTTTTAAAAGTATCAACCGGAAACTTTGAGTCAATTGGAATTAAACCCTGAGAAGTGATAAGAATGGCATCAACAATTGAACCTGTTTTAAAATGGTACTGAAGTTTATAGGAAGATTTTGGAAAGTTTTGAGCAAGCAGTTCTTTTAATACATGTTCGCCAATGTTTCCCCGCAATTTTGGCGAGGTAAGATACTCCTGCAGTTCTTTCATACTCCTTCCGATTTCAGAAAACTCGCCAATAGTTTTTTGGACTGAGGCAAAAATTTCCAGGTTTTTAGATAGTTTCTGATCAACTGAAGTAGTTGACGTCTTTAACCAGTCAACCAGATCCGACGAAAGGGTAGTCTTTTTTTCTAAAGCATTTAACCAAAGACGGATGACAATAAGAGCAGATACAAAAAAAACAATGACTAAAATTAAAGAGAGATTCATGAAGATAATTATACTATTTTTATATCAACCCACCACCTTTGAAGATTTTTGGTTTAAGCCATTCTTGGGAAGAAGGTTTTTCCGAATGAATTTCTTTTTCCAGTGATTCAATAGTTTTAATTGGTTGGGTTTCTCGGTTATGAGTCATTACTTGAGGCGGAGTCGAAGTAGTGACAGGCTTTCTAATCATTTTTTTTACCGCTCCAAGCCTCAATAACACGGCAATATTTTCAAATGTATCAGCGTTTACCGAATATGAAGTAAAGTTGTTGGTGGCTGTGGCGATTCCTGTATATAGATTAGTCGCCATATCTCGGTCAATTTCAATCTTTAAATTTTGTAAAATTGACAAGACCAACTCAGAAACGGAAGAAATAGTTTTATTTACCAGATTAACGGTTCCAAAAAATGCATTTGTTAAGTGCCTGTCAATATTAATAATATCGTGTCCGGTAAATTGATTTTGGTTATCAGAATAAATTGAGCCCAAACTCATCAGGGTTGGGGAGTCAATGACGATAATAAAATCAATCGCTCCGCCAGTATAAGTATAATTAACCTGGGAGGGGTCAAGTTTTGAGTATCCCGGTCGAGGAGTGACAACAAGATTAAAATTAGCTCCCTGAATATTGTAGTCTACTTTATCAATTGATCCGTCAGAATAAGGAAACGAAATCATTAAACTGTCTCCACCTGAGGCAATGTTAGTCTGAATTTTATCGGAGGCAGTTATATCAGAGCTGATTTTATTTGAGCTTGAAAGCGAGACATTCTTACCCATCTTAGTAATTCCAAGATAAAGAGCGGTGGCAGCGGCAATGGCGTCAGGGGAAGCATTAGGAGGAATAATGATTGTCCCTGAATTTCCCTTGGTTAATATATCAAATATCCGAGCCAGAGAATTTTGGTGATTATTCATATCTTATAGGATAGATTTTATCACATCACCCACCCGAATGTCAAGTTCCGGACTGAAGATCATGCCGGCTTCCTGATTTTTCTTTACTTCGGTAGTTTCTTTAGCTCTGATTTTTAGAGAAATTAGCTTCGTTTTATCAATTAATTTTAAATTACGATGAAGCTCTAATCTGTCACCAAGATTTATCTTTCCTTTAGTAATTTTTACTCCATAAATGGTTTCTTTTTCAATGATAAAAGTGGCAAGAATTTTTGCTTCACCTTTCAAATTTTTTTCTTTTTCCTCTTTTTCCTTGAGCAAATCAGCCACCTCGTTGAGTTCATCTAACAACTCATAAATAATATTATAGGTTTTTATAATTACTTTTTCCTGTTTGGCAATGTCTTTCGCTTCGGCATTAGGAGTGATTGAAAATCCGATGATAATGGCTTTAGTGGCCTTGGCTAAGAAAACATCAGATTTGTTAATTTCTCCAACCGCCTGGAGGATTATATCAACATTATTGTTTTTTATTAACGATTGATTAATTGCTTCAAGACTGCCCTGAGAATCGGTTTTAATAATTAAAGATAGTTTTTTTTCAACACTAGGGATAGCAAGCAATGTCTGCAGATCTAATTTTTTTGGGACAGAACTAGCAACAATTTTCTCAACAACTTTTTCCTGAGATTGAATCATCTGCCCGACATTTGGCAGTTCATTAAAACCCAGCAACTCAAAAGGGGAGGAAGGAAATACCTCACTAACTTGTTTTCCGAGGTCGTTATTGATAGACCTGACTTTTATTTTTTTATTTTCTGAAAAAAGTACATCTCCGATGTTAATCTTTCCATCTTTAATAATGGCTGAGACAACTATCCCGCGTCGATCTTTTTTAGTTTCAATAATATAAGCCTGAGGGGGATTTTTCGGATCATACTTTAGGTCAATATCTTCAGAGATCATCAAAATAGTTTCCAGTAACTCTTTAATTCCGGCCCCAGTTTTTGCAGAAACCAAAGCAACCGGAACATCTCCGCCTTTTCCCTCAACCATTACTTCATATTTCAAAAGGTCATTTTTTACTTTCTCCGAATTAACATCGGGTAAATCGGCTTTATTAATAGTGACGATAAAAGGTATTTTTGCGGCTTTTATATGGGAAATAGATTCAATAGTCTGCGGCATAACCGAATCTTTTCCATCGATGAGCAAAATAGCAATGTCGGCAACATTGGCTCCACGGGCGCGGAGAAGAGAAAAAGCTTCGTGACCCGGAGTATCGATAAAAGTGATTTTATTGTTTTTATAGTCCTTGAAATCAGTAGCAATTTCATAAGCACCGATTTTTTGGGTGATGCCTCCATGCTCTGATGAGGCGACGGAACTCTTACGGATATAATCAAGCAGGGTAGTTTTGCCGTGATCGACATGACCCAAAATAGCAACAATAGGTGATCTATTCATATATTTTTCCTTATTTTAATCTTTTAGTTACTTTTTCTCAACAGCATCGGGGGAGGCAACGGGGGTTTGGGCTGGAATATCTTCCGATTTAATCTGAACGATATCAATTTCAAATTCGGTCAAGCGGGAAGCCAAATTAACGTTTATGCCGCCTTTACCTATAGCAAGAGGCGCTTCTTTTTCCTCAACTGTTACGGTGGCTCTTTTTGTTACTTCATCAATTTTTACCTTGCTGATTTTTGCCGGAGAAAGAGCGGCAATTAAAAACAATTTTTTGTCTTGGTTCCATTGAATAATATCAATTTTTTCAACTCCGCCGAGTTCATCAGTGACCGTCTGAACCCGGACTCCTTTTTGTCCGACACACGCCCCAACCGGATCAACTCCTCCTTGGGTAGAAGCTACAGCGACCTTAGCTCTTTCACCTGGCTGACGGGAAACTTTTTTTATTTCAACAGTCCCATTATTAATTTCAGGGACTTCTCTTTTAAACAGCTCTTCAATTAGTCTTGGATCAGCCCTTGAAACAATGATTCGGGGATTATCAAATTTGTCATTAGTGATTTCTTTTAAGTAAACAATTAAACTATCATTAGGCTGATAGTGTTCATTATTCATCTGCTCCTCTTTAGGTAAGATGGCTTCGGCCTTGCCGATATCAAGATAAGCGTTATAGCCATCATATCTGATGACTCGGCTTTTTAAAATTGTGCCAATCTGTCCCTGATAATGAACGGCAACTGTCTTTTTTTCCGCTTCTCTGATTTTTTGCAAAATTACTTGTTTAGCAGTTTGGGCGGCAATACGGCCAAATCCAGGAGGAGTAATATCTTTTTCATCTTCAAAAATTTTTGTTTCCCCGGTATTTTTATTGACTTTTGAAGTAATATTAGCTTCTAATTTATCCAGATATTCCCGCTTATAAGCGGCAATGATGGCTGCTTCGATAGAGGAGATGACATCATCAGGAGAAATTCCTCTTTCGGTCGCTACCTGATTTAAGGCTAAAGAAAACTCAGTTTTAATAATAGTCATATTTATTTTATAATCCTGATTATTTTTTTGCCGGAACAGCCTCTGGTTTAGTTGATTTTCCTGCAGCGGCTTTATCAGCAACCGGAGCTTTTCCAGCAACCGGAGCCTGACCTTTTCCAGCTTCAGG
>Ga0209211_10005890_pt1 | contig 18053 bp, 13 predicted proteins | sample RifGroA2_FD_183992 | JGI IMG/M metagenome (GOLD analysis project Ga0209211, IMG submission 183992) | Groundwater microbial communities from Rifle, Colorado, USA - Groundwater A2 (SPAdes) (version 2) | ecosystem: Environmental > Aquatic > Deep subsurface > Groundwater | place: Rifle, Colorado... | reverse complement strand
TCGCCGACCTCGCGTACACCTGCCTCCCGTACCGCTTCGCGCGCGACTGGGAGGGGCTCGCGGGCCGGGACCTGCGCGCGCTCGGCATCCCGACGGAGCCGGAGTACCTGGCGGCCTACTGCCGGCGCACCGGGCGCACGGCGATCCCGGACTGGGAGTTCTGCCTCGCGTTCTCGATGTTCCGGCTCTCCGCGATCGCGCAGGGGATCATGGGACGCGTGCGCGCCGGCACCGCCAACGACCCGAACGCCCGCGCGCGCGGCGAGCGCGCCCGGCCGCTCGCCGAGCAGGCCTGGGCCCTCCTCGCCGCCCGCGCCGGCTGAGAGGGCCTGCTGGGGCTGGAAGGGGGGCAGCGGCGATCGCCCGGGGATCACGGTTCACGGCGTGAAGCTGGCACGACGTGCTCGGATGTAGGCGGCAGCCAGAGCCGAGAGATTGTCCCTGTATTCGTCGAACCGACCGTCGAGTTCGAACCAGCGCCCCTTCGACTCTTCAGGTAACGAGTCCATTTGCTTCCAGCGCTCTTCGCGCGATTTGCTGGGGCCCCCGGGGCCGAACGCGGCGTTCGCCTCCGTCAGAAGCGTCGCTGTGTGTCCTGCGCCGAGTTCCTGGAGCACCGACACCGTTTCGAGAGCATGATCTCCCGGGGCGTTCCAGTAGTATTGGTTGAACCCGCCGTTGTTCACCTCCATCTCGAGCTCGGTAAGACAGCCGATGACCTGCTCGGCGTGACTCAGGCTGTCGAAGCCTGCCCTCTCCCGAGCGACGTCCTCATCCCGCTCGAGCTCGAAGTAGCCGCCAAGTTCATCGGGCATCTGGTCTTCCACCGTCGACGTCCGCAGAACGCTCCCGCTCAGCGGTGCGCCGGCACGACGCCGCAAAGGAGAAGCGCGTTGTTGGCGCATCCGCTGCAACCGGTTGTTGGGCGGCGGTCGTCAAGCTAAGCCCGAGGCGCGAACATTATTATCGCCATGCCGGCGACAGCGACGGCAGAGCCGGTAACGTCCCAGATATGTGGACGGATTCCATCGACCAGCCAGAGCCAAGCGAGTGCGGTCGCCACATAGACACCACCATAAGCCGCGTACACGCGCCCAGCCTGGGTGGGGTGAAGCGTAAGAAGCCAGACGAAGATCGCCAGGGAGACTGCGGCGGGCGCTAGGATCCAGCCACTGGCGCGGCCGTTCAACCACAGATATGGGAGATAGCAGCCGAGGATCTCTGCGAGGGCGGTCACGATGAACAATGCAGCGGTGGCGATCACGTTCATGGGTTCTCGGACCTCCAGGGATTCATTTCGACGCCGAACGCTCCCGCTCAGCGGCCGGGTGCGAGCATCGCGAGTGCCCGGTCGGTTGGAGCGGGTGGTTCGGCCGCTCCCGTTGACCAGAGAGACTTTGCTGGAGCCCGCTGCTGGGCGCTCATGGTATCCGTCGTGCGGCAAAGAGCCGCTCGGCGTTCTCGTACGCGATGCGCTTGGCTGTAGCGGGACTCATTTGTGACAGCATCTGCCGGAAGGCATTGATGCGCTCCTCGTAGAAGCGCAGCGCCGGCGTGTGAGCGGTATCAGTTCCAACCAGGAAGCGGTCACTAAAATCCTCGAACAGCGCGAGCATTTCCGGATACACCGTGCCGCTGTCCGCTTGGACGAGGTGGATATAGGGCGTGCGCTTGGGCCAATAGCGTCCGTAGCCGCCGCCGTCGCTCGGCGTGACCATCATGCCCCCGAGATCGCACATCAGCCGGGGCAAGCGTCCAAGCAGCCGACGGATCTGCTCGGCGCTCGCGCGACCGCAATTATGGGCCCAGACGAACGTCGTGCCCGGATTAGCCTCGAACAGGCGAACCGCCTGTTCGGTCTGTTCGGGCTCGGCCTCCAGATGGAGGAGCACAGGGACTCCGTACTTCGCGCCGAGGGCCGCGATGCGGTGCATGAGCGGCGCATCGGCGGGCAGTCGCACCTCGCCTCCGAGCTGTCCCCAGCCCCTGAGATCGTACGCGTGGTGGTACAGGATGAACTCGCCCAGGCCGAAGAACTTGCCGCTGCGCAGCTTGTCCTCGGCCTCGCGGAGGTACCAGGCGGCGGACTCCGGGTTCTCCCACGCGCGTCGAGCCGACCGCCCGAGCTGTCCGCGCTGACCGGCGACGAAGGGAATGAAGCGCCCCGTGTGGGTGCGGGCGAAGTCGGCCGCCTGCCCATCCGAGCCGTAGCCCGCGTCCTGGGGATTCGCGTAATACCGCGCCATCAGGACCATGCTGCGCACGCCGGTACGGTCCATCAGTTCGAGGAGGCGCTTGGCCTCCATGTCGCCATTCAGGTGCGTGTGGAAATCGATGATCGGCAAGCGCTCCGCCCGAGCGTGCTCGGCGATCGAGAGGCACCCGGAGACACTGAGGCTGACCACCATCACGGCAGCCGCGATCACGGATCGCATCCAGGCTCCGCTTCGCTGGCCTCTTGCACTTCTACCGCCTGTCTCTCTTGCGGCCGAAACGTTGTGGCGTTGACCGGCGGCCGCCGAAAGCGGCCGGCCGGTCGAACGGCGAGTTAGAAGGCACAGCAGTGGACTTCAGGTCAGATGGCCGACCGAGCAGAGGCAGGTCTCCCCTATGCAGCGTCATTTGGACCCCGGTGGTCGCGTTTTCCGACCGCCCACGTGAAGAATGGTGATCGCGGACGTGGCATAGCCATCGCGGCGGCAAACGGTGGGCCCGTGTGACCGGAGCGATTGCAGTGTGCCTCGGCCTTGGCGCGCAGTCGAGCTGCCTTCTTCTTCCTGCCACGGCGCTCGTAGTGCTCCGCTAAGCGCGAATAGCGATCGTAAAGGTATAGGTGAACCTCTGGCTTCGGCTCTCCCACGCGGCGCGCAGTTGCGACCCAGAGGATGGCGTTCGTGACGACGAGGTCACTGCGCAATCGCCACGGCCCATCTTCTGAATGGCCGGCCGCTCCCGACTTCATACGCATGTCTGTCCTCCTAGACGCTCGGCATCAGTGGCGGCGCGAAGTGCCGTCCGCTGCATGCCGTCGTTGCGCCGCTCCTGATTCAAGCGATGCTCGACGTCGTCGAACGGACCGGCCGGCGACCAGGAGCGTGGCGCCCGCGCTGACTAGAACACCGGGCGCTCCACGTACCGGCCCCACGTCTCGCGCAGGCGCGCGACGATCTCGCCGAGCGTGGCGCGCGCGGAGACCAGCTCGAGCGTGACGGGCATCAGGTTCTGCGCGGGGTCGCGGGCCTGGCGCGCCAGCTCGTCGAGGAGCGCGGCCACCCGCGCGCCGTCGCGGCGCCGGCGCACCGCGCGCACGCGCTCGACCTGGCGCGCTTCCACGGCCGGATCGACCCGGTGGATCTCGAGCGTCCCGGGCTCGGGCGGCTCGACGAAGCGGTTGACGCCGATGACCGGGCGCTCGCCGGAGGCGCGCTCCCGCGCGACGGCGTAGGCGGAGTCGGCGATCTCGCGCTGGAAGTAGCCGGTCTCGATCGCGGCGACCGTGCCGCCCAGCTCGTCCACCTTCGCGAGGATCCGGTGCACCTCGGCCTCGATCTGGCCGGTCAGGGCCTCGACGTAGTAGGAGCCGCCGAGCGGATCCACGACGTCGGTCACCCGCGTCTCCTCGGCGAGGATCTGCTGCGTGCGGAGCGCGAGCTTCATGGCCTGCTCGGACGGGATCGCGTAGGCCTCGTCGAGGCCGTTGGTGTGCAGCGACTGGCAGCCGCCCAGCACGGCCGCCAGGGCCTGGAGCGCCGTGCGGACGACGTTGTTCAGCGGCTGCGCCTTGGTCAGGGTGGCGGCGGCCGTCTGGCAGTGGAAGCGCAGGCGCATCGACTCGGGGCGCGTGGCGCCGAACCGGTCGCGCATGAGCCGGGCCCACACCCGGCGCGCGGCGCGGAACTTGGCGATCTCCTCGAAGAAGTCGGCCTGCGCCACGAAGTAGAAGGCCAGGCGCGGCGCGAAGGCGTCGACCGGGACGCCGCTCCGCGCGACCTCCTCGACGTAGGCGATCGCGTTGGCCATCGTGAAGGCGACCTCCTGCACCGACGTCGCCCCCGCCTCGGCAATGTGGTAGCCGCTGATGTTGATGGGGTTGTAGCGCGCCATGCGCTCGGCGCAGAAGACGATCATGTCGCGCATGAGCCGCATGGACGGCCGGATCGGGAAGATCCACTCCTTCTGCGCGACGTACTCCTTCAGGATGTCGGCCTGGACGGTGCCCGAGAGCCGGTGGAGGTCGCATCCGCGCGCCTCGGCCACCGCCACGTACATGGCCAGCAGGATCCACGCCGTCGGGTTGATCGTCATCGACACGGAGATGGCCTCGAGGTCGATCCCCTCGAAGAGCGCCTCGACGTCCTCGATGGTGTCCACGGCCACGCCCTCGCGGCCGACCTCGCCGAGCGCGCGCGGGTCGTCGGAGTCGTAGCCCATGAGCGTCGGCATGTCGAAGTCGACGGAGAGCCCCGTCTGCCCCTGCGCGATCAGGTAGCGGAAGCGGGCGTTCGTGTCCTCGCCGGTGCCGAAGCCCGCGATCTGCCGCATCGTCCAGGGCCGCCCGCGGTACATCGTCGGGTACGGCCCGCGGGTGAACGGCGGGCGGCCGGGCAGCCCGATGTCCTCGAGGGGGATGCCCGCGACGTCCTCCGGTGTGTACACGCGCTTGCGCGGCAGGCCGGAGGCCGTGCGGTACTCGGCGCGCGCCTCGGGCTGGCGCGCGAGGAACTCGCGCAGCTCGCGCGCCTCCCAGTCGCGGCGCGCGGCCGCCGTGCGCTCGATCGCGTCGGGGTCGAACATGCCTGTCTCGCTCCTTCCGGCCCGGCGCCCCGGCGGGCTCAGCCGCGCCTGCCGAGCGTCTGGCGGTAGAGGTCGCGGTCGTCGGTCACGCGCCGCGCCTTGAACTCGCTGCGCGGGAGCGTCCCCTCCGGCACCAGCTCCACGACGGGCCGGACGCCGAGCCGGGCGCGGAGCCGCTCGCGCATCGTCTCCTCGAGCCGGGCGCGCCGCGCGGGCTCGGCGTGGCTCCTCGCGTGCTCGGCGCGGATCAGCAGCTCGTCCATCGCCTCCCGACGCGAGATGATGACGCGGAACTCGCCGCCGAACCCCTCGATCGCGCGGAGCGTGTCCTCGATCGCGCTCGGGTAGATGTTCTCGCCGCGCACGATGAACATGTCGTCGATCCGGCCGTAGAGCCCGTCGGGCAGGCGCGGGTAGGTGCGCCCGCACGCGCACGCTTCGGCGGTCCAGCGCGCGAGGTCGCCCGACACGAGCCGGATCATCGGCTGCGAGGTACGCTCGAGGTGCGTGTACACGGGGGTGCCCTCGGCGCCGTCCGGCACCGGCGCCCAGGTCGCCGGGTCGCACACCTCCGTGTAGACGAGGTCCTGCCAGAGGTGCATGCCGGTGCGGTGCCGGCACTCGCCGTTGGTCATCCACGGCGACATCTCCGCCATGCTCCCCATGTCCACGCAGAGGCCGCCGAAGGTCTCCTCGATCAGGCGCTTGGTCGCCGGGATCCCGGCGCCGGGCTCGCCCGAGAAGACGAGCGTCCGGATGCCGAAGGCGCGCGGGTCGAGGCCCTCGCGCCGGGCCGTCTCCGCCAGGTGCAGCGCGTAGGAGGGCGTGCTGTAGAACGCGGTGGGGCGGAGGTCGCGCGCCCACTGCACGGCCATGAGAGTCTGGCCCACCACGCCCGCGCCGAACGGGAACGCCGTCGCGCCCAGGCGCTCGGTGCCGACGAGCGCGCCCCACGAGCCCATGTAGAGGCTGAAGAAGGAGCAGATCATCACGCGGTCGCCGGGGCGCAAGCCCGCGCCCCAGAGGACGCGGGCGTGCGCCTCGGCGATGCGCCCCCAGTCGGCCCGGCTCACGCCGAAGACGGTCGGGCGGCCCGTCGTCCCGCTGGTGCCGTGGATCCGCGCCACCTCCTCGGGCTCGACGCACAGGTAGTCGCCGTACGGGGGATGCGCGGCCTGCGCCGCCCGCAGCTCGGCCTTCTGGACGACCGGGAAGCGTGCGAGGTCGTCGAGGCTCTTCAGGGTGTCGGGCGCGACCCCGGCCTCGCCCCACTTCCGGCGGTAGAACGGGCTCTTCTCCCACGCCCAGCGGACCTGGGCGCGGAGCTTGGCGAGGATCAGGCCGTCGCGCTCGGCCGGCGGCGCGCACTCGATCTCCGGCAGCCAGTGCTCGGCCGCGGGCGCGGGCCGCCAGGCGGGATCGTAGCGCGGCGGCCAGCCGCGGAGGTCCACGCCCCGCGTGCGCGCGATGGTCTCGAGGTTCACGCGGCCCGCCCCGCGGCCGCGCGCACGCGGCGCACCACCTCGTCGGGGGGCGTGTCCTGCAGCACGACGTCGGCCGCGCCGAGGTCCCGGAGCGTGGGGACGTCCTCGTCCGGGATGACGCCGCCCACCACGAGCGCGATGTCCCGCGCGCCGCTCCGGCGCAGCAGCTCCACGAGGCGCGGGATCAGCGTCAGGTGGGCGCCGGACAGGAGGCTCACGCCCACCACGTCCACGTCCTCCTGGACCGCGGCGGCGGCGACCTCCTCGGGCGTGCGGTGCAGCCCCGTGTAGATCACCTCCATGCCCGCGTCGCGGAGCGCCCGGGCCACGACCTTCGCACCGCGGTCGTGGCCGTCGAGCCCCACCTTGGCGATCAGCACCCGGATGGCCGGCGCGCTCATCGCTTCCGGCGGCGCTTCCCGCGGTCCACGCCGTGTCCCTGGCGCCGGCCCGCTCAGGCGGGCAGGCGCTCGTACATGCCGTGCACGTCCGGGCCGTGGAAGCGCGCCACGTGATTCGTCGGCGGCACCGGCTCCTCGTAGAAGAACGCGGGCAGCTCGTCGTCCTTCTCCGTGAAGCCCGCCCGGCGGTTGAACTCCGCCTCGAGCCCGAGCGCCTCGCGGCCCAGCGCCTCGAAGAAGTCCTTCCCGAGCGTCGTGCCGTGCGCGGCGTTGATGGCGTTGGCCAGGAACTCGGTCTGGACGTCGGTGACGCTCCGGCCGAAGATGCAGAGCCCGAGCGAGTCGGTCGCCGCCGCGGCCGTCTGCGCCACGAGGCTCTGGCCGATCACCGCCGCGAGGTCCATCTCGCGCGACTTGAGGCGCGGGATGTTGCCGGCCGTGTGGTCCGCGCCCTGCGCCGTCGCCATCATCGAGACGCCGGTGGCCTCGACCACGCGCGGGTCGTAGGCGCTGATCGCCTGCTTCTTGATGACCGGCACGCGGCGGACCTTGTAGTGCTCGCCCACGCGCGCCGTGCCCTGCGCCCAGAGGCGCCCCTGCTCCGTGCCCTTGGCGATCTCGGTGAGGCAGGCGGTCATGAACTTCACGTCGCCGAAGCTCCCGAGGCCCGCCTCCATCAGCACGCCGAGCGTGGCGCCCAGCTCGATCGAGTCCACCCCGAGGTCGTTGGCGATCATGTTGAGCTGCGCGAGGTCGTCGGGATCGGTGAGCCCGCAGTTCGTGCCGAGGAGGCCGAGCGTCTCGTACTCGACCGGCGAGACCACTTCCTTGCCGCTCGCGTCGTGGTAGACGTTGCTGCACTGGATCACGCACCCCGGCATGCAGGCGTGCGTCTGCTCGCCGCCGCGCGAGGTGTTGAGCGGGCCGATGTAGGTCGCGCCCATCTTGAACGTCTCGCCCGCGGCGACGTCGGCGACCCGACCGGCCCTGAAGTTCTTGACGGGCAGGCCGCCCATCTGGTTCTGGACGTCGGCCATGCCCATCGTGCCGAGCGGGGCGTAGAAGTTCTGCACGAACCCGTCGGCCCCGAGCATCTTGGCGTAGTCCTTGATGGCCGCGTTGACCTTCTTCGCGTCTTCGAACGGCGGGAGCCGGTCGAGGTCGACCACGATCGCCTTGACCTTCTTCGCCCCCATCACCGCGCCCACGCCGCCGCGCGCCGACAGGCGCGAGGGCCGGCCGTCCTTGTCGGTGAGGGCGATGCCCGCGAGGAGGCCCTGGTACTCGCCGACGGGGCCGCAGAGGGCGAGCGCGATCTTCTTGCCGTACCGGGCCTGGAGCATCCGCGCGGCCTCGAAGTTCCCCTTGCCGAGGTACGGCCGGGCGTCGTCGAACGCGATGCCGCCGTCCTTCTTGAAGTGAAGGACGACCCAGTCCGGGGAGGCGTCGAGGAGGGTGAACCCAGCGATCCTGAGCTGGCCGAGGGCGTAGCTGAAGGTGCCGCCGCCGTTGGCCTCCTTGATGCCGCCGGTGAGCGGGCTCTTGCAGCCGACGCTCGTCCGATTGGCGTTCGAGAAGCTCGTGCCGGCGAAGGGACCGGCCGAGAAGATCAGCGGGTTCGCGGGCGAGAGCGGATCGACCGTGGCCACGCCCATCTCGAGCAGGACCTTCGCGATCAGGTAGCGGCCGGCCTTGACGATCGCCTCGCCGGTGAGCTCCCGCTTCGCGATCGTGCGGTTCCCGAGCTGGATGTCGTAGTAGGCGCGCATGGGGGACTCCTTCTATCGGGCGCGTGAGCCCGGTTCTGACAGAGGGTGGCGTGCTGTGGGCACGAGTGGCTCCGTCTCGCCCCCGATCCTGCCACGCCGGCCCGACGCCCGTCAAAGCGAAGCGCCGCGGCCGCCGGGGCGGGGCTCAGCGCGGGCGGGTCTCGATGTATTTGCGGATCGCGCGGTGCTGGCTCTCGCCGTCGAGCCCGGCCTCGGCGAGCACCAGCTCGCCCCGGCCGCTCCCGAGGAAGTGCCCGTGCTGGAACGGGTGGAGCGTCGCGGCGCGGCCGGCGTCCGAGCGCACCCAGCGGAACATCGTCGGCAGCGTGAAGCCGGTGATGCCCATCGCCTCGCGCGCCCGCTCCTCGGGGAGGATCCGCCGCTGCGTCTCGGGCGGGAGCAGGTCGAACAGCTCGGCGCTCGCGACGTAGTAGATCCAGGGGTCGAGGCCGTCCCGCTCGAGGAGCGGCAGCGCCTGCTGGACGAACGCGTAGGTGACCCCGCTCTCCTGGAGCACGAGCGTGCCGTCCCCGCGGCCGCGGGGCCGGCGCAGGAGGTAGACGCCGCTCGCGCTGACCTCCGCCGGCGCCAGGCCCAGGCGCGCCCGGTCGGGCACCGTCTCGCTGGGGCGCGTGACGAAGATCGCGATGAGCGCCGGGCGCCGGGTCAGCGCCGCGGCCAGCAGCGGCCAGATCTCCTGGGGCTCCCACGGGGTGAGGGTGATCGCCGTGCCGCGCGGGAAGTTCTCCTGCAGGAGCTGGAGCGGCTGCGGATCGGCGTGCGTGGGCCCGTCCTCGCCGGTCTTGAGCCCGGCGTGCGCGCAGACGAGGAGCATCGGCCGGTAGGCGGCGCCGGTGCGCGTGCGGAGCGCCTGGGCGCCGATGGCGTGCAGGCGCGCGGCGATGTGGCCGAGGGGCGCGAGGAACGCGCCGTAGGAGGAGCCGACGCCCAGGTGACGGCCGAACGCCGAGAGGCCGGAGAGGATGCCGGCCATCGCGTCCTCGCAGATGCCGCCGAGCGAGAGGATCCGCGCGCCGGGGTTGGTGGCGGCGTTCCAGTAGCCCTCGGCGAAGCCGGCGCCGCCGGCGTTGATGCTCGTCGAGCCGAGCAGATCGGCCGCGGCGACGAGGATCGCGCCGCCGGAGGCGCGGTTCAGGTGACCCAGCGCGCGCCCGAGCTCGCCGCGCAGCGTCGTCACCGTGCCGGGCGCCAGCGCCAGCTCGGGCGGCGCGCCGGGGCCCGGGGCCGCCAGCTCCCAGATCGCGTCCACGCGCGGGGCGCCGGCGCGCGGCTTCCGCGCCCGGCGGTCGAGCCGCTCGCGGGCCAGGACGAGCCGCCGGGCCAGCGCCCGGACGGCGTCCTCGCTCTCCTCGAGCACCCGGCGCACGATCCGGAGGGACTCCCAGAAGCACTCCTCGAGCGTCGCCGGACCGTCGTCACCCGTCTGGCAGCGCGGGGCGCCGGCCGCGCAGCTCGGCAGCGTGGTGTCGGCCCGGGCCGTCAGCTCGGCGAGCGCCCGGCAGAAGCCGTCGGAGCAGAGCGTGTGGCCGGCGCCGTGGGAGGCCCGGCCCTCGATGCCGTAGCGCCAGCCCTTGAGCGTGCGGTAGACGATCGCGGTCGGCTGGCCGGTGTCGAGCGCGAGCGCGGCGCGCTGGGCGGCGACGATCTGGCCGAGGTCCGCGCCGTCGGGCACGAGCACGACGTTCCAGTCGTGGAGGTGGAACAGCTCCATCGGGCTCCACTGCACGTAGTCCCCGGGGGCCGCGTCCTCGCGGCAGACGCGGTTCGAGTCGATCGAGGCCTGGTTCCAGTCGAGGTGGACGATGACGTTGGCGAGCGATGCGGTCCCCGCGGCGGCCAGCGCCTCGGCGACGCGGCCGGGGGTGAGCCCGCCCTCGCCCTCCACGACGTGCACGCGCGGCGCGTCGGCGCCCCAGTAGTCCCGCGCGCCGAGGGCGAGCCCGATGGAGCTGGCGAGCCCGACGCCCGACGCGCCGGTCGCCAGGCGCACGAAGGGCGTCGCCGGCGTCGGGTGCCCGTCGAGGGCCCGGGCGCCGAACCGGACGACGAGCGGCGTTTTCAGCACCGGGTTGCGGCGGAAGCCGAGCAGGTCCTCGAGCCGGAGCCGCTGCGACTCGTCCGCGGGCAGGAGGTCCGGCGCCGCGAGGCGCGCGATCTCGTCGCGGAGCGCCCAGAGCGCGTAGAGCCCCATCGCCTTGTGGCCGGCGGCGTAGGAGACGACGTCGGCGTCCTCGCGGTCGGGCTGCCCGAGGTCGTAGTCGAGCGCGTCGTAGAGGAGCGCGGCGACGAACCGGCCCGACGAGATCGAGCCGCCGGGATGGCCCGAGGTGGGGACGTAGTTGAAGAGCAGCGCGCACAGCGAGCGGTAGACGAGGTCGAGCGTCTCGAAGTGGCGGAGCTCCTCGGGCCCGAGCGGCGCCGGCGTCCGGGCGAGGAGCTCCGTCGCGTCCAAGTATGTGCCGCGCCGCGGGCCGAAGCCGAACGTCATCCGGGCGTCTCCCTCGCGCGGGCGTGCCGCACCGGTCACGCTAGCGCCGGCGCGCGCGGCGTGTCAATCGAGACGTGGGCCCGGACGAACGGTCCGGAGGGCGCCCGACCCGCGAGCCCGTCGCGGAGTCGGGCCATCGAGGAGCGCCACGGGTTCCCCGGGGCGCTCCGAGCGTCTGGGGGGTGTGGGGGGCCATGTCGGGGCCCCCCACCCGGTCAGTGGCAGGCCTCGAAGAGCCCCGCCGCGCCCTGGCCGCCGCCGATGCACATCGTGACGACGCCGTAGCGCGCCCGGCTGCGCAGCATCTCGTTGGCGATCGTGCCGACCAGCCGCGAGCCCGTCATGCCGAACGGGTGGCCGATCGAGATCGAGCCGCCGTTCCGGTTCAGCTTGTCGGGGTCGAGGCCGAGCCGGTCGCGGCAGTAGACGACCTGCGAGGCGAACGCCTCGTTCAGCTCCCACACGTCGATGTCCTCGATCTTGAGGCCGTGGCGTGCGAGGAGCTTCGGCACCGCGTAGACGGGGCCGATGCCCATCTCGTCCGCGTCGCAGCCGGCCACGGCGAAGCCGCGGAAGACGAGCTTGGGCCGGATGCCGAGCGCCCGGGCGCGGTCCATGGACATGACGAGCGTCGCGCTGGCGCCGTCCGAGAGCTGCGAGGAGTTGCCCGCCGTCACCGTGCCCTGGCCGCTCGTCTTGTCGAAGACGGGCGGGAGCGCGAGCAGGCCCTCGAGCGTCGTGTCGGCCCGGTTGCACTCGTCCTTCTCGACGTAGTACTCCTCCTTGGCCGTGACCTCGCCCGTCTTCTTGTCGAGGATGCCGCGCGTGACGTGCATCGGCGCCAGCTCCTCCTTGAAGAAGCCCTCCTGCTGGGCGCGCCCGGTCCGCTGCTGGCTCGAGAGCGCGTAGCGGTCCTGCATCTCGCGCGTGATCTTGTAGCGCTTGGCGACGACCTCGGCGGTGTCGCCCATGACCATGTAGACGCCCGGGTGGTGCTCCTGCACCCACGGGTTCGGGCTCGTGTCCCGCTGCATCATCGTGATCGACTCGACGCCGCCGCCGATCATCACGTCGGCGCCGTCGTTGATGATGTAGTTCGCGGCGATCGCGATCGCCTGGAGGCCCGACGAGCAGAAGCGGTTCACCGTGAGGCCGCCGACGCTCGCCGGCAGGCCCGCGCGGAGCGCCGCGACGCGCGCGATGTTGTGGCCCTGCGAGCCGTGGGGCTGGCCGCAGCCGAGGATGACGTCCTCGACCTCCTTGGGGTCGAGCTGCGGCGTCTTGCCGAGGACGTCCTTGATGCAGTGGGCGGTGAAGTCGTCCGAGCGCGTCAGGTTGAACGAGCCGCGGAAGGACTTCGCGAGCGGCGTGCGGGAGCTGGCGACGATGACGGCTTCACGCATGATGGTCTCCTTCGTCGGTCCTTTCGGGTCAAGGGATGCGCCCAGCCAGAATAACGGCGACGCCCTCGCCTGTCGAGGCCCCTCGGCTGAAATGAGGCGCGGGGGCGGGCGCCGTCCGGGCCGGGCGTCGCCCGTTCAATCTGAAAGCCGACCTGGGCGCTCCACGAGTCTCGCTACGCTTTGTTTTCGGCCACTTGGCTGGTGGTCCATTGCAGAGTGCAAGCCGGCCGCCGGGGTCACCCGGCCACCCTCCGTCCTGACGCCAAAGTAGCTGATTCCCTGCGCGTTCCGAGACGTCTTGCCGCCGGCCACGGGGCGTTTCCGGCACCGATCTTGCCATTCCTTCCCTACGTGGCAGTGCGCTCGCGGGCGCGGCAGAACCCACGGGTCGTTGGTCATCGAGAAGGAGGCGGGTCATGCGGGCCCTGACGAGGCGGCAATTCCTCCATGCATCCGGCGCGGCGACGGCCACAGGAGTCCTGGCGGGGCTCGGCGTCGACCTCGCGCCGCTCGCGGCCCAGGCGCAGATCCTCAGGACCCGTGAGGCCAAGGAAGTCCCGACGGTCTGCATGTATTGCGCCGTCGGGTGCGGTCAGCTGGCCGCGGTCGAGAACGGCCGGATCATCAACATCGAGGGAGACCCGGACAACCCGATCAACCAGGGCGCGCTCTGCTGCAAGGGCAACGCCGACATCCAGATCGTGTACAACGAGCGCCGGCCCATGCGGGCCTGGTACCGCCGCCCGAACGGCGAGGCCTGGGAGCAGCGGCCGGTGGAATGGGTCATGGAGCGGATCGCGCAGCGGATCAAGGACACGCGCGACGGCACGTTCGTCGAGGTCGCGGATGGCGTCACGGTGAACCGCTGCGAGGGGATCGGCGTCCTGGGCAGCGCGATCATCAACAACGAGGAGTGTTACCTGATCTCGAAGTTCGCCCGGTCCCTGGGGGTGGTCTACCTCGAACACCAGGCCCGTATCTGACACTCCCCGACGGTCGCCGGGCTGGCGGCCAGCTTCGGTCGGGGGGCGATGACCAACCACTGGATCGACATCGCCAACAGCGACGCCATCCTGGCCATCGGCAGCAACGTCGCCGAGACGCACCCCATCGCGTTCAAGTGGATCAACCGGGCCCAGGAGCGCGGGGCCCCGCTGATCCACGTGGATCCCCGCTTCACCCGGACGTCGGCCAAGGCCGACATCCACTGCGCGCTCCGCCCCGGAACGGACATCGCGTTCGTCGGCGGCCTCATCCGGTACGCCCTCGAGCAGAACCTGATCAACCGGGACTACGTCGCCGCCTACACGAACGCGCCCTTCCTGGTCCACCCGAAGTTCGGATTCAAGGAGGGGCTCTTCTCCGGCTTCGACGAGGCGACCAAGCGCTACGACCGGACGACGTGGGCGTTCCAGGTCGGGCCTGACGGCAAGCCCCTGACGGACCCGACGCTCGCGCATCCCCAGTCGGTGTACCAGCACCTCACGCGCCATTACGCCCGGTACACGCCCGAGACCGTGGCCGCGGTGACCGGGGTTCCCAAGGAGACCTTCCTGAAGGCGGCCCGGGCCTTCTGCGCGACCGGCGCCCCCGGCAAGGCGGGGACGGTCCTCTACGCCATGGGCATCACGCACCACACCGTGGGGAGCCAGAACGTCCGCATCCTCGCGGTCCTGCAACTCCTCCTCGGCAACATGGGCATGGCCGGCGGAGGGATCAACGCCCTCCGGGGCCACGCCAACGTCCAGGGCTCCACGGATTTCGGCCTCCTGTACGGCAACCTCCCCGGGTACCTGGCCCTGCCGCGCCAGCAGGACCACCCGACGCTGCGCTCGTACCTCGACAAGGAGACGCCCAAGGCCGGGTTCTGGGCGAACAAGCCCAAGTTCTTCGTCAGCCTCCTGAAGGCGTGGTGGGGGGACCAGGCCGCGAAGGGCAACGACTTCTGCTACGACTACCTGCCAAAGGTGTCGGGCGACTGCTCCTACCTCTCCATGTTCGAGGCGATGCTGGCCGGCAGGCTCCGGGGCCTCGTCGTCATCGGCCAGAATCCGGCCGTCTCGGGCGCCAACCTCGGCATGGAGCGCAAGGCCCTGGGCCAGCTCGACTGGCTGGTGGTCCGCGACCTGTTCCCGACCGAGACGGCCAGCTTCTGGAACGCCCCCGGCGTGGATCCCGCCAGCATCAAGACCGAGGTGTTCTTGCTCCCCGCCTCCACGTATCTGGAAAAGGAGGGGAGCGTCACCAACAGCGGTCGCTGGATCCAGTGGCGCTACCGCGTGACCGAGCCGCTCGGCGCGGCCCGCTCCGACGGCTGGTTCATCAACAACCTGGTGCTGCGCCTGAAGCGGCTCTACGTGGGGAGCCTCAAGCCCAAGGACCGTCCCCTGCTGGACCTGCACTGGGGGTACGGTGAGGACCGGCCGGACGTGGACCGCATCGCCCGCGAGGTGAACGGCTACTACTGGGTGGACCGGAAGCAAGTCCGGAACTTCACCGCCCTCAAGGACGACGGCTCGACGGCCTGCGGCAACTGGATCATGTCAGGGTTCTACTTCGAGGAGAACCGGGCCAAGGCCCGCAAGGCCGAATCCGAGGGCATCGGCGCGAACCTGGGCTGGGGCTACGCCTGGCCGCTGAACCGCCGGATCCTGTACAACCGCGCCTCGGCGCGGCCCGACGGGAGCCCCTGGAACCCCGACCGCGTCGTCCTCCGCTGGGATCCCGCGGCCGCCCAGTGGGTGGGCCACGACGTCCCCGACTTCCGGGGGGACCTGGCCCCCACGGCGCCGGGCGGCGGCAATCCGTTCATCATGCGGGCCGACGGCAAGGGGGCGCTCTTCTCGCCGCTCGTCGAGGGCCCCTTCCCCGAGCACTACGAGCCGTTCGAGTCGGCGGTCCGCAATCTCCTGTCCAGGGTCCAGCGCAACCCCCTGGTCCGGATCAATCCGGCCGACTGGAACCGGCTGGGCGACGCCAGGCAGTTCCCCATCGTGGCCACGACGTACCGCCTCGCAGAGCACCATCACGCCACGACCCGGTACCTGACGTGGCTGGTGGAGATGATGCCCAACATGTTCGTGGAGATGGGCCGCGAGCTGGCCGAGGAGAAGGGCATCAAGAACGGCGAGACGTGCACCGTCCTCTCGGCCCGGGGCCAGATCCGCGCCGTGGCGTGCGTCACCGAGCGCCTGAAACCCTTCGCGGTCGACGGGCGCAAGGTCCACCAGATCGGCCTGCCCTGGCACTGGGGATTCGTCGGCATCTCCCGGGGAGATTCCGCCAACATGCTCACGCCGCACGTGGGGGACGCCAACACCCTGATCCCCGAGTTCAAGGCGTTCCTCTGTGACGTCCGGCGAGGAGGATGATCCGCCATGGCTGAGATGGCGATCCTCATCGACGTCACCCGCTGCACCGCCTGCCGCGCCTGCCAGGTGGCGTGCAAGGAGTGGAACCGGCTCCCGGGTGAGAACACCAGCTTCACCGGGAGCTACCAGAACCCGCGGGAGCTGTCGGCCACCACCTGGACGCTGGTCCAGTTCCGCGAGACCGCGGACGGGGACGGGGTGCACTGGCGGTTCCGGAAGGCGCAGTGCATGCACTGCACCGACGCGATCTGCTACGCCGTCTGCCCGAACGACGCGGTGACCAAGTACCCCGAGGGGACCGTGGTCATCAACCAGGACCGGTGCCAGGGGTGCCTGCGCTGCGTGGAGAACTGCCCGTTCCAGGTCCCGCACCTGGACCCGACGACGAAGAAGACGGCCAAGTGCACGGGGTGCGTGGATCGCGTGCTGAACGGCCTGCCGCCCGCCTGCGTCAAGACCTGCACCTCGGGCGCGCTCCAGTACGGGGCGCGGGCGCGCCTGCTGCGCGAGGCCCGGGCCCGGCGCGACAAGTTCTTCCCCCGGGGCATGATCTACGGCGAGCGCGAGATGGGCGGCCTGCACACCCTCTATCTCCTGCCCGGGCCCTCGGCGCTCTACGGGCTGCCCCAGGGGCTGGCGGGCGGGGGCGGGCTCGGCGCGGCGCTCCGGAGGTCGAGGCAGACCGAGGGCGCCGTGACATGATCCTCGCGGACCAGCTGCGCGAGATCCACCGCGTCGTCCGCGACGCTCGCGCGGACATCGAGCCGGTGAGGATGGATCCGGCCAGGGCGGGGCTCAGGCTCCAGGCGGGCGAGCCGCTCCTGGCCGGGGCCTCGGTGCCCGTGGACGAGCACGTGGCCGCGCGCCTCCTCCGGGAGATCTGCCGGATCGTGGCCACGCCCGAGGCCGCCTGCCTCCTGGACGCCGACCGCCGGCAGCCCGTCGCCTTCCAGGCGATGGCCGACGCCCTCCTGGCCGGGGCGAACGAGCCGCCGGCGCAGGCGCGCGGCGTGCCGCGGACCTTCTTCGCCTTCGTTGCCCTCGCCGCCCTGCGCCCGAGCTTCCGCCGCCACATGGAGTCGCTCCAGCCCCTGACCGAGGACGTCCCGTGGCACCGGCCGATCTGTCCGATCTGCGGCTCGACCCCGTCGCTGGCGGAGCTCCGGGGCGAGCCGGGGCGGCGCTATCTGCGCTGCGCCCTCTGCGAGGGCGCCTGGCGGGTCCCGCGCCTGCGCTGCCCGTTCTGCGCCACGACGGATCACACGCGGCTCAGGTATCTCAGGATCGAGAGCGACCCGGGGGTGCGCCTGGATCTCTGCGACGCCTGCCGGGGCTATCTGAAAACGCTGATCGCGCCGAGCGGCGAGGGCGAGGCGGATCCCTTCGGGCGCGACCTGGCCACCCTCCACCTGGACGCTCTGGCGTGGGAGCGGGGATTCTCCTGCCGACGGCCCCGGCCTACCGGTCGAGCCACGTCTCCTGCAGGCGCGGCCAGTTGTACGTGACGTTGTGCGGGACCAGGTTCCGCACGCGCGGCCAGTGGGCGAAGCGGTCGGGCTGGCCTGGCGCATGATCCCTCCCGCGCCTCCCGCGCCGGGGGGAGTTGAGGATCGGCGCGGCGGCAGGTAAGCTGGCCGCCACAGCGCCATGGCGTCCGCCGCCGCGCGCACGATGTTCGAGAAGATCTGGGCCCGCCACGTGGTGAGCGAGGGGCCGGGCGGGCACGTCCTGCTCTACGTCGGCCGCCACCTCCTGCACGAGGGCTCGACCGCCGCCTTCGCGCGCCTGGCCGCGGCGGGGCGGCGTGTGCGGCGGCCGGACCTCACGTTCGCGACGACGGACCACTTCCTGCTGACCGCGCCGGGCGCGGCGGCGACCGATCCCGAGCTGGCCGGCCTGCTCAGCGGGCTCGCGGGGCACGCGGCGGCGCACGGGATCGTCCACTTCGGCCTCGGCGACGCGCGGCGCGGGATCGTGCACGTGATCGGGCCCGAGCAGGGGCTCACGCTGCCCGGGACGACGCTCGTCTGCGGCGACTCCCACACCGCCACGCACGGGGCGTTCGGGGCGCTCGCCTTCGGCATCGGCTCGACCGAGGTCGAGCACGTGCTGGCGACGCAGACGCTCTGGCAGCAGAAGCCTCGGGTCATGCGGATCACGGTCGAGGGCCGGCTCGGCCCGGGCGTCACCGCGAAGGACCTGATCCTGGCGATCATCGCGCGGATCGGCGCGGCGGGCGGCGTGGGGCACGCGATCGAGTACGCGGGCTCGACGATCCGCGCCCTGTCCATGGACGAGCGCATGACGGTCTGCAACATGTCC
>Ga0209211_10005889_pt1 | contig 18061 bp, 26 predicted proteins | sample RifGroA2_FD_183992 | JGI IMG/M metagenome (GOLD analysis project Ga0209211, IMG submission 183992) | Groundwater microbial communities from Rifle, Colorado, USA - Groundwater A2 (SPAdes) (version 2) | ecosystem: Environmental > Aquatic > Deep subsurface > Groundwater | place: Rifle, Colorado... | reverse complement strand
ATGATGCGTTCGCCGCGCACGTGGAGACCGAGCTACGCATCGACCCGCATTCATTGGCCAATCCGTGGCACGCGGCCGTCGCATCTGCGGGAGCATTTCTCTCGGGCGCTTTCATTCCGCTCATCGCGTTCGCACTGCCGCCGGCGGACCTGCGCATTCCCGTCACCGCCACGGCGGTACTGGCCGCACTCGTTATCACCGGCGCCTTGAGCGCGCACGCTGGAGGTGCCAACAAAATGAGGGCGACATTGCGGGTCGTCTTTGGCGGTGCGCTCGCCATGGCAATAACCTTTGGCATCGGAAAAATATTCGGGGTTATCGGGATATAATGTCTTTCCACAGGGGGGTTTGCCAACTATTGGCATCCGATTATACTACCTGCATATGAATACAAATACTCTCTGGGCGATTATTGGTTTGGTGGTCATTATCGGCGGCGGTTTTTGGTATGTGAATTCGCGTGCAGGGTCGGATAGTGCGCTGAAGGCAGAAGAGAGCACTCTCGGCTCATATGCATACACATGCGCGAACGGCTCACAGTTTACGATGACGCCGTCGGACGACATGAGTTCCGTTCAGGTCACTGCCGGCTCGCAGGGCATGTTTACCGGCACCGTCACGCTTGCAAAAGTTGCCTCTACAGCGGGGCAACGCTATGAAGGGGGGAACATCATCTTTGTCGGCGCCGGTGAAGAAGTGCAACTCACCGTAGGGACGGAATCGACGATATGCAATCCGAAATTCAATCCCGACTCGCCGCCTTGGAATTGGGGTGACGCGGGCGAGGGCGGCGGCGTGAAGCAAGACGCCGCGCTCATCGTGAGCGAAAGTATTCTCGGCAAATGGCAGAGCACTACGGACGCGAAATTCACCCGTGAGTTCAAAGCGGGCAATGCCGTCGAAGACCGGTACGACAACGAGGTCGTGTCGAGCGGCCTGTGGGTCGCGTTTGAGAAGGGGATACAGGCTCCGGAAGTGCCCTTTCCGCTTGCAGACAATGTCATCTATATCCAGATGACGATGTCAGGCACGCAGGCAGACACGCTGAATTTCAAGCTCACGAAGCTTACGCCGGAGGAGCTTGAGCTTATCTACATGGACCGTGGAGGAGTACTGCAGTTCAAAAAAGTTCAGTAATGAACGCAACACTCCATACCAATCAGGGGGACATTACGATCGAGCTTTTCGATGCCGATGCGCCGAAGACGGTCGCAAATTTCACGAAGCTCACGAAAGCAGGATTCTACGACGGCACAAAATTCCACCGCGTCATTCCGGATTTCATGATCCAAGGCGGCGACCCGCTTACGAAAGACGACGCGCAAAAAGCGCGCTGGGGTACGGGGGATCCGGGCTACAAATTTGCCGACGAGATCCACCCCAACAACCGCAATGTAATCGGTACCATCGCGATGGCGAATGCGGGGCCCGATACCAACGGCAGTCAGTTCTTCATCAACGTCGCGGATAATAATTTTCTCGATACCAAGCACACCGTCTTCGGGCGTGTCACCGCGGGGATGGATGTCGTGCAGAAGATTGAAGGCACCGCCACCGACGCGTCAGACAGGCCCATCGAGCTGATGGTCATAGAACGCATCACGGTGTGATGTTCCTCATCCCCCACGCCCCCGAATCCGTCCCCAAGGTAAGAATCGACGAAACGCTTGATTTTGAAGAAATAGTGGTTCCATTTTAAGCTCGGATAGTGTATTTTTATTGGCATGGTAACTGTCTATACATATGGACATGGTGCTCGTACGCTCGAGAACTTTAAAGCCGACGTGGATTCAGCGAATATTGATTTACTCGTTGACATTCGTTTGCGTCCGCAAAGCCAGTACTACCCGCATTTCAATAAGGCGAATTTAGAAAACGTTTTCGAAGGGCGCTATCTGTTTGCGGGGGAGTCACTCGGCGGAAGCCCAAAGTTCCACAACGATCTACTGGAATATATAAAAAACCGAGGAGTGAACAAAGATATGTCGGACAATAAACTATTTTCCTTGCTCCACTCAGATTTGAACGAAAAAGTATTTTCAAAGGTGGAGGAATTCTCGAACGATGAAAAAAGAAAGTACTGGATAACGAGAACGTTCTTGAATGAATACATTGATTCGAAAAAAAAACAAACAGCCATTGAGTATTTGCGGAATTTGTTTCTGCGGTATCCGGACAAAAACATTTGTTTTTTTTGTTCGGAGACAAATCCACGACACTGTCATCGGTATTTCTTGCTAGAAAGGAGTTGGCTAGCCGTGTTTCCTAAAGTGCGGGTGACACACCTAGAGGATATTAACGTCCGTCAAAATGTGCTTTTTTAATATGTACCAATTCTTGGTTACTGAGACGACGAAATACGGAGATGATCATATCTGCGTCGCGGGCGCTCTCTTCAGAGATGGTAAATATATGGGCAGAAAGCGACTGTATCTATTCTCAGATAAAACCAAAAATTCCGCATACCCACGTCGTGGCCAGGTAGGCGCAGCGCAAATGCTCGAAATAAAAGAAATTCAAGAGGGCATCGTTGCCGCAGGTTTGAAGCATGTGTCCGAACTTTATCCAAGGGAAGCGCGTCTTGAGGACATAACGGTACGTAGAGACAAAATGCATCTCGTAAATGTGTCTGGCGAATCCATGCCTGAGATAATCGATATGTTTAGACAAGATTTGCCGACCGAGTTTGATCTTAAAAAACATCTGCCTGATTTTGTGGTCAAGCGCTCGAGAAAGATATTTTGTCCACGCGACTTAGATTTTTCTAAGATAGGCTCTCTATTCTACTTCGCGTTCTCTGTGGCTGACATTTCTTTCTCGGAAACAGAAGGAGACAGCTATCTCGAATTTGACGACATGAGGATTAAAATTATCTCCGATTCCCATAACATCGCAGATTATCGAGCAAATTTGTCACAGAATCCCGAGACAGCAGTAGCATGCCTCGGGATAAGCCAGTACTTCGGTGATGCGGCTAGTGCGGCGGATAACGGCTATTACTTGCTTTGCAACGAGATTTACTTCATGTAAGTACTCTCCCGTACCTATTCCCTAATTCATCAAGAGGCTAATAGGTTCAAAATCCGAGGGATTTGAGGAAGGTAGCGAGTTCGGCGCCTTCGATGGCGCGGTGGCCGCCGGCGGGGAGATTGCCGAGCCGGATATTCATGATGCGTGTACGCACCAGCTCAATCGCGTCGTTGTGGAGCGCCGCACACATGCGGCGTATCTGATGCTTTTTGCCCTCGGTGAGTACGATAGTGAACATTCGTTCGCCGATGACTTCCACTCTGCATTTCTTAGTCTTGTAGCCGCCGATATCAACGCCTTTTTCCATATGCTCTTTGAAACTCGGGCGGAGCTTCACCGCAGTCGTGACGCGGTATTCTTTCTCATGCGCATAGTCGGGATTGAGCAGCTTGTCGGTGATACGTCCGTCGTCGGTCAGGATGATGAGGCCGTAGGAATCCTTGTCGAGCCGACCGATGGGGAAGACATCTTTGATGGGGGACACCATCGCGATGTCCTGTTCCTCGCCCTGCGGCGAATGTGTGATGATGCCGCGTGCCTTGTGGTAAGCGAAGTAGCGGTACTTCTTTGCACGAAATTTCACATCCACGACGTCTTTCTCGGAGACTTTGTCGCCAAGCTTGGCGAGTTTGCCGTTGATGAATACCTTGCCCTTCTTGATGACCTCATCCGCCTCCCGCCGCGTGCAGTATTGTTTGGCCGCCAGGTACTTATTTATCCGCATGGGGTATTTGGGTTTCTCGGTATCCATATGTTGAAGTAGTAGAACCCGTGAGATAAAGAATTCTAGATGTGTTGCTAAAGATGACCGTGGCTATCTCACGGGTTAGACTATCACTACATGGTCCATTGTACCTATATCTTGGAGTGTGCCGACAAGACGCTGTATGTCGGATGCACCAATGATATTGAAAAGCGGTTGAAACAGCACAACGGCGCAAAAGCGGGCGCACACTACACGAAGATCCGCCGGCCCGTTACCCTCAAGTACGTTGAGCGCTTCCGGACGCTCGCAAAGGCCCGCGCACGGGAGGGGGAGCTCAAACGTCTGACACGGGCGCAGAAATTGGACCTAATAAAAACCCCGTAGGGGATATTCTCATCCACACACGTACTTGACGAATACCCCCTAGGGGGTATATGCTTGCGCGTATATGGGACATGCGCACGGCAAGGGCACGGAAAAAATAGTCCGCCGCCTCAAGATACTGGAGGGGCAGATACGCGGCCTGCAGGAGATGATAGAGAAAGACACATACTGCGTGGATGTCATCACGCAGACATCCGCGGTGAAGCAAGGGCTTTCGAACGTGGAGAACATGATATTGGAAAACCATCTTTCCACCTGCGTCGTGAAGCAGATACAAAGCGGCGACTCAAGGAAAGCCATCGGCGAAGTATTGAAAGTGTATACCCTGAAACGAAAATAGTATGGCACAGCACACGTACAAGGTGAAAGGAATGCACTGTGCTTCTTGTTCGGCCATCATTGAGAAGACTTTGAAAAAAGTGGAGGGTGTTCATTCCGCCGAGGTCAACTACGGCACGGAGACCGCCAAGGTTACGTTCGACGAAGCAAAAACAAATCACCATCATCTTTCTCAAAAAGTAGAGCATCTCGGTTATTCGCTCGTTGCCCAAAAAGAGCAACCCATGAGCCACGCAGGCATGTCTGCGGCCTCTATGGGTATGTCCGAGAGCGAGCACGCGGCGCATCTCGGACTCAACCAGACAAAAGAAGAAAAACTCGCCGAGCTCGCGGATATGAAATGGAAGGTCATTTCCGCCATACCGCTCACCGTGTTCAGCGCTTTCGTCTTGGGGTGGGAGACGTTTGCGCAGTTCGGTATCGCACCGTCGGTCCCGTATGTTTGGGAAGAATTTTTCCACCACCTTCTGCCCATCGTGGCGACGTACATGCTTTTTGTGGTCGGCAAACCGTACCTTCTCGGCTTTTACCGTTTTCTCCGCTATGGGCACGCCAATATGGATACGCTCATCGGCTTGGGAACTTCCGCCGCATTTCTCTACAGTTTCGCCGTCACCGCATTCGAGGAATCGCTCCGGGCGTATGTAGACGTCAACGCCACGTACTATGACGTAACCATCATCGTCATCGCCTTCATCGCGCTCGGCAAATATCTTGAAGCGCAATCAAAATTGAAGACGGGGGACGCGATAGAAAAGCTTTTGAATCTGCAGGCGAAAACGGCGCTCGTTATCCGCAACGGCAAGGAGGTCGAGATACCGGTGGACCAAGTCGTCCACGGCGAGATCATCATTGTAAAACCGGCGGGGAAAATTCCCGTTGACGGAACGCTTACCGAGGGTGAATCCTTCGTAGACGAGTCCATGATTACGGGCGAGCCGATGCCGGTGAAAAAGACCGTCGGCGATACGGTGGTCGCAGGGACGCTCAATACGAGCGGCGCGTTCACGTTCAAGGCGACGAAGGTCGGTTCCGAAACAATGCTGGCGCATATCGTGAAAATGGTGGAGGAAGCACAAGGAAGCCGTGCGCCCATACAAGCGCTGGCCGATAAGATCTCGGGCGTGTTCGTACCTATCGTACTCGTTATTGCATTTCTCGCGCTGGCTAGCTGGCTTGTCATCGGCTCGCAGTATCTCGGGTTCCCGCAGGCGCTCTCCTACGGGCTCGTGTCGTTCGTCGGCATTCTCGTCATTGCGTGTCCGTGCGCACTCGGTCTTGCGACGCCGACGGCTATCATCGTCGGAGTGGGCAAGGGGGCGAAGGAGGGAATACTGGTCAAAGACGCGGCGACGCTTGAGAAGTTGCACAAAGTCGGCGTCATCATCATGGACAAAACGGGGACGATCACACGCGGCAAGCCGGAGCTCGTATCGATAAAAAATCTGTCCGACCCCTCGACACAGCTCGGGGCAGGCAAGAGCGATGCGGATATCGTGGCGATATTGGCGTCGCTTGAAAACAAGTCCGAGCACCCAATAGCGCATGCGGTTGTTAATTATGCAAAAGAAAAAAATATTGCACTTTTGCCCGTGGAGCGGTTCGAGATTATCAAAGGAAAGGGGCTCGGCGGGGTCGTCGGTGGCGTCGAGTACCGCGTCGGAAGCGAGAAGCTCGCGCGGGAGCTCGGCGCCGAGTTTGACTCGCTTGAAAAGGACACCCGCGAGGGCAAGACCCCTGTCATTCTCGCTGTGAACGGGAAGGCGCTTGCGGTCGTCATGGTCGCCGACCAGATAAAGCCCGAAGCTGTGCAAGCGGTGAAAGACCTGCATGCCCTTGGAATTAAAATAGTGATGCTCACAGGGGATGATAAAAATACTGCCCGCTTCATTGCGGAGCAGGTCGGCATTGGCGAAGTGGTCGCGGAAGTTTTGCCGGAGGACAAGATGAACAAAATAAAAGAATTGCAGGCGGGCGGAATAATTGTGGCAATGGCAGGCGATGGCGTGAACGACGCGCCCGCGCTCGCGCAGGCGGACGTCGGCATCGCAATGGCGACGGGGACCGATGTCGCAATTGAGTCGGCCGGCATCACGCTTCTGCACGGCGATATCTCAAAGCTCGTGAAAGCGGTGCGTCTTTCGAAAATAACAATGCGCGGCATCAAGCAGAATCTCTTCTGGGCATTTATCTACAACATCGTCGGCATCCCGCTCGCAAGCGGCATACTCTTTCCCGTCTTTGGCTGGCTTTTAAGTCCCGTATTCGCGGGGCTTGCGATGGCATTCTCGAGCGTCTCGGTCGTGGGCAATTCGCTTCGACTTAAGGCGAAAACGTTGTAGCATTATGCATATGCCGGTTCTACTCAAAAAAGCCGTCGTTCTCCTGACCCTCATATCGCTTCTGGCGATAGTGTTTTTCAGTTTTAGTTTTATGGCGCGTGGGGTGGACGGGCAAATGCAGGGGGATTGTCCGTTTTCCGTTATGGGAGTAGCACTCTGCCCGCAGGATGCGCTTGCCGCGGCCACACATCACATTTCTGCGTACCAGTCATTTCTCAACATAGTGGCGAGCTCCGGTATGGCGGCTCTCATCCTTGCCCTCCTTGTCGCACTCGCCGCCGCCTTGTTATTTTCTGCCGCACCGCTTGTGTACGAAGCTCACGCGTGCGTGAGGCGCCTTTTAAATTTTTCGTTTACCGTCCCGCAAGAGAGGAAAACGATCCGTTGGCTCTCGTTGTTCGAGCATAGTCCCTCCACGATCTAAGAGCACCTGAGGAGCCGCTGCTTTTTGGGTGCTTGCGTCCGCGTACCAGCGGATTATTTGCGTTTACCACGACTCTAAGAGCAATACGTATGAAACCAAAAACGATCATCACGACACTCGCCGTCATAGCGGTCCTCGGCGGTCTCTTCGGTTGGGGCTATGCCGGAAGAGCGGGTACTGCGGCATCCGTCCAAGGATCTCCGGGAGCGGGCAATAATTCAAAAAGTGCTCTCACGGCTTCCGAAACCTTCTATGACTTCGGCACCATCTCGATGAGGAACGGCAACGTCACGAAGGAATTCACCGTGACCAATCCTACGGATCAGGACGTTACCGTAAGGACCGTACTGACTTCCTGTATGTGTACGAACGCCTTCGTCGTGAGCGGAGACGGAAGCGTCAAGGGACCCTTCGGTATGCCCGGACATGGTGGCGCAGTCGCACCCGCGAACGAAACCATCAAGGCGGGCGAGAGCCGCACGATACGCGTCGTCTATGACCCGAACGCACACGGTCCGGCCGGCGTCGGGCGAATAGACCGGTTCGTGACTCTCACCGATGACTCCGGTGTCACACTCGAGTACGAAATAAAGGCGAACGTGACTCCTTAATATGAAGCGAATCCTTATCATCGGTGGCGCGGTAGCGGCATTCATTCTCGGAATACTTGTCCTGCAGTTCAGTCCGGCCACTTCGACGCTCGTCTGGGCGGCAAGTCAGGGCGGAGCATGGCTTCTGCCGCTCGTGCTCGCATCGTCGCTTCTCGACAGTGTGCATCCGTGCTCGTTCTCCATCCTCCTCATCACGATAGCGTTCCTGTTCGGACTGCAACTCTCGCGTGAAAAGATCCTGCAGATTGGGGGTATATACATTGCCGGCATCTTCGCGGCGTACCTCGCAATAGGACTCGGCGCGCTCAAGGTCTTGCATCTCTTCAACACTCCGCACTTCATGGGGAAGCTGGGTGCCTCGCTCCTGATTATCTTCGGCATCATTACACTCCTGAACAGGTTCTTCCCGAACATGCCAGTCAAACTCAAAATGCCGTCTATCGTGCATCGCCCGATGGCGAAGCTCTTGGAGCGGACGTCTCTTGCGGCGGCCTTCGGGCTCGGGCTCTTGGTCGGCATTTGCCAATTCCCGTGCATGGGCGGACCGTACCTCATGGTCATCGGACTTCTCCGCGACCAAGTGACGTACCTCGCGGGATTCTGGTACCTGCTCCTGTACAACGTCGTCCTCATCGTTCCGCTCGTTCTCGTCCTCTGGTTCTCTGCGGATAAAACGGTAGTGGACAAAATGCAGGAATGGAAGCGCGATAATCTTCCGCGCGTACGGCTCGTCGCCGGCATCGCGATGATCCTCTTAGGCGCTCTTATCCTCTTAGTCTAATTCTATGGACAACAAAAAGTCGTCGCAGGACCAATTCCTCGCAAAGATCGCGGAGCTCAAAGAAAAGAGCGGCGTCGACCTCTCGACCGGGGAAGATCTCTCGCTCGCTGTCATGAATCTCATCTCGCTCGAGGAACACTTCTTCTTCACCGGCGTGAAAACGCATAAAGACGAATATTTCGATACGGTCGTCGAGATACGCGAAATGCGTAAATCGCTGCTCGCGGAACTCATGCCGCATCATGAGGGCGAGACGTGGTGTATCTCGAAGCATTTGCTCTCGACCGCCATGCGCCTAGTGGAAGTCGGCAACAAATTGCAATCGGAAGGAAAGAAAAACGAGGCGAAAAAAATGTTCGAGCGCGCCTACAAGGTGTACTCCATCTTCTGGGCGCTCAAGCTCAAACTTATCAGTGGCTCAACAATTAAGAATGCGGTGGCCGGTAGTACGACACTCGAAAATCTTGTGTCGAAGCTCGCCGACTGCTGTGACGAATAACAAATCAGTATGGAACACGAACAACACAATCAAGAGGCCCGTGCCCAGTCACGATCTTCAGTCGTCAAAGAATATGCCGTACCGATAGCGATCGTTATCGCAGGGTCGATATTCGCGGTCTCGAATTACCTCGCGCAGATAAGTGCTGTAGGAGTCGCATCCGCACCCCGGAACGCGGAAATAGGTCAGCTCGAAGAAAGCATCGCTCCGACGAGGGGAGTGGAACTTCCGGTCACGTGGGGCGACCTCGGAAAGAAATTGGTCGACGCGGGTGCCATCGATCCGGACAAAATGGCGGCTCTCTACAAAGATCGCGGCGGGTTCCCGTCAGAGTATAGGAAATTACTTATGCAAGAAGGTAACGGAAAGATAGTGATGACGCGGGAGAATGCCGGCTATCTCTTGAATTTGCTGTGGCCGCTCGGTCTCGCGAACAAAAATCCGATACTCGAAGACAAGACGGAGATGATGCATCCTGGCTACGGCGGCGCGGGCAATTTTGCCTCGACCGGCGGCTGGACGATAGCCAAGGGTGACGCGATGAACCACTACAACATGCACTCGCTCGTTACACTCACCGCCGACCAGCAAAGACTTGTCGACCGCGTGGCACGCAACATCTTCCGACCGTGCTGCGGCAATTCGGTGCACTTCCCGGACTGTAATCACGGCATGGCAATGCTCGGACTTCTCGAATTGATGGCCTCGCAGGGAGTGAGCGAAAAAGATATGTACAAAGCGGCGCTTGCGGTGAATTCGTACTGGTTCCCCGATACGTACCTCACCATCGCGATGTACATGCAGGGCAGGGGCGTCGCGTGGAACAAGGTGTCACCGGAAGAAATGCTCGGCGCGAATTATTCGGGCGCGGCGGGATTCCAGAGTATTCTCTCGCAGGTAAATGTTCCGTCGGGTCAGGGCGGCGGCGGGGGTTGTGGCGTGGACGCGGGCGCCCCCGCTGCCGCTACTGCCGCTGTCGACGAGCACGGGCATCAGCAGCAAAGCGGGTGCGGAGTGTAAGAGCCGTAGGATTATTAGTTAAAGCAAGATTGATAATTGTCTCATCATGAAATACGGATACAAACGAAAAGTACCGCTTCCCTTCGGGGAAGCGGTGGAAAATGTGAGAAGCGAGCTTTCGAAGGAAGGTTTTGGCGTTCTTACCGAAATAGATGTAAAAGCGACGCTCAAGAAAAAGCTTGGCATCGAGCACGACAACTACCTCATTCTCGGCGCGTGCAATCCGCCGTTCGCTTTGAAAGCTCTTCAAGCGGAAAAAGACATCGGCCTGCTCATGCCCTGTAATGTGATCGTGTATGAGGACGGCGGAAAGGTATTCGTGTCGGCAGTAATGCCCACAGTGGCGATGAGGGTGGTCGGAAACACGTCCCTCGCCGAGGCAGGAAAGACGGTGGAGGAGAAATTAAAGAAAGTCGTGGATAACGTATGACAGAGTATGCACAATCATAATGGAAAAGGGGATAATTCAATGATGTGGATGATGCTCATCTGCTGTGCCGCGCCGTTGCTACTGATTGCCTTTCTCGGGCTTGGCGGCAAAGCGCTCGGAGCCTCGAACTGGCTGGTCATCGGCGGAGTCGCGCTCATGGTAGGAGCCCACCTCTTCATGATGCGCGGACACCGGTCGCATGGCGATGAGGAACGATCGCACAAGCATCCCGATGAAGACGACGCGAGCGCCGGTACGGAAGACAAGTCAGACGCCGCCTCGGCGCAAGCACCAAAAACAAAAGACGAAGGCAAAAAAGACAAACACAGTTGCTGCCACTAGCTGGTTATTATGGAAAACTCCTACGGTCTCTGGTGGCTTGTCATCCTGAACTCCCTGATATTTATTATCTTCGCGTTCAGCTTCACAAAACCCAAGGTGCCGCGTGACTGGCGTTCACTTGGAGTTTTTTCGGCGTTCATCGTCGCGCTCTTTACCGAAATGTACGGATTTCCGCTCACGATTTATCTCTTCTCAGGTTGGCTCACGAAGTGGGTTCCGGGGCTTGATCCGTTCACGCACAACTCCGGCCACATTCTTGAGGACTTGCTCGGCTGGGGCGGAGACCCGCACTTCGGGCCGTTCCACATCGTGAGCTATATTCTCATCGGCGGCGGCTTTATCCTTCTCGCCAACGCGTGGAAGGTGCTGTACAAAGCGCAGAGCGAACATGCGCTCGCTGTATCCGGCCCCTATGCGCGCATCCGCCATCCGCAATACGTCGGCTTCGTCCTCATCATGCTCGGCTTCCTCCTGCAATGGCCGACAATTCTTACTGTCGTGATGTTTCCGATTCTCGTATGGATGTATATGCGGCTTGCCCGGAGCGAGGAGAAAATCGCGCAAAAAGAATTCGGCACTTTGTGGGACGAATACGCAAAGAGGACGCCGACATTCATTCCCCGTCGAAAAAAAGACCCAAGTAACATCTGAACCGTATGACCAACCTCAAATCAATCACAAAGTCAATTCTGTACGGAGCGCTCGCAAGTGCAATTCTGTTTAGCGTTTATTTCTCGATACTCACGCTGGTGTCGGGATGGAACTTTGCGCAAGACCAATTCGCAACCCACTGGTATTTCGTCGTCAGTTTGGTGGTGGGCTTCGGAATTCAAATCTCGCTGTACCAATACATTAAAGCTTTGGTACATAGCGGACAGGGGATGGGCAAAGTAGTCGGCGTGTCGGGAACCACTTCTACCGCGGCCATGATTTCCTGCTGCGCGCACTACCTCGTGAACATCCTGCCAGTCCTCGGCGTGAGCGCATTCGCGTCATTCGTCGGGGCGTACCAAGTGGAACTGTTCTGGATTGGGATTCTCTCAAACCTCGTCGGCATCGGGTACATGACGAGCAGAATTATAAAGTTCAAGAATCATCTGGCATGAAAAACACAATAATCACGATTGTGGCGATAGCAATTCTTGCTATAGGATTTGTACTCTTGTATCAGAATCGTTCCACGGTGCGGGAGACACCGGCTACTTCTGAAACAATCCGACAAACAAGTAACTCGCAGCAATGGGAGACAAAGACCGAGGAGGAGGCAAGCGTCACCGTCGTGGTCACACCGCTCGACCTTTCCCCGCAATCCGCGGAGTGGAAATTCGATATCGGTTTGAACACTCATTCGGTCGAATTGGATCAGGATATGACGGCGATTACCGTACTTACGGACAATCAGGGCAAAGAGTACAAACCCGTACGCTGGGATGGCGCGCCTCCGGGCGGGCACCACCGAGAGGGGGTGCTAACATTCATATCGGATAAACCCGCGCCTCGGTCGGTCACTCTGAAGATCCAAAATGTGGGCGTACCGGAAAGGAACTTCACGTGGCCCGTTCAATACAAGTAGCAAACGGAGGTCGATGTGTATTTATCAGAATTAATTAATGTCCCGGAAAATCATTATGACTCAAAATCTTGGGAAACTCGACAGGATACTGCGCTTTGCGCTCGCATTTTGGTGGCTTGGTCCGTGGGCGCCGTCGTTCGGCATTCCGCTCGTCGATTGGGCAATCTTTATCGTGGGGCTGATCGCACTGTTCGAGAGTTTCTCTGCATGGTGCCTCCTCCACTCGCTCTTTGGTGTGGACAACAGGAACCAGTAGCCAGGCTTCGATAAGAACTGAAGTTCCCGCGAACAGGACGAATGCCTCCGAGGACTACTCCCCGGGGGTGCTGTTGGCGTCCCCGGATTTTGCGGCGGCTCGCGGTTGATACGGGCTTTGCGTAAAAGTGTGTATAATAATCTTCCACTAGGAACCATATGAAGATTTTTTTTGCTTCCATCGGCGCACTCATTCTTCTCATCGTAGGACTTTTGGTCTGGTCGAGCCTCTTTGGGCCTGCACCAAAAGGTCCGCTACCACTCATGGGAGAAAAGATGCCTGACCAGGGGGCTGTACACGTTGCCCGCGGGCAGACACATGCGGATTACAATTCCAACCCTCCCACATCGGGTCCCCATTGGGAGGACGGCGTCGCGGGCGCAGGCGTTAAGACCGAGCAAGATCCCGACGAGCTTATCCTCCACAGCATGGAACACGGAGCCGTCGTGGTGTGGTACAGGGCCGACCTCCCGCAAGGAGAGGTCGAGCGGATACGGGCGGCGTTTGACGCCGCAAAAGTGGGGAAGAAGATTATGACGCCCCGGGCAGGCCTCGACGTACCCGTGGCGCTCACTTCATGGGGGTATCTTCTCAAGCTCGATGCCATTGATGCCGAGAAAATAACCGAATTCATTCTGGCGAACAACGACCGCGGGCCGGAAAAAGCCCCGATTTGACAGGAAGATTCCTAAGGACTCCTATAGGGTAGGGAATATTCCCCTGATTATTAGCCACCATCCAGCCGTAGGTTTAACCTGCTAGGTAACTGCTAGGTACGAGGAGTGCCAAAGGTGCCGGACGCGTACAGGGGCTTGCTTATTTTCAAAAGATGTTGTTCAATGGAATCTATGAATAGAACAATTGTTTTTGGAGTGATTATTATTGGGATTGTGGCATCGGCTACTTGGTTTGTCGCGACTGGTAGCAATTCCAGTTCAAATGTAAATGATGAGGTAATACAAGAGACTAATGAATCCATAATCCAGACTCCTCCATCCACCCCAGTTCAATCAAGCAAAATTACGGAAGCAAGCGAAACTCAAGGAGTATTTAGGGGCTACTACGAACAAATCCAAAGGGAAGTAGAAGGATCCGATACACAGAGTTGCGATACGTTTGTCGTATTAGATGGTCACGAAGGGCTAGTCGCATACTTCAAAGCGCTGGTCAAAAGTGGCAACATAGTAAACTCAATCAACCAGAGCGGTAATCTTCGAATAAATTTGCCGTGGCAGGAGCTGTCTCTGTCTGACCGCTCGAAAATTCTTGCATCTACACGCAGTCAACCAGTCAGCGTCGAGCTGAGGAAAAAGGTCCAAGAAGGTCGAGGGGGCGGTCCGTGCTTTAGTTTCTTTACGTTCGTCAGTATCAAATAGCCCAAAACTCTATCCGCAGGTTCTGTCCGCAGGTTAAACCTGCGGCTGGAAGAGCGCTATAATGCGGGTCATGGCGACACGACCCGCATGTGTGACCGATGAGTGGTATCACTGCTACAACAGAGGCGTGGATAAGCGCATCGTCTTTAGGCATACGCGGGATTACGAGCGCTTTCTCGCTTTGCTCGACACGAGCAACGGAAGCGAAACAGATACTATGTCGAGCCGTTTCAAACTGGACTTACAATCAATCGTAGCCGAAAAGGACGACCGCGGAGATCCGCTCGTGGATATCGCGGTCTACTGCCTCATGCCAACCCATGTTCATTTTGTGTTGAAGCAGTTGGTTGACGGCGGGATAGCGAAGTTCATGCAAAAAGTGTTCACCGCATACACGATGTATTTCAACTCGCGTAGCAGCCGTACGGGAGCGCTCTTCGCCGGTACCTACAAAGCCAAACACATCGATGACGACAGGTATCTGAAATGCGTAATCCCGTACGTCCTGCTCAACCCCGTCGAACTTTTTCAGCCGAAATGGAAGGACGGCATTCGAGACTTTGTTGCCGCGAAAAAACAGCTTTCCGGGTACCCGTTTTCCAGTGTGGCATCTTTCACCGGCGAAGAAAGCATCGCGACAAAAATTACAGGAACCTCCATCCGAGACTACTACGACAGACTCCCTACCATCAAAGAGATGCTTCAAGACGCCACCGAATATCATAAGGAATATTCCCCTGATTATTAGCCACCATCCAGCCGTAGGTTTAACCTGCGGTTTGAGAGTTTCTCCGCATGGTGCCTCCTCCACTCGCTCTGGCGTGGACAACAAGAATCAGTAGCCAATCTTCCTTCGATGAACGCACACCTCGCGGTCTGGTTGTTTGCCGCGCTCTTCAACAAAATCAAGGCGTAAGAAAGAAGGTCGGCATGATAAGATAGTCACTTATATGCCGAACGCTGAGCAAAGAACCTATACGTTCCACGTGAGCGGCATGCACTGCAATGCGTGTATCCTGATGACCGAGAGTGAGATTAAGGACGTCTCGTATGTGACGAATGCGAAGTCGAGCCTTACTACGCACTCGGTTGAAGTTACCGGAGATTTCGGGGACAAGACTCCGGAAATGATTGCCGAAGAGTTGACGCAAGTGCTCCGTCCGCACGGGTATGCGCTCACTGTCGAAAAGACACAGAAAAATGCCGGGTGGGGAGATTTCGCGTACGCCCTCCCCGTCGCACTGGTCCTTATTGCAGGATTTGCTCTGCTGCAAAAAGCGGGGCTCGCCAACCTCATTACGAGTTCGAGCGTCAGTTACGGGACCGCATTCATCATCGGTCTCATTGCATCGGTTTCTTCGTGCCTGGCAATAGTCGGCGGGCTTGTCCTGTCGCTCTCGGCAAGCTCCGCAAAGGAGGGGGGCACGTGGCGCACACAGTCGCTCTTCCACGTCGGCAGGCTCGCGGGTTTCTTCCTGCTCGGCGGCACCATCGGCTTGATAGGCAGCTCATTCCATCTCGGGCTCACCGCAAACGTCGTACTTGGCGTCATCGTCGCGGTGGTGATGTTTATCCTCGGTGTGAACCTGCTCGACGTGTTCCATTTCACCAAACGTCTGCAACTCACGATGCCGTCGTGGCTCTCGCGACATGTAGTGCGGGGAAGCAAGCACGACCACTATCTGGCACCGGTCCTCGTCGGCATCGGGACATTTTTCCTCCCGTGCGGCTTTACGCAGTCCATGCAGCTCTATGCGCTGACGACAGGGAGCTTTATGCAAGGGGCGATGACGATGTTCGTCTTCGCGCTCGGGACCTTCCCCGTGCTCGCGCTCCTCTCCTTCGGCTCGCTCAATATCGCGCACAAACCGTGGAAGGGGATATTCTTCAAGACCGCGGGTATACTGGTCATCGCGCTCGCCTTGTTCAACCTCGCGAACGCGCTTGCAACCGCAGGCGTCATTAGTCCACTTTTCAACATATAGTCTATGAATAAACCCGTCATCATTTCCATTGTAGTCAGCGTCCTTCTCGTCGGCGGGGCCTTTTGGCTTGCCGCCCGTTCTTCCGGTGCGAGTCAGGGCAGCGCAACGGCCACCATCGTGGACGGCGTGCAATACGTGGATATTTCCGCAAAAGGCGGCTACTCGCCGCGGATCGTCACGGCGAAAGCCGGCATGCCGACGGTTCTGCGTATGAAGACACGCGGGACGTTCGACTGCTCGGCGAGCTTGGTCATTCCGGCGCTCTCGTACCAAAAGTTCCTCCAGCCGTCCGGCACCGAAGAAATAAGCATTACTGCGGAACAGGCGCAGGGCACCCTGCAGGGCCTCTGCTCGATGGGGATGTACAACTTCCAGATACAGTTCCTCTAGCGCATATTTGAAAACCTTCACTTCAGGGCGGACTTCCCGCGGTCGCTATCTGCGGCTGTTGCCGCAGCGCTCAGTCTCGGCGCCGTCGCGCCTGCGAAGACCGCGGAGAAGCCCGCCCCTTGCTCCGGTTAAGCATTTTCAAACATGCGCTAACTGTGTTAGACGCTGTCGCCCGCGACGAAGCCGGTGGTCCAGCAGAGCTGAAGTGAATAGCCGCCGGAAGGGCGATTGATGTGCAGGATGTCGCCCGTCAGATACAGATTCCCGATGATGAGTGAGCGCATGGTGCGGGTGTCCACCTCGGTCAGGGGTACGCCGCCGTCAGAAATGACGGCGCGGTCGAGACCCATCAATCCGGTGACGGTGAGCGGCATCGCTTTAAGGGCGTGCACGAAACGTTTGCGGTCCTCCTTGCCCCAGCTGTGCGCTTTCAATTTCGGGTCTTTGAGCTTCAACAGCTCCGGAACGATTTTCGACATTCCTTTCGGCACGACATCAGCGAGCACATTTTTCAGGTCCTTGTTCTTGTTGGCATCTATCGCTTCGAGCACTTTTTTCTCAAGTGCGGCAATATCGAGTTCGGGGAAAAGGTCGATGACCGCGGTCACGTCGCCCTCTTTCAGCAATTCACCGACCTCTTGTGCGCTGTTCAATATGAGCGGCCCCGATAGCCCGAAGTGGGTGAAGAGGAGCCGGCCTTTTTTTGAGAATGCTTTTTTGCCGTCGCAATAAAAAGTTATCTTCATCGGTTCGAGCGTGACGCCCGCGAGCGACTTCGCCCACATCTCCCGCACTTTAAGCGGCACGACGGAAGGTGATGCGGGATGCACGGTGTGCCCGAGAGAGATGAGCCATTTGAAACCGTCACCCGTGGAGCCGGTCTCGGGATGCGACATTCCTCCGGTCGCGATGATAAAATTTTCCGCTCGGTACGTACCGCTCGAGGTGAGAGCTTCCGTGATGCGGCCGCTCCCGGCATGCAATTCGAGGACCGCGCTTCCCGTCCTGACCTCGACCTTTGCGTCCGCGAGATACTTTTTGAGCACGCGCGTTACGTCAGAGGCGCGCTCCGTCTCTGGGAAGGCACGCTTCCGCGCCTCGACTTTGAACGGTAACCCGCGCGCGGTAAAAAAGTCGAAGGTGCTCTGCACGCCGAATTTCGAGAGCGGGGAATACAGGAAATCTTCGGCGGTGCCGTAGTGCTTGGCGAAGGCATGCTTGTCGAATTCGGCATTGGTGATATTGCATCTGCCGCCGCCGGAAATATCGAGCTTCCTGCCAAGCGTCGCATTTTTTTCGAGCAAGAGGACGGAGCGGCCGCGCTCTCCCGCGCGGCCCGCCGCCATCATTCCGGAGGCGCCGCCTCCGATGACGATGACGTCGTATTTTTTCCCTGGCCGCATTCCCTGATGTATATCACGTCGGGGTTCGCAAAAGAATTCACGGAGGCATGTGTGATAGCATGAACCGATGCTCATCGACGAGATAACTATCCGGCTTCAGGCGGGTAACGGCGGTCGCGGTGCGGTCGCTTTCAATAAAGTGCGTCTCTCAAGGGGACCTACAGGCGGGG